>Ga0326728_10002083_pt1 | contig 68024 bp, 58 predicted proteins | sample MB3enrmetagenome_FD_207602 | JGI IMG/M metagenome (GOLD analysis project Ga0326728, IMG submission 207602) | Lab enriched peat soil microbial communities from McLean, Ithaca, NY, United States - MB31MN | ecosystem: Environmental > Terrestrial > Soil > Wetlands > Peat | place: USA: New York... | reverse complement strand
ATCGGCGACGGCAGACTGAACTACGCGCCCGAGAACATCTGGGAAAGCTACTACCGCGCGCGCCTGCTGCCCTGGCTCTTCGCCACCCTGGACGTGCAGCATGTTTCCAACCCGGCCTACAATCGGGACCGCGGCCCGGTGTGGGTCGAGAGCTTGCGCCTGCATATCGAGACGGGAAAAAAGTGAAGGCCGCGCTGCTGGCCGGTTTGTGCTTCGCGGGACTGGCCGCGCGGGCCTACGCCGTTCCCGCCGCACGGCCCTATGCCGTGGTCCAATATGAGGTGCGGCTCGCTCCCGATCTCGAAAAACAGCGTCTCGACGGCGAAGTCGCGATCCACTACCACAGCCGCGGCGGAGCGCTGGACAAGATCGAACTGGATGCCGGCCCCGCTATCGGAATCGCCGCGGTCCTGGAGGGCCAGACGAGCCTGCCATTCGAGCGCCACGGCGGGCTGCTGACGGTCGTGCTGGCCGCTCCGGCGAAGGCGGGCGTGCCGCGCACCCTGAGGATTCGCTATCAGGCCGGCTCCGGCAAGGGCTTGAAGTTTTTCCCCGACCAAGTCTATACCGAGTTCTTCACCCACGACTGGATGGTGTGCAACGACCGGCCCGACGGCCGCGCCACGCTGCGTCTGCGCATCGCCGCCAAGGAAAGCTGGCGTGTGGCGGCCAGCGGCGAGCTGGTTGGAGATGGCGAATGGCGGCTCGACACACCCGTGCCTCCATTCCTCTACGGGTTCGCGGCGGGCCGGTTCGAGGAGATCGCCGGCAGCGGCGGGCGGCTGCGTCTGCTCAGCTCTCCCGAAGCGATGCAGTCGGCGCCCGCCATCCTGGACGCCACGCGCTCCGCCCTGCGGTTTTTCGCCGAGATAACCGGCAAGGACTACGGCGCCGCCGTCTACACCCAGGTCTTCACCCACGGCAGCCCCGAGCAGGAAAACGCCAACCTCACGTTGTTGCCGGAATCCTACGCCATCGGCCTGCGGACCGAGCCCGAGGACCTGTGGCTATTGGCCCATGAGCTGGCGCACCAGTGGTATGCCGTCGGGATTCCGTGCCGGGACTGGTCGGACTTCTGGCTCAACGAAGGCCTGGCCACCTTCCTCGCCGACGCGTTTCTGGAGCGCCGCTTCGGCCGCGAGCGATATGAGCGCGAGATCGAGCGGTCGCGCGCCGTGTACGAACGCGTGAAGAGCCAGGGGAAAGATCGCGCGCTCTCGTTCCACGCCTGGAACACGGCGCAGGAGGCCAGCGGCCAGATCCCTTATCACAAAGGCGCGTACGTGCTTGACCTGTTGCGGCGCGACGTGGGCGACGACGACTTCTGGCGCGGCTTGCAGATTTACACCCGCGATCACTGGAACCAGCCCGTCACCAGCCAGGACTTTCAGAAGTCGATGGAGACCGTCGCGGGCAAGAGCCTGGCCGGGTTCTTCCGGCGGTGGGTCTACGAGCGAACATGATGTTCGGTCACTGTCTCCTAACTGCTTTAGATTCAGTAAACGACCGAACATGATGTTCGGTCGGGCCGGTGCGGGGCGCGCGCTCGTGCGTGCCGGGCCCAGCGCACCACCGACTCATCGGGACGCCTGGCGGGTCCGGCACGCACCATCTCAACCGGGCGTCTCCATGAGTGGCGGGGTGGTACCGGGGAGTGCGCAGGCCACAAATCCGGGCCACGCGTTCTGCGAGATATGCGCGTTAGACGCCGCTGAGCGGCATCGGAATTCCGCCTCTATTGTCCAGCATCATACCCGCCGATAAGATCCTTTAAGACTGCCCCGCAAAGAAGGGGAGCATACGGGCATCGGCGGAGACGAAGATGGAACAGGCTGAACGAACGAATGTCTCCTCGAAAGGTCCGCTGGGCATCCTCGTATTCAGCGTACTGCTGACCGCGGCGGGCACGGCAATACTGATCGCTCCGCGTTTTCCGATCATTGTTCTAGCGTCGAGCGCCTGCTATGGCGCGCTGGCGGCCGGATACCTGTGGGCGCGCCGTTCCGCGTCACAGGTTAGTACCATAACAGCCGATTTATCGGCGGCCGTCGAACAGGTAATCGGCGCCGCTTTGCAGCTTGCGTCGGCGAGCCAGTCGCTGGCGCGAGATGTCTCCACGCAGTCGGCCTCTTTTTCCGAAGCCGCGGGCACCAGCGAGCTGATGGCGTCCATTACGCTCCAATCCGCCGAAACCGGGCGGACCGCGGTAAGCCTGGTGAGTGAAACGGAGCAACTGGCGAACCAGTCCGCGGAAGGGTTGGAATCCCTGGCTCGCACGATTCGCGAGAGCAATACCGCGGCCGGCAAGATCGGCGGTATCACCAAGGTCGTCGACGAAATCGCATTTCAAACCAATATCCTGGCGCTCAATGCGGCCGTGGAGGCGGCGCGCGCCGGGCAGTCCGGCGCCGGCTTCGCCGTCGTCGCCGATGAGGTCCGGAACCTCGCGCAGCGCTGCGCGAAGGCATCGCAGGAAATCGCCGATCTGGCACGGGAATCCATCGCCAAGGCGCGCGCGGGCGAGTCTGGAATGGAGCAAGTCTCCGGTGCGATGCGCGCGCTGATCGGCCACACTGCCCACGTCAAGGAACTCGTCGACGAGATCGCGGTGAATGGCCAGGAACTGGCCCACGGGAATGAGGGCGTAGTCCGGGAGATGCGGCAAGTGGAGGAACTCGCCCGCGGCACTTCCGCGAGTTCCGAACAGAGCGCTGCAACCAGCCGGCAGTTGAGCGCGCAGGCGGAAGCCATGCGGCAATTGGTCGCATGCCTCGGCCGGACCTCCGGTTGAGCCGGACGATTGCAGTGGAAGGAGTAACGAATGGCCACAAAAGTGATTGATGCGCGTGGGCTGAAATGCCCGCAGCCGCAGTTGAAACTATTGTCGGAGAGCCGCTCGATGAGCAAGGGCGACATCGTCGAGGTGGTCGCGGACTGCCCCACGTTTGAGGTGGATGTCCGGCAGTGGTGCCAGCGGACCAAAAAGGCCCTGCTCTGGATGCGGAGCGAGGGCTCCGCCAAGCGCTGTCAGGTGCAGATCTAGGTCTATGACCGCCAAATTCGGTACGATTGCGAAACCGCTCTCTGACGCTGGCGGCTCCCAACGGAGCCATGGCCGCAAGGGAGTGGCTTCCCGCAAGAGCACAACGTCACCCGGCCGCGGATCCGGATTCCGCCGGACTACACTGCGCCATCGCGGCCCGGAAACGCTCGGCAACTTCATACCGAGCCTCAACCGTAAGAGAGCCTTACCCTGATTCGCCATGGAAAAACCGAAACTGAGCATGTACTGGGCTTCCTCCTGCGGGGGTTGCGAAATCGCGCTGGTGAACTTGCACGAGAAGATCCTCGAGGTGGACCGGCACTTCGATTTCTTCTTCTGTCCCTGTCTGCTGGACACCAAAATAGACGACGTGGAGGCGCTATCCGACGGTGGGATCGCCATCACATTCTTCAATGGAGCCATTCGCACCGCCGAAAACCGGGAGATGGCCCGCCTGATGCGCGCCAAGTCGAAGTTGCTGGTCGCTTTTGGCGCCTGTGCGTCCATGGGATCCATCCCCGCCTTGAGCAACCTTCATGGCCGCGAGGCGCACATGCGCACGATGTACCTCGACGGCCCTTCGCTCGACAACCCGGCTGGCACGCTCCCCGAAATGAGAACCGCCATGCCGGAGGGCGAACTGGAACTGCCCGAAGTATTTGAGACCGTGCAGTCGCTGCCGCAGGTTGTGGCGGTGGATTACTTCATCCCGGGGTGCCCACCGGAGCCGCACCAGATCTGGAACGTCGTGGAATCGGTCATGCGGGGCGTCCCGCTGCCTCCCCAAGGCAGCGTACTGGGCGCCGGAGCGTCTTCCGTGTGCGCCGAGTACGGGCGAGAGAAAAACAATAAGCGAATCGCCGGTTTCCATCGAACCTTCGAGATTGTGCCCGACCCGCGCCTCTGCCTTCTGGAGCAAGGCCTGGTGTGCATGGGAATTGCCACGCGGGATGGCTGCGGCGCGCTTTGCCCGCAGGTCAATATGCCGTGTACGGGATGTTATGGTCCTCCCGAAGGCGTTTTCGACCAGGGCGCCAAAATGATCTCCGCGCTGGGGTCGGTGCTGGACTTGGGTGACTACAAAGGCGTCACCGAGAAACAAGTGGCCGAAAAGACCGACGCCGCCATGGCCGGCCTTCCCGACCCGGCCGGAGCGTTTTACAAATACAGCCTGTCCGGGGCCATTTGGGGGAGCAAATTGCCATGAAGCGGGTCACCATCAATCCCATCACCCGGCTGGAAGGCCACGGCAAGATCGACATCTTCCTCGATGAGGAAGGCAACGTCGCCAACGCCTATTTCCAGGTGCCGGAGTTGCGCAGCTTCGAGCAGTTCTGCCTTGGCCGCCAGGCCGAAGACATGCCCGCCATCACCAGCCGCATTTGCGGGGTGTGCCCCGAAGCGCATCACATGGCTTCCGTCAAGGCCTTGGACCGGCTCTTCGCGGTGGAGCCGCCACCCGCCGCGAAGAAGATCCGCGAACTGCTGTACATGGCCTTCTTCGTCACCGATCACACCACCCATTTTTATGCCCTGGGCGGGCCCGATTTCATCGTCGGACCGGATGCGCCACCCGCCAAACGCAATATCCTGGGCGTGGTGCGAAAGGTCGGCCTCGATACCGGTAAAGCCGTAATCGAGTGCCGGGCGCGGAATCACCACGTCATTCGGATGCTCGGCGGCCGGGGAATCCATCCCACCGCCGGCCTGCCCGGTGGGTGGAGCAAGTCCGTTTCGGAACCGGAGCGCGCCGAAATCGAAGAGGCCGCCCGCAAGAACATCGAGTTCGCCCTCTTCAGCCTGCAAGTGTTCGAGAAGGTGGTCTGGCGGAATCCGGCATATCGCGAGATGGTGGAGTCCGACGTTTACTGCCATCGGACCTATTCGATGGGAACGGTGGACGAAAAGGACCGCCTGAACCTGTACGACGGGCAAATCCGGATTGTGGATCTGGACGGCCTGGAGTTTGCGCGCTACCCGGCGTCGGAATACCTGGACCACGTGGCCGAACACGTGGAACCGTGGACCTACCTGAAGTTTCCGTTCCTCAAGAGGATAGGCTGGAAAGGTTTTCAGGACGGCGCCTCCAGCGGCGTCTATTCCGCCACCCCGCTGGCGCGGCTCAATGTGGCCAGCGGCCTCGCCACCCCGCTGGCGCAAGAGCAGTTTGAGAAGTTTTACGCGGCCTTCGGCGGCCGAAAGCCCGTCCATCAGAGGCTCGCCACGCATTGGGCGCGGCTGATCGAAATGCTGTACGCCGCTGAGCGCATGCTGGAACTGGCCACGGACCCGGAAATCGCGTCGCCGGATGTCCGCCGGATCCCCCAGGGTATCGCCGGAACCGGTGTCGGAAGCGTCGAAGCGCCCCGCGGCACGCTGATCCATCATTACGAGGCCGACGGAAAGGGCCTGCTGCAAAAAGTCAACCTGATCGTCGGCACCACCAACAACCACGCCGCCATCGCCATGTCCATCAAGAAAGCGGCGGAGCGCCTGATCCATGCCGGTAAGGTGGTGGAGGAGGGCATATTGAACCGCATCGAAATGGCTTTCCGGCTTTATGACCCGTGCCTCTCCTGCGCCACTCATTCCCTGCCCGGCTCCGCGCGGCTGGAGGTGAGGATCAGGAGCCATGCCGGTGAAATCGTCCGTACCCTGCGGCGGGAGGGCTGAGCCGTGAGGAGCACGGTGATCGTCGGATTGGGCAACCCGGTGCTGGCGGACGACGGCGTAGGGCTGCGAATCGCCGCCGAGTTGGGGCGCCGATTGGAAGGGCGGAGCGGCTTCACCACGGTGGAACTGTATGCGGGCGGCATGTGGCTGATGGAAGCCATGGCCGGCCATGAACGGGCGATCGTGATCGACGCCATGGTCAGCGGCGGTGCCGCGGGGGCCGTTTACCGGCTCGGTCTGGCGGACCTGCCGCGGACTCACACCGCCGATTCCACCCACGACGCCAGTCTTCCAGTGGCGCTCGAATTGGGCCGCGCGGCCGGTTTGCAGTTGCCCGGCGACGTTCAAATCTGGGCGGTCGAGGCCGCCGATGTAGAGACCTTTAGCGAGCGGCTGACCCCGCCAGTGGAACGTGCGGTGCCCCGCGTAGTGGAACAGGTGTTGCGGGAGCTGGACGCGGCCGGGCTCGCCCAGCCCCGGAGGAACAACCAATGAGGACAGGCGTCTACGTTTGCAGTTGCGGGACCAACATCGCCGAAGGAATCGATTTCGACAAGCTCCGGGAAGAGCTGTTGCGGCAGGCGGGGGTTGCATACGTCAAGCCGGCCGCCTACCTCTGTGCCGAGGATGGCAAGCGGTTCCTCGAAACCGATCTCGGCGCGGAACGGCCCGAACGGGTGGTGATTGCAGCCTGCTCCCCGCGGGAGTACGAACGCGCCTTCATGCAGGTGCTTGAGCGCGCCGGGATGAATCCGTATTTCCTGCAAATGGCCAATATCCGCGAGCAGGTGGCGTGGGTCACACCGGACGCGGAACAGGCCACACGCAAAGCCTGCGCGCAGACTCGCGGCGCGGCGGCGCGGGTGCGGCTTCACCAGCCGCTCTTCAAAACCGAGCTGGAAGTATGCCGCGACGTGGTGGTGATCGGCGCGGGGCCGGCCGGCCTGAAGTGCGCACTGGCCCTGGCGGAAGCGGGCCGCAAGGTTGTTCTGGTGGAGAAGTCGCCGGTTCTGGGAGGTCTGCCGGTCCGCTACGAGGACCTCTTTCCAAATATGGAGTGTGGCCCCTGCGTGCTCGAACCCGTGTTGGGCGAAGTGCTCCACGGTCCACACTCCGCCAACATCGAGATTCTGACCTTGGCCGAGGTATCCGGCGTCAAAGGGTATTACGGCAACTTCCAGGTCTCCATCCGGCAGACGCCGCGGTTCGTGGACGCCGAACAGTGCATCGGATGTGTGGAGTGCATCCCGCCCTGTCCGGTTTCCGTGCCCAACGAGTTCAATTTCGGGCTCGACACCCGGAAGGCCATCGCGTTGCCCTTTTTGGGCGCGCTGCCCAACGCCCCGTTTCTGGACGCGCGGGCCTGCTTGAGGGGCACGGGCGGGGATTGTACCCTGTGCCGGGACGCCTGCCCCGTGGAAGGGGTGGTCCGGTACGGCGAGGCGGTGCGAACGGACGAGCGCCCAGCCGGGGCCATCGTGGTGGCCGTCGGCTTCGGACTATACGATTGCCGCAGCCTGCCCGAACTGGGGTACGGGACGGTACCCGGCGTTTACACCAGCCTGGAGTTCGAGCGTATCCTGGCGTCCAACGGCCCTACCAGCGGAGAACTGAAGCAGCCGGACGGATCTGCCCCGCGGAGCGTGGCCATTGTCCATTGCGCCGGCAGCCTCGACCCGCGGCACCGGCCGTACTGCTCCGGCATCTGCTGCGACTACGCCTTCCAGTTCAATCGCCTGATCGAAAAGAAACTCTCCGGCACGAAGGTCCTGCACCTCTATAAGGAACTGGCCATGCCCGGCAAAGAGGAATTCGCGCTGTACCAGCACGCCCGGAGCAATCCCCATTCCGCCTTCGTTCGCTACGCTCCCGGTGGAGTGCGGGTCACCGGGTCGGGGAGCGGACCTGTGGTCGAATATGAGGATTCCGCCGGCAATCGGGGCCGCGCGATGGCGGACATGGTGGTGCTGTGTCCGGCCGTCACGGGCGCCGAAGACGGCGGCGGCTTGAGCCGGATCCTGGGCGCCCCGCGCGACCGCTTCGGCTTTTTTGAAGAGCTGCACGGCCGGATGGATTCGGCGCAGAGCAGGATCAGGGGCATCTATCTTGCCGGAGCGTGCCAGGCGCCCATGGACATCCAGCGGGCCGTCGGCCAAGGGGTGTCGGCGGCGGGGTACGTCCTCTCCGGGCTGGCGGACGGCAGAAAACTGGAAATCGAACCGATCACCGCCTCGGTGAACGAAACCAGGTGCTCCGGATGCCGGACCTGCGGCTCGGTGTGCCCCTATCAGGCCATCGGTTATCCGCCGGAAGGCCGCGCAGCCTCCGTAAACGAGCTGCTCTGCCACGGCTGCGGAACCTGCGCGGCGGCTTGCCCGTCCGGGGCGATTCGGGGAAATCACTTCACCAACGAACAGATACTGGCTGAAATCGAGGCGGTGCTCGCATGATACCGACTCAGACCCACCCGGATGTACCCCCTCTTGCCAGCCCCTTCGAACCGAAAATCGTCGGGTTCCTGTGCAACTGGTGTTCCTACGCCGGCGCTGACAAAGCGGGCGCCGCGCAGATGAGTTATCCCCCGAATGTCCGGATCGTCCGCGTGATGTGCAGCGGGCGCGTGGACGCCCAGATGGTCCTGCAAGCGTACCGAAATGGAGCCGATGGCGTCCTGATCCTGGCCTGTCACGCCGGGGACTGCCATTACCTGGAGGGGAACTACCGCGCCACCCAGCGCCATCGAATGCTGGTGCGGCTTTTGGCGCAGTTTGGCATCCAAGAAGCCCGTTGCCGTTTCGATTACGTCTCGGCTGGGGAAGGGGAGAAGTTCGTGCGGGTGGTGAGCGAAACGGTGGAGGCCGTCCGGGCGCTTGGGCCGCTCACCCGTCCCAGCGCGGCGGGAGAGTGACCGCGCCCAGCCGTGCCTTGGAAGCCGCGCGCCAAGTTCCCCAAAAAGCTTGAATGGTCCACCGGATAAATGAGAATAATCCAGGGATTTGGTTTTACCCGTGTTCAGTCCGTGGCCATTGCCGCTGTGGCGATAGAACGAAGGCGGATACGCCCGCCACACCGTAACCTTTCGTCTCGCGCGCGGTATTCACTCACGACATGCTGCGGCTGCTCACCGTGCTCGGCGCTCTCATCCCCATTGCGGCGGGCCAGACCCCGGCCCAGCCGCTCGCCTTTGAAGCGGCGTCGGTCAAACCGGTCGCCTCACCCAACAGCGGCGACTCGAACTACCACATCGCAACGGGCAGCCTGACCCTGGAGAACTACACGCTGCGAGACTGTATCGGCTTCGCGTATGAGGTGAACTACAACCAGGTCGCCGGCGGACCCAAGTGGATGAACTCCGACGCGTACGACATCCGCGCCAAGGCCGCCGGCCCGGCCAAGGATGCGGAATTGCGGCTGATGTTGCAGAGCCTGCTGGCTGAGCGATTCCATCTGGCGACTCACCGGGAATCGAAAACCGTCCAGGGTTACTTCTTGGTGGTCGCCAGGAACGGGCTCAAGATCAAGCCGGTGGATGGCGCCGGCCACCCATCGATGCAGTCCCACCGCGGAGTCATCGCCGTTCAGGCCACACCGTTGGCGCGCCTGGCCCGGAATCTCGCGTTCACCTTGCGCACTCCGGTGGTGGACGCCACCGGAGTCCCCGGCGTCTTCGACTTCAAGCTGGAGTGGACCCCGAACTCCATCTCGCCGGCGGACGCCGACACCGGTCCCTCGATCTTCACGGCGTTGCAGCGTCAACTCGGCCTCAAACTGGAGCCGCGCAAGGTGCCGCTGGACATAATTGTGGTGGACCGCGCCGAGAAGCCCTCGGAAAACTGAGACCTACTTCATCTTCGCGAACACCTTGGCCAGAATCTTGATCGCCTGGTCGACGTCCTTCTCCCCAGCGATATACGGCGGCAGGAAGCGCAACACGGTCTCGTGCGTGCAATTGAGCAGCAATCCTTCGGCCATGGCGTCGAGGACAACCTGCTTGCCCGGCACGGTCAATTCCATGCCCAGCATCAGGCCGAATCCGCGCACTTCCTTCACGAAGGAGTGCTTGCGCGCCAACTCGTTCAGCAGCACGTGGAAGTAGCCGCCCACCTCCTGAATCGAGGGCAGAAGACCTTCCAGAATATCCAGGAACTCCAGCCCCACGCGGCAGGCCAGCGGTCCGCCGCCGAAAGTGGTGCCGTGCATCCCCGGCTTGATGGCCGCGGCCGCCTTGGCATTGGCCAGGATGAAGCCCAGGGGGATTCCGCAAGCCACCGGTTTGGCCGCCACCACCACGTCCGGCAGAACCACGGGCTGCGAGCGCTGGTAGGCGAAGTAGGTGCCGGGCCGTCCCACGCCGCACTGCGTCTCGTCGGCGATCAGCAGGGCGTTGTGCCGGTCGGCCAGGGCGCGCGCTTTGGCCACGAACTCGGCGGACATGGGGACAATGCCGCCCTCGCCCTGGATCAATTCCAGGATCATGCCGGCCGTGCGCTCGCTGAATGCCTCTTCCAGCGCGGCCACATCGTTGGCCGGAACGAATTTGACGCCGGGCAGCAGCGGTTCGAAATCCTGCCGGTATTTGGGCTGCCCGGTAACCGAGAGCGAGCCGAACGTCCGCCCGTGAAACGAGTTTTCGAGGGAGATAATGTCGTACTTCTCCGGATCGATCGCGCGGCCATGCGCGCGCGCCATCTTGAGAGCGCCCTCCACCGCTTCGGTGCCGGTATTGGCGAAAAACGCGCGTTCCAGACCGCTCGCCTCCGCCAGTTTCTTGGCCAGCGGACCCTGATACAGGTTGTAGTACAGGTTAGAGGAGTGGATCATGAGCCCGGCCTGGTCGCGAATCACCTTGACGATCCGCGGATGGGCATGGCCCAGCGCATTGACGCCGATACCGGTGAGAAAGTCGAGGTAGCGTCGGCCTTGGGTGTCAAAGACGTAGCAGCCCTTGCCGCGGGCCAGCACTAACGGATAGCGGGCGTAATTCTGAAGAAGGTATTGCTGCTCCAGGTCTTGGACCGCCTGGGCCGGGATCTCCGGTACGGGAGGAGGAGTGCTTGACATTTTCCCATCATAACCGATTCCCGCTTAACCCCATCTCGCGCCGTACAACCAATCATTTCAGCATTTTAATGGCAATCGGTGGTACTGGCTGGAAGCCTTTCCTATACTCTGTATAAACGCACACCTAGGAGGGAACTGCGGGATGCATAGTCCGATCAAGTACGCCGAAAAACTTTTGACATATGCCGCCGGGGCGGCCTGGACGGTTTTCGACAAACTGAACCAGGTAAGGCAAAACCCGGGGTTCGTGCCCAAGTGGTCGGACAAGCCTCTGTTGAAGTCCTGGGAGAAGACCAAGCCGCCGCTGGGCTGGCCGCGTCAGACCGACTCGCTGTGTCCGCGTTGCGTCCCCGAGATCCGCCAGCAGATCCTGGACGGCCACACGCCGCTGGAGGTTCTGTACACCGATAAGCCCGGCGAGATCCCCGCCACCATTCTGGAGCGCGACGGCAGAATCCTGATGGTGAAGGACTGCCCCATCCATGGCCACTTCGAAGACGTGATGGCCATCGACACGGCGTTCTTCAAGCACCTGGAAGACGTTTTCCCCGGACGCGACATCCGCGCGCATAACGATGCCGGGCTGCACCACCACGGCTCCAGCACCATCACCCACGGACGCGGATCGGTTCTCACCGTCGACCTGACCAACCGCTGCAACATGATGTGCGATCCCTGTTTCATGGACGCCAACCAGGTGGGCTTCGTACACGAACTGGGTTGGGAGGACATCAAGACCCTGCTCGACAACGCCATCACCATCAAGCCCAAGCGGCAGATGTCGGTGCAGTTCTCGGGCGGCGAGCCGACCATTTCGCCGTACTTCCTGGACGCCGTGCGCTACGCGCGCGAAGTGGGCTACACCTCGGTGCAGGCGGCCACCAACGGCATCGAGTTCGCCAAGAGCCCGGAATTCTGCCGCCAGGCGGCCGAAGCCGGCCTGCGCTACGCCTACCTGCAGTTCGATGGCATCGGCAATGCCGCCAACTCCCACCGCAAGGTCGGCAACCTGTTCGACGTGAAACTGCGCGCCATCGAGAACCTGTACAGCAACGGCGTCGACATCATCCCGGTCATCACCATCGTCAACGGCATCAATAACGAGCAGGTGGGCCGCATCGTCCAGTTCGCCCTCGACAATCCCAAGCGCATTCCGTTCCTCAGCTTCCAGCCGGTCTCCTTCACCGGCCGCGACGAAGCCGTCACCGACGAGCGGCGCGCGGCCCAGCGGTATACGCTGTCGCACCTGGCCCACGACGTGAAGAGCCAGACCGGCCTGGGCGAACCGGCCCGCGACTGGTTCCCGATTTCCTTCATGTCCACCTTCTCCGACTGGAGCGACCTGGTTCACGGACCGGCCCACGATTGGGGCCAGTTGAGCTGCGGCTGCCATCCCAACTGCGGGGTCGGCATGGCCGTGATGGTGGACAAGGAAACCAAGGAAAAGGCCCCGGTGACGGCGTTCCTCAACGCCGACCGCTTGGCGCGGGATGTCGCGCGAGTCAACGATGCGGCGCGCGGCAAGTGGCTTTCCATTATCGGCATGGGGCTGGCCGTGGCCCGCAACTACGACCCGTTCAAGTCGCCCAGCCAGTTCAAACTGTCGGACATGATGAAGAAGTTCGACAAGACCTTCGGCGCCACCGGCAAGAACTACGGGAAAGTCGGCAAGGACCGCACCATGGACGACATCGAGAAGCGCCGGCGCGACCGCTGGAACTTCCTGTTCATCGCCGGCATGTGGTTTCAGGACCTGTTCAACTACGATTTCCGGCGCACCGAGCAGTGCATCATTCCTTACGCCACGCAGGAAGGCGAAATCTCCTTCTGCGCCTATAACACCGGCGTGGGCTGGCGCAACATCATCGAAAAGATGCACATGACGGCCACGCTGACCAAGTGGTACGAAGAGCACGGCAAGCACGAGATTTTCGCCGGAGGGAAGTCGGTGCCGCTCGCGAGCCGCGAGCACGCCATGGTGCTGCGCGACGATCTGGTCACCCTGGAGGAGCAGCACGATCTCGACAGGTTGGGCATCGCCAAGAACGCGCGCGAGGAAAAGGTTCGCGCCCGCGACTCGAAGCTCCGGGAACAGCAGGAGCACGAGCGCATGATGAAGCTGTACAAGCAGCACGTTCTGCAGGAGCAGCCCGGCCCCGAGCTGGTGCAGATCGGGATCGCCCCGGCCGCCTCCAAGCCGGCGGTCGAGGAACGCGAAGAAGTCGGCAGTTTCGGAGACTGAAGAAGCCTTCAGCCGACAGCCATCAGCCATCAGCTCTGCGGCTGCGCCGCGAAGCGCGTACCGCAACGCCCCTGGCGCAGGGAAGAGCTGAAGGCTGTAGGCTCATTGCTGACGGCTGTTACCGGTAACATTCTGAAGGTGCGAATCGCCTTGAAGGTGTAACCCTCATGGCTGCCAATCGCATTTTCAACACTTTAGGGCGCATGTTCGCCGTCTGGATGGCTGTTACCGGGCTGATGGCCGCGGAACATCGCGGCACGGTCAAATCCGGTGGCGTGGCTCTCCCTGGCGTCACCGTGACCGCGACCCTGGGCGATAAGAAGGTCACCACCACCACCGACGAAAACGGGGCCTACGCATTCCCGAACCTGGAAGACGGGGTCTGGACGGTCCGTTTCGAAATGCTGGGCTTCGGCGCCATCGCCAGGGAGATCGCTGTCGAGCCGGATGCCCCGCCGGCGGAGTGGGACATGAAGCTCCTCTCGGCGGCGGAGATCAAGGCGGCGGTGGCCGCGGCCCTGGCGCCTCCACCGGCCCCGGCTCCGGCGGCAACCGCAACGCCGGCAGCCCCGACCCCGCCGGCAACCGCAACGGCAACCCCAGTCGCGCCGGCCGCCCCGGCAACCACGGCTGCAACCAAGACGCCGGCTGCTGCGACGGGGACTGCCAGCTCGGCTCCGGCCCCAAATTCCGCTCCAGCGGTTACGGCGGCAGCCAAATCGGGTACGGCCACGGCCAGCGGACAATCGGGTAACGGCCGCGGCGGTCGCGGACAACAGAATACCGGCCGTCCTTCGCTGACCCAGGCAGTCAGCGGTTACCAGCGGATGAACGTCAACGCCACCGGGGATCTCAATGGATCCATGGAGAACGGCGCCGCCGCCGACACGGGCAATAGCGACTTCGGCGCCAGCGCCAACGACGCCTTAGTGATGAACGGCAGCGTGAACAGCGGAGTCGCCATGGGGCAGCAGAACGACTGGTTCGGCGGACGCGGTGGCCCGGACGGCGGGTTCGGTCCCGGCATGATGGGCATGGGCGGAGCGGGCGGCAACCAGCAGCCCGGCGCCGGCGGCCCGGGTGGACGCGGCGGCGGCCCGGGCGGCGGCGGTCCCGGCGGCGGCATGATGGGAATGGGTGGCGGCCCCGGCGGGTTCGGTGGTGGACGCGGCGGCCCGGGCGGCGGCGGACGCGGTGGCCGCGTTGGCGCCACCGGGCGCGGCGGCGCGAATTCCTTCGGCAACGGCCGCAGGAACGCCCAAAACCACTACAACGCCAGCTTGCAGTTCACGCTGGACAACTCGGCGCTGGATGCGCAGAACGTGTCTCAGACCGGCCAGGCAACGGCCAAGCCGGCTTATGCCAAGTCCAGCCTGACTGCCACGGTCGGCGGCCCGTTGAAGATCCCCCACCTGATCAAGACCGACAAAATCAACTTCAACCTGAGCTACTCGCTGCGCCGCAACCGCAGCGCCAGCACCAACCCGTACACCTTCCCAACCTTGGCGGAACAGGGCGGAGACTTTTCGCAAGTGGTAAACCCGACAACCCTTCTGCCCGTCACCATTTACGATCCCAAATCGGGCAGTCCTTTCCCCAACAACGTGATTCCGGCCAGCCGTATCGTGCCCCAGGCGGCCGGGCTGTTGCCCTTCTACCCAGCGCCCAATTTCACGGGCACGAGCCGGTACAACTATCAGACCTCGCTGACCTCCATCAGCAACCAGGACAACATCAATACGCGCATCGGAGGCAGCCTGAATACCAAGAACCAGCTCAACGGCAATTTCTCCTGGCAGCGCGCCGATGGCACTAACCCGGCCGTGTGGCTCACCGGGCCGGGCGGCTCCAATTGGTTCTCCGGCAGCCACCAGAACGCCAGCACCGCGGGGGTTACCTGGACGTATCACTTCACCGCGCGGATTTTCAACCGTCTCAGCTATAACTTCAGCCGGAACATCTCCACCAGCACGCCCTACTGGGCCAATCGGGCCAACCTGTCCAGCCAGCTCGGCATCACTGGCAACTACCAGACCCCCAACTTCTGGGGACCGCCCAGCCTCAGCTTCTCCAATAGCAGCATCGCCGGCCTCAGCGACGGCAGCACCAGCATCGGCCGCGCCCAGAACAGCCGGGTGGGCGACAGCCTGATCTGGATCAAGGGCAAACACAACGTAACTTTCGGCGCGGACTTCAACCGCCAGCAAAACAATCCCATCTCCGAGAGCAACGCCCGCGGCTCTTTCACCTTCACGGGAGCGCAAACCGCCAGCGCCCCCACCAACGGCGCGGGCGGATACGACTTCGCCGATTTCCTGCTGGGGCTGCCCGAGACCAGCAGCATCGCCTACGGAAACGCCGACAAGTATTTCCGCAATTCGTGGTTCGACGGCTACGCGACCGACGACTTCCGGGTGACCAGCCAGCTCACGCTGAACATCGGACTGCGCTGGGATTACCAGGAGCCGGTCACTGAAAAGTATGGACGCCTGGTGAACATGACCATGGGCACGGCATTCACCACCGCGACGCCGGTCTGCGCCAGCACCACCGACCTGCTGCCGGGCGCAAACTGCATCTCGGCCAGCCAGGTGGGACTGGGCAATGCGCTGATCCACTCCGACCCGCGCGAGTTGCAACCGCGCATCGGCTTTTCCTGGAGGCCCTTCACCAAGCATTCCATGGTGGTGCGCGGCGGATACGGCATCTACTACAACACTTCGGTGTACTCCGGTTTCGCCGGTTCCATGTCGCAGCAGTACCCGATTTCGCAAACCCTGATCGATTCGGCGAACACTCTGCCGCTGACCATGGCCAACGGATTCATCCGGGCGTCCACCAACTCGTTGGGCACCTACGCGCTCGATCCCAATTTCAAGATCGGTTCGCTGCAGTACTGGCAACTCGCGGTGCAACAGGATCTGAAGGCCGGCGTGGTGGCCACGGTAACCTATAGCGCCGCCAAAGGCACCCATCAGCAGCAGCAGTTCGTCCCCAACTCGGCGCCCTCGGGCAGCACCTACTCCTGCTCGATTCCGGGCGTCACGAATCCCTGCCCGAGCGACTTTTACTATGTGACTTCCGGCGGAAACTCCGACCTGCAATCGGTCGCGGGCCAGTTGATGCGGCGCTTCCGCGCAGGCTTCTCGGCGAACCTGATTTACACCCTGGCGCACGCCATCGACGAGTCCGGCGCCGGAGGACGGGGCGGCGGCGGACTCACGGCGCAAAACTGGCTGGACGTGGACGCGGATCGCGCCAATAGCAATCTGGCCCGCCGGCAGACCCTGAGTTACAACATGATGTACAACACCGGCCAGGGCCTGCACGGCGGCGCGTTGTTGAACGGATGGAAGGGCGCGGTGGTCAAGGGATGGAACATCGGCGCCAACGTGGCGGTGTCCAGCGGCCCGTTTGAAACTCCCAGTATCCAGGCCAGGTCGCTGGGCGGAACGGGCATCATTGGTCCGCTTCGGGCCGAGTACACCGGGCAGCCGCTGTACGTGGACGGAGGTCTGAACGCGGCGGCTTTCGTCACCCCGCCGAGCGGCCAGTACGGGAATGCGGGAAGAGACATCATCACCGGGCCGACCACGTTCAGCATGGGCGCGTCGGCCGGGCGCACGTTCCGGTTTGGCGAGCGGCGCAGCGCGGATCTGCGCTTCGACGCCACCAATATCCTCAACCACGTGAATTACACGCAATACAACACTACGGTCGGAGCGGCCCAGTTCGGGCTGGAGCAGAGCCCGGCCAGCATGCGAGTCCTTCAAGCCACTCTGCGATTCAGGTTCTAAATACTATGCGATCCGCCAATATTCGATTCTTCACCGCCGCCTTACTGGTTTGGGCCGTGGTTGTTATCGCGCAGCAGGCTCCGCCGCGGCCGCAACCCGCGCCGCCGTCCGCCGCCAAGCCCGCCGCACAAGCGCAGCCGGGAACCGGCCAACGGAGTCCGGTAAAGTTCGACGTCACCACTCAATTGGTGGTGGAGGACGTGATCCTCAAGGACAAGAGCGGCCAACCCATCACTAACCTGACTGCCAAGGACTTTGTCGTGACCGAGGACGGAAAACCGCAGGTCGTCAAGATCTGCGAATTCCAAAAGCTGGAAGAGAAACCGGCGGAAGCCCTGGCGGACGAGCCGCAGACCAAGACCGAGACGATCAAAACCGAAGAGCAGAAACCCGACGTCCCCAAGGTGACGGCCACCGAGATCTCTCCGGAAAGGCCCGGTGACATCAAGTATAAGGACAAGCGCCTGATGGTGCTGTTCTTCGACATGGTGTCGATGCCCATTCAGGACCAGGTGCGCGCGCTGGAGGCCGCCACCAAGTTCGTCAAGACGCAGATCACGCCCAGCGACCTGGTGGCCATCATGATGTTCTCGAGCGACATCAAGGTGGTGGAAGATTTCACCGACGACCGCGACCTGCTGCTCAAGGACATCAAGCACCTGACCGTGGGCGAGGGACAAGGCTTCGACGCGTTGGACTCCAGCGACGCGGCCTCCGACACCGGCGATGCGTACACTCAGGACGATACCGAATTCGCCATCTTCAACACCGACCGGCAGCTCTCGGCTCTGGAGACGGCGGTGAAGATGCTGGCCTCGTTGAACGAAAAGAAGGCGCTGGTGTATTTCTCCAGCGGCGTTCAACGCAGCGGAATGGACAACCAGGCGCAGTTGCAGGCCACGGTGAACGCCGCCATCCGGTCCAATGTGTCGTTCTATCCGATCGATGCGCGCGGCCTGGTGGCTGCCGCTCCCCTGGGCGACGCGACCAAGGGCTCGCCCGGCGGATCGGCCATGTATAGCGGCAGTTCGGCGCGCGCCTCGCAGACGAACTTCCAGGCGCAGCAGGAAACCCTCTACTCGCTGGCCACCGATACCGGCGGCAAGTTGATGATCGACAACAGCGACCTGGCCATGGGCATCGTGCAGGCGCAGAAGGATATTTCGAGTTACTACATCCTCGGCTATTACACCACCAACGAGAAACTCGACGGCCATTTCCGGCGCGTGAAGATTGCGCTGAAGGATCCCGCGCTGGCCGCGCGCGTTCCCAAGATGGATTACCGCCAGGGTTACTGGGCCGGTAAGGACTTCAAGAAGTTCGACTCCAGCGACAAGGAGCGGCAACTCGACGAAGCCCTAATGATGGGCGACCCGATCACCGACATGGACATGGCTCTGGACGCTTACTACTTCCGGCTGGCGCGCGACCGCTATTTCGTTCCCGTGGTGGCCAAAATCCCGGGCAGCGAATTGGATCTGGCCAAGAAGGGCGGAGTGGAGAGCACCACTTTCGACTTCATCGGCGTGGTGAAGGACTCCGCCGGGAAGACCGTCCAGAACGTGCGCGATTACATGCCATTCAAGCTGAAGGAAGACGTCGCCAACCAACTGGCCAAGCACCCCATCGTCTATCCCACCGGGTTCACGCTGCCGCCTGGCACTTACTCGCTGCGCTTAGTGGCGCGCGAGAACACCACCGGGCGCATCGGGACCTTCGACAAGAAGCTGGTGATTCCGGACCTGACCGCCGAGCAGAAGCAACTTCCCATCAGCTCGGTGATCCTGAGCAGTCAGCGCATGGACGTTGGCGCCGCGGTCTCCAGCGCGCAGAAGGACAAGAAGATCGACGCCGCCAACCCGTTGATCGAACAGGGCAAGGAACTGATCCCCAGCGTGACCAACGTGTTTAGTAAGAACTCGGACATGTTCGTGTATCTGCAGGCCTACGAGCCGTCCGCGGAAAACACGCAGCCCCTGGTGGCCACGGTGACGTTCTATCGCGGCAAGATCAAGGCCTTCGAAACCGCTCCGCTGGAGGTGACCGAAGGGCTGGACGCGAAATCGAAAGCGCTGGCGCTGAAGTTCAGTTTGCCGCTCTCGAAACTGGTCCCCGGCCGGTACACCTGCCAGGTGAACGTGCTCTCGCCCGACGAGCAGAAGTGGGCAGTGTGGCGTGCGCCAGTGATGCTGGTGCCGTAGGGGGCGCGGGACGGGCGCCGTATGGGTATGATGGACTTGGGCCGCAGTTCCGCGGAACAGTTCAGATGTGACCGAGGCGGTGTTCGTGTACGACGCGGTTGACAATCGGACGACGGAGTGTTCGGCGAGTCAGATCGAGGGGCATGGGTGCGGTAGCGCGGTTCGGCAGGGGTTCACCGGCAAAGAACGGGATGGGGAGACGAACCTCGATTACTTCGGCGCGCGGTACTTTTCCGGGGCGCAGGGACGGTTTGCAAGCACGGGCTCTCCGTCGCATTCGAATCCCAGGAATCCACGGAGGTGGAGTCTGTGCGCCTACGTACAGAACAATCCGTTATGGTTCAGCGACCCAACCGGACATAAACTGCCGCCAGGGGTGCCCCTGCTGGGCGTGATTGAGGCTGTTGAGGCTGAAAATGAACGAGAGTAGGATGGTTTCATGAAGCCCACAGAGCTTGCTGCTTGGGCAGGAGCAACGACCGGCCTCGCCAGTCTACTCTGGAACATACACACGACACTAACCGCTGGCCCAAGACTAACGGTGACCGCTTTCGCCAACCTGGTGCAGATGCCGTCGCCTCCAGGCAATCCAAGGTTCTTGAGAATAACCGTACAGAATATCGGTACCGCAGCGACGACCCTTACAAATTTGGACTTCTTCACCCCCGTTCCCCGATGGACGAGATTCCTATGGCGGGCCAAGCTAAAGAAACGACCCGCGGAAACCCGCGCGGTGTTCAACCACTACCAAGGTCCCCAGTTTCCGCACAAGCTTGAGGTGGGAAGTGAATGGCAGGCGCTTATGCAGCAAGACGACGGATTTGAGAAGTGGCTCAGTACGGACAAACTTTGCTGCGCTGTCTGGCACTCTTTCTCAAGACGGCCAGTGCCGATGAAGGTCGTTCGAGGGCCGCTTTAAAAACTCCCCGCGCCGGAAACCGGGACATCGTGATCCGCGCCTTCTCGCGACTCAGCGATATACCTCCTTGCGGTTGCGGACCCGCAGGATATCGAGCCAGTCGCCGTAATCGTGAAAGCGGACCCGCCAGTCTCCGACGCGGAGACGGAACTCGGGTGGGTGAATGCCATGGAGCCCCTGCACGTTTCCGGCGCCAGTGGTGGCAAAGCGGTTGATGGCTCCGACGATGCGCAGGGCGACCGCGCGATCCAGGCCCGCCAAATCGGCTTGGGCCTGGGGAGAGACTTCAACGCGCTTGGTCACGTCGGATCCTGGTAGTTCCGCACTTCCTCCATGGTGAAGCCGAGCTCGGCGACCACCTGCTCGAAGGGAATACCCGGGTTGTGCTTGAACCACTCGCGGGCTTCGGCGACGGCGCGCTCTTCGTCCTCGGCAACCGGCTCGTCGTCGATGGGCGCGTTGGCGAGAGCGCGAGACACGGGATCGAGCATCGCTTCCAGCAGCCCGCGGACGGCGGAGACCTGTGTGTCGGACAAGTGGTCGAGGTAGCAATGCGCCTGCCGGCGTTCCTGCTGAACGTTGGAATCCATGGGCTACTTCCTTTCTGCGCCGCTGCGTAGGGACTGCCAGCGGCGGGCTTCGTGCTTGAGGATCATACCTTCGAGCAAACTACGGACGACACGTTTCTCCTCTTCATCAAAGCCCGAAACGGCCTCGAACTGCAACCGGAGGTCGTCGTCGGGGCAGCGTTCGTCCTTGCCGAAAAGGAGCATATCCGCACTGACCTGGAGAACGGTGGCGAGCTTGCGAATGACGTCGAGGGTCGGCTGAGAAGTGCCCGCTTCGTAGCGGCGCAACTGGACCACATGCATGCCGATACGGTCGGCGAGCTGCTGCTGGGTAAGGCTGTGCCGCTTGCGCAGCTCCGCGAGCCTTTGCGTGAAATCGACGCCAGAGGCAACCTGATTGCTCACGTATTCAAGATACGGGACGGCAGCAGATGTTTTGGCTGGCCGAGAGATCATATGATATCCAAGACATAACACATATGACTCTGGACGGCAATGGCATGACGGCATGACGGCAATCGTGATACGTCTGCCACCCTGCCCCACAGCCCGCCCCGACAGACGCTACGCTCGGAACTATCTATGAATGTCCTGGTCCTCAACGCGGGCAGCTCCAGCCTCAAATTCCAAGTCGTCTCCACCGACCCCGAGCGCATCGAACAGGAGCGCGATGACCGCCTCTGCCGCGGCCAGGTGGAGCGCATCGGCGGCGAAGCCATCGTCACCGTGCAGCGCGGCGACGGGCCGCGGCAGATGTTCACGGCGCCCATCCGCAACGCGTCGGCGGCCCTCGACTACGTGGTGCGCTGGCTCGCGTCGGACGCTTCGGGCGTCGCGGAAATCCGCGGCCTGGGCGACATACACGCGGTGGGACATCGCGTGGTGCATGGCGGCGAGCTATTTTCCGAATCGGCGCTCATCGACGACGCGGTGCTGAAAGGCATCGAGGATTGCATCGACCTGGCGCCGCTGCACAATCCCAACAACCTCAGGGGAATCCGCGCCGCGCGCGAGGTTCTCGGTCCGGGCGTGCCGCAGGTGGCGGTGTTCGATACGGCGTTTCACGCCTCCATGCCGGAGCACGCCTACCTGTACGCCGTGCCCTATCACCTGCACCGCCGGCACCACATCCGCCGCTACGGCTTCCACGGCACCTCGCACCGTTAGGCAGCGTCAAGAAATAAAGGTAGCAACTAGATGTGAATAGAGATATACTTGCTTCGGGATGGAGAAGGAAGAGAGTTCTCTGCGACGAAAGTTCGCTAGTGTGTGGCTGCTCCTTGACGAACGGAGTCGGCGACTTATGGCGGCCAGCGAAGCCCTCGCCTTGGGATACGGAGGAGTTTCGAGGATTCGACGAGCCAGTGGCCTTTCCCGAAAAGCCATTGCCAAGGGGATCCGCGAGATCGCTGACGGAAACGCGATGCCGGGGCGTATTCGCCGGTCGGGTGCGGGCCGGAAGAACATGGTGGAGCGCGATCCCAAGCTACTCGTCTCGTTGGATCGTCTGATTGAACCGGAAACGCGCGGCGATCCCGAATCTCCCCTGCGGTGGATCTGCAAAAGCACCCGGACTCTGGCTGCTCAACTGACACGGCAAAAGCATCCGGTCAGTCATGAGAAAGTGGCACAGCTTTTGCGCGATCAGAACTACAGCCTACAAAGCAATCGGAAGACGGAGGAAGGTGCGGATCATTCCGACCGCGATGCGCAATTCCGTCATATCAACACCCAGGTGAAGCGAGCCTTGGCGGCGGGGATGCCGGTGATTTCGGTGGACACCAAGAAGAAGGAACTGCTCGGAAACTACGATAATGGCAGCCAACAGTGGCTTCCCGCTAAGAAACCGGTCAAGGTAAACGGGCACGACTTTCCTTCTCCCGATGTTCCCCGCGCGTATCCGTATGGCATCTACGACCTGGCACGCAATACCGGGTTCGTGAACGTGGGCACGGACCATGACACGGGAGCATTCGCGGTCGCATCCGTACGAGGATGGTGGCGTAGCGAAGGCCGGGCCTTGTATTCGCTGGCGCGGGCGTTGCTGATCACTGCCGATGGCGGGGGCAGTAATGGTTCACGGTTGCGGCTCTGGAAATTGGAGTTGCAGAAGTTCGCGGATGAAACGGGCCTTTCGATTTCCGTCTGTCACTTTCCACCTGGCACCAGCAAATGGAACAAGGTGGAGCACCGATTGTTCTCGTTCATCTCCTCGAATTGGCGCGGCGAGCCGCTTCGCGATTATGAGACGATCGTGAATCTAATTTCTCGCACGACGACTGCCAAAGGGCTCCAAGTGACCTGTCGCCTGGATCGCCGGAAATACCCGACCGGCAGGAAGGTGACCGATGAGGAAATTGGGCGGGTGAACCTGCAACAGAACAAGTTTCATGGCGAATGGAATTACACCATTCATCCCTCTACGTATCAGCCCAGTTGATACCTTTATTTATTGACGCCTCCTTAGGTGAGCTACCGCTACCGCACTCTATGCAACCTCACGCGCGAGCAAACCCACGTGGTGACGCTGCACCTGGGCAATGGCTGTTCCGCGGCCGCCATTCGCGCCGGCCGGTCGGTGGACACGTCGATGGGGATGACGCCGCTGGAATGCCTGGTGATGGGCACGCGCTCCGGCGATCTCGATCCGGCCATCGTCGGCCCGATCGCCACCAAGGAAGGGTTGTCGATACCCGAACCCGCAAATATATCGGCGCTTTTCTGGCGTCCATGGGCGGCGCCAACGCGGAAGTGTTCACCGGCGGGATCGGCGAGAACTCCTCTGCGACCCGCGCGCGCATCTGCGACGGGCTCCAGTGGGCAGGCACGGAAGTGGACGCGGATAAGAACGGGCAGACCGCGCCGCGCGCGAGACCCATCGGCAAGGACGGCTGCCGCCTGGCCGCCTGGGTGATTCCGACCGACGAAGAACTGCCGATTGCGCGCGATACCGTACGGTGCGTGTTGGGCGTGCCGCACCCGAGTTGAGGCCCGTGGGGCAGGTGGTACTCAGCTACTGCGGCCATTTCCAGCCCGTGACCGCGGGGCTGTCGACGCCGTGCTTGTAAGCATAGTTGCGGCAATCGATCTGCAGATTGCGGAACTTCTCCTTGGCGTGCGCGCCCACCCGCTGCAGTTCCGGAACGCGGTCGATGGCGTCGATCGCCAGGCTGAAACGGTCGATCTCGTTGTTGATGGCCAGTTCCATGGGCGTGTTGATATTGCCCTTCTCTTTGTACCCGCGCACGTGGAAGTTGTGGTGGTTGGCGCGGCGGTACGCCAGGCGGTGGATCAGCCAGGGATAGCCGTGGAAGTTGAAGATCACCGGCTTGTCCACGGTGAACAGCGAGTCGAAATCGCGGTCCGTCAACCCGTGAGGATGTTCCGTGCTGGGCTGCAGCTTGAACAGGTCCACTACGTTGACGAAGCGGATTTTCAGCTCGGGGAATTCGCGCCGCAGCAGCATCGTGGCCGCCAGGGCTTCCTGTGTGGGAATATCGCCGGCCGAAGCCATTACCAGGTGCGGTTCGCCGCTCTGATCGTTGCTGGCCCAGTCCCAGATGCCGATGCCCTTGGTGCAATGCTCGATGGCGGCGTCCATGCTCAGGTACTGCAGGTGCATCTGCTTATCGCACACGATGACGTTGACGTAGTTCTGGCTCTTCAGACAGTGATCGGCCACGGAAAGCAACGAATTGACGTCGGGCGGAAGATAGATGCGCGTGACGGCGGCGCTCTTGTTGACCACCACGTCCAGGAAGCCGGGGTCCTGGTGGGTGAAGCCGTTGTGATCCTGCCGCCACACGGTTGACGTGATGAGCAGGTTCAAGGAAGCGACGTCCTGGCGCCAGGACAGGCGGTTGCAGAGCGACAGCCACTTGGCGAACTGATTGAACATCGAGTCGATGACGTGCACGAAGGCTTCGTACGACGAGATGAAGCCGTGGCGTCCGGTGAGCAGATAGCCCTCCAGCATGCCCTCCACGGTGTGTTCGCTGAGCATTTCCATAACGCGGCCGTCGGGCGCCAGCTCGGTGCCGTCGGCGTCTTCGGGGAAGTACTCGGCCAGCCAGAATTTCTTGCTGGCGGCGTAGATGGCTTGCAGCTTGTTGGAGGTATTCTCGTCCGGGCCGAACACGCGGAAGTTGCTCTTGTTGGCCTTCATTACGTCGCGCAGGAAGGCCCCGAGCGGAGGCGTGTTTTCCGCTTCGACGGTTCCCGGCTGGCCGACTTCCTGGGCATACGCGCGAAAGTCGGGCAGGCGCAGGGACCGCTTCAGAATCCCGCCGTTGGCATGCGGGCTGGCGCTCATGCGGCGGACGCCGGTGGGGGCCAGCTCTTTTAACTCGGCAACCAGCTTGCCGTTGGCGTCGAACAGCTCTTCCGGTTTCTGCGCGCGCATCCACTCTTCCAGAACGCGCAGTTGAGCGGGATTCATCTTCACATCGGGAAGCGGCACCTGGTGCGCGCGCCAGAAGCCTTCGAGCCTATGGCCGTCCACGGATTCCGGTGCGCTCCAGCCCTTGGGCGAGCGCAGCACGATCATGGGCCAGCGCGGACGCACGGCCACGCCGCTGGCGCGGGCCTCACGCTGCACCCGTTGGATTTCGGAAACGCAATGGTCCACGGTCGCGGCCATGGCCTGGTGCATGGTTTCCGCTGCGGAGCCTTCGACGAAGTAGGGCGTCCATCCGTAGCCACACATCAGGTTCTCCAGCTCATCGTGGGTGACGCGCGCCAGCAGCGTGGGGTTGTTGATCTTGTAACCGTTCAAATGCAGGATGGGGAGCACCGCGCCGTCGCGGATCGGGTTGAGAAACTTGCCGATATGCCAGGAGGTGGCCAGCGGCCCGGTTTCGGCTTCGCCATCGCCCACCACGGCCGCCACGATCAGGTCCGGGTTATCGAACGCCGCGCCGCAGGCGTGCGAGAGCACGTAGCCCAGTTCCCCGCCCTCATGGATCGAGCCCGGCGTTTCGGGCGTGCAGTGGCTGCCTATGCCGCCGGGGAATGAGAATTGCTTAAAGAACTCGCGCAGCCCCTCTTCGTCCTCGCTCTTCTCCGGATAGATCTCGGAGTAAGTGCCCTCCAGGTACACCGGCCCGAGCACGCCCGGCGCGCCGTGTCCCGGGCCGGCCAGGAAGATCATGCTCTGGTCGAACTTTTTGATCGCCCGGTTCAGATGAACGTAGATAAAGGCCAGCCCCGGACTCGATCCCCAATGTCCCAACAGGCGGTTTTTGATGTGGTCCGGATGTAGAGGTTCCTTGAGCAGCGGATTCTCCTGAAGATAGATCATTCCCAGGGCCAGGTACCGGCAAGCGCGCCAGTAGGCGTCGGTCTTGCAAAGCTCGTCGGCGTCGAGCGGCGCCCCCTGGATGGTGGAGCGGGCGGTTCCGTAGGCGCTCAGTGCGGCGTCGGGCGGTGCGAAGATGGACATGGTCGGGACTCCGTAATCTCCATTCTACGGGTGGTTGGCTACAGTTGCGTGAACGAGGGCGGGCACCTGTGGGATGCTTGGCCCGCCGATCCGCCGCCAGAGTATCCTGGATCATGCGCCTTTCCGCCGCCCTGCTGGTGCTGTCCGCCGCTCTTTCCGCGCAGCCCAAATCCCCCGCGCGCTTCGAGATCTCCTGGCCGAAGCCTCTCGATGGCCGCGTGCTCCTGATCGTCTCCACTACGGCTATCCCAGAACCGCGCTACGCCGTCAGTGAAGAGCTCGGTACGCAGCAGATCTTCGGCGCCGACGTGGATGCCGCCCGCACCGCGGTCATCGATGGTTCCACTCTGGGCTACCCGCGCGACACCCTCGCCCAGGTCCCCGCCGGCGACTACACCGTGCAAGCCGTCCTCAACATTTACGAAACCTTCCACCGTTCCGACGGCCGCACCCTCAAGCTTCCCATGGACCAGGGCGAAGGCCAGCAATGGAACAGCAAGCCCGGCAATCTCTACAGCGAGCCCACCAAGATCCACTTCGATCCCTCATCGGCCGCCACCGTGCGCCTGGAACTCACCAAGACCATCCCCGCCATCGAGCCGCCCGCCGATACGAAGTTCATCAAACACGTGCGCATCGAGAGTAAGCTGCTCACCGCGTTCTGGGGCCGGCCCATGTACCTGGGCGCGATCGTCCTCTTGCCCGATGGCTTCGACGATCACCCCGACGCGCACTACCCCGTGCTGTACTATCAGGACCACTTCCAGACGACCTTCCATTCGTTCCGTACCACGCCGCGAGCGGCCGGCGGAAACGGTGGCGGACGCGGCGGACACGGCGGTGGCGGCGTCGATTACGCCTACAAACTCTACCAGGATTGGACCGCCGGCCGTCTCCCGCGCATGCTGATCGTCATCGCCCAGGACGCCAACCCGTTCTATGACGATTCGTACGCCGTCAACTCCGTCAACGTCGGCCCTTACGGAGACGCCCTCACCGAGGAGCTGTACCCCTACGTCGAAAAGCAATTCCGCGGGATTGGCGAGCCGTGGGCTCGCACCGTCTACGGCGGCAGCACCGGCGGATGGCGCGCCCTCGCCCTACAGGTTTTCTACCCGGACTTCTTCAACGGCGCCTGGGTCTTCTGTCCCGACCCCATCGACTTCAACGCCTACTCCATGGTCAACCTCTATAAGGACGACAACGCCTTCTTCGCCAAGAGCCAGTGGAAACGTGTCCCCATCCCCATGATGCGCGATGGAAACGGCACGATCACCTCAGACATGGACGACGCCATCCGCTTCGAACTGGTCCTGGGCACGCGCGGCCGATCCGCCGAGCAATTCGATATCTGGCAAGCCGTCTACAGCCCGGTCGGCGAGGACGGCTATCCCGCGCTCATCATCGACCCGCGCACCGGGGCGATCGACCACCGGGTGGCGGCGTATTGGAGGGAGCACTACGATCTGGACTACATCATGCAGCGCGATTGGAAGACGCTCGGTCCCAAACTGATCGGCAAACTGCACTTCGCGGTGGGCGAGCTGGACACCTACTATCTGGAGCGCGCCGTCCACCTCACCCAGCAATTCCTCGATTCCACGCGCGAGCCTGGCAAAGGCCCGTACGCCGACGCCACTTTCGATTTCGGCCCCGGCCGCCCGCACGGCTACACCGGCGATATCTTCCTCCCCGCCGGGGTCGCCAACGGAACCCTGCAGCAGCGCCTGATGCCCGTGATGCTGCAGCACATGCTGAAGACCGCGCCGGCGGGCGCGGATACAAAGAGCTGGCGCTATTAGGTCTTATGTGGAGAAACAAGAAACTGGCAGGTAGTAGTACGAAGACTACTTCAGCTTGCGGCGGGCGATCTCGTCCCGGTAGGCTCGCTTCAGACGCTCGGCCTTGTCCAAGAGTGCGCCGCAGAAGACTTCCGGCTTCAGCACCCTCAGCTCTTCGTCCGACAGGGCCTCCAGATGATTCCGCCAATCCGCCTCGCTCTGCGGGTTGAAAATCTCCCGCTCCACCACGCTGGTGGCGTGCAGGTTGAGCGCCCCTGGAACCATCACACAGTAAAGACTAGGCGGTTCGGCGCGCGGCGGTTCGGGATCCGCTGGCTTCACGGTGATGTAATTCGGAATTCCCGCGGCCCGCAGCGCGGCTCGCACCTCCGCCGCGTCGGAAACATAGTCGACGCCCGAACTCATTACCGTGGAGTAGGCGTAAGCGGCGTCTTCCAGCCAATCGGGAGGCGGACCATCGTCGATGCCAAAATCGCCGCCGTCCGATTCGCCGGAGGCATGCTCAACCTCGGCTGGCTCATACGGAGTTTCCTCCTCTTGCGGGCGGTCCAATCCTCTTCGCGCGATCTCCTCGTCGTAAATCTTCCGCGCCATCTCGACCAGGTCGGCGCGGTCGAGATCCAGAAGCTCCTCATCGGAGAGCGATGCATAATGACGGCGTAAGTCTTTGGGGTCTATCCGCAATCCATCACCTCGCTAATCCTTCAGGGTACGACGCTCGCGTCCGCGGCGCCATCTCGCCGAACAGCGTATTGGCCCGCGCGAATCCAAACTTGCGATCCGCCGGGGCGGGCGGTTTCGAAACCGGCTTCGGAACGGGAGGAACCTGCCGCGGAGCGGCGGCGGCAACTGCCGCCGAAATGAGGAAGGACCGGCGCGTGTGCATGGAGGAACCGGCACCGTGGCACGCCCGGAGTGAGCAGCCAAGCGGGACTGCTGCCAATCTTTGCCCGAAAAGAAACAAAAGTAACGTCGTTACCGTCGATATGTATATAGGGGGGACGCACATGAGCGACATGCGATATATCGATATCCCGGGCAGCAAAACCCACCAGCTTCCACCGTTGCTGGTGCATGCCGCCGAGTGGCAGGCCGAAGACGAATCCATCGAGTTGGTTTCCGTGCTGCCGGAAGCCGAGGACATGCTTGGGTTCAGCGACGCCCTGCCGGAAGAGATCGAACGCCGCAAGTATGAACTGGCTCTCAGACTCACCGAGGAGTACAAAGGACTGGTGGCGCACTGGCTGTGGGGCGATTCGGTTTTGGAGTGGATCCGCCAGTGCGAAATCACTTTCGAGTGCGAGGATAGTCTCCGCTCGCTGCTGCATCCCGATGTCTGGCCGCATGCCAGCCGGGCCAGTTTCGTCACCCTCCTGGTGGACAAAGGAATCGCCTCCCGCCAGGTGGCGGTGGAGCGCGCCGTCGGTCTGCGCCTGACTTTCCGTCAACCGCCGCCCATCGCGTGCTTCTCCAACCAGTTTCTGTTCTATCTGAATTCGGCGGTCGCCGACAGCGCCTACAACACCTGGTCGTGCCTCGCGCTGCGGGAGCCTTCGCTGCTGCCGCCCCACCGCTTCCAGTTCGAGATCCTCGAGATGGGGAACTGCGCGCAGCGGGCCTTCCCGCCGATCACTTCTTAGCCGGCGCCGCGCTCTTCACGCTCTTTTCGTACTCGTCCACCACTTCTTTCGTGATGTCGGTCGAGTTCTCCGAATACAGCCGCGGCAGATCCGACGAGCTGATGTCGAAGACCACATCGTAGCCGTGCTGCCTGGCGTAGCGAACCACCACCGCCATGAGCTTCGGCCCCAACTCGTGCAGTATCTTCCGCTGGGCCTGCTCCAGGTCGGCATCCGCCTGGGTGGTCTCTTGATCCACGGCGTCGCTCTTTTCGTCGATTTCGCCGGCCAGCTTCTTGCGCTCGTCGTCGCTCAAGCCACCCTTATCGAGGCGGTCCTGCAGGGCCATCAACTCCTGGTGCTTCTGGTCGAGCGCGGTCTTGCGAGGAGCGAACTGGGCGTCCAGTTTCTTCTCGGCGTTCTGGCCGTCGGTGGTCGAAACCAGCGCCCGCTCCAGGTTGATCAGCGCCACCTTCGGCGCTTGCGCGCAGACTGCCCCAGCAGCCGCCCAAGCGAATAGTACAAGTCTGAATTTCACGAAAGCATACCTTGATCGGGATCTTAGCACGCCCCGCGGGCGTTGCCGAACGGCAGATGCCTGGTATTGGCGTCGGCGCGCGGCGAAGGGCCGGGCTGCGGCGGATAGTCGCCGGGATCGGTGCTTCCCAGAAGCGTCGCTCCAGCCTCAAGCTGAAAGGTCACGTTGCCGCGGAGGACGATGGTTGAGGACGACGGTTCCGGAAAGGTAGGTCCCCGGCCCAGATATACCGTTCCCCCCGCCCGAGGCGGCGCAGGCATCCACCACGCTTTGAATCCTGGCCGTTTCTTTGGATTTGCCGTCTCCGGCGGCTCCGTGAATTCGCACGTAGCAGAGAATTGCTGCGCGGCCGAAAACCCGTCCGGCCAGCTCCGCTCGCGGCCAAAGAATCCCCAATTTCGAGGCGCTCCGTCAGGTGCTTATTAATAATGAAGTACCCCCGCGGCCGCGCCTCGCCGCGCGGCGGATCGACGCCGCCAACCAATCCTCGTGGGAACCGGCCATGCCGGACGAACAGTGATCTCAGTCGCGGCGGAGGGCTGAGGCGGCTGGCTGCCAGTGCCGAAGTACCGGGCCCGATTCAGTCCCCGGGCCATCGGCGAGAACCCTGCCAGGGAACGCCCGAGTTGCCGCTTCTCGCCTGGCTGCCACGTCCGGCTCCCTGGTCTCCGGGACGGCCCACGGCACGGGGTAGGTTCGGTGACACACCCGGCAGCGGTATCGGCCGCCGATCGGCCACATGGGATCGGGATGGCTCCAGAAGCACCACCGCTCGGCCAACCAACGAAGGGCACGGGATCCGGACTCTTTGGCGGAGGAATAGCCGCTCTCGCCGGGCCCGATCACACGCGCCAGCCCAGCCGCACGACCGATAGGTTCATCCGTGCTCACGTTTCGACCCCGACTCAATCCCGCGCCGCTCATTGCACGGCAGGCGCACTTCCCGACAGACAGTGAGGCCAGGTCTCCGGCCGTGTGATGTTGTGCCCTTGCGGAAAACCACTCCCTTGCAGTCGTGGCTCCGTTCGCAGCCGCGAACGTCAGCGAGCGGTCGCGCAATCGTGTCGAATCTCGCGGCCATAGACCTAGCGCTATGAATCCACCTCCAAACGCCTCGGAGGGTTCGCCTGCGCTAGTCAACTTATCGGCGGGCTAAGGACTTCTCTGTATACGTGTGGAAAAAGGTTCTTGGAAAAACTGCCGCTCGCCCCATGGCGGGGAACACCGCTGCCGGTATGGCCGTCAACGCCTACTTCGCCAGCTCGGTCCTTCCGTTCAATTCGTCCGACTCGATGATATACCGGCACTCGAGGCCTCGGGAAGGCCGCAGGCCGTTGATTCGGATGAACACCGAGTGTACCGGCGATTCCGGGCCGTCGACTAGCATCAACAATTCTCCCGTAACGAACCTCTCGCGCCGGCGCGATGCCATCAACTTCGCCTCGAATGCCTGCGTCACCCTACGTTTCATGATCATTCGCGATTCCTCAAATCCTTCGGTTCCGGACCTGGCCGAACCCGGGCCAAGCTCACATCTCGGCAAGCGCCGCGGTGCCGCTTTGTACCGCCGCCGCCCGATCCTTGCGGCGAATCGCCCTCACCATGCACTTCACGTGCGGTATGGCGCGGGCCGCCCTTTCGTAAACCGGCACCAGCGCCGGTGTCCGGTTCACAGCTTCGGCCCTGTACCCTTGGTACCGTGGACGGGCCATCTGGTGCATCTCATACAAACACTCGCTACCCGACTCCACGTGGTCGTCCCATCCATCCGGGTCGGAGCTGCGGAGAGACTGCAGAATTCCATGGATCAGGACCTTGGTGCTGTCGTAAAGCATAAGATCGATTTTCTCCTCGTTTAAGGGTTTCTGCTTTCCCGAGTCGGTTAGGCGTCGGGGTAAACCTTTGGCGGGTATGGGACTTGATGGCTTAATTTTCATTGTACCACTACCCGGTCCATGGTAGACTCAATGCTGGATTTGATGCTCCTGCCGATTCAAGGCTGACCTGTCTAGCAGTTTTTGCTAAATCTGTCCTCCTTCCCAATTAGCCGCCCTCAAATCAGAAAAGGACCTCAAGAGGATGAAGAACATCTTTGTAGGAAATCTCAGTTTTGGAGCGACGGAAGACACCATCCGCTCCCTGTTCGAAACTCACGGCGCCGTTTCACGCGTCAACATCGTTACCGACCGCGATACGGGCCAACCCAGGGGCTTTGGATTCGTCGAAATGGCCAACGATGGCGAGGGCGAGAAAGCCATCGCGGCGTTGAACGGGACGGATGTCGACGGTCGAACCCTGAATGTGAACGAAGCCCGCCCCAAGGCGGAGCGGGCCGGCGGCGGTGGCGGCGGCTTCGGCCGAAAGCGCTGGTAGGCGCTAAAAACGCCGCGGCACGCGTCGCTTTACGCCACTTCTTCCCGCTCCGGCCGGTTGCCGATCGGCCCGAGTTCGAGCACCAGGCGGCTTTGGCGCTCGTGCCGGTGCTCCGCGGCGCTTAGCTCGAACGTAAATCCCGATGGAGCGTGCTCCGTCAGGAATGCGCCGGGATGTTGCAGGTGCTGGAAGAGTTCGGCTTGGATGTTAGCCGTTTCCCCCACATAGATCCACTGGCGCGCATCGGCGAGGCCGTAAACGCCCGATGCCGCCGGTGCGTTCTTGTCGACCGAGGTCATGGTGAAGGAACGGTTTCCATGGTTCTGAAAAGGCATTATCTCGTTTCCCCTATCTGAAAACCCGCCGGCTTGCCTGGCGCCGGCCCGGCGTGCTGCACCGCGGGCTCCGGCGGCATGGCCTGCCGGTCGCCTCCCCATCCACGGTTCGGGTAAACCCACGAGAGCAGCCGGCGGCGCCATGAATCCATCGGCCGGAGTTGGCCCGAATCACGCCGTGTCCGCCGCGAGTGCATCGAGGTTGGATCGCTCACAGGATCTCCTCTATGGCCGCCCGGTAAGTGGAGATGCCGTAGAAGAACATAGTCGCCCTTCCGGAATTGGATAGCCTAAGAAGGGAAACCCGGAAGAACCGACTTAGTTCGGATTATCCGTAGATTGGGCGGGAGTGCTCAGTCAAGTTTGACTGTAGATGAATCGTGTCCGCTTGTCAAGGAAGCTGCGAGCCGCTTGTCCACCGATGCAACTTTCGGCCGGTTGGGAAGTGTACTGATCTGTACCAGCTTCGCAAGTACAGGAAACGTAAAATTCCCCTCGATTCCGGAAATTTCGACGGCGAAGTGATATACTTCTGTCGGGGCTTGGCATTGCGGCGTGGCGCGATGGCCGCTCCCATGTGGTTCGCGCACGCTAAGAATGCAGCCGCCGTTGCCGGTTCCTTCAGTTCCGGACCGCAATCCCGGTAGCCAGTCCTCGGGGTAGGTTCGGTAGACAGGAAGGAGCCGGTTGTGGGCCAGTCGTTCACATTCATCGACGCCGCGGGAAATCAGGCGCAATACACCGTCTACGAACGCGACCGCCACGACGAATTCTATTGGTCTACCGACCACGGGGATCACGGATTCGCTCCCTCGTATGCCCAGGCTCAGGATCGCGCAAGAACCATCCTGAAGGCCAGCATGGCGATCCGGCGAAGATCCGACCAGGTGCATCGCTAGGTGCGCATCCTCCTCTATTGTCCCGATAACGGCGTGACCCGGAATTTCATGCCGCAGTTGTGGATGTTCCTGCTGCAATCGCTCACGCCTCCCCGTCACGAGGCGCGGCTGATCGACGGCAACACCCAGCCCATGACCCGCGCGATCGCCAAGGCGTACGGCGTCGCCGGTGCCATCCGGGCCGCCGGTGTGCGGGTTCCGTACAAGATCAGCCACTTGGTGGCGCGGATTTTCTTCCGCGGGATTTACTTCCCGCCGAAGGGTGCATGGGGCTGGTTGAAGGTGATCGCGCAGAATCGAGGCTCGATCTTCCGCATGGTGAAGGATTCCTTCACCCGGTGGAACCCAGCGCCCACGCGGGATGCCGATGGCATGGCCATGCCGCAGATCTCCGGCGCCGCCTGCGACCCTTGTGTCCGCCGCCAGTTTCGCAGTATCCTGGCAAAGAAAAGGCGAAGATCCTCATGGACCAATCCCTCAGTTTCCCCGAATTCTCTCGCGAGCTGTCGCTGGGTTCCCAACCCTCCCTCGAAGCTGTAATCTCGCATTTCCGCGCGAAGCACCAAGACCCCGACTCGCCCGTCCGCGCCATCCACCACCAGCCCGCCTCCGAAGGCAGCTTCTCTGAGATCCCCTCCACCGTCGATCCGCGCCTGGGCGCCGTGCTGGCCCAACGCGGCGTCGCCCGCCTGTACTCCCACCAGGCCGAGGCCTTCGATCACATCCAGGCCGGCCGCCACGTGGTCATCGTCACCCCCACCGCCAGCGGCAAGACGCTGTGCTACAACCTGCCGATCCTCAACCGCCTTCTCGCCGACGAAAGCGCCCGCGCCATGTACCTGTTCCCCACCAAGGCGCTGGCCGAGGACCAGCTTCACGAGTTCCACTCCACCGTGGAAGAGATGGGCAGCGAGCTGCGCGCCTTCACCTACGATGGCGACACGCCCCAGGACGCCCGCAAAGCCATCCGCCAGCGCGCCAACGTGGTGTTCACCAACCCCGATATGCTGCACGCCGGCATCCTGCCGCACCACACCCGCTGGGCCCGCTATTTCGAGAGCCTGCGCTACATCGTCATCGACGAGCTGCACTCCTACCGCGGCGTCTACGGCAGCCACCTCGCCAACCTGCTGCGCCGCCTCAAGCGGATCTGCGAGTTCTATAACTCCAAGCCGCAATTCATCTGCTGTTCGGCCACCATCGCCAACCCGCGCGAACTGGCCGAAGCGCTCACCGGCTGTTCATTTGAACTCATCGAGCGCAACGGCGCGCCGCGCGGCGAGAAGTTTTTCATCTTCTACAATCCGCCGGTGGTCAATCGCCAGCTCGGCATCCGCCGCAGCTATGTCTCCGAGACCCGGCGGGTGGCGCTGGAATTCATCGAGCGCGAATTGCAGACCCTGGTCTTCGCCAACAACCGCCTGGCCACCGAGATCCTGGTGACCTATCTCAAGGACGCCTGCGACCGCGGCCGCATCCCCACCGAAACCGTGCGCGGGTATCGCGGCGGCTACCTGCCGCGGGAACGCCGCGAGATCGAGCGGCGCCTGCGCAACGGCGATATCCGCGCCGTGGTGGCCACCAACGCCCTGGAGCTGGGCATCGACATCGGCTCGCTGGACGCCGTGGTCATGGCCGGATACCCCGGCACCATCGCCTCGAGCTGGCAGCGCGCCGGACGCGCCGGACGCCGCCAGGCCGCCTCGGCCGCCGTGCTGGTGGCCTCCAGCGCGCCCCTCGACCAATACATCGTCGAGCATCCCGATTACTTCTTCGACCGTTCGCCCGAGCACGCCTACATCAACCCCGACAATCTCGAAATCCTGCTGGCCCACCTGAAATGCGCCGCTTTCGAACTGCCCATCGCCGATGGCGAGAATTTCGGACCGCACCCCATCGCCGATATGTGCCGCTACCTGGAGGAGTCCGGCTTTCTGCACCATTCCGCCGGAGCGTGGCATTGGACCCAGGACACCTATCCCGCCGACGCCACCAGCCTGCGCAGCGTCTCGAGCGACAATTTCGTGGTGGTCGATACCACCGGCGAGCCCGAGGTGGTCGCCGAGGTGTCGTTCCCCACCGCGCTCACCACCCTGCACAAGAAGGCCATCTACCTCCACGAGGCGCGCCAGTACCACGTCGAGCGCTTCGATTACGAAGAGCGCAAAGCCTACGTCAAGCGCGTGGACTGCGATTACTACACCGACGCCATCGACTACACCCAGGTCAAGGCGTTGGAAGAGCTGGAAGCCGGCGCGCTGGCCCACGCCGCGCGCCGGGTCCATGGGGACGTGCGCGTCAACCGCCAGATCGTGGGCTTCAAGAAGATCAAGTTCTACACCAACGAAAACGTGGGCGCCGGCAAGCTCAACATGCCCGAACAGGAAATGCACACCACCGCTTTTTGGCTGCATTTTCCGCCCGCGTTTCTGACAGAGCGTCTCTCCGAGTTCACGCCCACCGAGCGCCAGAGCGGCATCGCCGGCCTGGGCAATGCGCTGCGAACGGTGGCCGCGCTGCTGCTGATGTGCGACCCGCGCGATCTCGGCGCCGCCCAGAGCGAAGAGATCAACCTGTATCTTTATGACGCCTATCCCGGTGGCATCGGCCAGAGCGGTCCGCTCTTCCGTCTCACGCCCGACCTGCTGACGAAGACCGCCGAACTTCTGCGGTCCTGCCCCTGCGACGCCGGCTGTCCCTCGTGTGTCGGCCCCACCGGCGAAGTCGGCGAACGCGGCAAGCAAGTCGCGGCGCGCATTCTCGCCGAATTACAGTAGACGGCCTATCTTCCCTTCAACTGCTCCGGCAGCACCGCATACCCTTCGGGCGGCGGAAACAGCGACATCAGCAGTTCCAGCCTGCGCCGCAAATACCGGCTGGGCATCTGCCGCGGCCCCGTGTCCACGTCGATATCGCAGCAGGTGCCGTGCAGGTACAGCGTCAAGGTGTCTTCGAAGGCCTGCCTGGCGTATTCGCGGAACAGCTTGGTCTCTCGGCGGACGTTGGTCTGCCTCCGCACCAGCGCCTGCTTCAGGTGCCAGCTCTTCTCGTCCACCTCGCCGTGCACTTCGGCGTTGAGTTCTTCGCGGATGGCGCGGAAGAAGCGCTCCTCCACTTCCGGGGTCCATCGGTCGGCCACCAGTCCGGAGAGCCCGTTGTAGAACTGGTAGTGGTAATCGGCGACCTCTATTTCCTTGATCGCCAGCGCCAGAATGGCCATCTGGTCCACGTCGCGCCGCGACCGCGCGATGTAGCGCGTGTCCGCCGGCCGCTCGAACGTGACCGCGTCGCCGTCCTTGCCGTTGGCCTTTTCCAGGTATGGAGCGAGAATGATACCCACGTTCGGCAGGATGCCGAGAATCGCCGGAGAAATGGCCGCGATGGGATCGTTCAAGTATTGACGGAGATCCTCCTCCGCCACCGGCAAAGTGGAAAAATAGGAGAACTTGCTGGTGAGCGGAATCATCTCGCCGCGAAAGCGCGAGGCCAGATCTTCCACCGTCAATCGTGGCTGTTCCGGATCGGTTGTCATCCCCGTGTCCAGATTGTAGCAGGCGGACGGTTGCCGGTTCGCTCGCCGTCTCGATCCGCAGACTGGCGAGTGTGCATGGTGTAGCGAACTGGCGCCCGGTCCGGAGCCTCGGCTTCTCCTTGCGGCAGATCACCCTCCTTGGAGTTCGCGATTCAGCCGCACGGAGATCGCTTCGCGGGTGCGTGTCGCGAGACCAAACATGGTCCTCTCCTGCCCAGGCAAGGCTTTCAGGTACTTTTCAGCGGCTTGCTGTGAAGGAAAGGCGACGGATTCACGGATGGGATCGTCGTCCTTCAATAGCCGCTCCGCCGTCCGATGGTCGATCTCGGCCTTGGCGGCCCACTGTCGGACAAGCGATAGCAGTGGATCCTCAGGCGGCTTCATAGATCACGCGGCCATACTTGTGGGCTGGATAAGCAATCCCGCCGAAGACGCTCTTCGTCTCTTCGAACCGATCCGTCCCAATCACAAACACGTCGAACGGAAACCCGAGGCCGCGGAGTGCCTGGTGGAGCTTAGCTTACTCCGCGACCGTATTCGACGGCGCCTTTGCGACCACCAGCAGATCGACGTCGCCAGCGCGGTTCATCGTGCCAGAGGCCGCCGATCCGAATAGGATGATGCGATCCGGCTTCGTCACGTTCAGCAACCGGCGGACTATTTCCTGAACCATGCTGTCGTCAACGCTCATCATGTCCATGGTACGAAATGGCAGCCGTGCATGCCAGCGGCCTACTGGCTGGCGTTTGGAAAGAGCCTGGATTGCCTCGCACGTTAAGTTGTGTTTGAATTCAAGTCTCGCCTGCCTGAGACGACAAAACCTGTTAAGCACTCTCCCCGCTCCGCGCGAAGACTACGGAGAAGGGACCACCAGGGACTGAAGAAACAGCGGGCCGGCGATTCAGCTCTGGGTCGGCGTGGAGAAAGCGACGTCCGCGCGGCGGCCTAAAGTACGGGGCAGAAGAGATTCGGAAGAACGAAGAATTGGCTCCCCAGTCTGGACACGTTTCGAACTTTCGCGACCCGCTCAGCCCTTTGATCGAACCCATGGTCGCCCACTGTTTTGAAAGCGATCCGTGCGCGCCGCCGGCCCTTGTCCACGACAGGCGCCAAGTCTGGACACGTCTCGAACTCGCCAGGGGAGTCCAAAGTACCTTCCGGATGGCGCATCGAGTTGTGCATCGACGCGATTGAGAGCCTGGCGGAGCGGGAGCGGCAGAACGGCATCGTTGGCGGTGAACATCGCCATCGCTGGCCGGAACACGCGGGCCTCCAGTCGCGAGAACAACCGGGCGACCTTCCAGCCATACGGAGTGACGAAGTAGCGATTGGTTTCCGGCAGCCGGTAGATCAATCCCTTGAGCCGGAGTCGCCGCAGATCATAGGGCATCTGGTGGGGAGTGTATTCGACCAGCGTCACGCCCAACAGGTCCGGGTTGCCGTGATCCGCACGCCGGACGCTCCGGGGCAAAGGGAAGAATCTCCTCGAATGAAAGCGTCCGTGTTGGACGAGCTTGCCCTCGACCCTGTGTGTTTGGACGCACTGTCTATGACGGCGCGCTTCGTTCGGATCGATTTTCCGGGGCCTCTGAACGGTCACGGGAACAGGGGGGACGCACTGCCACCGCGCGGTAGAAGACCATTGCTTCACCGACAGCCGCGCGGAGCACCTGGCGGTCTCCGACAGCGACCTCCTCACCGGTTCAGGCTGTCTATGGACGATGCGGAATGGCACGCGGCACTCCTGTGGAGCTTTCTTCGGAAACATGCAGTCGTGTCAGGAGGACAAGTCCTTCAAGGAAGCCGCGGATGATTCGGCGATCCCCCGAGACGGCGCTGAACGGATTCGGCCAATCGTCCTGGCCCTATAGAACCAGCTCGGGGGGCGTTGGTGGCTGAAAACGCTGCCGTCTCTCTTCTTTTCTGGCCGGACTGCTGCGGGCATCAGAAAGGAACCTTGTTGACGCTAGGGACGCGGACGAGCGCCAACCTCCACAGTGCTTCGGCGCCCGCATCCCGGTAGCGCCCACCTTACGATTCCAAGGAAGCTGGCTTCGGTTGGTCGACTTCACAGCGCATGCTCTATGGCTCGGAGTCAGAGCTCTTAGCGTGGGCAAAGCAAAACGGCGTGACCGTTGCGGTGCTCGCATGGCGTTCGGAGTGGCTTGGTACGGCCCGGCCAGTCTGGCAGGGATGTTCCAAAAGCCACTGGCCCTATTCCTGCAACAACTCCGCGACGCGCTTGAGGGCCTCGGTTGGCTCCCGCTTGTTTTGTTTGGCGTCCGCCAAGTCTTCCTCGACGCGGCTCTCGATCCATCCACCGTCGCGATCGTCGCGCAAAGGCACGCCAGACTGGTGGAGGTAGAGCACGGTTTCCCACCTCCGGCTGGACGCGGCGAGGGGAATCGTTGGCATCCAGTCACCCTTTAACGTGAAATCGGCGCCATGGTCCCTCAGCAGCCGCAAATTCTCGAGCCCCGCCGCTTCGCTGCGCGAGCTGAAGCAACCGTAGAACGCGGGCGGCCCTGTACCACTCAGTCCGAGGTTGTTGGGATCCGCGCCAGCGTCCAGCAGCATACGCACCGCATCGGTTCGGGACGAGTGGGAGCAAGCCGCATGGAGCCCGGAGTTGGGCTTGGCTCCTAACGACAGCAGCAGACGAACCATTTCCAAGGCACGGTCCGCGGCTTCCGGTTTATCTTCCGCCTCCACGGCTCTTTCCACCGCCAACTTGAGCGGCGTGTAGTCACGCGAAGCCGAAACGGCATTGATGTCGACCTGCTGCGAGAGTGCGCGGACCTTGCTGGAATCCTGTTCGTAGATTGCCGCCACGAACCTGGTGAGCATAGGATCGCGGTTGAAAATCAGCAGGCGGTCATCGTTGTACTTAGCAACGAGGCGCTCATTCGCCCGCCCGCGGAGAAAGATGACGCCATATGACGCGCCCACCACCAGTGGCGCGGCCGCCACAATCAGCAGAGACAGGTGGATTCCCGGAGACTGCGTGTTCCAGTAGGCCAACGCGACGGCTACCAGGAGGATCGACAATCCGGCCGCTACGCGACCGACGAAACTGTCGAGGACGTTCGGCCCGCCCTTGCCTGGCAAGAGGATCAGGACGATTGCCAGGCCGAAAACCATAACCGCGTCGAAGATGATGAGCGACCAAAAGAGTCTGTTCATATTGGCGGCTGGCGCAAGCGGGCTACGGCGCAATTTCCGGAAGGACGTTGCCGAAGGCTCCGGAAGGGATTTCGACGCCGATGGCGGCGGCGAGAGTCGGGGCGATCTTCTGGACGGTGATGTTGCGGCGATAGGTTCCGGGCTTGACTCCGAGGCCGAAGAAGACGACGGGGACGTGGTTGTCGTAGACGTAGGGGAGAGAAGTGGGGGGCGCAGGTTGAGCCTCCGAAACCGGGGACATAGTAGAGGTCGTATCCGGTGACGAGGTCGGCGCTGCGGCCGGGAGGGAAGCCGTTGAGGAGAGCAGTGGTGATGAAGTCGCCGCGTCCGCCAGCGACGATCTGGGCGCCAGGACGCCAGCCGTGGCACATATAGCAAAAACCAGAAATCGCGCAAGATGTATCAGTCGCTCGTATGCCTGATTCGATTGTCCGAGAACGAAGTTTGCAGGCGTACACACGACGCCATGTTATCATAGGCGACCCGGATGGCCATCCGGAAGTTGGCACGCATCGTAGGCCAGCGTCGATTCGTTTGGGGGATGCTGGTCGGATAAAGAGTTCGAGTCCACGCCGGGGTCACTCTCAAGTGGGGACAATCCAGAAGAAACGTCTCAAATGGTCGTAATGAAATCAATCAGATAGCGGACATCGCGGAAAACGAAATTTGGCTCCCCAGTCTGGACTCGAACCGACGACCCTCCAGTCGACACTCGCCCCCTCACCTCTCCCCTCCACGCGCCGCCTCGGGCAACTGAAAACTTTCTATTGTGAAGTCTCCCCGCATCCTCGTATCCGCCGGCCGGGCCTCGGACGATCTCGGCGCTTCGCTGGCCGTCGACGAACCTCGCCCGCTCTTCCCCGACGCCGAGTTCTTCGGCCGCACCGGGCCCCGCCTGCGAGCCGCGGGATCCGTACCGTTGCGAATGCCGCCAGCCTGGCCGTCGCCGGCTCACAGTTGATGGTCACCGCATTGCGGCCGATCCGCTCCGCCAAACAGATCCGTTGAAGTCGCTTCCGCGCCATGCTACAGTCGAGACCGGCGGCCGGGAGGGCCGCAACCAGTGGCGACAGTGGTCAGGGTGAGCGCAGCGTTCCTCATCTTCGGGAGCTTAGCCGCCTCGGCTTGGGGCGCGGAAACCATCGCCGGCAGCGTCAAAACGGCTCAAGGCAGTTCCGTGGTGCGTCGAGGCGCGGAAACGCTTCCCATCCACGAAGGCATGCACCTGCTGGTGAACGACGTCCTGCAGACGTCCGCCGACGGCCGCTTGGGGGTCATGTTTCAGGACGGTACGCGAATTTCCGTCGGACCGGGCACCGAAGTGACGATTGATCGCTTCGTATACGAGCCCGCGGACGGGAATTTTGCCCTGCTGCTGCGGCTCGCTCGTGGAGTCTTGACCTACGTTTCCGGGAAAATCGCTCATTTTTCTCCCGAATCCGTCAGCGTGCAGACACCCGTCGGCGTGGTTGGGCTGCGGGGAACCCATTTCGCTGTCTCGATCGACGGGATATAGGAGTGGCGTCATGCTGAGGAAATGGCTTCGGACCGGCGGCGCGATCTTGATCCTCTTCCTGGCGGGTTGCGCGCCGAAACCCGTGCCGGCGCCTCCCGCCCCACCCGCGGCGAAACAGAACGTGTTCGTTCTCCTGCCCGATCCCGATGGAAAGCCCGGCGGCATCACGGTGGGCAACCCGGCCGGCGCCCAGTCGCTGGCCCAACCGTATCAAGCCGTTCGAGTGGAGCGCCCGGATCTTGCCCCGAGTCCCCCGTTCACCATGGACCAAGCCGAGGTGAGGCGCGTGTTCGGCGCCGCGCTGGATGTTCTGCCGGCTCCCGAGGTTCAGTTCACTCTTTATTTCGAAGAAGGCACGGACGTGCTGGATGCGGAGTCCGAAGCCCAACTCCCGGCGATTTTCGATGCCATCCGGGAACGGCATTCGACGGCCGTCAGCGTAACCGGCCACACCGATACGACCGGCGAGCCCGCGTCCAACTATCAGCTCGGGATGAAAAGAGCGCAGCGGGTGGCGGGGATGCTGATCGCCCGGGGCCTGGCTGCCTCGGATGTGTTTGTCGCTTCCCACGGGGAGGCCGACCTCCTGGTGAAGACGCCCCGCGGCGTCGCCGAGCGGCGCAACCGGCGCGTTGAAGTAATCGTCCGCTAGGAGCCGAATGCATGCGGGTAGTCGCCCAAGGGGCGGTTATCGTACTGATCGTGGTCGGTATCTTCCTGGTGCGCCCCGCGCCCGTGGGGAGCCTTGACGACAGGGTGTGCGACCTGCTCGCCGGGTGGGTTAGCCATGGCACACCGTCGGGACGTGTGGCGATCGTCGAAATTGACGATAGGAGCTTGACCCAGTTCGGGCACTGGCCTTGGCCGAGAGATCTCCTGGGCCTTCTCGCACGGCGCACCCTGGATCGTGGGGCGGCTGCCGTGGTCTTCGACATGATGTTTCCGGAAGCGGATCGGGCGCCCGCGTCCAACCGTGCCGTGGCGCCGCCCGCTGGCCCGCCGGTGGCGCCGATTGTCGGGGCTCGGAGCGGCACGAACGACGAGGCTCTCGCGGAGGCGCTCGCGGGTAAGCCAACCGTCGCCGGATACACTTTGACATTCGGCGACCACCCGGGCGAACCGTTTCCATGTGGCGTCCAATCGCTGCCGCTCGTCGTCGTCAGCCCGAACGGGAGCGGGAAAGAAGCGTTCTTCCATGCCTCCGGCGCCATCTGTAGCGTGCCCGAGGTCTCCCGGGCCGCGGCAGGCAACGGCTTTCTGAACGCGGCGCCCGACAGCGACGGCAGGCTGAGACGTATCCCGTTGGCGATCGAGTACGGTGACCGGTATTATCCCAGTCTGGCTCTCGCCGCGCTGGCTGTGTGGCGGCGTCCATCCAGGATGCAAATCACGGCGGACGCGCGCGGCGCCTCGCGGCTGCGCCTGGATAGCCAGGTGGTTTCGCTGGAAGGTCAAAGCTTGATGCGTTTGCGGTTCCGCGGCCCGCGGCGGACGTTTCCGTATGTCTCGGTGGCCGACGTGTTGGCCGGCCGCGCGCCGGCGGAAACGTTGCGCGGCAAGATCGCCATCGTCGGCGGCTCCGCGCTGGGTTTGGAGAATACGTCCACGACTCCCGTCGATCCGCTGTTTCCCGGCGTCGAAATCCAGGCCACGGCGATCGATAACCTGCTGCAAGGCGATTTCTTCCGCCGGCCTGGCGATGCCCGGCTGTGGGAACTGGCGCTGGCGCTGGCGGCCGGCCTTGCCTCGGCCTTCCTGCTGGCGCTGGTTCGTTCGCTGTGGGGAGCTTTGATCACTCTTGCCCTGGCCGTTGCAGCCTGGACGGGCTGCACTCTCGTACTTTCGGCCACCGGAATTTTGCTCTCCCCACTGCCCATCACGGCGGCGCTGGCATGCAATTTCTCGGTTCTCACCCTGCTCAATTACCTGCGGGAGAAGAATAGAGCCGACCGGACCGAGCGCCAACTGGGCTCCGCTCGGGAACGAACCCGGGAGGTGATCGAGGAAAGTCAGTCCCGCTACCAGCGGCTGGTCGAGAACGTCAATGACGCCATTGTCATGGACGATGTCGAGGGCCGGCTGGTGTTCGCCAACCGCCGATTCCGGGAGTGGTTTGGACTGGAAGAGAAGAATATCCGCGACGTGATCCTCGAGGATTGCGTTGCCCCGGAATGGCGGCCGTTGCTGCGCGACCAGCACGACCGGCGGGTGCGCGGCGAGACTGTACCCGACCACTACGAATACGAAGGCATTCGCCCCGACGGGACGCGTATCTGGATCGAGGCGCTGGTCGCGACGGTCGAAGAGAGTGGGAGAATAGTCGGCACCCAGGCCGCGCTGCGCGACGTGACCGAGCGGAAACGGATAGAGGCCCAGTACCTGCAAGCCCAGAAGATGGAGAGCGTGGGAAGGTTGGCCGGCGGTGTGGCGCACGATTTCAACAACCTGCTGACGGTGATCAACGGCTACAGCGACATGCTGTTGGGTGAGATGGGACAGGAGGATCCATACCGGGAAAGCCTGGAGCAGATTCGCATGGCGGGAGAGCACGCCAAGGAGCTGACGCAGAAGCTCCTGGCTTTCAGCCGGAAGCAGTTGGCGGAACCCAAAGCGTTGAATCTGAACCTGGTGGTGGCCGATGCGGAGAAGATGTTTGGGCGGCTGATTGGCGAGGATATCGAGTTCATCACCCGGCTCAGTCCGGCGGTGGGAGAGGTGATGGCCGACCCAGGTCAACTGCACCAGGTTCTGATGAATCTGGCTGTGAATGCGCGGGACTCGATGCCTGGCGGCGGCAAGCTGGTCATCGAGACTAAGAATGTCACAGTGGATCGGGACCTGGCGGCCCAGCATCCCGGGTTGGCGCCCGGCTCTTATGTCTACCTCGGGGTCGCCGATACCGGGACAGGTATGAGCACGGAAGTCAAACAGCACTTATTCGAGCCGTTCTTCACCACCAAGGAGGTTGGCCGGGGCACGGGGCTTGGGCTGGCCACGGTATACGGCATCGTTCGGCAAAGCGGGGGATGGATTGGGGTCACCAGCGAACTGGGCCAAGGCACCACCTTCCACATCTATCTGCCGCGCATCGGCACCGACGTGGCGGCGCAGCCCGGCACGGGCGGCCCCGGAACCGCGCCGCGGGGAACGGAGACCGTGTTGGTTGTAGAGGATCAGGATGCGGTACGCCGGCTTATTGGCACCATCCTGGAGGGCTACGGTTACCGCGTGTTACAGGTTGCCAATGGCCCGGATGCAATTGCACTGGCGGGACAGCATCCGGAAACCATCCACTTACTGCTGACCGACGTGGTTCTGCCGCTCATGAATGGACGGGTCCTCGCGGACCAACTGATGGCGGCCCGCCCCGGGATCAAGGTTCTGTTCGTGTCCGGCTACACGGAGGAGACGATCGGAAATCATGGGGTGCTGGAAAGCGGTTTGACGTACCTGCCGAAGCCGTTCAAGCCCGAAGCGTTGGCTGCAAAAGTGCGGGAAGCCCTGGCGAATCCGGCCCGCCCCCGCCGGGCAACCGACGTGTCGACCGATTAGCGGATGGCCGAGACGCCGGGGAACGCGCGGATCGTCCGCCCGATGCGGACTTGGCGCCGGAGCGACACCGCCGACAAACCGCGGGAAAGACGCCGCAGCGGAGGGAGTTGGCTTCTCAGCCTGGACACGTTTCGAACTTTCGCGGCTCAAATCCCCCTCTGCTCGAACCAAGCCAAACTCTTTGTTGATGGGGAGATCACAGTTGAAATGGGCCCTGCATCCGGACTGGGTGCCCAAGTTGTATCAATCTCGAACACACTCGCACTCACCACATCGTCCCGCCGCCATCTTGCGGTTGCCGGCAGCCTGCACGGAGATTGCGAGTGAATCCCGAAGTGACGGCTGATAGATGCAGGAAGCGGGCGGGTTTTCGGGAGTAGCTGTGGCTGGTGTCTGGGCCGTCGCAAAGCGGCAACACGCACTCTCGGAAGCAGCCTCTGGACTCCGCTATCAGAACCATTATGTCCCACTCTGGCCCGTACCACGGCTCGCCCACTGTGCCGCGAGATCTCATCCCAAATTGGCTGCTGACTCCAATTGCGCCGTACGCGAGTTTCCGAAAATCGATCACAAATTCTGGGAGGCTCCAGGTTGAATAGTTTTTCGCGCTTGACTCCATGCCGGCTGCGGCAGCAAGCGTCAGAGCCGCACGAACATCTCCATTGCCGGTAGATCGGCCGGCTCGTAGGCGCCCGAAGGAAGCCAGATCCGGTACAGATAGTGCCAGACGCGATCCACATGGGCAAGGTCTCCGACGCAGTGGAGGGAGACGATCTGCCGGGACTCGAGATCGCGAATGCCAAGGCCTGGCGCATCGCATTCGGACTGGGCCGGCAACGATGCGAGAGGGGCCCCCTCCCGTCCCCTCGAGCAAACAAACTCGCCCCGCATGCCGCCCGGCTGCTTCGGACGGCGTGATGGACGGATCGTCCAGCGACATGCCAATGAAATCCCGGATGTCGGTACGCCTCACCGCGAGCCACGCGCTGAGCGCGTGGTAGCTGTCCGGGGGTTCGAGCGTCTTGCACAGGCGGTCCCAGGCCAGACCCCTATCGAGCAGTTTTTCCAATCCGGATCTTCGACCACCAAGTGGTCCGGCGGTCGTTCATTGGCGCCCTCAACGGCGCGGTCCTTGACCGCTTAGGCCTCGGCTCGACTCAGCGAGATCTTTTCCGGGCATTCGCGCCTCGATTTGCGATGAGCTGGCCCCTTCCTGGACCGCAGGAGTCGGCCGGGTTGGGAATATGAGATAACAGGCTCCAGTTTTAGGAGATCAGAGCTACAATAGCTGTGGCCCAGGAATGGCAAAGTGGGGCGGCCGGATGAAGGAGGCACGATGCGCAAGCGATTTGTGCCCCTGAGAGTGGCATTCGAGGCGAGGGCCGTGGCGCGCCGCTGCCGGATCCGGCTGATTGTATCCCCGCCCGCCCTTCTCCTGCTGGCCTGTGTGCCGGTTCGTGCCGCGGATCTGGTCTTTCCCCAAGCTCAGTTCCTGCACCTCTCGCGCGTAGAGAAGCAGCCGTATGGCCAGCTCGATCTCCCGCCCGGGGTGCGGCTGTTGCCGCTTTGGCCAGCCAGAATCGTCGCGGCCGGCACGCCGGGGTGGAACGTCCCGCCCGCGCCGCCGAAATCCATTTGGACCGCCCTCTCCCCCAGCATCTATGTTCCCCCTGGCGACTACAGCCTGGTGTTCGCCGGGCCACAGCCCTGGGACATTGGCTGTGTCAACGGGACGACTTCAATGGGCAGGAACCGGACGTGCACTGCCGTCTGCGGCTTCACTGCCACGATGGACCCGGCGGAGGTCGCCATCCCGTGGAAAGTGGCCGCCGGCGAGCGCTACGAGGTCAAGGCCGAGGTGATCGTGCGCGCCCCTGCGCCGACTGTGGTATGGTCCGGGGCCGGGTGCCGTTACGGGATCGTACAGACGCCCGGATACGGCGTCGCCGACTTCTGTCTGACGAATACCAGCGCCCGCTCCGGTACGGCTGCGGTCCCCGTTTGCCGCAGCGTCCGCTTCTCGGTGACAGGCAGTCGGGACAGCAGGACGGTTGCCGCTTCCGCAACGGCCTTGCCACCGCCCGCCGTCGAAGAGCCGGCCTGGTTGACCGTCACTTCGACTCCGCCGGGCGCCGATGTCCGCATCAATGACAACTTCTTCGGCAAGACTCCCGCCAAGGTGAAGCTCGTCGCCGGCGATTACACCATCGCCATCGAGTTGCCTGGATTCACGGTCTGGAAGCGCAGTCTGAAATTGGTCTCCGGCTCCCAGATCAGCGTGGATGCCCAGTTGGCGCCCGCATCGCCACCGCCGCCGAAGTCCCCGCCTGCCCCGCCGCCGCACGCCAAGGCCGTGCCTCCGCCGGGAAACTCTTCTAACCCAATGCCGGCCCACGCCGCGCGCAATTCATTCAACGGAGGTGCGCATGTGGTTTCGTAATGGCTTTTTGACCTTGTTGGCCCTGGGCGCTTTCGTATGTCTGGGCCAGTCCAGTTCCACCTTCAAGAAAGCGAAGATGGTAGGGAAGGACGGTAGCGTTGGAAACGCGGAGCTGACCTTCCTGTCCGACCGGAAGCTCATCGCCATACGCGATTCGCACCAGACGGTCATCGACATTCCCTACGACAAGATCGCGCGCATGTCCTATTGGAGGGCGGAGCAGTCGCAGACCGGTAAGAAGATTGCCGCGGGCGCCCTGACATGGGGTCTGGGAGCGCTGCTCGTGCCCAAAGCTGTGCAGTACCATCTATTCATCAATTACGACGATCAGGGCTCGGCCCGCCAGGTGGAGCTGCTGTTTAGCGATAGCGATTGGGTGCAACTCGTTCACATTGCGAGCCTGGAGACGGGCAAGGAAATCGTGATGGAAGGCAGCGCACCACCTGCGTCTGCGTCTGCGCCGCCGGCTACCGGGCAGCCGTCTCCCACGGCGGGGCCGGCTCAGACGGCCGCCTCGCCAAAGCCGGCTGAGGCGTCCTCGATGGCTGCGCCTCCGCCGCCCGCCCCGACAAGCCGCGGCGCGTTGACCATCACGTCGACGCCCCCCGGCGCCGATATTCAGGTGAATGGCGCTTACTGGGGCAACACTCCGTCGACGCTCCGGCTCGACCCCGGCGATTACTCCATCACTGTCGAGAAGCAAGGCTACCCATCCTGGCACCGCACCGTGACTGTGGCGGCTGCTTCGGCTTTGGCCATAGACGCTCAATTGGCCGCGCCGGCGCCGCCTTCTTCCGCCCCGGCGCCTGCGCCAGTGCCGCCCCAGCCCGCTCCACCGGCTCCCGTTCCATCCGCGCCGGAATCCGTGCCTGCCGCGGTGCCACAGCCGGCCGGATCTCCAGCCCCGTACCTCCACCCGGTCAGACTGGGGAGCCAATGGGGCTACGTAGACCCCCTGGGGCAATTCCGTGTCGCGCCCATGGCCGATTCCGCCGAGCTATTCTCCGAAGGCCGCGCCCTGATCGCGGTAGTAACAAAGCACGGAACTTCAACCGTTCTCCTTCGCGGTTTTACCGCGGTTTATCGATACAAGGAGTACCGCTACGGCTGGATCGACGAGTCCGGCCGCACGATAATCCCAACCGAGTCCACCATCGGCGGCCCATTCTCCGAGGGCCTGGCCCTGGCCGGACACGCCACAGGATCGGCCCGCGCAGCTTGCGATCCTGGTGCACTGGTTTTGGCCGCCTTGACCAACGTCACCGGCGGAGCCTCTGAGGAGGTCACTTGCACTCCGGAGTCGAAAGTCGACTATATCGACAAGTCCGGCAACGTCGCCCTCCATACCGACTTCGCGGCGGGTCAGAACTTCAGCGAGAAGCTGGCCGCCGTCGCCGCGCCAGGTCCCAAACCGGAGGATACCCGCTGGGGCTATATCGACCACACCGGGAAGCTGGTCATCGCCGCCAGCTTTCTCCAGGCGCATCCCTTTTCCGAGGGTCTCGCCGCGGTGAGAACCAAGGCTGGGGCGAAGGCAAAATCTCCGGAATGGGGTTTTATCGACCAAACCGGCGCCCTGGTAATCCAACCTGAGTTTCAATCGGCGGAGGACTTTTCCGAGGGCCTGGCGGCTGTTGAATACCCCTCCACCGAGGCCACCGCCAAGCCCTCCCATCAGGCTCACCCGCTGGAGAAACGGTGGGGCTACATCGATCGTTCCGGCGCCCGTCTGAACACGCCCAGCTTCGTCAGGGCGCAGCCTTTCCATGAGGGGTTCGCCGCAGTCACCACCGAGGTCATGGTTGTTCCGGAAGGTGGCACTCCGAAGAACCCCCACATGGTCCAGCATGCCCAGTTGAGCTTTATTGACCACACCGGCCGCATTGTCATTCCCGGTCCTTTCCAAGCGACTTCCCACTTCTCCGGCGGACTCGCTGCCGTCAAGCAGAATGGCTTGTGGGGCTACATCGACACGACTGGTGCGTTCCGCATCCCGCCGCAGTTCCAGGCCGCGCACATCTTTCGCGGCGATCGGGCCGCCGTGCAGCTCGGCGCGAAGTGGGGCTTCATCGACCGCAGCGGAAAATTCGTCGTGCCCCCTCAGTTCGACAACGTCAAGTAACGCAGCACGGTCCTCCTGGAACTTCGTGGGACGGTCTTTGACCCGCAATCGAGCCTTGTTCGACGATCAAGGGGCGGCGGGTGTACGTCCGCGCAACACGGAGAATAGGAGCCTCCATGGCGGGTATCGGCCGGTTCGGATGCATCACCATCGCGGCAAGCGGAACGGCAAGCGCGTGACGGTGTTGAACGACGTGGTCCGGAGGGTCCTGCGCGGAGTCCATCGCCCGGCTCCTCGTAAGTGAAGAGGGAGAGCATTTTGCCTACGACTCCGGTCTATTTGGACCTCCTAAAGATCACCGGACAGCCAATCGTCATGAGGCGGGAGAGTAACGGCGCCTCTATCTCCACACCGCCGGCCGAGCGGCGCCAACTCCTCCACACCGTCATCGGGAAAGCAGATGGCACGGCGGCGGGTTAGCAGCCACCATCAACCTATTCGAAAAACTGAGAGTCTCGAACGACGCTGCAGTAACGAAACCAGGAGGGAATGGAACCACCGGAAAGGAAACAAGGACTTTGCCTCCCCAGTCCGGACACGTTTCGAACTTTTGCGGTCTGCCCGCCACTGGAGGGTAGAGCGATGTTCCAGCAGATTCAATTACTTGCGGCTGCATGGGGCAGCGTCACCCGGCGTCCCGTCAAGACATGATCGTGCCGTGCCCTCCCATTCTGGCTTTCTGGTATTATGGAATTATGGCGATGAGGAAAATGACCTTCAGCGTACCCGAGCCGTTGGCTGTGCAGCTTCTGCGCAGGGTTGCCTCACGCGACCGCTCGCGTTTCGTAAGTGAGGCCCTGGCTGCACGGCTGGAAGAGCGCGACGTTGCGTTGATCCGTGCCTGCGAGATTGCGAATCAGAACCTGGATGTGGCCGAAATCGAGAAAGACTTTGACGGAATCCGCGACGAAGTGGCAGAACCATGGAAGTGATTCCGGAGCGCGGTGATATCTGGTGGGTAGCGCTGGATCCGACGCTCGGTTCGGAGATTCGCAAGACACGCCCCTGCGTTGTGATTTCGGTGAAGGTGCTAAATGAAAGGCGAAGAACGGTGGTCGTTGTCCCGCTGTCGAGTTCGCCGAAGGCCAGCCCGCCGATCCTGATCCCGATCTCCTGTGATGGACGCCCCGCAGTGGCGGTGAGTGACCAAATCCGAGCGGTGGCAAAGGAACGTCTGCGTAGTCGACTGGGCGTAGTCACAACGGATGAGATGGCGGCACTGGAGGATGGCCTCAGGCAGATCATGCAACTCTGATAACGGAGAGCCGGACCACACGCGTTTGGCTCCCCAGCCAGGACTCGAATCCGCAACCCTTCGCTTGACAGTCACCTCACCGCTTGCCCACCCACGCGCCGCTTCCGAGGACTGTAAACTGAAAACTGTCCACTGTGAACTCTCCCCGCATCCTCGTATCCGCCGGCGAAGCCTCGGGCGACCTCTACGCTTCGCTGGTCGTCGACGAGATCCGCCGGCTCTATCCCGACGCCGAGTTTTTCGGATGCACCGGGCCCCGCCTGCGAGCCGCCGGGGTGCGCACCGTAGTGGATGCCGCCAGCCTGGCCGTCGTCGGCCTGCTCGAAGTCGTGCCGGATCTCTTCCGCATCCTCCGCGAATACCGCAAGCTGTTGAACGCCGCACGCTCGTCCCGGCCCGACGTCGCCATTCTCACCGATTCGCCCGATTTCCACCTGCGGGTGGCCCGCCGCCTGGCGCGTCGCGGCGTGCCGGTCGTCTACCTGGTCGCCCCCCAGGCTTGGGCGTGGCGAAAAGGACGCCTCAAGACCATGCGGCGTACCCTCAAGCGCCTTCTGTGCATCTTTCCTTTTGAAGAGGAGTTCTTCCGCCGCCAAGGGGTACCCGCGGCCTATATCGGACACCCCCTCGCGGGCCTGGTGACGCCTTCCCTCACCAAGGACGAGTTTTTTAGGAAACACAGTCTGGCTGAGGGCCGTCCATTAATTGCGGTGCTGCCCGGGAGCCGCCGCGGCGAGGCCGCGCGCCACCTGCCGGCGCTGGTCCAGGCCGTGCAACTGTTGCATCGGGAGCGGGCCATGAATTTCGTCCTGCCGGCCTCGCCCACCACCGGGGCCGCATTTTTTCGGGACCGGACCAAGGGGACTGCGATTCGCGTGATCGAAGGGGAAAGCTGGGACACCATGGCGCATGCCAGGCTCGCGCTGTCAGCCAGCGGAACCGTCACCGTGGAGGCGGCGTTGCTCGGAACCCCCATGGTTGCGTTCTACCGCGTGAGCGCCGTCAGTTGGCTTCTGGGGAAGCTGCTGGTGCGGGTCCCGTATTATTCCATGGTGAACCTCATCGCCGGGCGCCGGGTCGTCCCCGAACTCATGCAGAGCGAAATGACCGGCGAACGGATCGCCGGCGAAGCCCGCCGCCTGCTCTTCGACGAAGCCGCCCGCGGGGAAATGCTGGCCGGGCTGGCCGAAGTTCGCGAGAAGTTGGAGGCCGGCGGCCGACTATCCGATGGCGGACCTTTTGCCGCCCCGCCGGCCGCGCGCGCCGCCACCATGGTTCAGGAAATCCTGCAAGGAGAAGCCGCACATGTTTCGTGATCCTCGTGTATTCCGGGGCGTTCTGCCCGCGTTCGGCCTGCTGGCGATAGCGCTCGCCGCGCCAGCCCAGGAGCAACAGCGCCGCGCGCGCATCGACGTCCAGGACTACACCATCGATGCCGACGTCTCCCCCAATACCCAGTCCCTCAAAGCCAAAGCGGCGGTGCGCTTCGTTGCCGTCGACGACTCCATCGCCTCCGCCAGCTTCGAGCTGAACAACGCGCTCAACCTGTCGCGCGTGGAGGACGCCGACGGCAAACCCATCGAGATGTCGCGCAACCAGCAGGATTTCAGCGTGCGCCTCACATTCCAGCCGCCCCTGCCCAAGGGACAGACCTTCGCCGCCACGTTCTATTACGAGGGCAAACTCACCGGCGCCGAGGAGTCTCCGGTGTTCGGCATCAAGTTCGCCGCCATCCATCCCGATTTCGCATACCTGCTTTACCCCGCCCGCTGGTTCCCGGTCAGCGGCTATACCACCGACCGGTTCGCCGCCGACGTGCGCGTCACCGTGCCCGCGGGATACACCGTCCTCGGCAGCGGCATCGATTCCCGCCAGGCGGCCGGCGACAAGAACCTGTTCGAATTCAAGATGGCCCGCGCCTCTTTTCCCGGAAGCATCGCCATGGTGAAGGACCCGCCCGTCAAAGTCGCGGAAGGCGGATTGACCACCACAATCTATTTCCGGCAGCCGGAAAACGACCTGGCCCAGCAGTACGGCCAGGAAGTCGGCAAGTGTATGACGCACTTCACCGGCCTCTTCGGCCTGCCTCCGTACGCCGATCTGACGGTGATCGAAACCGAAATCGGCGCGCCCAACGGATACGCCGCTCCCGGCATGATCTTCCTCTCGCCCCGCGGCATCACGCGCCAGGTTTCCAGCCGCCTGGTGGCCAACGAAGTGTCGCGCCAGTGGTGGGAAGAGCTGGTTTCGCCCACCACCCGCAATCACCTCTGGCTCGAGAACGGTCTGGCCGCTTATTCCGAGTTGCTATGGACCGAAAGCCAGGTGGGCGCCGGCGCCATGGAGTCGCAACTGCACAACCTGCGCGTGGAATCCCTCACCGTCGACACCGTTCCCGTCATCCAGTCCTCGCGCCTCGAGGATTACTCGCCCGAAATGTGGGCGCTCACCGGCAGCAAAGGCGCGGTGGTGGCCGGGATGCTGCGCTATGTGGTGGGCGACGAAGCCTTCTTCAAGATCCTCAAGAATTTTGCCCAGCAGAACGCCTGGAAGAGCGTCAATACCGACGATCTCCGCCAGGTGGTGGATGCCGTAACCGGCAACAAGATGGATTATTTCTTCATCCAGTGGATCGAATCCTCGGGCGTCCCCGAATTCAAGCTCGACTACACCGTCTACCGCCTCGGCGGCGCCGAGCACGAGAAGAAGGGCTTCCGCGTAATGGGCAAGATCAACCAGGATGTGGACACCTTCCGCATGCCCGTGGAGCTAAAGATCGAAACCGAAGGCGACCCCGAATTCCAGCGGGTGGACGTGGCCGGAACGTCCTCGGAGTTTTCCGTGGACACCTTTGGCAAGCCCAAAGCCATTTCCATCGATCCCAACGGCAAACTCCTGCGCTTCAGCCCGCAGATCCGCGTGGCCGTGGCCATCCGCCGCGGCGAGCAGTACGCCGAATTGAGCGAGTTCATGGACGCCATCAAGGAATACCAGAAGGCCCTGGAAACCACCCGCAACAGTTCGCTGGCCCATTACCGCATCGGCGAGGTGTACTTCCTGCAGGGCAACTGGTGGCCGGCCGCCAACGAATTCCGGTCGGCCCTCGACGGCGATCTGGATCCCAAGTGGACCGAGGTGTGGGCCCATATCAACCTGGGCAAGATCTACGACGTCAGCGGCCAGCGCGACCGCGCCGTCAACGAGTACAACCAGGCGATCCGCACCAAGGACAACACCCAGGGCGCCCAGGAAGAAGCCTCCAAATACCTCAAGACCGCCTACGAGCGCCAGCGCCACACCGACCAGTAGGCGCGCTGCCGCTTGCGGACGGCCGCGGCCGGAGAAGCGCGCTATCCGCCTTTTCTCCGATTGTCGGCAGGCCATGTGGCGCAGGCGATTCGCCGCGCCCATCGCCTGCCAACGACGCATTGCCGATCCGGGTCGGCAACGCCAGCCGCCGCCGGTGTCTTGTCTCCCGGCCAAAACCGCTACGTTCGTAGCGGTTTGGGGGCGCACTAGAACCAGTTCTTCAATTCAGCGAAGGACTCCACAACACGCAGCCGGCCCTTCCCCGGCCGCAAGTCCTGTCTTTCCAACACCCAGGTGTGGGCATGCGGGACGAACACCGCATTCAGCCCGGCCTCCAGCGCGGGATTGATGTCCGACTTGGGACTGTTGCCGATCATCCACGCGGCCTCCGGATCCATGCCGCGCTGCCGCACCAGGTTGCGGTACGCCTCGGCGTCCTTCTCCTTCACAATGGCGGCGTGGCCGAAGAACCGGCCCAGCCCGGAGCGATCGATCTTGAGCCGCTGTTCTTCCGGATGGCCCTTGGTGAATAGCGTGAGATCGTGTCTCGGGGCGAGATACTCCAGCGTCTCGGGAACTCCGGGGATGACCTCCATGGGCGACTCCAGAATCCGCTCGGCAAACCCGATGACCGTCCGCAGGTCTCGCTCGCTAACCTCGCGCTCGGCCAGGTGCAGGTAGGTCTCCCGCAGATTGCGGGCGAAATTCAGCGTGCCGTAGCCGTGGATCTTGTTGTTGGCGGCCTCGATCTCATCCAGAACGTCGCGCACCTGCGCGGGCGTGAGCGCGGAGTGATCCAGAAACTCCACGAACTCCTCGAAAGCGCGCTCGAAGTAAATGTTGTTCTCCCACAGCGTATCGTCGGCGTCAAAGATCAGGAATTGAGGCGTCATCGGGTGGGTTTGGGGGCCAGGCGAAAGGGGACTTCAAAAACGGCGTCGACGTCGACCGGGGCGCCATCGCGCAAGGCCGGTTCGAACAGCCACTTGCCGAGCGCTTCTTCGGCGCTGTGGTCCAGGCGGGCGTCGATGCCGCTCAAGATCTCGATCCGATCCACGCGCCCGTCCTTGCCGATTACGGCAGCCAGTTTCACGTCTCCTTCAACGCGATCATCGACCGCGCTGCGGATGTAGGCCGGGTCCACTTTATGGAGCGGCACCGGCGGCCGGACGGTGGCCAGCGGCGCCCCGGGCTCCGGAATGCGCTCGGCGAACCACACCATCCAGCTACCCGAGTGGCTGGTGACGTTCGGCATCTGGATGGCCATGGTGTAAATCACCCGGCCCTCCAGGCGCGGGTCCGGCGCGGAAGACACCCGCAGCGCTTTGGGCGCATTTGGGTTGTACGGCGCAAGCGGATGCGGCGAGACGGGGCTGCGCAACTCGGCCAACAAACGGCTGCGCGCGGACGCCTCGGGGGCCGGCGCAACCGTGGGTAGAGAGTCGCGGACGCCGCCGCCCGCGGTCAGACCGGGAACTACCAACCCGGCCTTATCGTTGGAGGCGGCGCCTCCCGGGTCGGGATGGACTTCCGGACCGCCGGAGAATCCCGCCGCGTGGGACGCCGGCGGCGCGGGAATCCCGGTGAACTTCGAAGGGTCCAGCCCGGCGATGGCGAACGATTCGGTTCCGGACGCTCCCGGGCGAGTCACCGCCGGCGCGGGATTGGCGATGGCCGGCGCGGACTCCTGGGCGGCGCGCTTCGCCGGCGGGGGTGAGAAGCCGTGCGGAATCCGCGGCGCGGACGGCGCGGACGCCGCCGACAGCGGAGCCGCGGGAGCCGGCGCTTCCGGCAACACCAGTGAAGTCCGGGGCGCCGCGGAGGGCAGCGGGGGCGGTCCTTGAAACGCGCGCGGACGCGGACGCGGCGTAGCCGATCCCGGAAGCGTAATGCGGCCCGGCGATCCCGCCGCCTCCACGCGGGGCGCTTCCGGAAGCGTCAGCGGGGCGGCGGTGCGCGGGCGGACGAGCGGCGGCGGAGCCTGGAACGGCAAGGGCCGCGGTCGAACGGCCGTTACACCTAGAGGCGATGCGGCAGCCGCGGGTTGCCCGGCGGCGACCCGCGGGGCCTCGGGCAGCTCGGGCGGCGGCGCTTCGGCGGTCGCCGCATTCTTGTCCGGCGGGGGCTCGAATGGCCGCGGCCGCGGTCGCGGCGTGGACGCCTCCAACGGACTGGCCACCGCAGGAGGCTTCGCCTCCACGCCCGGCGCATCGGGCAACGCGGGCAGCGGGGCTTCCACCGGCGGGGCTTCGGGCGGCGGAGTGAAGGCGCGCGGCGGCGGGGGCGGCGCCGCTTCGGCCACCACGTTGGGGAGTGGCAGGGGCTTGGGCAACTCGGCCGGAGGAGCCTCGGTGACGATGGTCTGCGGCGCCTGGGCGTTGTCCTTCGGGCCGGATACCAGGGTCTGGTGGAACTTGCGCCGCGCGCGCGGCCGTTTGGGAGCCGGGGCCGCGGCGGCCGTGGGAGCCGGCTTGATATCCGGCAGTTTCTCGCGCAGGTTGTACCAGACGATATGATTCTCGTAGGGGCGGATCTCCTGGTCATAGAGGTTCCGCCGGACCTCGCGCGGGGTTTGGGCAGAGGCGATCACCAGCCAGGCCAGCAGCGTTCCGTGGATGCAGCTTGATGCGCCGAAGGACATCGAGCTTCGCCGCCGGTCCATCATCGGACGCACCGGGTAGGTCATGCTTCACAATCCCGGGGGATGTCCCCCGCCGCCGTTTGTGGGCGCGACATCGCGGACGTGCGCCACGGCGCGTTGGCGCGGGATGTATTGCGCCAGGTATCGATTGAGACGTTTGAGACGGTCCGTCTCGGAACGCTGGCCCAACAGCGCATTCAGCAAGTCCAGATCGGGCAGACACGCCGCCAACTGAAAGCTGAGCTGCGAATCCGCCAGGTCCGGCTCTCCGCGCCCGGCCAGGGAGACGAAGCGCCGGAGGTCGTGGAAGTGGGCCAGCGCCGCATCCCGCAGGCCGGGTGGGACGGGGGCGGGATCGTCATCGTCGAAGAAGCTCAGTTCCCCTTGCAAGTAGCTCTTCTCTTCATTCAGCGCGACGATTTCGAAGCGGCGCCGGCCGCGCGCGAGGATGTCGAGGCGGCCGTCGGGATAGGTGTGCGCCACGCGCTCCACCGCCACGGTGCAGCCGAGGTTGACGATGCCGTTATCCCGAGCCAGCACCACTCCGAATTCGGACTGATCGCGGATGGCCTCCCCCACCATCTCCTTGTACCGTTCTTCGAAGATATGCAGCGGGAGATCGGTCCGCGGAAAGACCACCACCCGCAGCGGAAACAAGGGGACGAGCCGCGAAGGCATGGTAACATTATGACCGATTCCATCCCATGCGGATCGACGGCAAAGTGGTGCTCATCACCGGCGCTTCCGAAGGCCTGGGCGCGGCCTGCGCGGCCGAGTTCGCGAGCGCGGGCGCCAGGCTGTCGCTGACCGCCCGCTCCGCCGACGGCCTGCGGCGCGCGGGAGGGCCGGACGTGCTGATCACCGCCGGCGACCTCACTCTGGAAGCCACCCGCCGCAGCGCCGTGGAGTGGACCCTGGACCGGTTCGGGCGCATCGACATCCTGATCAACAACGCCGGAGTGGGACTGTACCGGCCGTCGTGGAGCACCCCCATGCACGAAGTGCGCCGCTTGTGGGAGTTGAATTTCTTCGCCGCCCTGGGGATGGTGCAACTGGTCGTTCCGCACATGCGCGCGCGGGACGGCGGCACGATCGTCAATGTCAGCTCGGTGGCCGCTAAGCTCGCGCTCCCTTGGCTGCCGCTGTACAGCGCTTCCAAGGCCGCGCTGGCATCGTGGACGGAGGCGCTGCGCATGGAGCTGCGGGGCGACGGCATCCACGCCATGCTGGTATGCCCGGGCTATGTCTGGACCGGTTTTCAGCGCCACGCGATGGGGGACGGGCCGCCGCCCAGCATCACCCAAGGGAAGCGTTTCGCCATCACGCCGGAGGATTGCGCCGAAGCGATCCGCCGCGGGGTGGAGCGCGATGCCCGCACGGTGCTGGCGCCGCGCTCGGGGTGGCTGCTGGTGGCGGCGGCCAAGCTGTTCCCGGGACTGGTGGAAGCCAGTCTGGCGAAAATGAACGGGACGGCATGAGGACACACGCATGAGAGTCGGGGCATGAATCTGCGCCTCAAGCGAACTCCGGGAATCTACCTGGTGGGCTTCATGGGAAGCGGCAAATCCACCGTCGGGCGCGCGCTGGCGCGGCGCATCGGGTGGAGTTTCTTCGACAGCGACGACGAAATCGAAGCCGCCGAGAAGATGGCGATCTCCGAAATCTTCGACACCCGCGGCGAGGAGGAATTCCGGCGCATCGAAGCGGCGATCATGCGCCAGCACGTGGCCTCCATCGAGCGCGGCCGGCCGGCGGTGCTGGCGCTGGGCGGCGGAGCCTTCGTGGCGGAAGCCAACCGCCAACTGCTGCGCGACAACGGCGTCGCGATTTGGCTCGACTGTCCGTGGGAGACCGTGGAGCGGCGCGTCCGCCAGGCGTCGCACCGCCCGCTGGCGCGCGACCCCGGGAAACTCCGCCGGCTGTTCGACGAGCGCCGCGCCGTCTATGCCCTGGCGGACGTGCGCGTCCCCATCGACAGCGACGATCCGGCGGCGGCCGTGGAAGCCATCCTGCGGAACGCGATTCTAAAATGACCACCCGTCTTCTGCGCCAACAAGCCCGGCAGATCTTCCAAGCGGCGCTGGCCGCCGCGGACCCGGCCGGCGCCGTCGCGCGCTACTTGAAGCGCCGGGATTTCTCGCGCTTCCGCAACGTCTACGCCATCGGCGCGGGCAAGGCGGGGGCGACCATGGCGCAGGCCGCCGAGCGCGTGCTGGGCCGCGCCGTAACCGCGGGACTGGTGAACGTCAAAGACGGCCATACCGCGCGGCTGCGGCGCATTGAATTGAATCCGTGCGGGCACCCGGTACCCGACCAGCGCGGAGTGGCGGGCGCGCGGCGCATCGCGGAAATCGCGGCGGCGGCGGGCAAGAACGACCTGGTGCTGTGCCTGATCTCCGGGGGAGCGTCGGCGCTGATGCCGCTGCCGGCCGCGCCCATCACGCTGGAAGAGAAGCAGGCGGTGACGCGGCTGCTGCTGGCCTCGGGCGCGGCCATCCACGAAATCAACACCGTGCGCAAGCACATCTCGGCGATCAAGGGCGGGCAACTGGCGCGCCTGGCCGCCCCAGCCGCGGTGGAAGCGCTGCTGCTCTCCGACGTGATCGGCGACGATCTGGACGTGATCGGCAGCGGTCCCACCGCGCCGGATGCCTCGACCTTCGCCGCGGCGGCGGAGATTCTGGATCGTTACGGGATCCGCGACCGCGTGCCGCGGGCCGTGCTGCATCGCATCGAACAGGGCGAACGCGGCGAGATCGCCGAGACGCCCAAGCCGCGCGACCCGCTGTTCGCGCGCGTGCGCAACACCGTGGTGGGCGGCAATCGCCTGGCGTTGGACGCGGCCCGAAGACACGCGCGGCGGCTGGGATTCCACACGCTCGTGCTGGCCAGCGAGGTGCAAGGCGAGACGCGCGACGTGGCGCGCATGCACGCCGCCATGGCGCGCGAAATCGCGAAGGCCGGGCAGCCGGTGAAGCCGCCCGCGTGCCTGATCACTGGCGGCGAGACCACGGTGACGATTCGAGGCGGCGGCCTGGGCGGCCGCAACCAGGAGTTCGTGCTGGCGGCCGCGCTGGACATCGCCGGCCTGAAGCGGACGGTGGTCTTCAGCGCCGGCACGGACGGCACCGACGGGCCCACGGACGCCGCCGGCGCGGTGGCCGATGGCGACACGCTGCGGCGCAACCCCGAGGCGCTGCGGTACCTGAACGACAACGATTCGTACCACTACTTCGAATCGCTGGGCGACCTGGTGACGACCGGTCCGACGGGGACGAACGTGATGGATGTCCGCATCGTTCTGGTGGGGTAGGCGCGGGGACGCTCCGGCGCGGGGAAGGCACCGCTCGGGGTTGGATCGCGAGGCGCGCACGCTGAAGCAGGCCGTGCCTGCACCAGGGCTAACGTTTCTTGAATACCAGAATGTAGTCGTCCGGCTTCCAGTGGTCCGCGGATGGCGCCTCACGATGGCGCCCTTGAACCACCAGAATACTGCCTGGCGTGCGGCCGACGCGGAAGTCGATGCGGAAAAGCGGTCCACCCTCAATCGGATAGACCAAGTCCTTGCTGGAGCGGGGGTAGCGGGTTAGCTCGACGCCATTATCCCCCAAGTGCCTGAGCAGTAATGCCAGTCCGTCGTTCACGCCTGTTGTGAGGTGAAAGACGTAACACCTTTCGGCGGTAAACGACCTTGGGAAGGTCTGAACCGCGACGCCGTGGACCGGCACTTGCAAATCCGGACAGCGGTAGGCTCCGGCGTAGCCAAAGTCTTCAAATACATCCGCGAGCTTTTTGATTTCGTTGCCGTTCAGCGCGACTGCCTCGGGGTTCAAAAAAGCACCCGAACAACATGCGCCGAGAAGCGTCAGACTAGCAAGCAGCGATAGCTTAAACTTGCCTCGCTTAATCACGGCAGATACACTAACCAATTGAATCATAAACACTTGTCTTAATCATGTCAAGAGAGCCTTGAAGGGGTGTAGCAGCGTTCCCTTGCGGAATTCCGCTGGGCCGTTCAGGTATCATTCTTCCTTGCGCCCGCCGTGCTTAGTGGCTTTCCCTCAGCGGAAGCAGGCCGCGTCGCAGTCGAAAGGCGTTTTCGGCTTGGACCGCACAGGCATTGGACTCCGCTGGCGAGAGAAAAGCTTCGGGCTTTCTCCCTCCACATGCGTGCCCCTGTTCGTGGGCCAGGATCAGCCCGATCGTGATGCTGCCGTCTTCCCGGTGACCCACCATGTTTGATTTGTCCAGCCTTCCCAAGCCGAATCGGGGGTTCAGGAGGAGTTGAGTGTATCGTCCGTGAATCCACAGGCGGACCGCCGGCGTGGCCGACGGTGCGGGGCCGACCCGATAGGGAACGCCGTAGTCGTCCCAGAAGATGCCCGGGGAGACGATGCGATAGTACAGGCGCAGGTCGCCGTCGGCAAGATGCATGCCGACAAACGCATCGGCGTCCGAATAGGTTTCCCGCTTCCGACGCGAAAGCCAGAACTCCACCTCGTCGATGGTTCGGATCAGCGGGCATTTTGTCTCCTCCTCGAACAGATCCACGAGGTACGCCCTTAGAATCAACCCGTTAGCTGTTGTGGCGCCGTCCTTACTCAGAATCCGATCTCCCAAGCAAGAAAAAATCAGCGCAATGACCGTTGCGATTAACAGCATCAGCTTTGGCATATTTCGTCCCTCGCGGTGCGGTCCAGTGGCACCGAGTTGGTTCTGGTTTGTGGTTCGGATGGGATCAGGAGTTCCCGGAATTCGGTGCAGTGGGGCATCGGCGGTTGGTACAGAGCCGTTGCGTGGACTGGGACCGCAGGGCGGGCGCGGGTCAAATTGATCCGGCTCGTCGGGGCGCGCCGAGCAGGATCTGGTCCTGAGCGGGGGGGTGTGTCTACGGCGGTTGTCAAAGCCGGGCCCGCATGATTCTGAGCCGCTGGCGCAATGCCTGTGATCGTATGCGACTCGCAGCCCGGATCGGGCAGGTTGCCAGTTGGCGCAGCACCCGGTAGGAGAATGGCTACGGCGGCGACACGCGTTCCGATTGACAAGAATCTAATGATCGAGTGGTTCACAGTAACTCCTTTGTATGGTTATCCTTGGCTCAATGAGCAAAGGGTGATCGGGGTTTCGGATTGGCCCTGCGTCGACTTCGAAGCCGGGCAAAAAGACTACACTTGCCAAAGGCGCACTTTGCGCGTAGACTGGGTGAGGAAATCGACGACTGGTACTTCTGGATGGGTATAGTGGGTTAGATGAATCAGATGTATAAGCGAGAATACGTATCACCCACTTCATATCACCCTGTTTGACTCCAGCGGCCACCGAAAGGTTTCCGGGTTTTTCGTCATGAACACACAGCAAGTTTTAAACTTCTTCAGGGCTCGCTTCCCGTTCTTCGACCGCGATCTGCTGTACTACTTCGTCAAACAGGGGTACATCAGTTTCACCCATTTGCGCCGGCCCGACCGAACCCTGCCGATGCGCATCTTCAGCGAGGAAGAGGTCGCCAAAATCGAAGCCCTGCTGGTGAAGTACCAGCAGAAGCGTGACGCGGAGAGCCAACTCAGCGACGCGTTGCAGGGCATCGAAAGCGGCGCGGTTGCCGATAAGCCCGTGAAGCCCCGCGTCCTGATCGTGGAAGACGAACCGCTCCACTTGGAACTGATGCAGGACGAGTTGCAGGCCGATTTCGAGGTGGTGGCGGCTACCACCACGGCGGCGGCCGAAGCGGCCCTGGAAAGCCCGATGCCCTTTGACGCAGCGGTCATCGATCTGGCTTTGCCGGAGGTCCGGGGCGGACCGTTTGTGCTCATGAGCGGCTTGGAGGTACTGAAGGCAGCCCGCGCCCGGGGAATTGGCTGCTTGGTGGTTCAGTCGGCCAGAATCTCCGGCCGGGTGGAGGAAGAGCTGAAGAAGGAAGGCGTTCTGCAGGTCAAGAAGCCAGCGAAGCCCCGGAAGCTGGCTCAAATCCTGCGAGATTCTCTATCCGGGCGAGTTGCGCCAGTCAAGGAGTAGTCCATGGGAAGTTCTCCCGATCCCGTTTCCAGTTTGGCCTCCGACACCGAGCTTGTCCTGCCCGGTTCACTATTGACGCTCACGAATGAGATGGTCCGCAACGTGTTTCGTTTCGGGCATACAGAGACTCTTAAGCGCGCATGCGAGCTGGTACGCTCCGCCCCGCTGATTCACTCCGAGGCTTGCGCCATTTTCGTGATCGACCCCGAGTCGCCGCACGAACTGATCCTGAGGGCTCAAAATTGCGACGTCTCGGGCGCCGATTTCGAGACGGTTCGCGTTTCGCTGCGCAACGCGGAGGGCGGCGGCCTTACCGCACACATCGTCCGCGGGCGGTTGCCCGTTCGACTGCACGGCAGCGAGCTCAAACACCATCCGCACGTTTCCGGACAGCACACGCCGTATTTGGCGGGTCCTCACAACTCCCTGTTGGCGGTTCCCGTGCTGGACCAGCGTGGCCGGGTGGTTGCGTTGGTGAAATTCTCGAACAAAAAGGACGCGGACGGCATTTCCGGGCCGGCCACGTTCTTCACGGATGCCGACGAAGCGGCCGCTAGGATCTTCTGCAACATCCTGGCCCTGGTTTTCGAAAGCTCCAACGTGTTGAGGAGCTACCGCAAGATTCTCGACATGATCGCGAGCGACTGCGGGTTGGAAGCGGTTCTGGGATGTGTCCTCAACGCCGGCCGGACAGTTCTGGGAGCGGACCGCGGGGATGTAGTGGTGTGGGATGAGAATCGCGGCCAGTTGATTCTGGCCGCCGGGATGGGCGAGACGACGCTCAAGTTACATGAGGTAGTCCCCCCGGGCGGCCTGGTTGGCCATGCCTGGACCAAGCAGGAACTCCAACGTTGCGACGACACGACCGCGTGCACCGATTACGTGGAGTTTTGGCGACAGACGCGCAGCGAGATTGCCTACCCGATCAACCGCTTTGGAAAGCGATTTGGCGTAATCAACTTCGAATCCTCGCAGCCCGGCAATTTCGGAGCCAGGGATAAGCGCGTTCTACTGGACTTGACCAGCTTCGCTGGTGTGGCCATTAACTCCATTAGCAGCCGGCCCAGCGTGGAAGGCGTCGCCAAGTTCTTAGCCGACCCCGGCGGGGGCGATGAATATGCGCTCGATAAGCTGTTGGAGAACTGGATTGCCGACGCCTCACTTTGCGGCATCCTGTACCTCGCCAATGACGCGGAACGCGTGCTCGAGAGCAAAGCCGTCTTACGAGTGCCCGCCACCGCGGAGATCGACCCCAAGAAGATCCGTTATCCATACGACGGTATTAGCTTTGCCAGTAAGGTCCGGCGGGAGCGAAAGACGTGTTTCTCCCCGGACCCGTACAATGACCCCGATGTACAGCAGACGATTGCCCGAAAATGCGGAATACCGGGACCTTTGCTGGGCATCCCGCTGATGGCGGAAGAGGATGTTGTTGGGGCTCTCGTAGTCTGGCGACAGGTTGCGGAAGGCCAGAAGTACTGGCAGACGCGAGCGGAATACGCCGAAGTCGAACAGAATCTGCTGGCCATGGCAGGACTGTGGGCGTCCCTCCTGCAGTGGCTTGAAGCGACGCGGCGGAAGAGGGCGGTGCTCGACGAGATCTGCCGCATCGGCACGTGGGGAGCCGGCGACCTGGAGAGCCGCCTCCACCGCATCGGGATTGCCTTGCAGGCGGACGGATTCGACCGCGTCCGGCTTTTCCGCTGGGACGCCGAGAAGTTACAGTTCCGGGGCTGGCTCTCGTGGGGAATGTCCGATCCGGAGAGGTTTCTCACGGTGGCCGTCGCTCCTACGAATCCTTACACCGAGTACACGGTGAAGCGATCCTTGGTCGACCCCACTGCCAGGCTTTTCGATCCCGGACGCCAGGGCAGAGGCAAGGGGCCGGTGGTCAATCTCGGTCTGGATCCCGACGCCGCCGTTATCGAGAAAGGGCCGGAGACGCCATGGGCGGTCGTGCCCCTGGTCTTCAATGGAAAGCTCTACGGACAGATCGCCGCGGATACCGCCCGAAGCAGCCGCCGGATCAGCGCGGAGTCCCTGGAGTATATGACTGTTATCGGGGCGTTGGCCGCCCAGATTATCGCCTCGGACGAAATGATTGAGCGTGAGACGAAGATCCGGGTGGAGAAACTTGGGGATGAAGTCCTGGAGGTCATTCTGCACACCATCAAGACCCCGGTGCACTCGGTGGTCGGAATCGTCGACCGTTTGATACAACTCGACCCGGCTGGCGACCCCGACCAGATCCGACTGTGGTTGGACAGACTGCAGGACCAAGTCGAATGGCTGGAAGATCTCATGTGCGAGACCGACAGTTTTGTGGACTGCATGAGCCGCTACCGCGTGCGGGACGAGTCGTTGGCTGAGGTTGCGAGAGCGGCCGTTTCCCTCGTGGAGCCATTGGCGGCCGAAAAGAAGGTCCAAATCGTCCTCCATTCGCCGGAAGCAGACCCCTGTCCGTTTGCGGGGGACCGCGATGTCGTGCGCATCATCATGCAGAACTTGCTGGATAATGCGGTGAAGCACTCTCCCAGAGGATCTCGCGTGGAGATGCGTCTCACGGCGGAGCCGGAAGAAAAACTCTACCGGATCGGGGTAGCCGACGAAGGGCCGGGCATCCGAAACGAAGAAGTCGAGGCCCTGATGGGCCACGACGTCGGTTTACCCCGCATCACGAACCCGGAGGGCCACGGACTTGGACTTGCCATAGCCCAGGCGTTAGCGGCGCGTGCGGGCGGTGAGTTGAGGTACCTCCAACGTCCAGGGGCACGTGGCGCAGCGTTCATGCTGACGTTGCCGCAGCGTAGCCGGAGGTAGCCAAAATCGATTCCCGTGCCGCGCCAGCTCCCTCCCCAACTTGGCGCGCCGCCCGGACCGCGAAGCCAGCCGGGGATCACTCGGGTTGTTGGGAGGGGGGCGGGGCCGCCGCTCGGTCTGGTCAAACCCCATTTCGAACGTCGCTTCAGCGCTGAGGTTGCAGCGCCCTGAAAGACTGCAGGTGGCCCCCCTGCTCCGCTGCGACCAGTTTATAGAAATCGCACTCCATACAATTCGCCAGCTTCTGCGCGAATGTTCCTTGGACTTTGCCGCCGCACAGCGTGCCGGTCAGCGCCCAGCAGATCCGCCCTCCTTTCGCGCCGCCATTGAGGCCGCTGGCCTTGGCGTCGATAGAAGCTGGGCAGACGCCCAAATCCGCAACCCGGCTCCCGCCCGGTTGCCGGCCGCATTTCTTGAATTCCCAACAGTTCTGGCTCATACAGCACCCCTCCTGTCTTATCGGCGCAAACGCGGCCCCTTATAGGATTAATTGGGTTGTATTTGGCAAAAACTCCGTCAGGAGCGTGACTTGTGGAAAATCTCCGAGGGCAGCCAGGCCCACTCGCCGTACGCCTGATATCCGATCACGCCGGGCGGCACTCCACCATCACGCGGCTCGTGGGCTGCCGTGCCACCGCGGTCACCCGCAGGCCGGCTTCGCGGGCCATTCCGCGGAGTCGTCCACGGTCCGATCCTTGCCGCCTACCAGGACCAGCATCAGCAGCGCGGGCGGTGCGGGCTCGCCGGGGCCGGCGGTGGTGACGACCACAACCCGGCCCGCGGGGCTGGCGGCTTCGGCGCAGCGGCGCAGAATGGCCGTCGCCTCGCGATCGGGCCAGTCGCAGAGGATGCACTTCAGAATACAAAGGTCCGCGCCGGCGGGCAGTGGGTCGAAAAAGCTCCGGCCGGCCGTGATCGCCCGGTCGCCGACGCCGGCGGTCTGAAAGATCTCAGGGGAGCGAGCTACCGTCCGCGGCAGGTCGACCAGCGTGCCGCGGACCTCGGGGTGGGCTTTGAGTATCTCCGCCAAGAGCGCGCCAGCGCCGCCACCGACGTCCACTACGGTTTTCACGGATGCCCAATCGGCGGGGTCGGCCAGGACGCGGGGATCGGGCAGACCGTGGCCCGAGGGTCCCATGAGCGCGTCGAAGGCGGCGGCGATGCCGGGATGGGCGGTCAGGTCGTCCCAGAAAGTTCGGCCGAACGCCTCGCGATAGGCCGGCCTCCCGCTGCGGACAGCGGACAGCAGCGCTCCCCAGGCGTGCGCCATGCGGCCGCCCATTGCGTCCAGGTCGAGGCCAAGGCGGAACGGGGCCTCCAACAGCGGACGGAAGGTTTCATTGAGCGCGAATTGGCCAGGCGACGGCTCTTCGAAGACGCCTTTGCTCACCAGGTGCCGCAGCACCGGGTGGAGCGCGTCGCGGTCGGCGCCCGATCCGGCGGCGAGTTCGCCGATCTCGGTATGCCCGGCTGCCATGTGATCGGCGATTCGCAACGTGGCTGCCACACGCACGCACCAGGGCGTGGAGAGATCGCTCAGCGCCCAGAGATCCATGCGGACATGATGAAACATGGCTGTCGCGCACGAGACCGCCGAAAAGGCCAAAACAGGAATGGCCACGGAAGGGCGTCGATGAACGCCGATCGAAAAAACCGGGATTCGATTTGCCTAGGTCTTTGACCGCGAGATTCGGTGCGATTGCGAACCCGCTGGCTTACGCTCGCGGCGATTCGCCCGCCTTTCGAGGGTCGCGCCGGAAGATGGAGCCGGGAAGGGTGCATTTCGGGATATCCCGAAAACTCCCATCGCCGTAAGGGGGGAGTTTGCAATGGCACATCATCGTGCGGTCAGAGACCTGGGTGGATAGCCGGGCTCTCCCTATGTCTCCGTCCGGCCAGGGGTGGTGCCGGCAACCGGATATTACGCGGTCCGTAGGCCCATAACCAAAGCCAACGCCCAGCCCGCAACCAAATGCGGCATAGAGAGTTTCGCTCATCTCGTGAACAATGAGACTTCCGGGCGGAAGGTCCGCGCGAACCCGACCTGTGGTGCGTGGAAATCGAGCGTCTTCACGGACGATATGGAGGCAGCGACGCGTCATGCGGTACCCACGTAGTATTGGCATCATCC
>Ga0326728_10002082_pt1 | contig 68045 bp, 52 predicted proteins | sample MB3enrmetagenome_FD_207602 | JGI IMG/M metagenome (GOLD analysis project Ga0326728, IMG submission 207602) | Lab enriched peat soil microbial communities from McLean, Ithaca, NY, United States - MB31MN | ecosystem: Environmental > Terrestrial > Soil > Wetlands > Peat | place: USA: New York... | reverse complement strand
AGCAGAGCCTGCCTCCGCTTCGCCGGCCGCGGACGATTCTCTAAAACCAAACCTCGCCGTACAATGATTTTTCAGCGAACGGCAACAACCCTCTTAACTCCGTGTCTCAGCCCAAGGGTGCAGTTCATGAAGTTTCTCCACTCCTTTAAGGGCGGTAAGAAAGATGGCAACCATCCTGTCGCGGGGATTGTGTTCGACGGGGCCGGGAACATTTACGGCGCCACGGCCACCGGTGGCACGTACGACGTGGGCACTGTTTTCGAGCTAGTGCCCCCTGTTGGCAACGGCAGCTATAACGAGAAGATTCTCTGGAGCTTCAACGTTACGGATGGATGTGAGCCGAGTGGCAGCCTTATCCTGGACAGCGCGGGCAACCTCTATAGCGCGACCGTCCTTGGCGGCTCAAGCAACTCCGGTGTTGTGTTCGAAGTGACTCCGTAGAATGCTCCTCAACTTATGCACCTTAACGTCGCCAAGTGCGCCGCAAGGTGCGCGATATCAGAATCGTGCATGTTGGTTCAACCCCGCCGTTTCTGAGAACTGAGAACTAACAGAAAACGCCAGCATCACTTTTCCAGCAGCGCGGCGATTTCCCGATGGCCTTTTTCTTTCGCCACCACAGCTGGCGTCTTGCCCTCGTCGTTGGCTAGCTTGGGATCGGCGCCGTGCTTGAGCAGCAGTTCGACCATGGCGCGGTCTCCGTTCTGGGCGGCGGCGTGAATCGGAACCCAGCCTGCTTGCTGCCGGGCATTAACAATGCCGGGCGCTCCGCGTTCGAGCAGCAGGCGGGCGGCTTCAAGGTTGCGGGCGGAGGCGGCGGAGTGCAGCGGCATGACCTCGGTCGGATTCGCCGCGACGGCGTCGACCGCCGCTCCGCTTTCGATCAGCAGACGGGCGGATTCGGGCTGGCCGAAAAAACAAGCGAAGTGCAGGGCGGTGAAGCCGTCTTTCGAGCGGGAGTCGATGGCGGAAGCATCGCGAAGGCACTGCCTAAGGCGATCGAGACGGCCGAGCGCGGACGCTTCGAAAATATCCAGCGCCTTCTTCTTGTTTGCAATCAGTTCCGCCAGGTCGCGGCGGCCACGATAGATGGAATGCATGAGCAGGCTTACGCCGTTCGAGTCGCGGGCCTCCGAGGCGGCGGGATCTTGTTCCAGAATTCGCCGCAGCCCGTCCGCATCGCCTGCCTGCAGAAGTTGGGAGCAATGCTGAGAGTTTTCCATGGGAGTCTCCTCTTGATTACTTAGCACTGCTAACTAATTATAGAATTCCCTCCAGATTGTCAAGAGAAATGTTAGCACTGCTAAGCGTTGGCGGTGCTAAGCTGTGTCGTATGCCGCGTTCGAAGAAGTCCTCCCGGCTGGAAGCCGCGGACCGCCTGCACTCGGCGGCCATTCACCTGCTGCGCCATGCCCGCAAGCAGGACGTTCTTGCCCGCGTGGGTCCGGCGCGGCTGTCGGCACTTTCCGTCCTGGCGTTCGGCGGCCCCATGGCGCTCGGGCAACTGGCGGCCGCCGAGCAAGTGAAGGCTCCCACCATGAGCCACATCGTGGCGGGATTGAGCCGCTCGGGGCTGGCTAAGATTGAGACCGACGCAAAAGACGCGCGGCGGATTCGAGTGACGGCGACGCCCAAAGGGGAACGGTTACTGCAGCAGGCGCGGGCGCGGAGGATACGGCTTTTGGCGGAGACGCTCAGCGGGTTGAGCGAGCCGGAAATAGAGACCCTGCTCCGGGCGGCGGAGTTGTTGGAGCGAGCTCTGCGCCAAGGCAGCGGAAGAAAGTGAGAGTCCGCGCTTGGCCTGGGACGGGCGAGGACGGTCGTCTCTCCACAAGCCAAGGCAGGTTTCTACGGTTGGTCGGCAACGGGATTGCGCAACTCTCCGATGCCTTCGATCGTAACTTCGATGGCATCGCCGGCGACTACCGGTCCGACGCCCTTGGGCGTACCGGTCGCGATCAGGTCGCCGGGTTCGAGCGTCATAATCTGCGAAATGTAGCGGATGACAACGTCGAGCGGAAAGATAAAATCTCGCGTGTTGCCGGACTGCCGCACCTCGCCATTGACGCGGGTTTCGACTTGGACGCCGATCCAGGGATCGAGGCCGTCGGCGACCACGGGGCCTACCGGGCAAAAAGTGTCGAAGCCCTTGGCGCGGGTCCACTGACCGTCTTTATTTTGCAGATCGCGCGCGGTGAAATCGTTGACGCAGGTATAGCCAAGGATGTAGGGGCTCACATCGTCGTCCTCGGTGAGCCCGTGGCAGTGCCGCGCGATCACGACTCCGAGTTCGCCCTCGTAGTCGGTGCGCTCGGAAACTTTGGGCCGCAGAATCGTTCCGCCCGGCGGCAGCAGCGAAGAAGGCGGTTTAAGAAATAAGAGCGGCTCCCGCGGAACTTCGTGGTCGAGTTCGGCAGCGTGCTCGCGATAGTTCCGGCCGACACAGACGATCTTCAAAGGGCGCACCGGCGCCAGCAGAGATGCCTGCGCCAGCGGGATGCGGTCCATGTGCCGGCTGGGCAGGCCTTCCACGTCGCCTTCGCTCGTCTGCGGAGCCTGCAGGAGCAGGCGAGTGATTTCGTCGTTGCCCGCGACCGACTCGACCAGGCCGTAGTGGGCGGAACGGTTGAGAACAAATCGGCAGTATTTCATCAGAGCTTATCTAAACACAAAGGGGGGAAAGATCACGAAGGAAAAATTTGGAGCGTGTGTTTGGAATCGGCGAAAATCCTCACCACAGGGGACACAGAGGGACACAGGGAAGAGCTTTGACTTGGAGCCGATTTGATGGTCGGTTGAACAGGAAGTCCTCTGTCTTCCCCTGTGCTCCCTGTGGTGAAGACTTCCTCAGCGAACGTCGCGGACGCTTCGCTATGGGACGGGTTCGCTGGTTTCCTCGGAGCGCTGGCTTTCGTTGCCGCGCACGTCCACGGCGGAAACTGCGTAGCTATAGGTTTTGCCTGAGGCCACCGCGCTGTCGCGATACGACGGCGATTTCACCAGCTCGGAATTCAGCTTGATTGCCGCGCCGTTCGCCTCGCTGCGGTAGACGTTGTATCCGGCAAGATCGGCGTTCGTCACCGGCGCCCAGATGAGATCGATAAATGGCTTTTGCCCTTCGCCCGAGTACGCCGCCTGCAAACCTGCGGGTACGGAGGGCGGGAAGACATCATGCGCGATGACGCGGACTGGCGCTGTGTCGTCTCCCTCAACTTGCACCTCGCCGTCGGGCCGTCTGACGATGCTCACGGCGGTGACCCGGTAGAGGTAGGTCTTTTCCCATTCGAAGCTTGAGTCGGTGAAATGTGCAGGGCCAGACTCGGCCAAGGGGACTTCGCCTGCAATCGCATCTTGGCCGGAGTTTTCGTCGCGCCGATAGATTCGATAACGAAGTTGAAGGCCGGGGTTCTGCGATTCGCCTGCGCTCGTCCAGGTGAGCACGACGCCATCGCCGGTGAGTTCGGCGGCCAGATCGCCCGGCGGAGGCAGAGTCACGATGGCGGGCACGTGCACGCGATTCGATAATCCCGCGCCGCGGGCACTGCGGTTCAAGACCTCGACGGCGTAGGTGATTTCGGCGGCTGGGTCCTGCTGTTGCATGTTTGCGGGCAGAATGTCGGTGCAGGTCTGCGGGGCGGAGCGCGGGGAGCCTGACTTCTGCGCGGCCCGGCGCGCGGATGCCGACTTTTGCGGTGCGGCAGATGGCGCGGGCAACGTGGTGGAGGGATTTCCGCATGTGGTGATTTCAGATTCGAGGCTGCGGCAGACAAGCGTCGGGCCGAGGTAGCGCACGCTCTGGCGGTCGGTGGTAAGCGTGGGCTCTCTCCAGCTAAGTGTGACGCGATTGCCTTTGCGGCTGGCGCGCAAATCCGTCGGCGGCTTGGGGAGTTCGAGCGACGGCGGCAGCGGCGGTCCGGTCTGGGCGCAACTGGCTAGCAGCAGGCAGAGCGCTATCGGCGCGATGAACCTTCCTAAATGCAGTTTCATGCGGAAAAGGAAAGAGTATCAGAGGCCGCGCGCGCGAGTCGCGAGAAGAACAAAAGACAACCACGGAGGACACAGAGGAACACGGGCATTTCTCGATTTCCACCGTGCGCCCGTGCGTCCTCCGTGGTTGAGAATTTCTACAGTATGTAGCGCGAGAGATCCTGATCTTTCACGATCTCGCTCAGCATCTTTTGCACGTAGGCCGCGTCCACCACAAACTGCTGCCCTTTCTTTTCGGGCGCCTCGAAGCTGATTTCATCGAGCACGCGCTCCATGATGGTGTGCAGACGGCGCGCGCCGATGTTTTCCGTGCCTTCATTCACGCGAAACGCGAAGCGCGCGACTTCTTCGAGCGCGTCGGGCGTGAACTCCAGCTTCACGCCTTCGGTTTCGAGCAGCGCGATGTATTGCCGGGTCAGCGAAGACTTCGGTTCGGTCAAGATGCGGACAAAGTCTTCCATGGTGAGCGATTGCAGTTCCACGCGGATGGGGAAGCGGCCCTGCAATTCGGGGATCAGATCGCTCGGCTTCGAAACGTGGAACGCGCCCGCGGCTATGAACAGGATGTGATCGGTGCGGACCATGCCGTAGCGCGTATTGACCGTGGTGCCTTCGACGATGGGAAGGATGTCGCGCTGCACGCCCTCGCGCGAAACGTCCGGCCCATGGCCACTTTCACGGCCGGCGATCTTGTCGATTTCATCGAGGAAGATGATGCCGGAATTCTCCACGCGATCGACGGCGACGCGCGTGACCTGCTCCATGTCGATCAAGCGCTGCTCTTCTTCCTGGATCAGGTACTCAAAGGCCTCGTTGACCTTCATCTTCCGCTTCTTGGTGCGCTGGCCGAAGATGTTGGGCAACATGTCCTTGAGATTGACGTCCATCTCCTCGACGCCCTGGTTGGAGATGATTTCAAACGACGGGAAATTGCGCTCGCGGGTTTCGATTTCGACGGTGCGGTCGTCGAGTTTGCCTTCGCGCAACTGCTGCCGCAGTTTCTCGCGGGTACGGCTGGAAGACTCGGTCAGGCTGGTGCTGGCGTCGATGACCACGCCTCCCGTTGAGCTGGATTCCGCCGGACGCGGCGAGATCGGGGGCAGAAGAATATCGAGCAGCCGCTCCTCGGCGTTGAGCTCCGCTTTATCCGCGACGTCTTCCAGTTTCTCTTCGCGGATCATTTCGATGGCGATCTCAACCAGGTCGCGGATCATGGATTCGACATCGCGGCCGACGTAGCCAACTTCCGTGAACTTGGAAGCTTCGACCTTGAGGAAGGGCGAATTGGCCAGCTTGGCGAGGCGGCGGGCGATTTCGGTCTTGCCCACGCCGGTGGGTCCGATCATGATGATGTTTTTGGGGATGACCTCTTCGGCCATTTCGGGCACGAGCTTCTGCCGGCGCATGCGGTTGCGCAGGGCGATGGCGACGGCGCGCTTCGCGTCCTTTTGACCGACAACGTACTTATCGAGCTCAGTGACGATTTCTCGCGGCGTCAGTTCGTCGAGCGTGACTTGTTCTTCTTCGGCGGTTCCGGGTAAGTAAATGGCCATAAATGCTTGTTTCGCTCTTCGCCTTTCGCTCTTCGCTGTTCGCGCCATGATGCGGATGGTGTTGCGAACGACGAACAGCGAACGACCAACAGCTAGAGCTCCTCGATCGTCACCTTGTCATTGGTATAGATGCACATCCGGCCCGCAATCTTCATTGCTTCTTCGGCGATTTCTCGCGGCGAGAGCTGGGTGTGATCGGCCAGGGCCTGCGCTGCTGCCTGGGCAAACGGGCCGCCGGAGCCGATCGCCGCAATGCCGGTATCGGGCTCGATCACATCTCCCTGGCCGCTCAGCAGGAAGGTAGAGTCCTTATCGGTAACCAGCAGCAGCGCTTCCAGATGCCGCAGAAATTTGTCGGTGCGCCAGTCTTTCGCGAGTTCGACGGCGGCGCGGCCGATGTTGCCGTGATACTGCTCCAGCTTGGCCTCGAAGCGGCTGAACAGCGTGAAAGCGTCGGCGGTCGAGCCGGCAAATCCGGCAAGAATCTTGTCCTGGTAGAGGCGGCGAATCTTCTTTGCTCCATGCTTGATGACGGATTCGCCGAGCGTGACCTGGCCGTCACCAGCCATGACAACCTTGTTGTCGCGGCGGACGCAGAGGACGGTGGTCGAGCGGATTCTGCGGGGCGCCGGGGCTTCAGCGGCGTTCTTGACGGCCGTGGCTGCTAGTGTGTTCTTTTCCATGAGCGCAATTCTTAATTATACAGCCCATCGACGGCTAGATTCTCATTCGCGTATTCTAGTGAAAAATACAAGAGGATATCTTCATGGCGACGGTGAGGAACGGGGCGCACAAGCGATCTCAGCTCGATTCCGTCAAAATCAGACGCGCCCAAAGGGCTTACAAGGTCAAGTCCGTTGGTTTGGTGGTCGGCGTACGCGAGTTTTTTGATCGGCCACGACGACAAAGCATCCCGCCCACTCGCTGACCGCTTCCCCCTGAAATACCTCTTCCAAGCGTTCCACCAATCGCAACCGGCTGGGTGAGTGCAACCGAACCAGCACGACACCGTGATGGGTACTAGGCGTGAAGCGACGGCTGTCCGAGAAATCCAGATCCTGCGTGATGAGCGTGCGGCCTTCTCGCTGAGCTTGTGCCCAAAGCTCGGAATCGTCGCAACCCGAGAGATTCTCCTGTCGGGTCGTATGGACATCGTGTCCGAGCTTCCGGAGACGAGCTGCGATCCGCAGCGGGAGGTTCTCGTCGAGCTTGGCTTTCATTGGACGTTGGGAACGGCTGGGACGGGAAGATCCTCCTCGGCTGAGGCGGCCGCGAATGCGATTGCGGCCCGGACATCGTCGGCTTTGAGACTCGGAAAGTCGGCGAGAATGTCTTCCGTCGCATCGCCAGCCGCAAGACTGGCTAACACGGTCCGAAGTAGGACGCGTGTGCCCCTGAATACCGGCTCTCCGCCGCAGATTTGGCGGTCTCGAACAATGCGGTCGCCGAAATGATTGTGAGGTGTGACTGTCCCGCTCATAGACATGCCCTAATTGCATTTTATCACTGCCGTCGGCTGAGGCTTATGGGGCATCATCTGGCCTTGCCAATTTCCCAAACTCGTCTGGATGCTCGGACACGTAAGCAAATAGCAAGTCTGTGAGGCTGTGAGGGTATGCAAAGAATTCTTGGTCTAGAGGCTCTAGCTTCTCAAGTATCTCGTCTGAGAAGCCCGCTGCAACCGATCGAATTATTTCCGGCGTCCGCGGCAACCCCGCAGGAAATGCAGCAGCTATGGCACGCTTGCAGATATCCGCAGTTTTTGGGGCGCCGATAGTTTCGAGGGCCTCCACGACGAACGGCGCAGATTCCGCGCTGCTGTTTGAAAAGTACTGGGAAAAGCCACCGTTATTGACTTCCGATTCGACAGCCCAAATAGCCGAAAAGACCTTCTGTGGTAGGGACTGAAGAGCGAAGTCTTCCTTCCCAAATTTAGCGCTTTTCGACTCGGATAAGCTGATGAGGATTCCGTTCTTGTTCATATGAGCGCGGCTCTCGTAAACTGATGTAATAACCGCGTGGAAATTAAACCATGCCCCGGTCGCGCGGACAAGGGCCAGTCTCTCCGTCAATCTGAAGCGTGTAAAATTCAGGCAGTCGATTCAGTGGGAGCCATTCTCTTTTGTCGTTTCTGGACGATCTAAACCCGCAACAACGCGAAGCGGTCGAGACTACCGAGGGCCCGGTGCTGATTCTGGCTGGGGCGGGCAGCGGGAAGACCCGCGTCATCACATTTCGCATTGCTTACCTGATCGAGAAGATGGGCGTGATGCCGGAATCGATCCTCGCCGTGACCTTCACCAATAAGGCCGCGTCCGAGATGGCCGAGCGCGTGGAAAAGCTCGTCGGCGGGCTCAGCGTGGCCAAGCCGGTGATTTCTACGTTCCACTCGTTTTGTGTGCGCGTGCTGCGGCGGGACATTGAGGTTCTGCGGATTCCTTCGACCGTGCCGGGACAGCCTGCGATTGGGCTCACGAAGAATTTCGTCATCTACGACGAGAGCGATCAGCAGCAGGTGGTCAAGGGCGTCATGCGGCGGCTGGGGCTGGACGACAAGCAACTGACGCCGCGCAACGTGCTCTCGCGGATTTCCTGGGCCAAGAATCATATGCTCGATCCGCAGGAAATTTATCTACAGTCGGGGGACCCGAAGACCGAGCGCATCGCGCACATTTTCGAGGAGTACCGCAAGGAACTGCGCAAGGCGAACGCGATGGACTTCGACGACCTGTTACTCGAAGCCGTGCGATTGCTCCAGTCGGCGGCGGCGGTGCGCGAATATTACAACCGGCGATTTCAGTATCTGTTGGTCGATGAATATCAGGACACGAACCGTCCGCAATACGAACTGATGCGGCTGTTGGCGGGCGGCGGGCACAATGTCTGCGCCGTGGGCGATGAGGATCAGTCGATCTACTCGTGGCGCGGGGCCGACATTCGCAACATTCTGGAGTTTGAGCGCGACTTCCCGGAAGCGAAAATCGTGCGGCTGGAGGAGAACTACCGCTCGACAGAAAACATTCTGGAAGCGGCGTCGGCGGTGGTCGCGAACAACGTCCGGCGCAAAGGCAAGAACCTGTGGACGGCGCGGCAGGGCGGGGCGAAGATCGGCTACTACGAGGCACCCGACGGCGAAAATGAGGCGCTGTTTGCGGCCGATACGATCAACCGCTATGTGCGCCAGGCCGCCGAAAACGGCGAAACGGCGCGTGCGGCCGTGCTCTACCGGACGAACTCACAATCGCGGCTTTTCGAAGAGGCGATGCGCCGCTATCAGTTGAAATATCACGTCGTGGGCGGGTTTTCGTTCTACGAGCGGGCCGAGGTCAAGGACATGATCTCGTACTTGAAGGTCATCCAGAACCCGGATGATTCGGTTTCGCTGCTGCGCGTGATCAATACGCCGGTACGCGGGATCGGCAAGACGACCATCGAGACGATCGAGCGGCTCGCGCTGGAGACGGGATTGTCGATGTGGGGCGCGGTTGGCGAGGCGATTACGCGGCTGTTGTTGCCGGCGCGGGTGCTGGCGGCGTTGAAGAGCTTCCGCCAGTTGATCGGAGACGGGCGCTCGATGCTGGCGGGGACCTTCGTCGAACGACTGGAAGAAAGCGGCCAAGAAAGCAGCGGCGGCGTCCCGCCGGCTGTCGAGCGGGCGTCCTCGCCCGCTCACGAGAGTGACCCTTCCCCCACCGAGGACTTGCCAGATACCGACTTTGATCCCACTAACTTCAACTTCCATTTCGAAGCAAACGCGGATGAGGCCGACGAGAGCGGCGGCAGGCAAGACGCTGGCGCTTCAACTTCCGGCTCCGTCGAGGGGTTCCGCGCTCCGGGCGCGGCCGCCAATACCGCCGAGATTCTTAAATTCCTGATCGACCGCACTGGATACATCAAGCAACTGGAAGAGGAAGACACGCCGGAAGCCTACTCGCGCATCGAGAACCTGCGCGAACTGGTGAACGCGGCCATGGATTCGCGCGATCGTGGCGAGACGCTCGATCAGTTCCTCGATCACGCTGCCCTGGTTACCGATGCCGATCAGTACGACGAGCACGCGCAGATCACGCTGATGACGCTCCACGCGGCCAAGGGACTGGAGTTTCCGCTGGTGGTGCTTGCGGGAATGGAAGAAGGACTGTTTCCGCATTCGCGAACCATGGTCGAGCCCGATTCGATCGAAGAGGAACGGAGGCTGTGCTATGTCGGCATGACGCGCGCCATGGACACGCTGATCTTGTCGCGCGCCGTGTATCGCCGCCGCTACGGCACGGATATGCCCGAGGCGAGTGTGCCCTCGCGGTTCCTGGAAGAAGTTCCGCCGCAGTTGGTGGAAGAGCTGGGCGGATCGCGGCGCAGCACCGGCCGTGTGGGGACAGGCCGTGTGGGGACGGGCGCCCTCGCCCATCCAGCGGGCCGCAGGCCCGCTGCCGCCGAAAGCACGCACTATTCCTACGAAGACGAAGACCAGAGCGCCGCGTGGAACCCGGCGCGGGTCAAGCCGAAGACGCCCACTCCGCTCGCGAACTACAACTCCATCGACAACATTGCCGAATTTTTTGCGTCGCGCGGCAAGAAGTTCAATGTTCCGAAAATGCCCTCCGAGGAGCCCAAAGGCAGGCGGGGATTCCGTCCCGGGCAGAAGGTCAAGCACCCGAAATATGGGGAAGGGACGGTGTATCGGCGCGAAGGGGATGGGGAAGACGCCAAGATTACGGTACAATTTCCTCGCTTCGGTTTGAAAAAGCTGGTGGAGCGGTACGCGCAGTTGGAGAAAGCGTGAACGGAATTTGGTAATTTCGTAATAGGGTAATTTTGTAATTTTCAACCCGCGTTAGGGACAAATTACAAAATTACCCAATTGCCAAATTACAAAATCGAGAAGAGAAAGAATTCATGGCCAACACAACGAAGCTAACCAAAGAAGAGCGTAAGAAAACCAAGCGAGCCGCCCGCAAGAAGATCAAAGCGGAAAAGCCGAAGAAGCCCCGCGACTACGCGCGCGGATCGAAGAAACGCAAGGTGAAAAAGCTGGCACGCGGTCAAGCGAAACGGTAAGCCGTTCGCCTGAACCGTGAGCAGTGCCGGGCATGGGCCAACGCCCATGCCCGACTCCCGCTTTGAGGAGACAACCAACTCTTGTCGCAATCATCCCCTGAGCCGGCAGCCGGCGTGATCCGTACTTCCAACAGCCAGGCCTTCTGTTGTAAGTCCATCGACAAACTGATCTCGGAGTCGGAGAACCCGGAGCACCGGCTCAGTAAAACGCTGGGGCCGTGGTCGCTGACCGCGCTCGGCATCGGCGCCATCATCGGTTCGGGAATTTTCGTGCTTACGGGAACGGCAGCGGCTGGAGAATATTTCCAGGCGCCTTCCCTCCTGCATGCGCAGGCGCTCGATCTGATCGTGAATTTCCTGCGCACCGGCAGCACGGCCGGAGCGCTGATGCACGGCCGTCCGCCGGCCGGGCCATCGATTGCAATTTCGTTTTTTCTGGTGGCCATCGCCTGTAGTTTTGCCGGATTGTGCTACGCCGAGTTGGCGTCGATGATCCCGATTGCCGGCAGCGCCTACACTTATTCGTACGCGACCCTCGGCGAAATCTTTGCCTGGATCATCGGCTGGGACCTGATTCTCGAATACGTGGTCTCGAACGTAGCCGTGGCGGTGGGCTTTGCCGGTTATACAAAGGCGCAATTCGCGGCGTTCGGTGTCAACTTGCCGGATAAGTGGGCGAGTCCCGTCTGGGCTGGTGGGCAATGGACCGGCGCCTATTTCAACCTGCCCGGTTTCCTGATCGTGTTCATTCTCACGCTGCTGCTGGTGCGCGGAGTGAAGGAATCGGCTGAGACCAACAACATCATGGTCGCGGTCAAGATCGGCGCCATCCTCACTTTCCTGGTTGTCGGCGGAATGCTGGTGAAGCCCGCGAACTGGACTCCGTTTGCGCCATCTGGTTTTGCCGGGATCGTGACCGGCGGCGCGATTGTTTTTTTTACCTACATCGGATTCGATTCGGTCTCAACCGCCGCGGAGGAATCGCGCAATCCGCAAAAAGACTTGCCCTTCGGCATCATCATGTCGCTGATTGTCTGCACGCTGCTGTATGTCGGCGTCGCCGTCGTGCTGCTCGGCATGATGAAATACACGACCTTCGTTTCCGGGGAAGCCGCCCAAGCCCCTGTCGCCTATGCGCTGAAGTATCTGGGAGCGCACGTGTTCTTCCGGTCGGTGATCGTGATTGGAGCGCTGACGGGGATGGTCTCTTCGCTGCTGGTGTTTCAGTACGGGCAGGCGCGTATCTGGTATGCCATGTCGCGCGACGGCCTCCTGCCGAAGTTGTTCTCTGCCGTGCATCCGAAATATAAGACGCCGTACTGGTCCACCTGGATCGCCTGCTTCGCAGTGGGAATTCCGGCGGGGCTCGTGGATATTGGCGACGCCGCCGACCTCGCCAACATTGGGACGCTATTTGCCTTCGTGCTGGTTTCGCTGGGTGTGATTCTCCTGCGCCGCAATCAGCCCGATCGCAAGCGTGCATTCCGCGTGCCCTTTGTGCCGTGGTTTCCGCTGATCTCAGTGGTTCTGTGCGGCGGACTGATGACTGGGCTCACGGTGATTACCTGGCTGCGCTTCGTGATCTGGCTGGCGATCGGACTGGCGATCTACATCTTCTACAGCCGGCATCATAGTGAGTTCCGCAAGAAGGATCGGGTCATCGGGTGATCGGGCCATCTGTTTCTGATTTTGAACTTAGATCACCCGATGACCCGATGGTCAGATCACCCGATTGCTTTAGAATCGCTGTATGGCGTCGGAGCCATCCCGCTTCGTCCTCGCTCTGCCCAAGGCCGAACTCCATCTGCATCTCGAAGGCTCGATCGAGCCGTCCACGCTGCTGGAACTGCGCCAGCGTCATGGGATGGAAGGCGCTTCGCTTGCCGAAGTCGAGCGCCTCTACAGCTACAAGGACTTCACCGGTTTCCTCACGGCTTTCAAGGATGTGACCGGACACCTGCGCACTCCGGAAGACTACGAGTTGATTACTTACCGGCTGATGGAGCGGCTGAAATCGCAGAACGTTCTGCATGCGGAGGTTATTGTTTCGGCCGGTGTCTGCCTCTGGCGCAAGCAGGATTTCCCCGCGATTTTCGAGGGCCTGGAACGTGGCCGCCAGCGCGGAGAGAAGGACTTCGGCATTTCGCTCGTGTGGATATTCGATGCCATCCGGCAGTTCGGCGCCGAGAAAGCGCAGAGCGTCGTCGATCTCGCCATCCGGCTTCGCGATCGCAACGTAGTTGCCTTCGGCATCGGTGGCGACGAGCGCGCGGGACCGCCGGAATGGTTCGCAGGCGTTTACACGCGCGCCGCGAAGCACGGTCTTCATCTCACGGCCCATGCCGGTGAAAGCGCCGGGCCGGAATCCGTCTGGGGCGCGCTGAATCTTAAAGCGGAACGCATCGGCCACGGCCTCACCGCCGAACAGGATCCAGAGCTGATCGACGAGTTGGCCGAGCGCCAGGTCCCGATTGAAATCTGCGTGACCAGCAATCTGCGGACGGGTTGCTGCACCGATCTCGCGCAACATCCGGTGCGCCGCTACTTCGACCAGGGCCTGATGCTGACCCTCAACACCGACGATCCCGCGATGTTTCGCACCTCGCTGGCCGAGGAGTACGGGCTGGTTCAGGAGGCGTTCGGCTTCACCGACGAACACCTGCGAGAATTGGCGCGCAATTCGTTTGAGGCGTCATTCCTGCCGCCAGAAAAGAAAATGGAATTTCTCAATCTGTTTGACTCCGCGGCTTTGCGCTCGTAGGTGCGTCGTTCGCTGGTCGCTGTTCGCCCTTCGCAATTCGTTCCCCGAAGCCGAGAGCCGATCAGCGAAAAGCGAAAAGCGAACAGCGAACGACGAGCGGCGAACAGCGATCCCGCGTCGCCTATAATGTCTCCCTATGAAACTCGAAGAGAAGATTGCCGAACTGAAAAAGCGAGATCAGTTGGCGCTCGAAGGCGGCGGAGCGCAGCGGCGCGAGCGCCAGCACAAAGAGGGCAAGATGTCGGCCCGCGAGCGCATCGAATTTCTGCTCGACGAGGGCACCTTCGAGGAAACCGACAAGCTGGTCACGCACCGCTGCCACGACTTCGGCATGGCCGAGCAGAAGTACTACGGAGACGGTTTCATCACCGGATACGGCCGCGTGGAAGGACGGCTGGTCTTTGTCTTTGCGCAGGATTTCACCGTGTTCGGCGGTTCGCTCTCCGAGGCCAACGCCGGAAAGATCGTCAAGATCATGGACCTCGCGGCCAAGATGGGCGCTCCGGTCATCGGACTGAATGATTCGGGAGGCGCGCGCATTCAGGAAGGCGTGATGTCGCTGGCTGGCTACGCCGACATTTTTTTGCGCAACACGCTTTACAGCGGAGTCGTGCCGCAGATCTCGGCCATCATGGGCCCCTGCGCCGGAGGCGCCGTTTACTCGCCGGCCATCACCGATTTCATCTTCATGGTCGACCAGACTTCGTACATGTTCATCACCGGTCCGGACGTGATCAAGCTGGTGACGCACGAAGAAGTCACCAAAGACCAGCTCGGCGGAGCGCACACCCACAACGAAACGTCAGGCGTGGCGCACTTCATGTGCCGCGATGACGCCGAGTGTCTGTCGATGGTCCGCGAACTGCTGAGCTTTATTCCGTCGAACAATCTCGAAGATCCGCCGCGCAAACCCTGCACCGATCCGATCGATCGCCTGGATGAGAAGCTCGACACGCTGATCCCCGATCAATCCAACATGCCGTATGACATGAAAGACGCGATTCACACGGTCGTGGATGACGGCTATTTTTTCGAAATTCACGAGCACTATGCCAGGAACATCGTCGTGGGCTTTGCGCGCTTCAACGGGAAGCCGGTCGGGATCGTAGCCAATCAGCCCGCAATGCTTGCGGGCACGCTCGATATCAATGCGTCGGTGAAGGGCGCGCGCTTCGTCCGCTTCTGCGACTGCTTCAATATTCCGCTGGTGACGTTTGAAGACGTTCCTGGCTTTTTGCCCGGCACGCAGCAGGAGTATGGCGGAATCATCCGGCATGGCGCGAAGTTGCTGTATGCGTTTGCGGAAGCGACGGTGCCGAAAGTCACCGTGATCACGCGCAAGGCTTACGGCGGAGCGTATTGCGTCATGGCGTCAAAGCACATCCGCACCGACGTGAACTACGCTTGGCCCAGCGCCGAAATCGCGGTGATGGGGCCGGAAGGCGCGGTGGACATCGTTTACAAACGCGATTTAGATCAGGCTGAGAACCGCGAAGAAATGCGCCAGAAGAAGATCGAAGAATTCCGCGACCGCTTGGCCAACCCCTACGTGGCTGCCGATCGCGGGTTCGTGGATGCCGTTATCCAGCCGCGAGAGACGCGCAAACGGCTGATCCAGGCGCTGGCGATGCTCGAAACCAAGCGGGACAAGAATCCGCCGAAGAAGCATGGGAACATTCCGCTGTAATAGTTGTCAGCTGCAGCTCTCCGCTGTAAGTAGAAGCGCCTTAGCTGATGGCCTTTCCAGGCGACTAACCCTCGATTCCGACTATGTTTACTAGTTGGTACTGGTGGGGGTACCCCCCTCCCCCCTGTCTATTAAAATCATAGAGTTATGGGGAAATTTCCGCCAGGTCTTTGAGTTTAAAGGAGTTAACTTACAAAGTATTCATAACAAAGGAGTTACTTGGCGCTTTTTGAGGCGTTGGCCTTTAGAATCAAGGAGTTGGACTTACTAAGTCGCGCAAAATATAGATTTCAAAGAACTTACGTAAAAAGCGGCGCGGCCGCACTGGGCTGCTCCCTAAGTTCTATTATAACCCTTGTTGTCAAGCGTAGCGGGACTAAGCACGACAAGATCCCCGAGAAGCGTGGGAACATACCGCTGTGGATCAGAGCGGGAGCATTGATCCATGCCGAACGTGCAATACGTAAACCGATTTCTCTTCAGCAAACACGACAAATAGAAAACGGTAGGTGCCGCGATTGCCTGAGCCGAAGAACAGTTCCCGGATGGGCTGGTCAAATGATGCACTCTCGGGAGCCATGGGGCACCGCCCGGGGTGGTGCGCAAGACTCTTTGCGGTCTCGCGTGCGCGCCGGATCCAGTCTCGCGCCGCGCGGGGCGCCTGGCGTCGGATGTAACGATAAGCTGCCCTGAGATCGCTCTCGGCCGCGGGAGTGACGATCACGCTGTAAGTCATCTATCCGTTCGCGTCTTCGCGTTCCAGTTCGTCAAACACTTCATCTGCGGGGCGGCCCGCGCCTTTTCGGGCTTGCGCGAGGCCACGGCGAATGCTGGCCACGGCGTCGAGTTGACTGGCCACTTCCTGATAGGCCCCAGCATCAAGGAGCACGGCCTCGGCTTTGCCCTTCACGGTAAGCACTAGCGGACGCCCGGTCTTCTTCATGTGCTTCATCAGGCCCGAGGAGTTGCGCTTGAAGGTAGTCAGGGAATGAATGTCTTGGGTGACATCGATCATGATGCGATTATAGCACTTTATTAGAATCTTATGTGATGCGTGACGCGGAAAGTGACCCAGGCGCACTGGAGATGCAAGGGTCCTGCTGGGCGTAGCGGTGTGCTATTGAAGCGCTTTTTCAATCGTGTAAAATTAATGCGGGACAGCGTAGCGAACAAAAGGAGAATCCGATATGGGAGCACCGAAGATGGATGTCCAGCTCGGTTTCGCGAGCACGCATGTGCCGGTGGTAGACTGCGCGTATGGCCAACAACAAAACTAATAAGAAGCGCGCGAGGCCGAAGGGATCTGCCGGGAAGAAGGAAAAGCCGGTGAAGAAGACGGTTGAAAAGAAGCTGGCTGAGAAGAGGGGAACTCCGAAGAAGAAATTGGCGAAGAAGAAGCCCGCTTTGAAAAAGGCGGCGGTGAAAACGAAGACCCTCGGCCAGAAGACAACCGGTGCGAGGACGCCGACCGCACTCAGGACACGGGTTCGGGAAAAAAGCCGGAGCGTGGATACCGAGGCATTTGCACCCGAAGCACTGAGAGAGAGGTCGGGCGAGCAATCGGGAGATTTGCAAGGATTGTCCAACATCGAAGGTGCGGATTCGGAGAGTGTGGCCGAGTTGACCGAGGAAGGAAACGCGTTCGAGGCCGACGCCGTGGCGGGCGTGGAACACGCTGGTGACACTGACCAGAAAGAGGTTCGCACGCATGAGGTGCCGCAGGATGATGTTCCCGGCGAGTATCTTGACAAAGAGTAATGAGCGCGCGACTGGGACGGGCCAGAGGCCCGTCACCGCACAGGCGGTGGTAGCTGTCGGGTTGCTGTTACGCGGGCGTTTTCGATACCATACGCATCCTTGGGAATGGATCCCAGTCCCCGGGTGTTAATTCTGGGATTGCCATCCGCAATTCGGCCGTTGAAGAAACAGCGGGGAGGAAGTTCCAACCACGAAAGGAGTTGGCTATGTCCAGCCACAAAAAGATCAGCGTCTCGAAGAATGGCCCGTACCTCGTCTCCGGTTCGGTGCCGCTCGCTCTTCAGACCATCGGAGTCAACCACGACGGCGAATCGACCGAGTGGGTCGAGGGCGAGGCGCTTCCCGTCTCCGAGCAATACGCGCTCTGTCGTTGCGGAAAATCGAAGACGAAGCCGTTCTGTGACGGCACGCACGCCAAGATCGGCTTCGACGGAACCGAAACGGCCAGCCGTGAGCCGATCATGAAGCAGGCGGAGCTGCTCGACGGGCCGACGATGCAGCTCGCCGACGCCGAGAGCTTATGCGCGTTCGCGCGCTTTTGCGATCCGCACGGCCGCGTGTGGAATCAGGTGAGAAACACCGATGATCCCAAGGAACGCACGCAGTTTATCCGGCAGGTGGGGGACTGCGCCTCTGGCCGATTGATCGCTATCGATAAAGACACGGGAAAACCAATCGAGCCGAAACTGCCTCCGTCGATCGGATTAGTCGAGGATCCGGCGAAGAAGTGCAGCGGCCCGTTGTGGGTGCGCGGGGGCATTCCGCTCATCGGCGCCGATAGCCAGGCCTACGAAATTCGCAATCGCATGACCCTGTGCCGCTGCGGCAGGTCCGAGAACAAACCTTTCTGTAACGGAGCGCACGCGGCCGACCCCAAGTTTCGCGATGGCCTCGACTGAACCGCAACCAAAGATCATGCTCCACGGGAAAGGGCTTGAACCACAGGAGGCACAGAGGAACACGGGGAAAACCCTAGGCGAGGAATGGTGCGGTCAACTCCAGCAAGAGTAGAGAGTCTCGAGGTGATGTTGAACTCATTCCTCTCGGCCGGTAGCCCGCGTTCAGACCCTTGCTGACCTTATTTCCACCGGCGCCAGCATCCAACCCTAAACAAAGAACCCACAAACAAAAAAAGGACACCGCCCACGCGGTGTCCCTACCTACCTGCAACTTGACTTACTTATTCTCGTTGAGCGATCCGGCGCCAAACTCCTTGCGTTGTAGCACCGGACGCGCCGCCCTGGCTGCCGCTGCCGCGGGCATGGCCGCCGCCGCTCCGTAACGTTCGAGCAGCACGGGCACCATCGCGCCTTCCGCTTCTTTCACAAAGGTGAGCTTGCTCTCGCCCAGCAGATCGACGCGGACGAAATCTCCCATCCGCACCTGTCCCGTGGCCACCAGGTTCGCCAGCGGAAACACCAGATGCCGTTCAATCGCCCGCTTCAAGTGGCGCGCCCCGTACTTGGGATCGGTGCCCTCCGCGAGCAGGAAGTTCTTCACCTTCGACGAGCAGTTGAACACGAACTGATGCGCGCCCGCCGCCATCAGCACGCGCTGCTGCACCATCCCCAGTTCGATTTCCAGGATCTGCTGCAGGTGCTCGGAACGCAGCGTCTTGAACACGACGACTTTGTCGATGCGGTTCATGAACTCGGGCGCAAACTTGCGCCGCGCCGCATCCACGGCCGAGCGGTTAATCTTTTCGTCGAGCGAGTTATCCACCTCGACCGCTTTGGGCGCGAAGCCCAAGCCGCCATCCACCAACCCGTTCATCTCGGCGGAGCCCAGGTTCGAGGTCATGATGATAATGCAGCTCGAAAGATCGACGCGCCGGTTATCGCCCAGGGTCAGCGTCGCCTTGTCCAGGATTCCGAGCAGCAGTTGCCACAGCGAGTCGGAAGCCTTTTCGATTTCGTCGAACAGCAGGATCGACAGCTTCAGCTTTTCCGTGTGCCACTGGTTGAGCGCTTCCTGGGTCAGCAGGGGATGGGTCTCGCGGTGTCCCAGGTATCCCGGAGGCGAGCCGATCAACTTGGCAATCTCGTGCGAGTGCTGGAACTCGGCGCAATCGATCTTGATGCAGGCCCTTGCGTCACCGAACAGCGCCTCGGCCACCGCTTCGACCACCCTCGTCTTGCCTGAGCCGGTCGGCCCCAGGAACAGCAGATTGCCCACGGGACGGCCCGGCGCATTCAGCCCGGCCAGAAACATCTGATAGATTTCCGCGACCTTCTCAATGGCCTGATCCTGGCCGACGATCTTGCGGCGCAGGGCGGTCTCAAAGTCACGGGCGTCGTTGCTGCGGCGGCTCGGGTCAAGTACGGTCGCAAGGTTCGTTCTCATCGTTTCGGGCCCCTGTTTTCTTTCCGGGAACTTCAAGTTTTCCGCAAAACTGCTCATTTTTGTCACTCGCTTGCCAACTGGGAGGAAGTTCGCATTTCCCCATCCGCTCCCTCCTTGTGCAAGCCGCTAGCCATCCTCCCGAAGCGCCGTATTCCCCGGCTTCTCATCGTCTTAGATGCGGCTAGAGCACCTCGTGGCAGGCCGGTCCAGTTACCCACAGATCCCCCAAGAGCAATTATTTGCAGACTGCGGGAACTTTAAATCAGTACCTAACCACCCCTGCGCCCATGTCCGGTAACCGGTACCCCGCTTGGCCGGACGTAACTTTCGGCCCTGGTTGCGGCCGACGCACAATAGAAACAGATTTCCTCTCTGGAGAATAATCCTTGCCCCAATTCTCGACGGCGAGACTTTCAACAGCCAGACTCTCGAAACCGAGCGTCTCGATAACGAGCGTTGCTCTCTTCCTCGTCCAACTGGCCCTGACCGGCTTTGGCCTGTTTTCTGCGACCGCCGCCGGAGTCCAAAACCCGCACGCCTTGCAGCTGATGCAGGTGAAAGCCGATGCCACGAAAAGGCCCGCGCCGCCGGCGCCCGTCTCCGTCATTGCGCCCCCCGGCTCCGATCTTTACCTCGCCCAGCGCGGAGACAGCATCCCGTCGGTCGCGCGCAAATATCTGCGGCGGACCCAATACCTCACCTCAACCGAACTGGCCGAAGCCATCCGCGAAGCCAACCCCAACCGCCAAGGGGTCTTCCTCAAATCCGGAGAACAGATCGTCATCCCCGGAATGCTCGAATCTGCAATTGTAGAGAAAGCCGTCCCAGTTGCAAGAGATTTCGAAGTCCGCGCCGTTTACCTGACCGGGGTCATGGCGGGCAGCGATCACGGAGTGCGGATCATCCGCCATTGGCGCGAAGTCGGCGGCAACGCGGTGGTCTTCGACATCAAGGATAGCGACGGCATCGTCAACATCGCGTTCGACCACCCGCTCGCCAGCGGACAGCGCCACTATATTTCCGACCTGCCCAAGTTCGTTCGCTTCCTGCATTCGCAAAATATGCACGCCATCGCTCGCATCGCCATCTTCCGCGATGAGCATCTGGTCACCAGCCATCCCGAACTGGCCGTAAAGTCCCGCAGCACCGGCCAGCCCTGGCGCGAAAACGGCAAGCTGGTCTGGACCGACCCCTCGAATCCCAAAGTCCAAGACTATGACATCGCCCTGGCCAGGTTCGTAGCCCAGGCCGGAGTCGATGAAGTGCAGTTCGACTACGTGCGCTTTCCCGCGGAAGGCGATCAGAAAGATGCGGCGTTCGCTTTCCAAACCGATCGTCCCGAACACAACTGTAGAGACGGGGCTTGCCCCGTCTCCTCAACAGCCGGGCCTCCGAGCGATCGCCCAAGAACAAAAGAAGTTCAGCGCTCGGAGGTGATCGCCGATTTCCTGCAGCGCGCCTATGCCCAGATCCATCCCACCGGCGCTCTGTTCTCGCTCGACGTCTTCGGAGTCATGGCGTGGCAGCGCCCCGTCGACCTTTCGCACACCGGGCAGGACATCGTAGCCATGGCCAAGCACTGTGACGTGCTCTCGCCCATGATCTATCCCTCGCACTTCTTCGGCATGGACGGCATCGCGCGCCCCGGCGACGCGCCCGAGCATTTCATCGGCGAGTCCATGGAACGCTTCAGGCTCATAACTAAAGATAGCGGCGTGGTAATTCGTCCCTGGCTGCAAGCCTTTGCCTGGCGCACCAAGACTTACTCGCCCAAGTATGTTGAAGTTCAGATTGAAGTAGCGAAACAAAAAGGCGGCATCGGCTTTCTTTTCTGGAACGCCAATAACGATTACTCGAAGCCCTACACGGCCATGCCGGAAATGCAAGCCGCCAAAGGCCGCTACTTCCGCGGCGACGAAGTAGGCTCCAAGCCCGAACCAGCCACAGCCACGCCGGCCGCCTCAACCGCCGCGCAAATCGCCGCGCCTAACACAAATGTAGAGACGGGGCTTGCCGCGTCTCCCAGCGACACCGCCCGCAGCGCCCAGAAAATCTGGCGCCACTAAGCGTCGCATCGCGCGGGGGCTAAAGCCGGCATTTTTCCAGTCCCAAAATGGGACGGCTGGATGCCGCGTCCTACCCAGAACCGATTTGGGAAACTCGCCTTAGCGATGCCGCAACCGCCTGCTGCCAGCCCATTCTGTGGTTGAGAGCCGCCGCCAGCAACCTGCCTGGACAGTATAGGTACCCTTACCAAAAGGCCATCCTCTCCTACGCAATTGGGCCATGTACTTTCGTACCCCTCCGGCTTACTCTCATCGTACCTACTAGCCCTCATTTACCGGAGCCCAGATGAAGTACCTACTTTCGATGGTTCTGCTGACCGTTTTTTTGCCGAGCGCGGCCATGCAGGCGCAGAATTTCACGGTGAGTAAGTTTGCGCTTCCCAAGACGCCCAGCCAGCATCCTTTTTGGACGGTCGAAAACAAGGTGAACTTCAGCCTCTTAGCCGGACTGGTGGCCACCGACGCCATCACCACGCAGCGCGGCCTGAGTGAGGGTTTCCACGAAGTCAATCCCATCATGCGTCCTTTCGTGACGCGTGGCGCCGCCGGAGAGGCTGCCGGGTCGGCGTTGGGTTTTGGCGCGGCGGTTGGAGTCGCATATCTGTTCCATCGCAGCCACCACTACAAAGCGGAGCGCATCGCGACGCGGCTGATGGTCGCTGGTGAAGCTGGTTTCGTTGCCAACAATGTGATTGCGATTCGCTGAAGCAGTTCTCAGTTCTCAGTTCTCAGTTCGTGCTACGGACAGTTTTGCCCAGAACGGAAAACTGAGAAACGTCCATTTACCTGGCCGGGACCCCTGGATGCCTGGCTTTCCAGTGGGTTGTGAATTCCCGATTGCTCCCGATTTCGCCGGGCAAGCCCGCTTCCACGTTATAATTCCATTCTGGAAGGCGAACTTTCTTCGATCGTCGATCATTCGGAGAATCCCCGGCCCGCTTCCGCGAATTTTTTTGCACCATAAGGAGTCTGCATGGCGATTCAAAAGACGGAAAAGATCTGGCACAACGGCAAGTTCATCGCCTGGGAGGACGCTACTCTCCACGTGATGTCTCATGTCGTGCACTACGGTTCTTCGGTGTTTGAAGGCATTCGTTGCTACGCGCTGCCCAGCGGCCCGGCGATTTTCCGCGCCACCGAACACATACAGCGCCTCATCGACTCCGCCCGCATTTACCGCACCGACATCCCCTTCACCCGCGACGAGATCGTCCGCGCCATGATCGAGCTGGTGAACCACAACGGCGTGTGGCCTTGCTACATCCGTCCTGTCGTTTTCCGAGGCTACGGCGACGTCGGCGTCACCCCCTTCAACGCCCCGGTCGAAGTCTTCATAATCAATTACCCCTGGGGAAAGTATTTGGGGACGGACGCCAGTGAGGGAGTGGACGTGTGCATTTCTTCGTGGACGCGGCTCGCCCCCAACACTCTGCCGGCGATGGCCAAGGCCGGCGCGAATTACATGAACTCGCAGCTCATCAAGATGGAAGCCATCGTCAACGGCTACGCTGAAGGTATCGCGCTCGATGTGAACGGCTATGTCAGCGAAGGTTCGGGCGAGAATCTGTTTGTGGTGCGCAATGGCGTGTTGCATACGGCTCCGCTGGGCAACTCCGTGCTGCCGGGCATCACGCGCGATGCGGTGTTGCAGATCGCGCGCGATCTCGGCATCAAGATCGTGGAGCAGCAGATTCCGCGCGAGTTGCTTTACATTGCGGACGAAGTTTTCTTTACCGGCACGGCGGCTGAAATCACGCCCATTCGCTCGGTGGATAAAATTGCCGTGGGCGAGGGCAAGCTCGGCCCCATGACCAAATCTCTGCAGGCAGAGTTTTACGGCATTGTCCGCGGCGAGAAGCCGGACCGCTATGACTGGCTGACGGCGGTTCCGGTGGGAGCGAAGCAGCCGGTGGGCGTGTAACTTTATAGCTTGTCGCGCGTCGCCGATTGTCCAGCAGATTGCCGAAAGACTCGTGTTGCGCGCCGCGGTCGCCCTCAGCGGCCAAAGTAGCTGCGAAAGAAGTCGCCGAGGGCGCAAGAGGCATGCCTGAGGCGCTAAAGCGCGGACACATTTCCAAAGACACAACGGCACGACTGAAGTCGCGCCCTTCCCAAAACCCACCCGAATCATAGTTTTTCCGCAGCCTGATAAAGCCGCCAAAAGACCGCTGCTAGAAGTCAGCCGCCAAAAGGCCTCAACTGGAGAGCCAATGGGTCCGTTACTTCCGTCATCTCGTGCGGGCGGGGGGTTCGGGTCATGATAGGGACGGTAGCTGGAGTCCTGCCTGCATGAATATCGACGAATTGCTCCGCATCGCCATGGAGCGGCGCGCTTCCGACTTGCATTTGAAGGTGGGGAACTATCCTCACCTGCGCATTGATGGCGATCTGGTGGTTTTGACCGACCAGCCGCGGGTATCCGCCGAAGACATGTTGAACATGGCTTTCAGCATGATGTCGGCGCGGCAAAAACAAAAATTCAAAGAGACCACGGAAATCGACATGGCGTACGGCGTCGCGGGGCTGGGACGCTTCCGTGTGAACGTGTTTCAGCAGCGCGGCAACGTGGGGTTGGTGCTGCGCGTGATTCCGACGAAGATCCGGGCGCTCGACGAACTGTTTCTGCCGAAAGTGGTGGAGCAGATCTGCGACATGCCGCGCGGACTGGTGCTGGTGACGGGGGTGACGGGCTCGGGCAAATCGACGACGCTGGCCGCCATGGTGGACCGCATCAACTCGACTCGCGCCGAGCACATCATCACCATCGAAGACCCCATCGAATTTCTGCACCGCGACAAGAAAGGATACGTGAACCAACGCGAGGTGGAAGTGGACACGCCGTCGTTCTCGGCGGCGCTGCGCGCTTCTCTGCGTCAGGATCCGGACGTGATTCTGGTGGGCGAAATGCGCGATCTGGAGACGATCGCGACGGCGCTGCACGCGGCCGAAACCGGCCACATGGTTTTCTCGACGCTGCACACGCTGGATGCGGTGGAAAGCATCAACCGCATCATCGCGATGTTTCCGCCGCCGGAGCAGAAACAGATCCGGCTGCAGTTGGCGGCGGTGTTGCGCGCCATCATCAGCCAGCGCCTGGTGCGCCGGTCGGACGCCGAGGGGCGAGTGCCCGCGGTCGAAGTGATGGTGACGACGGCCTACATCCGGGAATGCATTCTAGTGCCCGAGAAGACGCGCGCCATCTGCGAGGCGATTTCCGCCGGCACGTCGCAGTACGGGATGCAGACTTTTGACCAGTCGCTTTGGGATTTATTCCAGGCGGGGCTGGTGAATTACGAGACTGCTCTCGATAGCGCCTCGAACGCGGATGAGTTCAAGCTGCGGATGCAGGGGATCGCGTCGACGGCGGACCTCTCGCGGCAGTCGATGCAGTCGGCGGGGTTTGGACGCTGAGATTGGGATTGAGATTGAGTTTGTCCTGCTGAACGTTGTTGCTAGTGAATTTCGTTCCTCCTGAAACTTGGGCGCGCTTCGGCGCGCCCGTTTTTTGTCAGTGAAGGTTTGAAGCCGGAAATCCGTCGTCGACTTTGCTGTCAATTTTATGGCTGATTTTCGACAAGCTCGCGTAGCACACCGATGTTATGGCCCAGCACGGTCCGCTGATGATCTTCGCTGCCGTGCTTTTGTTGGCCGGCTTGAACATGTTGGCCATTGGCCTGCCAGGCGAGATGCAGGTTCGCCACTACCATGAACCCGCTCAGCGTGCCCGGTATTCTGTGGAACGATTGCTCCGCGAGCAAAGTGAAGAGAGCCCGATCCCCGAGTAATTGCAGCCTGAGCGGTCGCCGATCCGGCAAACCCTCAAGCTGTTCCCCGCAGGAAAGGGGGCGGTTCCTCCTCTCCGCCCCGAGTGCATTCTTCAGAGCTTGCGGCCGCAGCGCACAAGCGATCGTCATGCGCTGCGCTTCTACTCCTTGCCCCCGGCCGCCTCCACCACTTGGCTTACTGGCTTCGACTTGCTGGGCTTGAAGTACAAGTCTCCACTATAGGCTGCGGTGATCGAACTCGTGCCTACCGGCAAGCCTGAAGTCGTAAATGTGGCGACGCCGGCGCTTAGAGTTCCCGTTCCCAACGTCGTCTTGCCCTTCATGAAGGCGACAGTTTCTCCATCTGCCGGACTGCCTTTCTTCGACGTGACTGTCGCCGTAAAGGTCACCGCCTGACCGGATTCGGACGGATTCGGAGAAGACGTGAGAGCCGTCTTTGTCGCGGTGCCTATCGGACATGTGCCAAGGTAGCAGGAAACTTCGAAACTGTAGTCACCGCCAGATCCGTCATTTTCTCCCGTGAGGAGCACCATGTAGGTGCCGTTCTGCGGGGGATTGAACGTGAACTGGAAAACGCCATCGCCGGTGCAACCCTGATCGGGCGGCGCCTGCGGAGTGGCCGATCCCGGGTAGTACAAGTAAACACACGTGCCGTTGTAGCCGCCCGTGAAATTGGCCGACACCATGTAGGTGCCGCTTGTAAACCCGTTGAACGTATATGTTATCTGTTCGTTCGCAGGGGCAAGCGTGCCTTTGACTGCATGCGCCAGTGTCACTGGTTGTGCGTCTGGCGGGAACGGGTTGATCCGTTCAAGCGACAACGCATAGTCCCCGCCGCTGCCATTGTTCTCCATGGTTAGGTTGATCTTGTACTTGCCGGTTACGGTCAGTGTCTGCGGGACGACCAAGTCTCCGTCGCCTGTGCAGTTGTTGGGATTGCCAGGGTTGGGAAATATCTCATTCCCGTTGGGGTCGTAAAGTGCCATACACGTGCCGTTATAGCCGCCCTGGAACGCCACGATGATCTGATACGTATCACCGTTATTGGCGCTGAAGACAAAAGAGTCGACGTCTCCAGGGGTGTGCAGGACGCAGTTGGTGCCGGCGTAGTCTTCGCCGGAGGCGATGGGAACGTTGGCCTTCGGTTCCTTGGGACAGTTTATGGACTTGGCCAGCGCCGCCTGAGGAGCGAGTAAGATGGTAAGAAATAGAGCCGCTGGAAGCACCCTGAAAAGGATCGATTCTTTCATGACTTCTCTCCTTGATCCGGAATCTCCTTTTTGATTCCAAAAACGGCACCAATTCTACGCCTATTTCGCCTGTTAGCAACGTGTGAAAAGACTTTCATCTGGAGCGCCCTTCAGGAGCAACGGGGGTGAAAATGGGCGGACTTCGGACGAAGGTCGACTCCGGGCGGGGCCGAGCTGCGCTCGCTTGGACAGCCGAGGGCGGCTGTCCCCTACGCGGACGGGCGAGGGCGCCCGTCCCCACACTAACTCGTCCCTTACACTGGCTTAGTTGGGTTTGCGGAACTTACTGTCGGCGAGATAGCGGAGCATGATGGCATCGGTCGCGCTCTGGAACTGTTGCTCTATTTCGGCGGCTTGCACGGGGGCGGCGTCCTGGCGGAGCGTCTCGCGGAATTTCTCACCCATTTCGGAATCGCTGGTGACAACCTGCATGTAGAACCAGAGGAAGTGGCGCATCTGGTCGAGAGCGGACTTGAGGACCTGGATGGATTCCATCTCGGGGGGATCGGCGAGAGCTTCCATGAGTTCGGGATCGGTAGGAGCCTGCATGGCGGCGCAGTTGAGTTCGCGCTGGATCACGCGGAGGTCGTCGGTAACGCGCAAAATGCGGAGATGAATCTCTTCCATGCTTTCCCGATTCTCGCGATCCATAAGATCCTTTCCGTCCCGACCCAGCGTTCCCGATTAGTGCGTCCTAATAAAGATCGCATCTCCGAGCGCAAGGGGGAAGGTTCCCCGTGTGCATGAGCTTCGGTAATTGAAGTTACCTTAGGTTGAAAGCCATGCGGGCCGCCGGTTTCAGGCGGTCTTGCCGGTCACTTCGCGGGACAGGTTCAGCCGGGCGGAGCGGATTTCGGGGACACCGACGATGCGGATGCCCTGGACGGGGGATTCCACGGCCTCGACGAGGGCGAGGATCAGTTGGTCGAGAGTAACCAGACCGAGGCGCAGGGCGGCGGTGCGCGTGAACGGGAGCCACTCGCACACCTTGTAGAAGGGCAGCAGCGCGTAGGGCCAGCGGTGTCCCGGCCCGAGCACGTACCAGGGGCGGAGGATGGTGGAATTGAGATGGCGTTCCCGGACCCTCTGTTCGCATTCGGCGCGCACGGCGACGTAGTCCTTCATAAAGGGAGCGGGGTGGGCGACGCTGAGATAGATGAAATGATGCATACCGAGTTCGGCGCAAGCGTCGATGGCCTGGCGGGCGGAGAGCAGGTCAATAGCGCGAAACTCGGCGGCTTTCGCTGGAGATGGATGAGGGACGCCGACTAAGTGGATGAAAGTGTCGGCCGGGCGAATGAGTTGGCGGTAACTGTTGGCGTCGAGCGCATTGCCGGAGACGACTTCGCATGCGGCGGGCAGCTTGGCATTCGAGCCGGGGCGGACCAGTACGCGAACCCGGTGTCCACGCTCGAGAAGTATCGGAATGAGAGCGCTGCCGATGTAGCCCGTCCCTCCGGTGATAAAGACGCGCCGGGAGTCGGAGGACTTGGGCAGGACTTTGACTTTCAGCAAGAGCCGGATGTCGGAGATGGATGCAGGCACAGCGTCGGTACGCTCCCAGGGGCCGTTTCAGATTGTCATAGTCATAGTTACAGCCCGTGAAGAAGTTTAAACCAAGGGAGGGGATGGGTGTGATACAAACGGTTTCGCGATGACATTACCGCAAACTGGCCTGGTGCGGTCCATTGGGCGTTGGAGCCTGGCCGCACTGGCGGTGAACTCGATTATCGGGAGTGGGATCTTTGGATTGCCGGCCACGGTAGCGGGGCTTCTCGGCAGACGCAGCGTGGTGGCCGTGTTGATTGCGGGGGCTGCAATGGGCGTGATTATGGCCTGCTTTGCCGAGGTGGCCTCGCAATTTTCCGAGGCGGGCGGACCTTATCTGTACGCGCGCACGGCGTTCGGGCGGCTGACGGGGATCATGGTCGGCTGGATGCTGTACCTGGCGCAGACGGCGGCTCCGGCGGCGAATGCTAATTTGTTTGTCATTTATCTGGCGGAATTCTGGCCGGCGTCGAAAGAACCGTGGCCGCGCTTTGCGATTCTGACGTTGCTGGTGGGAGTGCTGGCGCTCATCAACGCTCGGGGCGCGCGGCAGGGCACGGCGGTGAGCAACGTGTTCACGGTGGCGAAAATTCTGCCGTTGCTGATGGTGGTGTTGGCGGGAGCTGCGGTTACGATCGTCCATCCGGCGCCGTGGGGCGCGGCGGCGTCGCCGGCGGCAAGCGTGTGGATGAAGGCGATGGTGCTGCTGATCTTCGCTTACGGGGGATTTGAATCGGCGCTGGCGCCGATGAGCGAAGCCAAGAATCCGGGGCGGGACGCCGGTTTCGCGCTGTTTGTGGCCCTGATCGCATGCACCGTGATTTACGCGCTGGTGCAATGGGTGGCGGTGGGAGTGCTGGGGCCCGGGGCGACCACGGATCGTCCGCTGGCCGAGGTGGCGCGCGTTACGATGGGCAATCGCGGCGCGGGGCTGGTCGCGATCGGGGCACTGGTTTCGGTGTACGGTTATTTGAGCGCCAAGCTGCTGGGGATGCCGCGCGTCACGTTCGCGCTCGCCAAAGGTGGCGATCTGCCGGAGGTGTTTGCCGCGGTGAGCGCCAGATTTCACACGCCCTGGTTTTCGATTCTGTTCTATGCGGCGGCGGTGTGGGGGTTGGCGATGGTGGGGAGTTTTGCCTGGAATGTTACGCTGTCGGTGGTTGCGCGGCTGTTTTACTACGCGGTCGTTTGCGCTGCGGTGATCGCTTTGCGGCGAAAGCAGCCGCTGGCCGCCGGTTTCCGGTTGCCTGGGGGGCAGGTGCTGGCGGTGCTGGGAGTCGGGATTGCTGTGGTGCTGGCGACGCAGGTGGATTTGAGTAAGTCGCTCATTCTGGCGGCGACGGTTGGAGCGGCTTTGCTGAATTGGCTGTGGGCGCGGCGGACGCGAGTTGCGGAGTAAGTCGCTTGTAAGTTCGACGCTTGCAGGAGCATGGTGTGCGTCGAGCCCTAGCGTCAGGGGCATCGCTTTTCGCGGGGCTGCCGTGCGACACTCTTTGGGAGCCTTCAGGAAACAACATCCATGCGCATTATTATCGCGGGCGGGGGGACGGGCGGGCACGTTATTCCGGCGCTGGCTATTGCCCAGCAACTTAAGAAGCAATTTGGCGCCGAGGTGCTTTTTATCGGGACGGCTCGCGGCATTGAGACGCGGCTGGTGCCGCAGGCGGGGTTTGCTCTGGAACTGATTCAGGTCGGCGCGCTGAAAAATGTCAGCCTGATGACGCGGGCAAAGACGATGTTTGATTTGCCGCGTGCCATCGCGGCTTCTTCGCGGATGCTCTCGGAATTCGATCCTGAAGTTGTGATTGGGGTCGGGGGCTACGCCTCCGGGCCGGCGATGGTGGCCGCGATTCGCCGGCGTCTTCCTACGCTTGCTTTCGAGCCGAACGTCGTGCCGGGATTCGCCAACCGGCTGATCGCGCGCTGGGTTTCCGCGGCGGCGGTGCACTTTGAAGAGACTTGCCAGTATTTTCCCAACTGCCGGGTCACGGGCGTTCCGGTGCGGGCGGCGTTTTTTTCTATTCCTCCGAAGGCTGGGGGCGCGCCTGCGCTGCTGGTTTTTGGAGGCAGTCAGGGGGCGCGCGCCATCAATCAGGCAATGACAACGACCGAGTCGCTGGCGGGCCTGCGCGAGAGGATTCCCGGGATCCACATCATTCACCAGACGGGGCAGCGCGACTATGAGCATGTGCTTGCCGCTTATCAGAAGTCGGGAATCTCAGGTGAAGTGCACAAGTTCATTGACGATATGCCGGGCACGTTCGGGCGCGCCGATTTGCTGGTCTGCCGATCGGGCGCGAGCACGGTCGGCGAGATGACCGCGGCTGGCAAGCCGGCGATTTTCGTGCCGTTTCCGGCCGCTGCCGACGACCATCAAAACGTGAACGCGCGGGCGCTGGAACGAGCGGGCGCCGCGGTGGTGGTCGAAGAAAGTCATCTGGGCGCGGCCTATCTGGTCGACACGATTGCGGCCCTGATCGGCGATGCGAGGCGGCTGCAGAGCATGTCCGCGGCGGCGAAATCGCTGGCGCACCCCAAGGCGGTCGAGGAAATTGCGGAGATGGTGAGACAGCTTGCCGACCGCGAGGAGAACCCTTAACCGCAGAGGGCGCTGAGTACGCAGAGAAAGTCTGGGTTTCCCCTGTGTTTCCCTGTGTCCTCTGTGGTTAAGACTTTCTCGGCGGCTTGGCGGTGAAATGGTCTATCATCAGCGTTCATCCGGGGATTGAGTTTTCATGTTTGCCAAGATTCAGCGCATTCATTTCGTGGGTATCGGCGGCATCGGCATGAGTGGCATTGCCGAGGTGTTGCTGAATCTTGGCTACCGGATTTCCGGCTCCGACCTGAGAAGATCGGCGGTCACCGGGCGGCTGGCCGCGCTGGGCGCGACTATTTTTGAGGGGCACGCTGCCGCTAACATCGCGGGCGCAGACGTTGTGGTCACGAGCTCCGCAATCAAAGCCGACAACCCCGAGGTTGCCGAAGCTCGGCGGTTGCATGTCCCGGTGATTCAGCGCGCCGAGATGCTGGCCGAACTGATGCGGCTGAAGTACGGCATCGCGATTGCCGGAATGCATGGGAAGACCACGACCACTTCGATGGTGGCGGCGGTGCTGGCCGCGGGCGGCCTCGATCCCACGGTTGTGGTCGGAGGGCGCGTGGACGCGATGGGCTCGAACGCGCGCCTTGGCAAGTCGCAATATCTGGTCGCCGAGGCGGACGAAAGCGACCGGTCGTTTCTGAAGCTGTCGCCGATTCTCTCGGTGGTCACGAACATTGACCGCGAGCACATGGATTGCTACCGCGACATGCGCGATGTCCGCCGGACGTTTCTGGAATTTATGGAGCGCGTGCCGTTTTACGGCGTGGTCATCGGTTGTAATGACGACTTGGCGCTCCGGCGATTGTTGCCGCGCGTGCATCGGCGGGTGACGACCTATGGAACCAGCCGCGGGTCGGATTTTCTGATTCGCATGGGGGCGCCGGTGGCTGGGTCGGCGCTGGCGGCCGGCGAGCACAGCCCGCTCGTCCGTTTTCAGGTGACTTACAAGGAGAAAGATCTCGGAGAGTTTACGCTGCACGTGCCGGGCACGCACAACGTGCTGAACGCTACGGCGGCCATTGCGGTGGGCACCGCGCTCGACATTCCGGCGGAGCAGATCCGCTCCGCGCTTGATGGTTTTCGCGGCGTGGACCGGCGCTTCCAGCTCAAGGGTTCGGCGGCGGGCGTAAGCGTGATTGACGATTACGGGCACCATCCGACGGAAATCCGGGCCACGCTGGCCGCCACTCGCCAATGCGGATTTCGGCGCGTGCATGTGATTTTCCAGCCGCACCGCTTCACTCGCACGCGCGATCTGATGGATGAGTTCACGACCGCTTTCGCCGATGCCGATACGCTTTGCTTGCTCGATATTTATCCGGCCAGCGAGAAGCCGATTGAAGGCATCACGGCGGAAGCGCTCGCCAGCCGCATCGCTGGGGCAGGGAAGCGGAGTGTCGCGTACGCTCGCTCTTTTTCGGACGCGGTCGCCACGGTTGCCGCGCTCGCCCAACCGGGCGACTTGGTTCTGACATTGGGGGCGGGGAGCGTCTGGCAACTGGGCGCTATGATTTTGGAGAAGCTGGAGACTAAGAGCAACGAGCCAAGAGCTACGAGCTGAGACACGAACCAACTTGGCACTGTCTCGATTCGAAAAAAACAGTTATAGTAATTTTGCTCAGCGGTTTTCTGTCGACAACTGACTCGAACGAGTGGCGCGGAAATCAAGTTTTGCCGCGGTTCAGGAAGAGTTGTATCCGCTTCCCCGGTACGCATCCGACCACGAGGCTCCCGAGCGCGAGCCCTTCGACGACGCGCGGCTTGTCGATCTCGAAGCGGAGCAGGAATCTCCATTTCTGCGCGGGCAGAAGCGAGTCTCGGTCCGGCGCGGATCCCTTCCTAAAAAGACTGCTACGCGGTTGATGTGGGCGGGCGTGGCGCTCATCCTTTGTGCAATTCTGGGAGCTGCCGGCATGGGCCTCTACCGTTACGGCAAGCACTCGTGGCGTTTTCGCATCGATTCCAGCGATCAGATCGAAGTCACCGGCGCGGAGCACGTGGCGCACGCGCAAATCATGGAAGTGATGGGCGGAGATATTGGGCGCAACATCTTTTTCGTTCCGCTGGCCCAGCGCCAACAGCAACTGGAGCAGATTCCGTGGGTGGAATCGGCGAGCGTGATGCGCTTCGTGCCGAATCGCCTGCGCATCGAGATTCATGAGCGCACGCCGGTTGCTTTTGCCCGCATCGGCTCGCACATTTCGCTGATCGACGCCGGGGGCACGCTGATGGAACTTGCTCCGGGCGGCAAGCGCAAGTATTCGTTCGCGGTGATTGCCGGCATGAATGCGGGCGAACCGCTCTCCACGCGCGCGGCGCGGATGAAGAATTACAACGAGCTGGTTCGCGAACTCGATTCCAGCGGCGCCCATTATTCCAAGGAATTGAGCGAAGTGGATCTCAGCGACTCCGAGGACGTGAAAGTGCTGGCCGCCGATTCGAACGGCGAAGTGCTGGTGCATCTCGGGTCGGGGAATTATCTGCAGCGCTACAAAGTTTACCTGACACATGTGCAGCAGTGGCGGCAGCAGTTCGAGAAGCTCGAATCGGTGGACTTGCGCTACGAAGGCCAGATCATTGTGAATCCCGATCTCAACGGGATGGCTCGGCAGCCCGCGTTGACGCCAACGGCAGCCAAAGCGGCGATGGCAGCGGGAGTGAAAACCGCGGCGATTGTGAACTACGAAAAATATGTCGCGCATCCGGTGGCGGCTCCGGCTCCGAAAAAGGATGCGAAGCCTAAGGCGAAAGCCGGGACGAAGGCCGCAGTTCATCGTGCTTCGACTAAGCAGACTCCAGTTAAACCGGCTCCGGCTAAGCCAGCACCGATTCAACAGGCTCCGGTTAAGCAGGTTCCAGTTCAACCAGTTCCAGTTAAACAAGCCCCGGTGAATCAAGCCGCGCTGAAGACGAAGGTAAATGCGGCGCCAGTCGCGGCCGCGAAAGATACTGTGGCGCCGCATCCGGTTGCGTCGCCGGCGGCGATTCCGTCCGCGCCGCCCGTTGCCGCTGCCACGGGACAAAAGAAACCGAGCGCTGGAATTCCGAAGGAGACTCCGCAGAACTGAGCGGGCATCGTCGTCATTATGCCGAGCGTTATTTATGCCGAATCACGAGCCCAATTTCATCACCGCCATTGACGTAGGCAGCGCCAAGACTTCAGTCCTGGTGGCCGAGTTGAGCGAGAACGGATTGCGTTATCGCGGCCACGGGATCAGCGAATCGCGGGGCCTGCGCAAGGGCGTGATTACCGAACTCGACAAGGCCGCCGGCAGCATTCAAAAGGCGGTGGAGCATGCGGAAAACGTGGCCGGCATTCCGATCGAGCATGCGCTGATCGGCATTGCGGGCGCGCACATCCGCGGGATGAACAGCCACGGCGGCATTACTTTTGGAGCGCGGTCGCGCGAGATTGCGCGCGAGGAAATTCGCCAGGCCGTGGACAAGGCCCGCACTGTGCCGTTGCCGGGCGATCGCGAAATTCTGCATCTGTTGCCGCAGGAGTTCATTCTCGACGATCAGCCGGGCGTGCAGGATCCGACAGGCATGATGGCCACGCGGCTGGAAGTGCGGGTGCACATTGTGACGGCTTCTTCGAGCGCTACGCAGAACCTGGTGACGGCGGTGAACCGGGCTGGCGTCCACGTGGACGACACCATCTTTGAGCCGCTGGCTTGCGCGGACTCAGTGTTGCGGGCGGACGAGCGAGAGCTTGGCGTGTGCCTCGTCGATCTCGGCGCGGGGTCGTGCGATCTGATCGTTTTCCAGCAGGGTGCAGTCGCGCATACGGCCGTCATTCCCATCGGCGGCGACCACTTTACCAGCGATCTCTCGGTCGGCATGTGTACGGGGCTGGCGGCGGCGGAGACGCTCAAGAAAAATTTTGGCAACGCGGTTCCAACGCTCATTCCGGAGGGCAACGAAGTCGAGGTGCCGTCGGTGGGGGACCGGCCGTCGCGCATGATGCCGCAGCGCATGGCGGGCGAAATTCTGGAGCCGCGCGCCCGCGAACTTTTCGAATTGTTGCGCGACAACCTGCGCCACGCCGGCGTTCTGGAGCACTGCATCGCCGGATTCGTGCTGAGCGGCGGAGCGTCGCGGCTGCCCGGCATTCTCGACGTGGCGGAATCGGTGCTGCGGAAAGCCGCGCGGCTGGCCTGGCCAACGCCGATGGCGAAGATGCCGTCGTTTCTGGCCGAACCGGAGTTCGCGACGGTGTTGGGCATGGCGTATTACGGCCACCGCGCCCGCCTTGCCCGCGGCTTGCAGGAGCCGAGCTTTGGTTCGCGGATGAAAGCGATGTTCGCGAGGAAGGGCGCGTGAGAGGTTGTCGCAGTAGAGGGAAGAGCAAAAGTCTTAACCACAGAGGACACAGGGGAACACAGAGGAAAAGTAAGTACACGGACACGTTGGAACGAGTTACTGAGAACTGGCAACTGGCAACTGATTTACGAGGTGAAGTATGAGTGAAGACAACGGACTCCGCATCTGCTTCAACGAAGAAGCGCGCAACGACGCTCGCATCAAGGTCATCGGCGTCGGCGGCGGCGGCAACAACGCGGTCAATCGCATGATTGACTCCGGCATGGAACACATCGAATTCATCGTCGCCAACACCGACCTGCAGGCTCTGCGGACGTCGCGCGCCGCCACCAAGATTCAACTGGGAGTGAAGCTGACCAATGGACTCGGCGCCGGCGCGAATCCGGAGATCGGCCGCAAAGCCGCGCTCGAAGATTCCGACAAGATCATCGAAGTCCTCGAAGGCGCCGACATGGTCTTCGTGACGGCTGGACTGGGCGGCGGCACCGGCACCGGCGCGGCTCCGATCATCGCCTCGCTCGCCAGCGAAATGGGCGCGCTCACGGTTGCGGTCGTCACCAAGCCTTTTGCCTTTGAAGGCAAACGCCGCATGCAGCAGGCGGAGCGCGGTGTTTCCGAACTGATGGAATCGGTCGATACCACCATCGTGATTCCCAACGAAAAATTGCTGGCCGTCGCCGAGAACGCGGGCTTCTTCGAGTCCTTCCGCATCGCCGACGATATTCTTCGCCAAGGGGTGCAGGGCATCTCCGACATCATCACGATCCCGGGCATCATCAACCGCGACTTTGCCGACGTGAGGGCCATCATGGCGGGCATGGGCTATGCGGTGATGGGCACGGCTACCGCGGCGGGCGAGGGTCGCACGGTGGAAGCCGCGCAGCGGGCCATCGCCTCACCACTGCTGGAGGCGGGCGCGATTGACGGAGCCCGCGGCATTCTCATCAACATCACGGGCTCGAATTCGCTGAAGCTGGCCGAAGTGCAGCAGGCCTGCAGCATCATTCAGAACGCGGCTCACGAAGACGCCAACATTATTTTCGGCGCGGTTCTGGACGAGAAGATGAAAGACTCGGTCAAGATCACGGTGATCGCAACTGGCTTCAAAGAGGCCGAGATGCGCCGTCCGCGGCATCACGAGAGCTTCGATCCGGTCATAATTTCGCGCGAGGCATCGAGAGATGTTTCGCGAGAAGTTTCGCGTCAGCGCGATCGCTTCCACGAGCCTGAACCGGTGGCCGATCCCGAGCCGGTTTTTGAGCCCGAGCCGGCCTTCGAGCCCGATCCCGCGCCGGCAGCCTTGCGGGAATCGGCGCCGGGTAATGCGCCGCATGCCGAGGTGATTGCGCTCGATACGATGCGGTCCACCGTTCCCACCTACGAGGCGGAGGATCTCGACATTCCCGCCTTCCTGCGGAAACGCAGCGAAGTGATGTAGGGGAAGGGCACTCCCGGCCAGCGCGCTGCGGAGGACGTCGAGCGTTGTGGTTCTTTCCGACCGTAGAGACGGGGCTTGCCCCGTCTCGGCAGACGCGGCAAGCCGATGGGCAGCCCCTAAAAGGGACATCTGATTTTCGTAGAAATGCAGGCCCTCAAGCTTCCGCCTGACTTGGCCGATGTAATCTCTGACAAATCATCAGGGAGGCCGTATGCATCGGCGAATCCTCGGACTGGTCTTTGCCTGTTTTTTTGCAGGCCAACTCACGTTACAGGCGCAAGACTTTAAACTCCTTGGCCGCGAAGTGGAAATACACGGATTCGCATCGCAGGGGTTTGTCTACACGAATACCAACAATTGGCTGACGATGAACAGCAGTCAGGGCAGCGCGGCCTTCACTGACTTCGGGGTCAATGTGTCTACCAGCGTCACCGATAAGCTCCGGGTCGGAGCGCAGCTCTACGACTACAACCTTGGCCAACTCGGGCAGTACCACCCCTCTTTGGACTGGGCCGTCGCGGATTACCGTTTCAAGAGCTGGTTCGGCATTCGTGGGGGCAAAGTCAAAACTACCCTGGGCCTGTATACCGACACGCAAGATCTGGATTTTCTCCGCACTTTTGCGCTGCTTCCGCAAAGTGTTTATCCGACGGATCTCCGCGACGCCACGATTGCTCACCTCGGCGGCGATATCTACGGCAACGTTCCCCTCAAGCACCGCCTCGGCGATCTCTCTTATACGGCCTACGCAGGGCATCGCAGCGACAGCATCTATAGCGGCATCGCGTATCTCTTATCCCAGTACGGAACTCACTTCAAGAGCTACGGGGGGCTGCAGTACGGCGCGGATCTCCGGTGGAATGCTCCGGTGAAGGGTCTGTTGATCGGAGCATCGCGTATGAATGAGGATGTCACCCTCAAGGGGACATTCATAAATCCCATCAACCCGGGCCCCGGGTTCGTTCCTTACTCCGCGGTTTCGAAGGCGGACTGGACAAACCAATTCTACGGCGAGTACACGGTGGGGAAACTGCGGATCGATTCGGAGTATCGCCGCTTTCTGCACGATCAATTTATCAACGGCGTCCTCCTCGAGACCACAACCGATGTGCGCGGCTGCTACGTCTCGGGAACTTACCGAGTTATGAAACGGCTTGCGCTTGGCTCCTACTACTCCCGCTACACGATAACCAGTGTTTTTGGGGGCGCCCTCGCCGCCGTGCTCACCAACCAAACTGACACTGGCCTGCCCGCCAATCACATCTACGACAAGGTCATCACGGTACGTGTCGATCCGAAAAGATTCTGGAACGTGAAAGTGGAAGGTCACTTCATGAACGGCTATGGGGTCGCCACATTCCCAGAGGGGTTCTATCCCCAACAAAATCCCCAGGGCTTTAAGCCCAACACGAACGCTTTGGTCGTTAAGACCGGAATTAATTTCTAGGCGCAGGGACGCAAAGGAGAATAGCAATGAAATGTCCCAAAAAACTCCTCGTTGCCGCCGGGTTAATGATTTTCGTCCCTTGGAATGCCCTCGCGAGTGACGTCAAGGTGATTGCCAATTCAAGTGTGAAGGCAGACACGATTTCCGCAGGAGAACTCAAAAGAGTCTTTCTGGAAGAGAGAACCTCGCTCGGGGACGGCAAGCACGTCGAACCCGTACTCGAGAAGGACGGGCCGGTCCACGAAGCCTTCCTGCGAGAGTACCTCGGTATAAGCGAAGACGATTTGCAGGCGTACTACAGCGCGCTGGTATTCACGGGCAGAGGCTTTACGCCAAAGGCGCTTGGATCCGATGCCGAGGTCGTGGCTTATGTGGCTCGGACGCGGGGCGCGATTGGATATGTGAGCGACGCAGCCAGCGTGGAAGGAGTGAAGACACTCGCCATCGGAGTGCCCAGCGGCAACGCCGAAAGAAAGCTGATTACGCGGGTCGAGCCGGATTATCCGGAGACGCTGAAGCGGCTTAACATTGGCGGAACGGTACGCTTGCGGGTATCCATTTCGGCGAACGGAACCGTGGCAAGTGTCGAGTTGCTGGGAGGCAACCCGATTCTCGGCGAGTCGGCCGCGGCCGCAGTGAAGAAATGGGTCTATGCGGCTGGCAGGTCGCGAACGATTGCCGAGGTTAGCATCCTTTTTGATGGGCGCTGACGAAACTGCCCGAACCGCTTACACATTCCGGCAAAGCATGCAACGGGGTGCGGAAAGCGGGACGAACCTGAGACCCGATCAATCACTTCTGGGCGGCGATCCAGGTGTTGATCTTCGCTTCCAGCAGGTCGAGCGGCAGCGGGCCCTGATCGAGGACCGCGTCGTGAAAGGCGCGCAGATCGAATTTCGTTCCCAACTCTTGCTGCGCTCGCGCCCGTAACTCGAGAATCTTCATTTGTCCCATCTTGTAGGAAAGCGCCTGCGCCGGCCACGCAATGTAGCGATCCACTTCGGTCTCGATGTTCTGATCGTCCATCGCGGTGTGTTCGTGAAAGAAATCGACCATCTGCTGACGCGTCCAGTGCCGGGAGTGCACGCCCGTGTCTACGACCCACCGCACGGCGCGCCATATTTCATTCTGCAGGCGGCCATAGTCGCTGTACGGATCCCGATAAAAGCCCACTTCTCTTCCCAGACGCTCGGAGTAGAACGCCCAGCCTTCGGTATAGGCATTCAGATCCAGGTCATACTTGCGGAACGGCGGCAGGCCGGTGAGTTCCTGCGCGATCGAAAATTGCAAGTGATGTCCGGGGACACCTTCGTGGTACGCGATGGCTTCCACGTTGAGCAGCAATCGTTTCTCAGGCGCATATTCGTTGACGTTGATGCGTCCCGGCCGCGAGCCGTCTCCGGCGCCCAGCGAATAATCGGCGGGAACGCTGTCGGCGCTGCGGAACGACTCCATCGGCACCACGGCTAGCTTGTTTTTCGGCAGCCGTCCGAAAAGTTCCGGCAGCTTGCCGTACATCTGGTCGCGATATTGCGTGTACAGGTCAAGCAATTGCTGGCCCGACTTGGCGTGCAGTTTCGGATCCTGCCGGATGTGATCGTTGAACGATTTCAGATCGCTGAATCCCTGTGCCTTGGCGATCGAGAGCATCTGGGTTTCAATTTCCGCGACGGACTTCAGACCCAGTTGATGAATCTGATCGGCGGTGAAATCGGTGGTCGTCTGGTGACGCACAGCGAAGCGATAGCGCGCTTCTCCGTCGGGCAAGGCCCAGACGCCGGGATCGAGCCGCCCGTGAGGCGCGTAATCGTCGCGCACGAATTTGGCGAATTTCGCATACGCGGGCGCGACCTCGTTCTTCACCGCGCTTTCGATGGCTTCGCGCAGTTGCTTCCGGTCTTTTTCGGAGATCGGCTCGGAAATGGGCTCGGAGATGGAATCGGGGAATTTGCGCAAGGGCTCGGTGAATGGACTCTTGTCGAGCGGGTCGTCGGCAATCTGCTGCGCCTGGCTGGACACTTTTTCGAGCAGATACTTCGGCGGCATGCGATGGTCGCGCAGTCCGTCGCGCATGTGTCCCATCGCCTGCTCGAGCACGCGCGGAATCTGGCGCAGGCGCGACAGGTAGTCTTCGTAATCTTTCTTGTTGCGGAAGGGTGAATCGAAAGCGAGCGAAGCGTATCCCAGGTGAATGCCGCCAAACTGCGTCGCCGGCATCTCCCAGTCTTTGAATTGCGCGCCGTCGAGCGCTTCGCGCAGGCTGCGCAGCATCAGTGCGTGGTTAAGTTTTTCCTGCTCCGGGAATCCGCTGACATCGACGGCCTCGAAGCGCGCCAGCGCCTGGCGAGTGTGTTCGAGATCGTCGGCAATCGCCTTGTCCGAAAAATCGCTCAGCCGATCGTTGTAGCGATTGTCGCCAACCTGGGTGGCGAGTTCGGGCTGGGTGCGCAGCCGGTACTCCCATTCATCGGCGAGCAGACGATTGAGTTCCGCTCGCCGCGCTTCGAGTGTCTGCTCGGCAGCTTGGGCGAAGAGTGGGATGACGAGAGCCACGGCCAAAGAAACGTTGACAAACAGTAGCACGAGCGATGTTCGCAAGAGGCAGACCTCGGCAGCGTCGATTCGCAACACACGCTGCGCTCGTGATGGATTCTACCGCAGCCCGCCTAAGGACAGGTGAGTTGCGCGGTGCCGACAACAGTGCAACCTCCTCCGCAAGCGTTCGTCGCGGGGCAGTTAAGAACGCCTGGGCTAATCAAAGTGTCCCACGCATTGATTGAGTACGTGCCAGCCGCGCCGCTCGCGCATTGAGCTATGCCTCCTTGGCTGACGGATACTGCAGTCGTGGGCTCGTTTTGCTGACAGGCCACCCAATTAGCCGACTGCGGCGTGACCGTGTGGGACGGATTGCTGTAGTAGCCGGTTGCGGTGAACGGCACTTGCCCGTTGGGATAATCCTGTGCGTCGGCCGTGGCCGGGCTCAGCGTAAGGGATTGAAGTTGACTCTGCCCCTGACTCGCGCCGCACGACAATGCAAGGCACGCGGCCAGAACCAGAACGAGAAAAGAAAGCGTAAACCGAAGCTTTTCCATAATCCCTCCTCAGGGCCCGCCTAGGGACAGGTGAGTTGCGCGCTACCGACGACGGTGCATCCTCCGCCGCAGGCGGTGATCACGGCGGAACAGGCGGATTCGGTAATGGGATCGTTCGCCCAGATCGTGTAGGTGCCGACGGCCCCGCTCGCGCATTGAGCCACGCCTTTAGCGGTGACGGATACGTCAGTCGTGGTCGCGTTTTGTTGACAGGCGCCCCACGTAGCCGACTGCGGCGTGACCGTGTGAGACGGATTGTTGTAGTAGCCGGTTGCGGTGAACGGCACTTGCCCGTTGGGATAATCCTGTGCGTCGGCCGTGGCCGGGCTCAGCGCGATGGATTGAAGTTGACTTTGACCCTGACCGGCGCCGCAGGACAATACGCAGGACGCCGCCAGAAGCAGAGCGAGAAAAGAAAGCGTGAACCCAAGCTTTTCCATAATCCCTCCTGCCTAGAGGATGCCAACCCGGGCCAGTTTGTTGTGTGCGCTATCGAAAATACTATCAGAAGGACGCGTACACGGGATTGCGGTCTCGGTTGACGGTGTGTCGGCAGTTTGGATCGGAGTCTCCTGCTTGGTTGGTGCGGCAACCGCACGGATGGGCAAAATGATGCAAGGTTCCCAATCTTGCAAGGTAACGAGCCGATCCGATTACCAAGGTGCTTGTCCCTTCTACGAAATCACATTAACTGCAATTTATTCATATAGTTATCGCGCTGATTCCGCTATGGACGGCTTCTAACTTTGCCATTGCGCCGAGGCCCGCAAATCGCCTACTATCGGACAGTTGCACGAGACGTGCCTTCGGTGTGGGGATTTGGCCAGGCTCTTGCATCTAATCGACTAGGCCGACAGATGGACGAGCAGCAGATTGGCCGAGTACTACCGGGGATGGTGAAGTGAAGTTGAAAGCCTGTTTTCTTCGTCTTGCATTTTTCTTGGGATTGGCAATGTTGCTGGAAGCGAGTGGCATCGCAGCCAGCGTCAACCCGTCCGCGCTCACTCCACACAGAAAAGCCCGCGGGGTTACGGAAAATCAACATACGAAGAAGCGCATGCGAACCCTGGCGCGGAGCCGAGTCCCGAGCTCGCAATATTCCGCCACGCATTACTCCGGCACGTCTTATTCCAGTACTCCTCGCCGCCATCGCTATTACGAGCGTTTCCACACCAGTTCGTTCGCATCCGATATCACGGACGGTGACGTGACCGCCGGCGAAGACCCCGTGGTTCGCCAGGCCGCGATCGATGCCCTGGGCAACATGAACGGCACCGTGGTCGCGATCGAGCCGACCAGCGGACGCGTTCTCGCCATGGTCAACCAGAAGCTTGCGCTTTCGAGCGGCGCGCAGCCCTGCTCGACGATCAAACTTTCCGTGGCTCTGGCCGCACTGAGCGAAGGCGTGATCGACGAGCAAACTGAAATTTCGCTGGGGCGCCGCAGCCGCGTGAATCTTACGGAGGCGCTGGCGCTCTCGAACAACGCTTACTTCGAAGCGGTCGGGCGCAAACTGGGCTTCGAAAAGGTGCAATACTACGCGCACCAGTTCGGACTCGGCGAACTCGCCGGCTATCACATTCCGGGCGAGCACTTGGGTGCCTATCCGGAAGTAGAAATCTCTCCCAAACTCGGCGGCGTCGCCAAGATGTGCTCTTTTGGCGAGGGCATCTCGATGACTCCGCTGCAACTGGGCGCGCTGGTGACGGCGATCTCAAACGGCGGCACGCTCTACTATTTGCAACATCCGGCTGATCCCGAGGCAGTCGCCAACTTCCAGCCCCGCGTCAAGCGCCATCTCGACATCCAGCCCGTGATTCCGGAACTCTCCGACGGCATGGCCGGGGCCGTCGCTTACGGCACCGCGCGCAGTTTACGTTTGAACTTCAACGAGGAATCGATCCTGGGCAAGACTGGGACATGTTCACACGCCGGCACGCGCTTTGGATGGTTCGCCTCTTACGCCAACACCGACATTGGACGCATTGTGACGGTCGTCTTCCTGCAGGGCGGACGTCCCACGTTCGGGCCCAAAGCGGCGGAGATCGCAGGCCGCATGTACCGCAATCTCTACGACCACAATTTCTTTGTGGCGGGGGCGGGCGCTATATCTTCTGCTCCGGGTCTGGACAAAATTGTCCCAGCATCCGACCAGCAATAACTTCGCCGTGTGGCTGTAGGTGCCCCGGCCCGCGTCTCTTGACCTTGACCTCCGGAGACTCCTCCGCCGATCGCGATACGAAATTCCTTCCAATCGCCAGTAACCGACGGGCGGGCCTTCGTCCCCGCCCGTAACTTGCAACTCCCCGGCCGCGCGAGTTCTACTCAGAAGCGGGAGAACTGACTTATGGAGGAGCAAGCTCTAACTTTATTTCTAAAGCTGGCCGGCCACATCGGACATCCTGTCGCCGTTGCCGCGTTTGCGTTGGTCATTGCGGCATCTGTTTTCGCTCTCGCATTTCGCGCCAAGAGGCCTGTGATCGGCTCGATCCTGGCCGCGGGAATCGTCGTTCTTGGAGTTGCTCCGCTCGCCGCCTCTGGTTTTCTCCAAACCCGCGGCGTTTATCACGTTCAGGTTGTTCTATTGCGACCCGACCAGTCAACGGTCGACATTGCCCAGGTGAAATCCTCGAACGGCGGAGAGCTGAAGATGGTCGCAGGTGGGTGGGAACTCGATATTCCACAGCAAGCCCGGCCGGCCGACGGCAAACTAACACTGTCTGCTTCCGTGAAGGACGAGTTTCTGAAGGGCAAGTCCACGCTAGTTCTGGGTCAGGATTATTACCCGACCGCCACCATTCAGCTCGTCGCCGAACCCTCCGCGATGGTTCGTGGGGTGGTGGTGGGCGAAGACCTCGGGGCGATAGCTGGCGCAACCGTTTCGATCGATGATTATCCCGAAGTAGCGGTGACCGACCAGAAGGGCAATTTCGTTTTGCCCGCGCACGCGGGGAAGGGCCAGATGATCGAGGTACACGCGCAGAAGGGTCAGTTGACTGGGCGTCTTTCAGCCCGCGCCGGGAAGGTAGTCGAGGTAATCATAAGCCACGAGTGAGTGTCTCCGATTTCGAGAGATTGCGGCATCGTTAAAGCGACGCCCTGATACGAATCGCGCCTGCGACAGCCGCCGGTTGCGGTGTTGGAGTCAATAGCTTCCTCTTGCGGCGCAGCCATGATCGTCCAGCAGTTACCAAGGGAATTCACGCTTCGCAGTTTCTTCCTCGCGATGGTTCGTGTCTGGTTCAGAATGGTTGAATCCATGAGTTCGTCTTCCTCTGCCGCGGTAGCGAAACGCCTGGAGCGAGCGGGAGTCCCGGCTTCCTCCAAAGTGTTTCAGTCGCCGGTGAAACGCACGCTGCTGTTGTGTCTGCTGTTGGCCGCCGTTGTGCTTGTGTCCTACAACCCCGTAATTCACAACGGGTTCATCTATGACGACAATGGATACATCACGGGCAATCCTCATGTAAGGGCGGGCCTGACGTGGGCAACCGTGAAATGGGCTTTCACCACTTATCAGCAGGCGAACTGGCATCCCCTGACTTGGCTTTCCCACGCTCTCGACTGCGAACTTTTCGGCCTGAACCCTGCCGGACCCCACTGCGTGAATGTCTTGCTGCACGCGGTCATCGCGGTGCTGCTTTTTCTGCTGCTGCAGAGCGCCACGAGATTCTGCTGGCGCAGCCTGATGGTTGCCGCTCTGTTTGCGCTGCATCCGATCAACGTCGAGTCCGTGGCGTGGGCGGCCGAGCGGAAGAACGTGTTGAGCATGCTGTTTTTTCTGCTCGCACTGTATGCCTACGTCTGGTATGCGCGCCGACCTGGGCTTCGCCGATACGCCCTGGTGGCATGCGCTTTTGCGCTGGCGCTGATGTCGAAGCCGCAGGCGATCGCATTTCCGTTTCTGCTGTGTTTGTGGGATTACTGGCCGCTTTGCCGGATTGGCGCTCCGGTTGTGGCCGACCCGGCGGCGCAAGGCGGGAACGCGCCCCAATTGTGGAGCGGATGGCTGGTACTAGAAAAGGCGCCGCTCCTGCTGCTCTCCGCCGCAAGCGCGATGGTTACGATGAAGGCCCAGAAAGCCGGAGGCGCAATCCAGACCTTTTCCAAGTACAGCCTGCCCTTGCGTTTGGAAACGGCCGTGATCTCGTATGTGCGCTACCTGGGAAAGGCGTTCTGGCCATCGAAGCTGGTGGCGCTGTATCCGCACCCCACCAAGCTCTATCCTGCCTGGCAAGTCGGCGCGGGCGTGCTTTTGTTGCTGCTCGTCACCGCTCTGACCCTCCGCGCGCGCCAGCGACGCTACCTTGCCGTCGGATGGTTTTGGTTTCTGGGCAGCCTCGTGCCGATGATCGGTCTGGTACAGGTGGGATCTCAGGCCATGGCGGACCGTTACGCCTACATCCCGTTCGTGGGCCTGTTTCTGATGATGACATGGATGCTTGCCGATTGGGCCAGCTCTCGTCGCATTTCCGCCAGATGGCTTGCCGTTCCCGCAATTTCTTGTCTGCTGGCGCTGGGGACGCTCACCTACCGCCAGGTTGGCTATTGGCACGATAGTGAGTCATTCTGGCTCCGCACGTTGGCGCTGACTCAGGACAATTACGTCGCACAGGTCAACTTGGGAGACCTTCTCTTCGGCCAAGGCAGAACCGAAGAGGCAGCCGCGCATTTCCGCGCCGCGCTTGCCATCAAGCCGAACGGTCTGAACGCCAACCTGGGTCTCGGCGCCTATGAGGATAGCCGCGGCAATCTCCCCGCAGCCATCGAGCGATATCAGATGGTGGCTCTTCACGCGACCGACGTGGGCATGCGCGCCAGCGCCTATAGCAGTCTGGGATTTGCCTATCGCGGAATGGGACAGCCGATGAAGGCGAAGCAGTGTTTCGAAACCGCGCTGCAGTTTGAGCCCGATTGGGCCAGGGCGATCACCGGACTCGGCTTGATCGCCCAGGAAAGTGGCGATCTGGCGGAGGCCATTCGCCAGTACTCGCTGGCCGTGACGGCGCAGCCCACCGACGTTGGGTACTTGCTGCTGGCGCAGGCTTTGCAGCAGGCGGGACGTTCCGAGGAGGCGAAGGCGATGATCGAACTCGCGGCGCGCCTCTCGCCAGATCTTCCCGCAGCGCGGAAGGAAGCGGAGACGCTGCTCTCCGGGAAGTGAGGCGAGGCTTATCGCCAGAGGGCTTAGCGCTTCGATTCGTCCTTGGCGACCAAGCCGTCTTTGATGTGGACGATGCGGTGGGCGTACTCGGCGATGTCGTGTTCATGCGTCACCAGTACGATCGTGTTGCCTTCGGCGTGCAGACGGTCGAACAGGGCCATGATCTCGTTGCCCGTCTGTGAGTCGAGATTGCCGGTCGGTTCGTCGGCGAGGATGATGGCCGGCTTATTGACCAGAGCGCGAGCCACGGCCACGCGCTGGCGTTGTCCGCCGGAGAGTTCGTTGGGCTTGTGGTTCATGCGGTCTCCCATGCCGACCGAAGTCAGCGCGGCCTTGGCGCGCTGGGCGCGCTGTTCGGCGGGGATTCCGGCATAGATCAGCGGCAGTTCCACGTTGTGCAGCGAAGTGGCGCGGGCCAGCAGATTGAAAGTCTGAAAAACAAACCCGATTTCTTTATTGCGGATGCGGGCCAGTTCGTCGTCGTCGAGTTCGCTGACCAGTTGTCCGTTGAGCCAGTATTGCCCTTTGGACGGCGAGTCGAGACAGCCGATCAGGTTCATTAGCGTGGACTTACCGGAGCCGGACGGGCCCATGATGGCGACATATTCGTTGCGATGGATGCGCAGGTTGATGCCGCGCAGCGCGTGCACCTGTTCCGAGCCCATATCGTAGGTCTTCCACAGATCCTGGGTTGCGATCATGCAGGAGTTGGGCGCAGCCCAATTCGTGGGCTCATCGATTGGGAACGCCTCGGCAGTCGCCATCTTGTTCTCCTTATCCGGCTCGGTCACGCACGCTCCTTGGCCGTTCTATGTTAGACGCTCTAACTTGGCAGAGGTTAGATGCTTTCCAGTAGAGACGCGGCTTGCCGCGTCTCCTGCCGCAGAGTGAGACGGGGCAAGCCCCGTCTCTACAGGCGGAACCTAACTAGCTGCTTTCGTCTTCTTTCTTCGGGGCCGAGTTATCTACCTTCACACTCGTTCCCGGCTTCAGGGTACGCAAAACCTTATAACTGCCGGTGATCACTTCGTCACCTTCTTTCAAACCTTTGCTGACCTCGATATCCGTGGTGCCGCTAATGCCGGTGTCCACCGGAACGAATTCGGCTTTCTTGTTGCGGATCACGAACACGCCCTGCACTTCTTCCTTTTGCTTCGATGCGTCCGCGGGAGCGCTGCTGGCGGCCTGCACGGAGTTTTTCCCCGCATCCTTATCCTTGGGCGCGAGATCGGCCTGGGTGCGGACGGTGAGCGCCTGAATCGGAATGCTCAGCACGTTGTTGCGCGTCGCGGTCGTGATCTTGGCGGTCGAGGAGAGGCCGGGGCGCAGATCCGCCGGCGGGTCGTTGAGCGTCACGACCACTTTGAAGTCCTTCGCTTCTTCGCTCGTCGAGGTGGCCTGAGAGGTAGCAACACCGGTCGAACGCACGATGGCGTTGTCCCCGATTTCGCTGACGACGCCGTGGAAGATCTTGTGCGGGATCGCGTCGATGGTCACGTCTGCCGGTTGCCCGAGATGCACGTTGACGATGTCGGTCTCGTCCACCTTGACCTCGGAGGTGATTACGGACATGTCGGCGATCGTCATCAGCGTGCTGCCCGGTGAATTCTGGATTCCGATGACCACGGTCTCGCCTTCGCGCACGGGGAGATTGGTGATCACGCCATCAAAAGGCGCTGCGTACGTCGTCTTTTGCAGCACGTCGTTAAGCCGAGTCAGGTTGGCCTGATACTGCGTGATGTGCTTGTCCGCCGAATCTTTCTCTGCTTTGGCTTGGGCCACTTTGGCTTTGGCTTGGGCCAATCCCGCGTCGGCGGACTCCCACGCAGCTTTCTTGACATCGTAATCCTGCTTGGCGATAAGAGCCGCGTTATAGAGACCCTGGGCGCGGTCCCAGTCGAGCTTGGCGTGGACGGCATCGGACTGGGCGCGGTTCAGGTCGGCGAGCGCGGTGTTGAGGGCGGCGTCGGCGGCGACGGCATCGGTTTCAGCCGCCTGCACGGACGCGCGAGTGGCATTGACGTCGGCCGAGGACTGCACGTTCTCAAGCTGTGCCAGCAATTGCCCCTTCTGCACGCGGTCGCCTTCCTTGACGTGCAGCTTGATGATCTTGCCGAAGGCATTGGCTCCGATGTTCACGTAGGTCTTGGGCTTGATTTCACCCGAGGCGCTGACCACCGAGGCCAGGTTCTGCTTTTGCACTTTCCCGGTCTGCACCGTCACCAGGTTCTTCTGGCTCTGGTACACGGTAACGGCGACGATGATGCCGAGCACCAGGGCCGCGCCCACCCCGATCAATACTTTCTTCCAGGTCTTCATAGCTAAGTCTTCACGAATGAGTTTTCACAACCGTCCTGCCGAACCGGCCGCCGCGTCAGCTTGGCAACTCGAAATCCCCCGCTTCCGCATTTCCTCGGTCCTGGTCATAAAACGGCGAAAACGCACCGTAGTTGCGCATGAACAGTTACGTTCAGACGAGGCGGAAAGTTCCCGAGTTCCCGCGAAACATGTCTCTCCCTGTGTCGCTCCGGCTCGCTTGCGGAGGGGGGGACCCGCGGCGCAATTCATTATATCGCGCCGCGGGTCCGGGCGGCTGTGCGGCGAAGCCATCGTCGCTCGACCTCTGCTCGACCTCGGCTCGACCGCAAGGCGCGGATTCTTAAGGGATTTAGAAGATGAGGCCCGTGCAGGAAATCTTTTTTTGGCAGGCCACTTCTTCTTGCCTTGTTGTATCCAATGAACATAGAATTAGGCAACTGACGTTTCTTGTGAGGCAGGCTTTTCTATGTTCTCCGCAGATTTTCGAAATCGTTGCTCGGTAGGTGTGCTGGCGGGCGTGATGGCACTGGGTTTCGTTGTGGTTGCCCCGGCGCAGGACAAGGATGCGAAGGGCTCCGGTGACACGGGGGCGGCCGCCCAGGGAAGCCAGACGGACCCGCTCAAGCGCCCGATTCCGGAAAAACAGAGGAAGGCCAATGCCAAGGCGCTCAAGATTGAGTTGAGCAAGACTTACCGGAAGTGGCTGGACGAGGACGTGCGCTGGATTATCACCGACGAAGAACGATCCGCCTTCACCCAGCTCTCCAACGACGAAGAGCGCGACCAGTTTATCGAGGCCTTCTGGCAACGCCGGGATCCCACGCCAGACACGGAAGAGAACGAGTTTAAAGAAGAGCACTACCGGCGCATCGCGTACGCCAACGAGCACTTCGCGGCTGGCGTCCCCGGTTGGAGGACCGACCGTGGCCGGACGTATATCGTGTTTGGGCCGGCGGATGAGATCGACGCCCACCCCTCCGGCGGCACCTATGATCGCCCTATTGAAGAGGGCGGTGGCTCGACCCAAACCTTCCCGTTTGAAACTTGGCGCTATCGCTACATTGAAGGCATTGGGCAGGAAGTGATGATCGAGTTCGTCGATACCTGTATGTGCGGCGACTATCACATGACAATCGACCGGTCGGAGAAAGACGCGTTGAAAATGACGCCGAATGCCGGCCTGACGTTGTACGAGCAAATGGGTATGGCGAACAAGGCGGATCGTTTCACCCAGGGCGGCCTGGAGCAATTGGGCGCCGGGCCGTTCAATAGCGATATACAGGGCAAGCAGTTCGACCGCCTGTCACAGTTTGCCAAGCTCCAGGCGGCGCCGGCGGTAAAATTCAAGGATCTGGAAGAAGTGGTCAGCCACCACATCAGCGTCAACCTGATGCCCTTTGACGTGAGGGCGGACTTTGTCAAGGTTACCAGCGACACGGTGCTGGTTCCGGTCACGATTCAGATCAAGAACCGCGACGTTACTTTCCAGAACAAGGACGGCGTGGAGCGTGGCACGATCAATATCTTCGGGCGCGTGACCACGCTCACGGGCAAGATCGTACAAACCTTTGAAGACACGGTGCAGGTCGATGTGCCGCCGGAACTGCTGCCCAAAACCGCCGAAAATTCTTCGGTGTACTGGAAAGCACTGCCGCTGCGCATCAGCCAAAATCGCTACCGTCTCGACATCGTGGTTAAGGACGTGAACGGAGATCGCACCGGGAATTGGAGCCATGCGATCCTGATCCCGGACTTCAGCGAGGACAAGTTGAGCAGTTCCACGCTGATCATCGCCGACCAGATGGAGCCGGTGGCGACCAAGAACGTGGGCACGGGCAATTTTGTGATTGGGACCACAAAAGTGCGGCCGCGCGTGGCCCCTTCCGATGGCAAGCCCATCTCCTTCAAGCGCAATCAGAAGCTGAATTTCTGGATGCAGGTTTACAATCTCAGCGTGGACGAAAAGACGCACAAGCCTTCGGCCACGTTCGAATACAATGTGACGGACGCCAACAACAAGGCCGTCATCCATACCGTCGAGTCGACAGACACGATGGGCAATGTGGGCGACCAGGTCACGCTGCAGAAGACTCTTTCCGCCGCGAACCTCCAGCCCGGCTTGTACAAGATCGAGATCAAAGTGAACGACAAGCTTTCCAAGCAGACGGTCGATCCGACGGCGACCTTTGCCGTGGAGTAAACTGCTGCCTGGTTTCCCAGAGGTGGTGGGCGAGATGTTGCGGAAGCTCGGGTTCCTCGTAGTCGTTGCCGTCCTGGTCACGACCATGGCTCTTCCGGCATGGTCTGGAACTGCCTCGGGCGCGATCTCGGGATACGTTCGCGATGGGAGAGGCGCGCCGCAAATGGGCGCGGCGGTGGAAATACTCGGTTCGACCGCCCAGGCGCTGAAGGTCTTCACCCTGAAGGTCTTCACCGACGATCGTGGCTTCTACTCCGTCGCCAGTCTGCTGCCCGGAACGTACAGCGTCAAGGTGAGCGCGCCTTTATTCCTGCCGGCGCTGCGCGAGAAAATTGGCGTGCGTGCCGGCGCGAAGCTGATGGTGAATGTCACGTTGACCACGCTGTTCGAGGCCATCCAACTGGTTCCATTGCGGGGTCCGGTGGACGACGACGACTGGAAATGGACCCTGCGCTCGGTCGCTAACCGGCCCATCCTGCGCTTGCTTGAAGATGGCACGACCGTGGTCGCGCAGAGAGGGGAGTCAGCCGCGGACCACGACTTGAAAGCGGCCGTCACCTTCCTGGCCGGGTCGTCCGGACAGGGTTTCGGCAGCCCCTCTGATATGAGCGCGGGTTTTGCGGTGGAGCGTTCGCTGTTATCGAGCGGCACCTTGCGGCTGAACGGCAACATCGGTTATGAAGCCGACGGCCAGGGCATCCCCGCGGCGGTGCTCCGAACCGCCTATACCAACCGTCTTAACGGCGTCTTTGAACCTTCGGTGGCGATTACAGCCCTCCGGCTGAATTCGCCTGACCTGAACACCATGCCCGGCGCCACGCTGCAAGCCCTGTCGGTGACCAGTTCCGATCGGGTCGTCATAGGCGACATCCTGGAGATGAAGCTCGGCAGCGAATTGCAAGCAATCCAGTTTATGGGGCGGGTGAACACCTTTAAGCCCTTCGGGTCGGCCGATCTGCACATCACGCCGAACACCGTCGTGGAATATCAATACGCGAGTTCAGTCCCGAATATGGGATTGGAGAATCATTTCGGCAATGATCTTCCGGGCGAAGATCGTTTGGAGTCCGCGTCGTCGGACCTGAGCGAAACCGCGCCGCGTATGAGCATCACCGCGTCTACTCCGGCAGTCGAGCGGGCGCATCACCAGGAAGTCTCGCTCTCCCAGCGCATCGGCAAGACCAATATGCAGGTCGCCTTCTACGCCGATAGCTTCGCCGACCCAGTGCTTACCGGAGTTGGCGAAATGACGCCGGGCGATATGATCGCCGAATCCGGCGATGTGCTGCCCGATGTCTACTCCGGCACTTTCAGTTATCAGGGGAACGATTTCTCGACCCGCGGAATGCGGGTAGTGGTGCAGCGGAAGCTGTTGTCCGATCTGACTGCGACCTTGGATTACGCCTACGGAGGCGTGCTCGACCTGTCACGCCCCGACGTGCAACTGGAGGACGCGCGCAGTTGGATTCGCGCCGAGCAACGCCAGGCTCTAGCCGCGAAGTTCAGCGGAACCATGCCCAAGGCCAAGACGCGCTGGATTGCCTCCTATCGTTACATGAGCGGCCCCGCGCTCACGCCGGTCGACCTGTTCAATAGTTCGGCGGGCCAGTCCGATCCTTACTTGAACCTCTTCATCCGGCAACCGATTCCGGCCAGCTTCCTCGCCGGACACATGGAGATTCTCCTCGACCTGCGAAATCTTCTCGCGCAGGGTTATGTCCCCGTGATGGGACGCGACGGACACACTCTTTATCTAGTGCAATCCGCGCGTGCGGTGCGCGGCGGCGTCGCCTTCAGCTTCTAGTGTCATATCCCGCAAGTTTGTGGCATAAGCACAATGCTGTCCCAGTTGCGGCGTGTGCCTCTGGGGCCAGCGCCAGTGGCGGAGGATAGATGAAGACAAACGAAACGCGCTTCTGTCGCTACGCAACTCTGGTTGTATGTGGGCTTTGCTTCTGTATATTGGCCCGAGGCCAATCACCTTCAGACTATCCTCGAACGCCATGGGGAGGTTATCCGAGCCCGGCATCTTACGACGCTGAGATCGCTGCTCCGGATGTTCATCGCGTGCTCTTTGAGAATGGGAACATCATGTTCCTGGAGGTGACTAACCCTCCTGGTTTTGATGTGAAGATGCACGGCCATCCTTACGCTTCGGTGTTCGCACGCGACACCGGGGGCGGACAGGGCGCTTCCGGTCTTCTGCTACAGGATACTCATCTTGATCCCGCGAGCCCATTCGCAGGGAAAGGATGGGGCCAGGGCCCGCCACCTTCCGGCCTGCAGTTCCCGCGTTGCACCACGGCGCCTCCCGAAACTCCGCATAAGCCCATCAACCACGGCGCCGTTCCGGCACATTTCTACAGGGTCGAGTTCCGCAGGCTGGATGGGGACGATTTTCGAACGCACTGGAAAGAGTGGTACCCGTGGATGCTGATGCCGGTCGCTAGTGTCCCGAGCCTGCAGCCGGGACCGGCGTTGGGCCCGAACCTCTCCGAGCAGTGGCCGTACCCACTGGCGTACGATTCCGTACTCGCTGCGCCCAACAACTACCGCCTTCTATTTGAAGACGGACATGTGCGGCTTCTGGAAGTTACGGTTCGGCCCGGCGAAACCACTCCGATCCATGGGCACCCCTATGCATCCGTGCTGGCGTTCAATGCCGTTGCTGCTGATCCGCGCGAGATTGCCGACACGAAGCAGGTTCCGGACAGTCCACTCAATGGTCAGGGTGCTGGCCAGGGCCCGCCTCCGAGCGTTTTCAACATGAAAGTGCCAACCTGCGTGACTATGGCTCCCCAGGCGCCACATGCCATTCACAACCATGACAGCGTACCGTTGCATTACTACCGAATCGAATTCAAGCGAATTGATGGCGATGCGTTCCAATCGCAGTGGAAAGAATGGTATCCCTGGATGAAGTACATGCGAGGAGAGCCGACGTTACCATGACTTTCGTCGGCTCTGCATACCGCATGGGGCTTCTGCGGCTCCCTGTCGTAGTAACCGTCTTTTCGCGGCCTCCTCGTCGCTCTCAGTCCCTGCCGGTCTTCGGTTTCTGCGCTGCTCCTTGCGTCATAGACCTGTGGTAATCGGCCAGAAGCTTCTCGCGGTTTTGACGCAGGTCTTTTCCCGTCGGCGTGGCCGGATAAGGTTTGTCGCCCATCAGCCCCTTCCACAGAATGCGGTTGAAGGCCTCGCCATCGACGCGATCCGCATCCGTGAAGTCCATTCCCTGGGTGACTCGCGCCCAGTACTTCGCGTCCGGCGTCGGGTTGTTGCACGGCTGCGCGGGTTGGGGCAGCGGCAGATTCGTGCAGTAGAGAATCGACGCCGGCGTGGCCGTAAACGTCCATGCCAGGTTCGGCGTCGTGTTAAAGACGTCAGTCATGGGATTAGCCACCGCGTCGTTCAAGTTCATCGGCTGCAGGCCCAGGACTTCTTCCATCGTGCGCACGAAGTCAATGGTGTTATACGCCGTCGAGACCAGCGCATCCCTCACGTAGGCGCCCGCCACATAAGCCGTCGTGCGATGCGAATCGACGTGGTCGCCGCCATCCTGCGCGTCGTCTTCTACAACAAAGATTAGAGTGTTGTTCTTGTATACCGGGCTGTTGGCGATCTTCTGCACCAGCAGGGCGACGGCATAGTCGTTATCGGCTTCATCGCGGTCCGGAGTATTCACGCCGTCGATCGCGACCCCGAAGTTTCCGGTGTGATCTTTCATGAAGCGGACCAGCGTCAAGTTGGCCATTCCGCCGGTGGCGTAATTGGCATCGAAGTCCCGCTCCCACTCCTTGAAACGGTAGTAATCGGGGAACGAAGGATCGAAACCGCGAAAGTACGGATCGGTAAAGGGCGCCAGGGCGACACTCGCCGGTGGGGCCACGATGGTATTGGTCGAGAACGGGTCGTGCGCCAGCGGAGTCTGGCAGGCGGGCTCGTTATAGCAGGTCGTGTCGACGAAGAAACCATAGTCGCGAACCGTGAGACCCGCGCGCAGAGCGTTGTTCCACAAATAGCCGGTATTGATTTCGTCGTTCGGTCCATCCGGCGCACTCACGTCGGTCTGGCCCGGTAACAGATCCTCAGCGCCCGGTACGAGGGGCGAAAGGGTTCCGCCCGGAAAAAGGGGATTGGAGGCCTGGCGTTCGGCCACGGTCGGCAGGGCAACGTTCACACTGCGATTCGTACCGCCATCCAGGCTGAGGCCGCGTTGCGCATAGTTGACCGGATATTGGTGTTCGATTATGTCGGGAGCGCGAGCCGACGTGCTCCACGGCCATCCGTCGTAGCTGACTTCAGCGCTGGCGCGGAAATTGTCGAGGGTAACGAAGGTTTGCGCCAGATTATGCAGATTCGGCGTGATCGCCTGTCCAAACAGTGCCAGCGTGGGATCGCCATTGCCGCGTCCCAGGTCGCCCAGAATCTGGTCGTAGGTCCGGTTTTCCTTCAGGATGTAGATGACGTGCTGCACGCCCGCATGCACCGCCGCCATCACCGAGCTGGTGCTGGAGGTGTTCGCGAACCGGTTGTTCGTGGTTACGTCCGCAGTCAGCGCCGGAAGCTGCGTCATGGCGCTCGAGAGCGGGAAGCTCAGCAGTCCGGCTTTGGTCAGCTGGGGATTGTACTCGTTCGAAGAAGTGCAAGTGGGATAATTCGACGGCCCGTATGCGTAGCACCAGTTGGGATTCGGGCCCGTCGGCGATTTCGCATTGACCACGTACGCCCAGCCGTTGCTGAGGCTCACCGAGTTTGGATACCAGCCCGTAGGGATGAGACCGACGACTTGGTCGCCGCTATTATTTCCGCCGAGCGCCACCACCGCGATGTTATTCAGATTGCCATTGGTCACGTAGAGATAATTCTCCAGCGGCTCCGCCAGCGTCACGCTGTTGGTGTTCGCCCCCGTATACGGAGTCAGCGAGAGAGATTGCATGACGGACGGCGGCGCGATGACCGGGATGCTTTCGACCACCGTGTTCGTTCCGAGGTTGATGACGTCCACCGTATCCGACTCGTCCTCGGCAACGTAGAGAAGCGTCTGCGCCGCGTTCAGCGTCATCTTGTTCGGCTGGCCTTTCACGGGAATACGGGCCGTCAGCACCGGCGCTACGGTCGGGTTTGGAGACGATGGCGTGGTTACGGTGCAGGACGGCGGCGCCGTACCGTTAATACAGATTGGCTCCATCTTCACTACGTCGATCTCGCGGTCGCGCAGGCTCGATACATAAGCTGTCCAACTCGTCCCGCTGCCTGCCACCACCACTCCAAACGGATATTCGCCGCCCGGCGTGCCCGGCGCTGCCGCGGGCATGCCCGACGCCGGCGAGGGAATGGCCTTGCCGGGGCGCAGATCGAGTTCCACCCCTTGCTTGGTTCCTTCTCCTCCTTGCGCCGATACCGGCGATGCCGGATTGTCCCGGTTCCATTGCCCCAGCCAACTGGCCAAGCCTCCGGTAAATACCGTGATCGAGTCGTTGTAATAATTCGCCACCACCAGCGTCTGGCCATCGTTTGAAATCGCCACTCCGGCGGCGCAAGGCGCTACGAAAACCGCGGCGTTCACCGAGGCGAATGTGCCGTCGAGTACGGGAAGGCCATTGCCCGAAGGGTGGCCCGCGGCAATCCCCAGCATGGGATCCTGGCCCAAGTCCAGTTCGGCGGCCAGCGCCCAAATATGGGTGGTTGGGTCCTGAGTGACGATGTGGATATTGTCGCCATTGTTGGGCACGGGGTAGGGGATGGGATCGGTTCCGTAGGGAGCGTCGCCCATGCCGCCGGACACGTAAAAAGCGGTACCGGAAGGATCCCAGGCAATCCCGTGATAGGTGTTGGGGATGGGCACCGCCTGCTGAAAGACCGGCGCGCCGGATTGAATGTTGTAGATGAACACGTACTCGCTCGAGAACTGCGGGTCAAACAACGGGAACGGACCTTGAAAGACGCGGTTGTACCCGCTGGTCAGAACCAGCAGGGTGTTGCCGTCCGGACTCACCACGCTGCTGGCTCCATACCCGGCCAGCCATTCGACCGGAGGCACTTGCGTATCGAACGGATCGGTAATGACCATGCCGGTGTCCAGAAATTGGAAACTGGAACCGGTCGTTGCCAAAGGCGTAATCGATTGTCCCATATTGGGAACGGCTTGGGGTGCGTTATACACCGTGATGGTCAGGGGCGCCGTGGTGCTGCCCGCCGCATTCAAAGCGGTTACCGTGTAGTCGGTCGTGACCGGAGGCGGGGGAACAATCGTGGAGGTCACAGCCACGGCGGTTCCGCTCAGGATTCCCGTACTGGGATTCAGGGTCAAACCGATGCTCGTAACATCCGGGCTCACACTGTACGAGGTCGGCACTCCGGCGGCGGCGCTGAACGACGGGGCGTTCGGCGTAATCGGCGCCCCCGCGGCATAGACCGGCGCTGGAGCGCTATAAGTAAGGCCCGCCGGAGCCAGGTCCGCGCCCGTGGCACTCACCGTGATGGTCAGGGTGGTGGTGGTGCTGCCCGTCAGGTTGGATGCGGTTACCCTGTAGGTGCCCGTCGCGGCCGCCGACGTGGGCGTTCCACTGATGACGCCCGTGCTGGCGAAAACGGCGTTGGGCGTGTTCGCGGCCGCCGGCGGGGATGGAGGAACAGGCATCAGCCCCCCTGGAAGGGCCGGGGTCACACTGTACGCGTAGGTTACATTCGGGGCCACCCCGAACGTGGTCGGCGCCCCGCCGGTGTTGCTTGGAGCATTCTCCGGGATCGGCACTCCCACCGTGTAGTAGGCCGTGGGCGACGAATAAGTCAGATGCGCGGGGGCCGCCAGGCTCACCGTGATGGTCACGGGCGCCGTGGTACTGCCGCCCGAGTTCGACGCCGTTACCGTATAGATGGTCGTGGCGGTCGCCTTCACTGCGGTTCCGCTAATCACGCCCGTGCTGGCGCTCAGGAATAATCCCCCCGGAAGAGGCGGCGTCACGCTGTACGAAGTCACAGCTCCGCCCGTGCTGGCCGGGCTGTTCGCCGCAATCGGCACGCCCTGGATGTAGACTGCTGTGCCCAGGGTGTAGGTGAGGCCCGCGGGCGCCTGAGCCTGAACCGGCGCTGGAGAACTATGGCTGAGGCCACCACATCCGCAGAAGAAAGGAAGGGATACAGTCGTCAGAGAAAGGGCGAGCGAACTGAACATTCGTAACTTACTGAAACGTGCGTTCACAATTGACTCCTTATAAGGTCAAATGGTGGAACTCGGGGTGCGTTCGCATAGCCTCGCGCAAGTTCGGTCCGCTTTTCTTAGGGAACCTCTGATTAAGTCGTTCTTGGATAGCCTTGGGTAGGGCACGGCTTCCGCCGTGCCACTAGACCCCGCCAAATACGCGGCTCTAGCCGCCGAGGGCCGCCGTCCCAGAGCAGCCCAACTCGCCATCAAACACTTAATCGGACCTTCCTTAGACGGTGGCCGATTTTCTTTTTCGCCAGTTGCAAGCGCATTTCCACCCCGGCAGAAGGCATCGCCGAAAATCCGCCGGTGATCCGCACTCTTGGTCGTTGCTAAAACTGCGGAGCGGTGGGCGGCAGCGTCCCGGAGTTGATGCCTTCGCACTGCGTGAAGTCCGCCGTCAAGTTGCCGTCGGCGTCCAGGGTCAGCGTCCAGAGGGAGTCGTAGTCGGTGTCCAACCAAGCGGGCGCTGTTAAGGCGACGGGTAAAGGGGGAAGTGTGTTCGGATAATAGCTCGACACCAACGTCTGGACTGTCGGCTGAATTTGCTGGTACGACCACCCTACAAGAACTTTCTGATTGGAGAATCTGCCGCCGGTGAAGAAAAAATTACTAATGAGCTGGGCCCAGTTCGGATCGGATAACTCAAAGCTCGATACCAGGTTATAGGGCAGGTTATTGGCGATGGCGTAGGGCTCGACCGTTAAAGCGGGCGCAATACCCGACCAAAGATGCTCGCCCGAAGCGGTCGTTGTTCCCTCGGTAAATTGAGAGATGTCCCCCGACCAAACCTGGTTGGGGCTGATCTTGCCGAGCAGCGCAGCGGGAAGATCGAGCGCGCGCCATTGCCCCGCGCCGACATAGTTGTTGTCGGACCAGAGGCCCTCCGGATGCGCCTCTGCATGACGGACAAGGTAAAGGGTTTCGTTGGTGTTGATTCCCGCCGGAAGTACGGCGCCCGCGCTGCCGAGGGTCACGATGACGGGCGGCACATTGACCGTGCAGGAAGCGCTGACCAGCGCCGGCGGGGACAGCACAGGGAGCACAGGGTAGGTTTTTGGCGGATTCACATCGCTGTTGTAGGTGGTCAGGCTAGCGTTTCCCGACGGCGGAATCGAGATCGCATAGATATAGTTGGGACCCTGATAGCCCGACGGAAGAGCCAGGTTAAAACCCTCGAAAGTATTGATGTTTTCCAACAGGGCGCCGGTGGTCTCCCACGGCGCTGAAAAAACATAATACCCGGGAAGGTCCGCATCAATGATGCCGGTAACCAGCGTTTCGTTGTCGCCTCCCAGATCATTGAAATCGAGTCCCTGGCAATTGGGGCAGGGGGATGATGGCTCGGCAACTCCGCTGGGTATGGAGCCCAACGCATACGATACGTAGATCGGGTAGTTGTTGCCGGTATAGAAATCCCCGCCCGTAGGATTGGTGGAGAGAGTGATTTGGTTGAGAAGGGCGAACTGCTCAATGGTCTCAGTTGCCGCCATATCGGGGTAACCGTAGGTGGTTTGCTGATGGGTCATCGGCTCGAGCGCGTAAATGCCGGTTACATTATTATTTCCCAATACGTTCTCATGCAGGAACGGGGCCATAAGCAGCGACCGCTGCAACCCCTGACTGGTGAGGTTGGCCGTGCTTGCACTGATGTCTCCGGGAGCCTGATAATCCAAATCCCCGCTGACCACGAAGATCAGGTTGACACTCTCGGCGCTCAGCGGAGCCTGAATTGCCGGCGCCGGCGCCGGAGTGCTGGCGATGCCGCCGCATCCGCATAAGAAAAGCAGAAATACCGCCGTTAAAGAAAGAGCGAAGAGATGGGAAAGTTTGTAAGTCCCGATGCACATGTTCACGACTGGCTCCTGTATTTGTGAATGGGCTGAGTTCCGCCTAAGCTCGTTTCGACCTTTGTAAGGTGTGTCTAATCCACTCGGAGAATTGCATGCGGGTTTCCACCCCGGGCACAAGGCATCGCTGAAATCCGCTTCCGATCCGCACTCTTGGGCGGATACTAAAATTGCGGAGCCGTGGCCGGCAGCGGGGCCGAGTTGATGCCTTCGCAGAGCGCGTTGTTCACCGTCAAGTTACCCACCGCGTCAATCGTTACCGTCCAGATGGTGTCGCAGTCGTCGTCCGCCCAGCGGGCGTGCGTTGCGTACTCTGATAGCTCTCGATCAGCGCGTTGACCGTCGGTCGAGCGCCTCTCCGCCGCGCAACTCCTCCTCAGATCTCCGCCTAATCCCAGCCGGTGCGCAGCATGAATCCGCATCTTCAGCCTCGAATCTCACGCGCTTCAGATACAGCGACTAACACTTCTGGCCCGGAACAGTCCGCGCTTTGCCCCTAATCCAGGCACAATCGCGCGCGTGCCGCAGATTCCGGGAATGGCGCTCATGCAACACAACATCTTCCGAGTGTTTTGCTGCAACCGTCGCGAACGATTGGTTTGACAACGCCGAACCAAGGCTCTTATTGTGATGTGTTCACTCCGTTGCTTACCAAAGAAAACTCTTAGGAGATCACTCATGTTCAGAAAGCTGTGTTTCGGGATGGTTGCGGTCGCCGTGCTGGTTCCGGTGGTGTGGGCGCAAACCGCGGACGAGATTATTGCGAAAAACATTCAAGCCCGTGGCGGATCGGACAAGCTGAAAAGCGTGCAGTCGATCAAGTCCACGGCGACCATGGCGATGGGGCCTGGGATGGAAGCGCCGGCGGTGTTGATCCAGAAGCGGGGAAACCTGGCGCGCCTGGAGTTCACCATCCAGGGCCTGACCGCGGTGCAGGCCTATGACGGCAAGAATGCGTGGCAGATCATGCCTTTTATGGGCAAGAAAGATCCCGAACTGATGTCGGCGGACGAGGCGAAAGAGGTTGAGGAAATGGCCGACGTCGATGGCCCGCTGGTGAACTACAAGAGCAAAGGGCACCAGGTCGAACTCCTCGGCAAAGAGAAGATCGAAGGGACCGACGCGTACAAGCTGAAGCTCAGCCTCAAGAACGGCGACGTGCAGACGGTCTACATCGATGCGGATTCCTTCCTTGAAATCAAGGAAGAAACCAAGCGCACCGTACGCGGGAGCGAGCAAGTGGTCGAGGAGTCGATCGGCGACTACAAGGACGTGAACGGGATCATCTTTCCGTTCGCGATCGAGAGCGGAGTGAAGGGAAGCCCAGACAAGGAGAAGCTGACGATCACAAAGATCGAACTCAATGTGCCGGCGGATGACTCGATTTTCAAAATGCCTCCGCCTTCGCCCCCACCGGCGCCGGCCAAGCCCGACACGCCGAAGAACTAAACTGGCCAGTGGAGGGACGGGCGTCTCGCCAGTCCAGCCGGGCGGGGACGCCCGGCTCTCCACCGGCAAACTCGGATCGACGGCAGGAACCATCGTCGCGACAGTGGTCACGGATACTTGCGTTTCACCTCGAGGGAATTATGTTCAATCATGTGCGAATTTTCTGGATTGCTTTCTCCGTCGTAGCTCTGGCACTGGCCGCTTCCGCGCAGGATGTTACGCTGGACTCGGACACCCTCAGCGGGCTTCCGATCCGGGCCATTGGACCGGCAGCCATGGGAGGCCGCATCGCCGACATCGCGGCGGTTCACGAGGGCCAGCGGCTGACCATCTACGTCGGCTCGGCCAGCGGCGGCGTATGGAAGTCGGTGGACAGCGGCACGACCTTCAAGCCGATCTTCGATAAGCAGCCCTCACAATCGATTGGCGCGGTGGCCATCGACCCTTCCAATCCGCAAACGGTTTGGGTGGGGACGGGTGAGTCCTGGGTGCGCAACAGCGTGTCGGTGGGCACGGGTGTGTACCGCACGCGCGATGGCGGTGAGAACTGGGAAGCCGTGGGACTTCCCGACTCCGAGCACATCAGCCGCATTATTGTGCATCCGAAGGACAGCAACACGGTGTATGCGTGTGCCCTGGGTCACCTGTGGAATGCGAACCTGGAGCGCGGTGTTTTCAAAACCACCGATGGCGGCAAGACCTGGAACAAGCTTCTCTACCGCAACGACAGCACCGGTTGCGCGGAAATGGCGATGGATCCGCAAGATCCGGGAGTGCTCTATGCCGCCATGTGGGACGTGCGTCGTGAGCCGCACAACTTCCGATCGGGCGGTCCGGGCAGCGGATTGTTCAAGAGCACAGACTCGGGCGCCACGTGGCAGGAGCTGAGAAAAGGCCTGCCGCAAGGCGATTTGGGGCGCATCGGCATCGCGGTCGCTCCCTCGAACCACGCTCGCGTTTACGCCGTGGTGGAAGCGAAGAATCACACGGCGCTCTTCCGGTCCGACGATGCGGGTGAGAGTTGGGCCGAGGTCAACAACTCGTTTAACGTCAGTGGGCGGCCGTTCTACTTTGCGCGCCTGGCGGCCGATCCCAAGAATCCGGATCGAGTGTACAAGCCGGGATTTTTCCTGACCGTCAGCGATGACGGGGGGAAGAGTTTCAGCGCCGCGATCTCGACCAGCGAGGAATTCAGCGAACCGGTGCACAGCGATCTCCACGCCCTGTGGATCAACCCGGACAATCCCGACCAGATGCTGCTGGGCACCGACGGCGGCGTGTATCAGTCGCTGGATCGCGCCGCGCATTGGCGGTTTCTCTCGAACCTTCCCGTGTCGCAGTTCTACCACGTGAGCGCCGATATGGCCGATCCTTACAACGTGTATGGCGGGTTGCAGGATAACGGCACATGGATGGGGCCTTCACGGGCGACCGATGGAATCGGAAGCCGCCACTGGCGGAACATCGATGGCGGGGATGGCTTCTGGGCCTTTTCCGATCCCGCCGATCCGGATTATGCCTATGCGGAATACCAGGGTGGAATGATCGCGCGCTTCCGGAAGTCCACCGGAGAATCGAAGGACGTCAAGCCGCTGCCACGCTCGGGTGAGCCCGAGTTTCGCTTCAACTGGAACGCGCCGATTCATATGAGCGCGAACCATCCGGGGACGATCTACCTGGGCGGGCAATTCCTGTTCCGCTCGCGCGATCACGGAGAGTCCTGGGACCGCATTTCTCCCGATCTGACGACCAACGATCCCGCGCGGCAACACCAGGAGCTGTCGGGCGGGCTGACCATCGACAATTCGGACGCGGAGAAATTCGAGACGATCTACACCATCGCGGAGTCTCCCAAGAACGGCGAGGTGATCTGGGCCGGGACGGACGACGGAAATGTCCAGATCACTCGCGATGGCGGCAAGCATTGGACGAATGTCGCGAAGAATGTTCCCGGGCTGCCATCGGGGACATGGGTGTCGACCATCGAGGCCAGCCACTTCGATCCCGCCGCTGCCTACGCGACTTTCGATGGACACGCGGCGGGCGACATGAAGACCTATGTCTACCGGACGAAGGACTATGGGAATACATGGACCTCACTCACCACTTCAGATTTGTCCGGTTACGCCCACGTGGTCCGCGAAGACCTGGTGAATGCCAATCTTCTGTTTGTGGGGACCGAGTTCGGGCTTTTCATTTCGATTGATGGCGGCGCGCACTGGGCGCAGTTCAAGGGCAGCCTTCCGAACGTGGCCGTGCGCGACATTGTCGTCCAGCCGCGCGAATCGGACTTGATTCTCGCGACCCATGGCCGCGGCATCTACATTCTCGACGACCTGACGCCCATCCGCGCGCTTACTCCGGAACTTCTGGCCAAAGACCTGGTGATGCTGCCCTCGCGGCCCTCGGTGCTTGCCCTCCCGGCTGGCGAACAGCGCTTCGATGGAGACTCGGAGTTCAAGGGGCGAACGCTGCCGGAGGCGGCAGCCATCGTCTACTACCAGAAGAAGCGGCACATTTTCGGCGACCTGAAACTGGACATCTACGACGCGAAAGGTCAAATGCTTACGTCGCTGCAAGGCGACAAGCGCCGGGGATTGAATCGTGTGCAATGGCCTGAGCGCGGGAAGCCACCCAAGGTGCCGCCGGCGGCTGGATTGGTGGAGAACGAATACGTCTTCTATGGGCCGCAGGTGCAGGAAGGAACGTATACCGTCAAGCTGACCAAGGGGAAGGAGACCTATTCTTCTGAGGTTAAGCTGGTGCCGGATCCGCGATCGAAGAGTACTGCGGCGGACCGCGGGCTCCAGCACAAGACGGTTACCCAGCTCTACGATATGCTGGCGCAGTTGACTTACATTGTCGATGCCACCAGCGAACTACGCGAACAGGCGAAGCAGCGGGCCGCCGCAGCCTCGGACGATAAGCTGAAGGAGCAGCTCAACGGCCTGGCCCAGAAACTGGAGGACTTCCGTTCTTCGCTCGTGTCGGTGAAGGAGGGCGGCATGATTACGGGAGAGAAGAAGCTTCGCGAAAACCTTGGCGAGTTATATGGTGCGGTGAATGCTTACTCCGGGCGGCCGACGCAATCGCAGGTCGAGAACACGGCCGTGCTCCAGAAAAAATTGGACGACGCTGGAGCGCAGTTTCAGTCGATCGCTACAGCGCAGATTCCACCACTGAACACAGCCCTGCAAGGCAAGAACCTTGGGCCGCTCAAAGTGACATCGCGCGAGGATTGGGATAAGAAGCAGAAGTAAAGGGTGTAGATCGACAAAACGTCGTGTAGAGACGGGGCTTGCCCCGTCTCGGACTGCCGAAGAACTTTGGCTCGCTTAGGCTTTTGGGTAGGGCGCGGCTTCTAGTCGCTGAACAAGAACTTGAGTCCGCGATTGAAGAGTTCAGGCTTGTTGCTGGCGTGGCCTTCGCCCGCGATTACGCGCGTTTCGAGTTTCAGGCCCTGATATTTGCGGAATCTGAGAGTTTGCATGAACTCCAGCACTGGCGCAGCCAATTCTTCCTGCTCTCCAACTGCCAAAAAAAGTTTCACTGGAAGCGCTTTGTGGGTGCGTGCATGTTCGGCTTCCTGTTTGAAAGCGTAACGGTCATCGTAGGGAACTGCCGGACTGGCCGAAATGTATCCCGAGAAGAACTCTGGCTCACTGAACATGGCATACAGCGTGAACAGACCCGCGTACGAACTGCCCTGCAACATGCGCCGCGAAGGATCCGCCCGGTAATTCGTCTCGATAAAAGGCGCCACTTCCGTCTTCAAAAATTTGAGAAATTTTGGAGCATCCCCCGACCCTTTCACCTGCGGGACCGCCGTCGGCGTTAAATCCATGGCCCGGAGGCTGTTGTAATCCGGATTCTCACCCGAGTATGTAATTCCCACCATGATGATTTCCGGCCCGAACTTGTCATAAACCAAGCCACCCAGTACGGAATCCATCAACTTGAAGTCCCATTGGCCGTCGAGGATGTAGAGCACAGGATATTTCTTGGCCGTGTTTTTCCCGTAATCAGACGGGATGTGGATGTAAAGGTCGTAGTCGCGCCCGGTTGAGGTTGATTTCATCGTCCTCAATTCCGAGCCGGCAATGGTGACCTTGGGAAGGGCCTGTGGATTTGTCCCGGACGGCGGTTGCGCACTCGCCATCCCAGCCAGAACGAATGACAGGCAGACAATAACAACGGTGGCACGCGAGAATGAATTCATCAGCGACTACCTCCTGGGCAGATTATAAAATTCTAGACGCTCCTCTTTCAGTTTCGTTTCAACAAAACTCATTCATGCAGCGACATCTGCAACGAGCGCGACCAGCGCGAAGCGCTGCGGGCAACGGATGCTGATCGGCAGCAGCAGGCCGCACAAGCCGAAAAGATCACGGTCATGCCGCAACCATGCGCCAGGGTCCGGTGGAAGGCGCACAGAAGGCGGACAGTCAGAAGGGGCACCCATTATCGAGTGATTTGAACGTATGCGTCTGACCAGGCACGCTATTGACGAATACACGCGGACTCTTCGGCAGTGTTGATTGCAGCCGGATTATCTGTGTTCAATGCTTCCTTGCTCGCCGCTTTGGCTCCGGCCCGTCCCGATGGACGTCAATAGATTGGCGAAGCTGCTGCCGCGGAGCACACCGCTACAGCGGGTTGTTTGTTCCAGTCAGTTTATTGGCGCCGGAGTCCATCCTCTAGACCAGTTGAAGGTCCTTCATGTGGTCTAGCAACTTCCCGGTGTCGATGGGTTTGAACAGATAGGCGTCGCACAACGACCCGAACGACTTGACTACGCTCTTTACATCGTCGAGCGCCGTGGTCATGATAATTTTTGCGCCGTTAGTGGAGAGCGTGCCTCCTGCCTCTTCGAGAGCGCGGATTTCCTTCACCGCAGTCTGTCCGTCCATTTCCGGCATCATGATATCCATGCAGATCAAGTCGTACCATTGCCCGCTCTCTCGAGCGGCGCGAAACGCGGCCACTGCCTCTTTGCCGTTAACCGCGACATGGCATTCGCCATATCGCGAAAGAAATGTTTGCAGCAGAAGCCGGCTGGTAAAGTCGTCTTCGACAATAAGTGTGCGCATAGCAGCGATCCCTCCCCAGAGTCAACTGCACCATCCTGATTGTTGCAGGGTGGTCTTCAACCGTTCGAATTGTTCCTGCATCCGCGGCAGCAGGACCGAGGCGCGGTTCAGGTCCTTCGTTGCCGCTGCCTCCTGCGCTTCGTAGCAGAGCGCTCGCAGGGCTTCGGCCGAAAGCGTGGCCGCGGCTCCCTTGAGCGTATGCGCCTGCCGCTGCGCGCCCTCCGCGTCGCCTTTCTCGATCATTCCCTGCAGGGCGCGCAATTGCCTCGGCGCGTCCTCCAGGAAAGCGGCAACGACCTTGCTCGCCAGGTCTTGGTCGCCCATGAGACGAGCCAGAAATTCTTTTGGATTAAAAACCGGTTCCAGTTCTGCGGGTATCCGATCCGGGGGAGCATTTACTGGGCTGGCGCTGGTGGCTTCGAGCCATTTCTCCAGCATGTCGCCCAATTTCCGCACTTCCACCGGCTTGGCCACATAGTCGCTCATTCCCGCCCCCAGGCACTTGTCGCGGTCTCCGGACATGGCATCGGCGGTAATCGCGATAATGGGGATGAGCGGATTGCGCGTCCCTGCCCCGCCATCCCGAATGCGGCGTGTCGCCTCGTATCCGTCCATCTCCGGCAGCCCACAATCCATGAGGACCAGGTCGTAGTCGGCCTGGCGCAGCGCTTGGAGCGCTTCCACCCCATTAGAGACCAGATCGGCGCGATAGCCGAGTTTCGTTAGCATCGCCATGGCCACCGCCTGGTTGACCGGATTATCTTCGGCTAAGAGGATTCGCGCCTGCCGGCTCGCTGGAACCGCCGCCGGGGGCTGAAGGGCTGGCGCGGCCGCAGCCGCGGCTAGGCTTCCTCCCGCGCTCGTCATCGCCAGCGCTTTTACTGGCAGTTGCTTCTCCGGTTGTTTCTCAAAAACGGCGGTAAACCAGAATGTCGATCCCTCGCCTTCTTGGCTCTCGACGCCGATCCGGCCACCCATCAGCTCGGCCAGTTGCTTGGAAATGGTCAATCCGAGGCCGGTGCCGCCATAGCGGCGCGTGCTCGATCCATCCGCTTGCACAAAGGGTTCGAAGAGGGCGGAGGCTTGCTCCTGCCGGAAGCCAATGCCGGTATCGGTTATGTTGAAGCGCAGTCTTGCCGTGCCGCCGTCCTCGGCCTGATCTTCTTCAACGTTGCCTTCTTCAACGTCGAGGGCCGCCGAGATCGACAACCCCCCGTGGTGCGTGAACTTCACCGCGTTGCCCACGAGGTTCATCAGAATCTGGCGCAGACGGCCGGGGTCGCCGCGCAGCAGCCACGGGGTTCCCGGCTTCAGCTCACTGCCCAGCGCCAGCCCTTTTTCGGCTGCCTTGATGGCCACCACCGCGACCGCATTCTCCATGACCGTGCGCAGATCGAAGTCGGTTGTCTCCAGCGTCAACTTTCGAGCCTCGATCTTGGAGAAATCCAAAATGTCGTTAATCACCGCCATTAGCGCTTCGCCACTGATGCGTACCAGTTCCGCGTACTGCCGTTGCTCCGGGGTCAGGACTGTGTCCAGCAGCAAACCGGCCACTCCGATCACGCCATTCATCGGGGTGCGGATTTCATGGCTCATATTGGCCAGGAACTGGCTCTTCGCCCGGGTGGCGGCCTCGGCGGCTTCCTTGGCCTTACGCATTTCCTCGTCGGCACGCTTGCGCTCGGTGATGTCTTCGTAGGTTCCGAGTATGCCGGTCACCTTGCCCTCCCGGTCCCGCAGGGGCAATTTGTTAGTCTGGAGCCACACCCGCCCTCCGTCGGGCCGGTCCTGTATTTCTTCAAAGCCGAGCTTTGCCGATCCTTGTTCCATCACCAGCTTGTCATCGGCGCGATAAACTTCAGCCGTCTCGCTCCAGGCGAGGTCAAAATCATTCTTGCCGACAATCTCCGCGGGATGGTTCAAACCCGCATCGGTCGCAAGAGCCCGATTGCAGCCCAGGTAGATGCAGTTCCGGTCCTTCCAAAAAACGCGTTCAGGAATGGTGTCGAGAATGGTCTGAAGCATCTGGCGTGACCGGTACAGTTCCTCTTCGGCCCGCTTGCGCTCGGTG
>Ga0326728_10002081_pt1 | contig 68077 bp, 65 predicted proteins | sample MB3enrmetagenome_FD_207602 | JGI IMG/M metagenome (GOLD analysis project Ga0326728, IMG submission 207602) | Lab enriched peat soil microbial communities from McLean, Ithaca, NY, United States - MB31MN | ecosystem: Environmental > Terrestrial > Soil > Wetlands > Peat | place: USA: New York... | reverse complement strand
GGGATCGTGTTAAAGCCACGGATTCCACGCGTGAAATTTGATTCTCATGGTTTCGTTGCCGCATCGTCTTTATGCGTAAGTCAAAAAATCCGTTCTACTTCGGCAAGCTCGACGAGTGAGAGTATTTCGAACTTTGGGAACTCTTAAATCGAAGGTGAACCAGAAAAAGTAGCATGGCATCGACACCTGCCTCTGAGAAGTTGATCGGACCCAAGAACCCGTACGGCGGAAGGCCGGGCGGAGGGGTCACCCTGCCGCCGTACTTCAAGCCCACGCGCTACATCACCGGTAGCAGGGCCAACTACTTTCCGCTCTCCGAAACGTTAGGACCCGATGAGATGCGCATCTCGTTCGTTGGCAGTACACCATATCCGCCTCGTCGCGACCAGGCGGGTACGTGCATCATGGTTGAGTTAGGCAATGGGGACCGCTTCTTTTTCGATTTCGGCTCCGGTTGCCTACGCAACATCATCGGGATGCAGGTGCCGGGGCAGTTGATTAACGACATCTTTCTCACGCACTTGCATGTGGATCACTACGCGGACCTTCCCTACTTGTACCCGTTCCGCGCCTGGTCCGGTGGCTACACGCCGCTCCGCGTCCACGGCCCGTCGGGCCGCACACCGGAGCTGGGTACGAAGGCGATGATCGCCGGGATGAAGCAGATGCTGCGGTGGCATCTTGAAGCCTTCGACATGTTCCCGATCGGTGACGGCTACGAGATCGAGGTGAATGAGTTCGACTGGAAGGACGAGAACGGCATCTGCTACGACAAAAACGGCGTCACTGTCAGGCACTGGCGGCGGTCTCATGCGAAGGACGGCGCGTCGGCCTATCGCCTCGACTGGAACGGTCTTTCATTCGTCTGGACTGGAGACGGCAGGCCCGATGAGCTGACTGCCAAGTATGCCAAGGGTGTGGATGTCTTTGTCACCGAAATGGCTGGGCAGGACCTCGCCTTTCTGATGGAGCAGAAGTACGGGATCCCACAGATATTGGTCAACTTCACCTTCGACACCCATCACACGAGTCACTATGCGGTTGGCTATCTGATTAAGCAGGTCAACCCGCGGATCGGCATGGTCACCCACTTTACATGGGACGACGACGTGGTGGAAGAATTCGCTGCCGGCGTCCGCGCCCACTGGGACGGTCTATTTGAATTCGGGCGGGACATCGCTGTCGTGAATGTCACCAAGGACGCCGTCTGGTATCGCAAGGCCGTGCTGCCTGATCTCTCGGGCTCGGTGCCGCCGATGCGGGAGATAATGCAGAAGCTCGCGAAGTCGGGGCAGCCGTTGCCAAAGGAGTTCGTATTCCCCGAACCGAGGCTCACACGCGAAGGGCAGCAGGAGCAGCTCACGCGTGACCTCGAAATTGACCCGAAGAAGTATTACCCGACGGACGTGTTGCGGGAGCAGGTGACGACGTGGCCGAAGGGATACAAGCTCGACCTTGAGAAGATGCTCGGTCGCAAGCCGGACCAAAAGTGAACAGAACTGTAAGCACCAACCTTCTTCCCCGGCAGATGTGACATGGACGTCTCTGACGGCAAAGTCGTCCCCATCACCATCCTGACCGGTTTTCTTGGAGCAGGGAAGACGACCCTGCTCAACCGTATCCTGAACGGCGATCACGGCCTCCGCGTCGCGGTTCTAGTCAACGACTTCGGTTCGATCAACATCGACTCGCAACTGGTGATCGGCGTCAAAGACAACGTCATTAGCCTAGCCAACGGTTGCATCTGCTGCACAATCCGCGACGACCTCGTCGCAACAGTCGTGCAGACAATTGACCGACCCGAAGCACCAGAGTTCATTCTGCTCGAAGCCAGCGGCATCGCTGATCCGTCAGGCATCGCCATGGCGTTCGTCGACCCCGAACTGCGAGAACGCATTCGACTGGACAGTATCATATGCGTGGTGGACGCTGAGCAGGTGTTCAACATCCCTGAGCTGATGGAGCTGAAACTCCGTCAGGTCGCCTTCTCAGACATGCTGATCCTGAACAAGGTGGGCCTTGCTGGTCCCGAGCAGGTCGATAAGGTCAGAGCTTGGGTAGAGGACCATTTCAAGCGTCTTCGAATCGTCGAGACGAATTACTGCGAGGTGCCATATGAGATCTTGTTGGGTGTTGGGCGTTTTGATCCTGCCCGAGCCGACCTGAACTCGCATCCCGTTGAACACGACCACTCGAAGGTGTTCAGCACTTGGAGCTACCAGACAGACCAGCCGTTGGCGCTGGAAGCGTTGCGGGAAACCATGCGTAAGTTGCCGGGGACTGTTTACCGAGCGAAAGGGGTGATCTACACCGCCGACGCGCCAAAGCGGCGAGCGGTGCTGCAGGTCGTCGGTAGACGCGTGGACATCTCGTTACAAGAGGAGTGGGGCCAGCGCGCACCGCGCACGCAGATCGTCGTCATTGGTGCGGCCGGCAGCATCGACGCGAGTCTACTGGAAAAAACATTCGCCTCCTGCATTTCCACCACCGCCGCGACACGTGATCACTAAACTCAGAAAACATACGACAGAAATTTTGACACTTTGGTCGTGAGGCTTGTGGTTTGTCGTTTAGTGATCCGGTTGTGAGAATTGAAAAGCTTAATCATAGCAACGGCTCACTTAGTGAGTGGTAGAAGCGAAAGATGTCTGAAGCGCAATCTCAGCGTATGAAGCCTAACGTTGTGTTCATTCTTGTCGATAACTTAGGCTGGGGAGATTTAGGGTGCTTCGGCGGCGCAAATAGCACGCCGAATATTGACGCTTTAGCAGCGGGAGGTATGCGCTTAAAGAACTACAATATCGAAGCGCAGTGCACCCCCTCACGGTCAGCGACTCTCACTGGTAGGATGCCCATCCGAACGGGTTGCTCGAGCGTACCCTTGCCCGGCCAGGGGAACTATGGATTGGCGCCATGGGAATACACGATCGGAGAATTGTTTTCCGACGCCGGCTACGCCACGGTCCTGTACGGTAAGTGGCATGTTGGCGATGTCGAAGGAAGATTGCCCACTGATCAGGGGTTCGACGAATGGTTTGGTATCAAGAATACCAGCGACGAGGCAGCCTACACCTCGTACCCGTTGTTCGCGGCTACCGGCCAAGAACCTCCGAAGATTTGGGAAGGGGTGAAGGGCTCACCATCTCATCCGGAGGACGATTTCAATCTAGAGACGAGGCCGTTGATGGATGAGAAGATAACCAACCGCACGACGGAGTTCATTCGACGCAATGCCGCGGCCAAGAAGCCGTTCTTTGTGTACGTTGGATTCACCCAATTGCATGCTCCGCTGATTCCCCACCCGGCTTTCAAGAATAAATCTGGCGGAGGGAATTACTCAGACACCGTAACCGAACTGGATTTCCGTACTGGTCAGATTCTTACTGCCCTCGATAAAGCGGGTGTGAGCGATAATACGATAGTTGTTTGGTCAAGCGATAACGCCGCAATAGATGCCGAGTCTATGGGAGGATCGAACGGGCCTTGGCGAGGGTGGTTCTCGAGCGGCTTTGAGGGAGGTATGCGGGTGCCGGCGATTGTGCGGTGGCCTGGTAGAACTCCGGTTGCTGTGACTGATGAGATTGTTGCTGCCGTTGACTGGCTTCCGACGCTTGCAAGTCTAGTTGGAGAGTCTAAGCGAGTTCCAATGGACCGTCCGATTGACGGTGTCGATTCATCAGATTTACTTCTAGGGCGGAGTCAGAAGTCAAGCCGTGACTACTTCATCTTCTACGGAAGTGACGGTGAGTTGATGTCCGTGAAGTGGAGGAACATCAAAGTTGTCTTCCGCTATGCGGAAAAATGGGACGGACCATTCATCAAACGACAACTGCCCATGACATTCGATTTGATCAACGACCCGCATGAGGATCGCAACCTCTCGGACGCAAGGATGGACAACGGGTGGATGATGAAGCCGATTATGGACCGCATCCTCGCCCTCCACAGGAGCATGGCTCAGTATCCGAACGTCAAGACCGGAGAAGACTTCAAAGGCTACCCAAAGAAGTAACCGAAGAGACTACGTGCGGCAATTGTCCCGCACTCACGCACACAGGGTTGGCGACTAGTCTTAACTCGAAGCGAATTATCGACTAGAAACATTGAATTATTCTAAGGCTTGTATCCAAGACCAATTGCCTGTACGGCTTCATCGTAACTGGCGTGCACTCGCTGCTGGTCGTACTCTGAAGGCAGGCCGACGTGAGCATCATGTTCGATTAACGTTGCGTGTTTTTGCAAGACTCTGCGTTGAGCATCTGAGCGAGCGTGCGCTGTAACTGACTTTATGGTCTCAAGCATTTTGATCAGTATCTCGGCATTTGCGCGGCCGTACTCTCGAATTAGGTCAAGAGCTACTCCGACCAACCGTTCGAAGCTTACCGGGTCGCTAACTATGCGCAACTGTTTGTCCCCGTCGTAGTGATACGACGATGGTCTTTGTCGCTCGGCTAACATTCCGAGCGCCGCGCCTAACCTGTTCAGACATAACACGGGTGTGTTCGGGTCGTTGATTGCGGGGGAGAGAGCGCGAACCGCAATTGTGACGATGAGGTAAATTCCAAATTCTGTGTCCTGGAACAGAGTACGGTTCTTTCCCAACATGTACGCGTGATTAGCGATCAACTTCACTTCTTTGTCCAGTGGACTAGGCCATGCAACCAGCAATTGGGTGCCACGGCTGACAAAATCGCCGGGGAGGCACTGGATCTTCAGAATTAATTTATGCTTGGAAGCGACGCGTGTGAGTTGGTCGTAATCGATAGCGCGGACGTAGCCTTCTCTGCTTGAGGTAACCACTTCACCTTCACCTACGACGGTCTGGCGGATTATTTCTTCAGCATGTTGCTCGTCAGATGGAGCTGTAGGTGTCTTGAGGGGGTAATCCTGTTCGATTGTTTGTTCGAGTTCTCGGCTTACCTGTTCTACTACTGTGGAGGCCTGCAACGAGTCGGCCACGTGGTGGAAGAAGTAGATTAGCAAGAGGAGGCTTGACAGTAACAAATAGACGGCTATTGTAACCGAAAGCGGGACAGTCTGGTTGCTGGCATTTCCTCGTCCCATCAGAACGAACAGGCAATAGAAGGTGGTCGCACTGTAGGCGCCAAGGACAAATTGGGTACCGCGGTCACGCAGGAAAGTGCGCAATACGATTGAACCATATTGTCCTGAAGTGATGCTGAGCGGGACCAAAGTGATCGAGAAGACGACTCCAATGACGCCTAGCGATGTGTCCGCGATTGTGCTCAGTACGGATCGTGCTTCTGCAATACTCTGGGGATAGAAGACGTACCATTTGTCTTGCAACAAATAGGTGGGGATTGACTGATCCAGCCAGTACGTGGTCATTGCTGCGATCGCTGCCAACAAAGTCATGACTGCAGGCACAAACCAGTAGGTTGCGCGCACGTTATCCCAGAAATTTTTCAATCGGACGGAAGACATGATTTGTCCCTAGCCCTTCTCCGCTGGGTGACGGTCCAGGAAGTCCTGTACGCCACTCTCAACGCTCAAGTGTATGTTTTTCTCTCCGATCTGGTCCATGAGTCCGGAAATACGCAGTTCATCGCGGACTGGACCGCGAACCTGGGCTAGAAGAACCTCAACATGAGTATCGTGGAGGTCGCCGACCAGGCTCTTCAACATATCAAGACTGGTGATATCAAGCGTGTTACTGGAGCCAATGTCTAAGAGTACAGCTTTTGCCGCCGGTTTGCTCGCGGCAACTAGGCTTAGAACTTGGGTTCGAGCCACGTTCGCGTTTGCGAAGAAGAGCGGGGCGTCCAGTCGCAAAATTAGAAGCCCAGGTATTGGCTCATATTCTGGGTGGCGCTCAAGGCTGCCGTAATTCCCGGGAAGCGATGGAACCTTACCGAGTATTGCTAGATATGGTCGACTGGACTTGTATACGACTATGATGATCGAAAGAAACACGGCGACCAGCAATCCTGCCAATACACCCGTAGCAATGACCCCAACCAGAGCGGTTACTGACAACCAGAAGTCACTCCTGCATTCGCGGTAGAACCGTTTCAGCGGTTTGAGATCCACGAGACCTAAGACCGAGTAGATGACGACTGCACCAAGGACGGCATTCGGAAGATTCGTAAAGAGTTCCGCTAACAATGTGATGGTGAAGAGAATCATTATAACGGAAATTAGTGAGGAAAACTGTGTTTGCACGCCGGCTTCATCTCCCGTAGCGGTTGACGAGAGGCTGGCGTCGACTGTGAATCCTTGAAATAGCCCCGCGCTGATATTCGCCGCGCCCAACGCGATCAGTTCTTGATTCGGATCAATTTCGTAGTGGTGCTTTGCGGCAAAGACTCTAGCAGTGCCGACTGATTCACCGACCGCCAGGAAAACAATACCACCAGCACCTGCGATGAGGAGCGCCAAGTCAGATAAGTTGACGAGGGGAATAGTTGGCGTCGGTAGATTCACAGGAATCGATCCGACTACGCTTACGCCGCGTTGGTCGAGCTTGAATACCGTTGTGACGACAATTCCAACGAACAGGGCGACTAACCCGGCGGGAATCCGTCGGGCGTACCGTTTCAGAATGAAGATTAACGTAAGCGATCCTGCGCCTATCGCCAAGGTCAAGGGATTTGTGTTGCTGAGGCCGGTGACGAGTTGGCTCAGTTGCTGAAATATGTCGCCCGTTGCCCCTCGTATACCAAATAGTTTTGGCGCCTGGCTAACAATGATGCTCAGCGAGACACCGAACAGAAAACCTGTGATGACGGGCTTTGATAGGAAATCGGAGATGAACCCCAGTTTCGCAATGCCGGCCAGGAGAATCATTCCACCAACCACAATGGCTAACATCGCGCTCAACGCGGCATATCTTTCCAGACTTCCGCCTGCGCCCAAGTCCGCAACTACGGCTGCGGACATAATGGCCATCGTTGAACTTGCAGTCACTTTGAGATGGTGACTCGTTGCAAAGATCGCGTAGGCGAGCATGCCGGCGAAAGCCGCATACAGTCCTGCTTGTGGCGGTAAGCCCGCTAACTCAGCGTAGGCCATAGCGGCGGGAACGATAACTCCCCATACAGTTATCCCCGAAATGAGGTCAGAGCTGAAAAAATTTCGCGGGTACTTTCGAAGCAAGCCGGCGATTGGAATGTGTGTTTTTAGTTCACTGAAGGATTTCAGTCTCATGCTATAGCGCAACCGTGCAGGCTGAGGATTAATGTGTTCGCCAATTTGAACACGTACGATGACTTACGCAGCAGCAGCTTGACCTGCTGATTCAACACAACATTCTAGTCAGTTCTTTTCCGCGTACGTCTTCATGATTTCGGCAGGTGCTCGGTTCTGCTTGAGCAATTGGCTCATCATGCGCATGGGTTTGTCGATGTGGTTGAAGAAGATCTTGAAACCTGGGCAGAGGTAGTTCAGGCCTGGTTCGCCGTCGGGTGTTGTGATGAATCGATCTTTCGGGCAGCCGCCGTGGCACGCGAAGCGTACTTCACATTCACGACAATACTTGGGCAGCATGTCAAACTTATCGTTTCCAAACTTTACTTGTGGGTCTGAGCCCACCAGTTCCAACATGTGTTTTTCTTTGATATTGCCTAGCTTGTATTGCGGGGTAACGAAATGGTCGCAGGAGTACAGGTCGCCGTTATGTTCAATCGCCAGCGCGCCTCCGCATGTTTTGGAGTGTACGCATAATCCTGATGGCTCGCCGTGCCAATTTGCGAGGGCGACATCGAACATTTGGACGTACACTTTGGCGATATCTCGTCTGACCCATTCTTCGAAGACGCCGACTAGGAACTTTCCGTATTGTTCCGCAGTCGTAGACCTTTCCGTGACCATGTTACTATCGGGCGTGAGTCGTTCGACGATCGGAATGAATTGGATGAACTGTGCCTTACATTCGTCGCGCAGGAAACGGTACACTTCGACGGGGTGATTCTCGTTCGCGTAGTGAATTGTGGTGAGGGCGTTCCACTCGACTCCATGTTTCTGTAAGAAGCGTAAGCCGCGCATTACTTTATCGAAGGTGGGTTCTCCCTGCCTGTCAACTCTGTAAAAGTCATGCATCTCGCGGGGGCCGTCGATGCTGAGTCCAACTAGGAAATCATTTTCCTTAAAGAAAGCAGCCCACTCATCATTGATCAGCGTTCCATTGGTTTGGATAGTGTTCTGGATTTTCATTCCCGGTTTCGCGTACTCCTTCTCGTACACGATGGAGCGTCGGAAGAAATCGAGGCCCATGAGGGTTGGTTCGCCGCCCTGCCATGCCACGGTCACTTCGGGAATGTCGTGCGATTCGATTAATTGACGGATGTACGTTTCCAGCATTTCGTCCGTCATCCGAAAAGTGCTGCCCTTGTAGAGGTCTTCTTTGGAGAGGTAGAAGCAATACTTGCAATCAAGGTTACAAATTGCGCCTCGCGGTTTTGCTAGAAGATGAAACGCGGGCGGCGCATTTGCCGGACGCACAGCCGGAGCAGTCGGCGCTATTTTCAATAGTTCAGATTCGTGGATAATCTCAACCTCATGACGCATTGCTAGGCTTCTCAGCATTCGCAGCTCAGTGACTGCACGTTAATTCATGCCTTAATTTAAGACATGGTTGCCGCTGCGCTGTCGGTCCAATGTACTCTCTGTCGAAGGTGAAAGGTACGGGCGAGAGTCTAAGTTCACCTACTGGATTGCCATGTGGACGCGGAATCGCTCTTCTGGGGTGAGCAAGTGGTCGTGGCTGTCGGAGCCGACATCGATTTGGGCCCACCGTACATTGCCGGTGAAATCGTTTCCAGTTACGCCAAAGTCTTTGCAGATCGGAGCGCCAGTCTTGTTCCCTACCTCCGTCACTGAGTCAGCGGAGAAGACTGAGACATGCGTGTGTTCCACGCGACCCTGACCGACCTGCTTTCCGTCAACGTAGAGTGTAACCATGCCTCCCTTTCCGAGACCGCCGCCGTCATACTTGAATTCCATCCGCACCTGATGTTTTCCCTCCGGGAGGGTTTCGGATGCTTGCACCATGTAGGTTTCTAGGCCGAGGAAATTGTAGACGTACTTGAGCTTCCCCTGATAGGCGTACAAGGCCCACCCACCAAAGTTCCCACCCTGACCAATTATCACGCCCTTAACCCCTGGAGCAAGCTTGGGTAGACGCGTTGGTTTCCATACCTCAATACTTGCAGTGACCTGATGGGACTTGTTCTTGATGTCGATTGTGGAATTGTCGCCGCCGAAGTAAGCAATGCCAGGGAAGAGGAGTTGTTTGTTCCCGCTGATGAGTTGAGGGCGACCCGCCATCGCTGGTATCATGCGCTCAATCTTCCGGTCATCCAATGGCAGCACATTATGCCGGGTAGCTTCGATCAGCCAGAGACGTTGGAGTTCGTGAAGCTTCTGTGGATTCGTCTTCGAAATATCGTCTGCCTGCGTGTAGTCTGTTGGAGTGTATAGTTCCCAGTTATCGTCATCGAATGCCGGGGGTTTCTCTCCTGAGAGGACCCATGGTGTGCTGTGCTTGGTGACCGCGGTCCACCCTTTGTAGTAGATGCCGCGGTTGCCGAACATCTCAAAGTACTGAACGTCATGGTGTTCAGGGGCTTTGGGATCGTCGAACGTGTACACCATACTCATCCCTTCCATGGGATGCTGTCCGACACCGTCTACGGTGCGTGGTTCAGGAATTCCTGCCACGTCGAGAATGGTTGGGGCGATGTCGATCACGTGATGGAACTGGGTTCGAATCTGGCCTTTCGATTTTATGCGGCTCGGCCAGTGAATTATCGTCCCGTTCCTTGTGCCTCCCCAGTGGGAAGCAACCTGTTTCGTCCATTGGTAGGGGGTGTCCATGGCGTGAGCCCAGCCGACAGCGTAGTGGTTATAGGAGTCTCTGCCGCCTATGTCGTTCAAGTGCTTAAGCAAATATTCCGGTGTCTCAAGAGCTGCCATTCCGTTAAAGTTAGTCATCTCATTGAAGCTTCCTTGGAGCGTGCCCTCCGCGGAAGCGCCGTTGTCTCCGATAATGTAGATTATGAGGGTCTCGTCAAGGATTCCGAGGTCCTTTAGCGCGTCGATTAATCTTCCAACGTGGTAGTCGACGAATTCGAGGAATCCTGCGTAGCATTCCATTTGACGTCTTAGCACGGGTTTCAAGTTTTCAGGCATCGCGTCCCACGCGGGAATTTCCTTATGTCTTGCAGTTAGTTTCGCGTCGCTAGGGATGACTCCGAGTTGCTTCTGTTTTGCGAAGGTTCTTTCGCGGAGTTTGTCCCAACCGTCGTCAAACTTGCCCTTGTACTTGTCAATCCACTCTTTCGGAACATGGTGGGGAGCGTGTGTGGCGCCGGGGGCGAAGTATACGAAGAACGGTTTGTCCGGGGCAATTGCCTTTTGTCCCTTAATGTAGGAAATTGCCTTATCAGTCATGTCAGGAACCAGATGATATTCTGGATCGTCTGGGAGTTCAACTCGCGTTTCGTTATCAAGAAGCTCCGGGAACCACTGATTGGTTTCACCGGCTTGGAACCCATAGAATCTTTCAAATCCGCCGCCACCGGCCGGCCAATGTTCCATTGGGCCGAACGGGTTGTTCTCCCAAACTGGAACTTCGTGGCATTTGCCAAACTGAGCCGTTGAATAGCCGTTCAACTTTAGGATCTTAGCGAGCGGGGCACAATTGTTCAGGCGTAGGGAGTTATAGCCTGGCGCAGAAGCCGCGAGCTCAGTGATCGATCCCATGCCGACTGTGTGATGGTTACGACCGGTTAGGAGAGCCTGACGTGTTGGTGAACAGAGGGCGGTTGTGTGGAAGCGGGTATACTTTAGTCCTCCAGCCGCAAGCATCTCGGCCGTCGGCGTATTGCATGGTCCACCGAACGCGCTCGAAGCGCCGAATCCAACATCGTCCAGCAATACGAGAAGCACGTTGGGTGCTTCTGGAGGAGGACGAAGCGGTTGAATGGGCGCGAATTTCGAATCCGGATCCTTAGCATCATAAAGAATCGGTCCCGCATAGGCTAGATCGGGAATTGGTATGCTCGATCGGTAACCTGCGAGAGGATCTGCGGGTTTGCTGCTATTCGTTGACATAGCGCTCATATGCCGGATTCATTGGATATATGTGTATGTCCTATCATTCATGGCCGTTCATATTTTTCACATATATGGACTCGCATGGTTAGTAACTCCCAGGGAAATATGGGGCAATCTTCCAGTAGCCGTTATCGTCCGTCACAACATCAACTTCAAGCCCAGCGCTGGAAAGCGTTGTATTTTGCCGTTGATCAAGTTTTGCGGTATCGTATCATCGTATCGTTCGTCTTTCTTATTCCTAGGATGGTTGTCGTCTCGATGGATCGCGTCTCGGCTAGTGCCTTGCTCACTCCATAGAGTCTCGTAGCGTGTGGGTCTATAGAACGTCGGTGCGTTTCTGAACCTGTGGATTGTTTTCGTATTGTTTCTAAGTGGAACATCAATGTACCAAGATTTTATGCTGCTCTGAAATTCCAGCCTGATTCTCAGGCGAGTCGTTATGTCGAGAATGGACCGCCCATGTTAAATATGCTCAAACAGCCATAGAAAACTGGCTTCGAAAACCGGAGCAAACTAGCGGGAATGTTCATTTGAGTAATGGAATTAGAGCGTTATTTCTGATCGGACTTTTCATCGTGGGAGTTTTAGCGGTCGGAGTTCCTGTCCAAGCTCACTTTACGCTTGGCAACTTGTCCGGAACGAACCCGTACGACTTCAACAATTTTGATCCGCATGTTGCTGGGCCTATTGGTTACGTCTGGCCTGGCAGCGGTCAATGTGCATGGGACGGTTTCCCGAACCAGGCTAGCGATAACTGCTCGCCGGGCTATCAATCGCCTTACCCTAACGGTAATCCGCCGGGTGCACCGAGCAATTCATGGTACCAGCTGCAAGGAGACACGTACGCTCCATTCGGCGCTGTACTAACGAACTCGACAGGTGACTTGGTCTTCGCACTCAACGCAACCTGCCGACCATCACAATGGGCTACAGGCTGCACTGCCGCGCCAAACCATGAGATTCAAGCCCCGTTACTAAATCGATTAGGCTGGGATACTTGGATAATCCTCATACCGCCCGAATTCACCGTACCCGGTTCCTCATATCTTGACTCATCGCAGATAGTCTCAACCCTATCGAACAGTTACAACCGGTATCTTGTTGCGAAGCTAAGTCCGAATGATAGGTATGCGCCAAACTGGACACTGGTGGCGATAACAGCAGACGCAACGATTGACACTAGCGGGCCACCTGCTGGCCTCTCGAGCATATACTATGATCATCAATACATCCAGTTCACCAACGCGGGTGAATGGTACTACGTCCGCATCAACGGCGTAACCGCTCCATCAGTTGCTGGACGATACTTCTTCAAGATGGCACTATACAGCACGAACTTTCTGCTCAACGCAGCTGCATTCTCTGGCCTCACTTTCTACGGCAATAGTATCCTTGGCGTCGGCCCAACACTGGCGGGACCTAACGTAGGTCTCCACGAGAACCCGACCGTTTGGGTTCCCCCTCAGAATTGGCCTGTTATGCTTGTGAAGGGTGAGACCGATCCAGCCATCGTGACCGGAACGCTCCGGTACGCTGGATACAACGCTACGCTCTACCAGCAACCGATTGCGGAGGCTGGTAAGGTGTGGGCGCATATGACTATGCGTCTCGACCCGTACACGGGCCAGCAGCGGCCGGATCTGGCAACGATTGACGGCCAAGCGTTCGTGAACGCCACCGCGAACGGCCATTATGAGCTTGAAGGCCTCGCACCAGGCGTCTACGATATCTACGCTGAAGCGGCTGGTTATCCGCAGACACTCTGCACTAGTGGGATAACGGTTCTGAAAGGGCAGTCGTTGCACTTCGACTGCTATCTCCAGCCGGGGCCGGTGATTCATGGTAACGTGTTTACGAAGCATCAGTTCGGAGACGAACCTTGGCCGGGCAACTCGACTACGGGTCAGTACATGAAGATTGAACTGTACAGTAATCCGACGCTAAGCAACCTTGTCGATCCTTCCGCAGGACCACCAGTCTCATGGTCCCCGCTCCCGTGTGTAGCAGGAGGTCAAGAGGACTACCAAAGTGCTGGCGCAGCTGGGCTTTGCGGTGACCCGCGGGACGCAAGTGCCATTGCGTTTCCATGGCATGAGTATGCGCCGAACACTCTGAACACCGCCTACGCTGAGGCTGACACTCCGTTCCAGGGCACAACGAACGGTTACTCGCGTGATGTCGCCATAAGTGGAGGCTGCGCACCAGCCTTCATCATTCTCGGGTTCTGCAGCTTTCCGTACGGCAGCGGCGGTTCCACGTACGGACTAAACAACCTTCTGGCGTCTGATCCTGAGGGTGTTGGTCCTCCGCAGCATTGGTTTGTTGCTGGTGGTACGACTACTCCGTTCCATTTTGAGTTTGGTCTGAAGGGTGAGTACGGTGCACCTAGGGATTTGAGTGGTGAGGTGCCGCAGGTTTACGCTACTTGGATCAACGGCCTCACACCAGGCAGATACTACGTTCGAGCCTGGACCTTCCGTTATGTTCAAACAGCCCTGGACGGCGCTACGTTCCAGGAGTACTACTTTGACATAACCCCGAACGAATGGGCGGGAGACGTGACGCTACCAATCGATCTACGCCTCTCAAGCTGGGTTAACAAGACCGTATACTTCCACGACACACCCAACACAATCGAAACCAACCCGATCCACTCGGGCGCTGGATATCTCTGGGGTGTGCTCGTCGGCTCCGACGGACACGTATACTCTGCGAACGTTACAGGCCTCGGGCTTCTTGAACAGAACACGACGGGCATCAACCCAGCCTGCTTCAGTGGAGTAGGCGGCTATCTGAGCAGTTGCTACTCTACAACTCCGCTTGGAAAGTCAAACGGTTTAACGACAGGGGAGTCGGTTCATCCAACATATTACTACAACACGGTTTCTTTTGCCTCCCTACCGAACTTTAACGCATGCTACTCGTACGATGAGTACTCCATCGGCCTCGTCTCCGCCGCCAGAGGAATTTTCGCATCGGCGTTTCCTGCCAGCACCGGAACTCCGGCTGTGCCCCTGAACGGAGAGTTCGGCGCTCCGAGCCAAATCTGCCCATTCCCAACCGGGAACGGGCGTGAGGTTAGTGCATTGGATAAGGCTGGGTTGAACGCTAACTCCCTCGCAACCGGCGAAGCCACCATCCAATTCTGGGGCATCAACGATACGTGGGGTGGGGAGAATTACGGTATCCCATCCGGAACATACACGCCCAACGTAGCCACAAACGGCTACTACAGCCCCTCACCAGCGGAGCAGGTTTCCGTAACGCTTAGCGGTAATCCTACGAGTGTAAGCGATCATCTCTTCCTCGGCCCAGGCTTCAACGTCTCGATCTACAGCATCGACTGGGAACGGCCGCGAGTGAGCAGGCCGTGGGTCTGGTCAGGATGCCAAACGATTGCCATCGCCTGTGTCGGTTCGGAAATTGATCTAGGATTCTACCCCGTAGTTAACGGGACGGGTGGCACGCTTGCCGACTTCTTTGGTGCATCAATATCGGCTATGCCACCGAGCGTCCCGCTCACTACTTTTCCGTTGAGCTCTGGTGGGAGGGTTGATATGGGCGGGCTATTCCAGGGTCCGGCTGGAACGGACTGTGTCAACCCTAACCAAGGCTTCGCTTTTGAATGTGCAGAGATGGATGGGGGTGGACGTAATGTTCTGCCGGGATACGAACTGTCCCACTTTGTCTTCTATGGCAGTAGTGCGGCCGTGGCTTTCGTGGGCGGCTCTACGTCGGGCATAGGCTACATCACTGCGGGTAGAGGAACCTGGAGGGCAGGTGGCGTCTTTCTCCGAGTATCCAAATTCCTGACAGACACCATGTGGCTCTTTCCAGGTCTGACATGGCCGCTCCATTTCAACGAAGGGCAATACAACTTGGCCGCGGACACATATGGGTACATTCAGGACAAGGACTTCTCGGCCTACGCGATGAACGGTCAAACGGCTGACATGAAGATCAACCTGATCATCGGCGTCAACATAACTCTCGACGTTCTCTTCAAGAAGGAGAGTATTATCACCGGCACACCGTACAACATGTCCGCCAGAGTTCGCGTCTTCAACGATCAAAGCCAGTTAGTGGCTGAGTGGATGAGCAGCGAAGGCACGTATGTGGACCGGACGGGACACGCGATCGCTGCAAACGGGCAATTACCTCCTGGTGGAAATGCATTCGGGGTGACGCCTGCCACGTTTGATTTTCCTCTCTACCCGTTCAACACGCAACTCGTGGTGAGGCCTGCTTCCGGTTTGAATGGCTACGATTATCTGCCTGGCGGCACCAATCTCCTTCACGTGCTTATGGCTGGGCTGCCCCAGGAGTCGGCTTATGGAGGCACGATCTCCGGCGGCTACTTCAGCGATCCAATCTTCACTCCGGCTGGCTGCACCTTTGAACTTGACTGCCCCAATCCGCCCTACCCATCGTACGGTCAGTACCCGTTCCCGTACACGGGCATAGCGGGTGCGCCCGACTACACGGGTGGGTGGACGGCGGAGGTAGATTTCGTCCCATGGTACGCAAACAACACGGTGAGCACTGTCTGCAGTCTTTCGCCGATTCCTCCGGTAATTGAGCGGAACTCCTTCTCCACCATGCCGGTGTTCAGTATAGGCCAGGAATTCAGTGACCCACAACAGGTATTCTCCTGTCCGCCGAACTCTATTGGTGCACAGTACTATCCGCCGGTCAACGGTCTCCTGATGGGTGAATCCTACCACATCATCCCAGGAACTACAGCGCTCTCAGGCATCAGCCTGACGGAAGACTCTGCGCTCGGTTTCCTCAAACACAGTATGGCTCCTAACCACTTAGGCCCGTACTCGCAAGAAGGTGTCTGGCAAATCGCGGGCACGCACAATAGCGGTGAAGCCTCAGCCATATTCGAAGTAGACCTAAACGGCTTCGTGAGCGGCAATGTGCTTGCGTTCACGTGGAGTAACGAGTTCCGCACCCTAAGCTGGGGCACCATAAGCGTAACGGGCGCCAGCGGTGGAGCGACGTGGAACTTCTACACGTACGACGGCATCTACCAAGCCTACATGCCCACGGGCAACTACAAGTTCACCATCGCTCAATCAGGCTACGCGCCACAAACCTGGGCCGTGTCGGTCTCACCAGGCCAAGTCGGCACTGGGCAGAACGTGTACCTGGAACAGAGCAACATACCCGTACCAGAATTCAGCACCGCCGCAATCGTAGCCTTCTCAGCCCTGGCAGCATCAGTATACCTGCTAAAACGAAGACGCAAGTAACATTCGAGCGGGAAACCGCTCGCCCCATTCTCTTTCTCAAAAGAAACGAGCAAGCTTCATGAACGATTGCTGACCGTGTTGAGCGCGAGGCGACTGGATCAAGAGGATCATAACTACCTACCGATAATATTGTTCCGCAATGTTTCTCGCACTTCCATAAACCCCTATTCAAGAAAGGACTTACTCCGCCTCATCGGCTAAAGCTGCGAACTCGCGCCACTTAACACTCTGTCTTGAAACGATGAAAACATAGGGTCAAGCTTAAGTGCCGTGATAGGTCAGGATTCTAACGTCAGCAAGTAGGTGCTTATTTATTGACATGGGTTGATTCAGCCCTCAAGATTTTGTTCCTTGCCACAGCCTTGGTAACTTTGGTTGTGATCTTTGCCATAGCGCACGAGATGAGTACAGGAATTTTCAAAAGATTTTTCCTGTTCTTGAGGTTGGCTATAGTCGTGATTTTCGTTAACCGCGTAGATGTGCTCACGCCCGATTACGGCGTCACAGCTCTACTGGGCGCGCAAACGGCAGACTATGTTTACCGAACGGTTTGGTCTATTCTCCTATTACTTAGCTTCATTTTTCTCTACGTTGATTGGAGGAGCACAAGTTTAGACCAACCAATCAGACCGAGGAGCGAAGTGAAAGTTGAGGGTTGAACATCTCTTCCCATTGTCGGAAATCCTTGTTGTAGGAGGAATTAGCAATGGTTGCTTTCTACTGACGGGGAAGAGTGGCGTCGGCAAATCGGTTTTTGCCGTCGAGTTCATTCACGACGGCCTAGAGGCTGGCGTGACCGGGATCTACATGCACACCAGCGTGCCAACTGAGGGGTTAATGGAACAGGCTGCGTCTCTTGGTTTGAAGCTTGACGGGCCGGATTTGAAACAGAGACTCATTCTGATAGACGTATACGCAAGCTTGGCCGGATTGCCATCAACGTCGCAAATCGTACTCCAGCAGGGCGCTACACTAAACGATCTCTCCCACGCAGTTAACCAAGCAACCAAAGACCTAACCGGATTCCGATTCGTTCTAGACGACTTGGCGTCGGTGCTAGCCTTTACAACTCCCCAGGTTGCTTTCAAATTCACTCAGATCCTCCTATCCCGTCTCAAAGCGCAAAAGGCGACAGGTATTCTCACACTCATCCCCGGAGTCCTTTCACCCGAACAAGAAAAACTGCTTCCCACCCTTTTTGACGGCCAATTAGAATTGGACGTGGAGGAAACCCCGCAAGGGTTGACTAGGCGTTTCAGAATTCGAACAATGAGAGGTGCGAAACACAGAACCGACTGGATTCAGGTCGATATTCGTGAGGGCGGTCTTCAGGTAGTAGAGCCTAAGCAGACCTGAGTATCACCGACGCGCCAAGCGCAAACTCGAGAGGTCTAATGCTCACATTTGAGGCAGAAGAGTCTTTGGACACCCCCAAACCGATTGATACTGGGACGGCTTTCCCGAAGCGCTCCTCCGTCTCTTCTTCCTATCTCGATCAAACCCAGCGTGTTCCATGTGCGCAGTTTACAATAACTTGGTCTTAGCACGTTCTGAATGGTGGGAGCGTCCAAAATCAGAACTATTCTCATGCATCTTTAGGAAATGTTTGCGCGCACTGATATCGTTGTCGAGAACCGGGCCGTCGTTCAGACAGTAAGCATATATTGTGGCTATCGGGTTACTCGTTGAAATTCCAAGATAGGAAATATACTTGTAAGGGAGAGAGTGGGTCTAGGAATCGGCGCATCCACATACGGATTACAAATCAAGAGGTCTTGACTGAAGTAAATTCTACTTAGGAGCCGTTGGTTGGTTTGATAGCTTTAGAATCGTGCGACATGAGGTTCTGGTGAAAGCGTTGGCTAGGACTGTTAGTGTCTACGACGTGGAAGGAAAGCCGGCCGGAGAGTTTTCTGTCCCTGCTTTCTTTGATGCACCTGTACGGGGCGACTTGATACGCCGTGCGGTCGTCGCCATTCAAAGTCATTCGTTTCAGCCCCAAGGGCGGGATCCGATGGCTGGCAAGAGGACCACGGCTGAGTCCATGGGGGTTGGACGGGGTATGTCCCGCATACCACGCGTAAAGGGCGAGAGGTACGCGAGGGGCGGGATGGCGGGTTTCGCGGCGGGCACAGTAAAGGGAAGACTTACGTTTCCTCCGACCTCGGCAAAGATAAGCGCCAAGAAGATTAACAAGAAGGAACTTCGCGCCGCAATGCGCTCCGCAGTCGCTGCGACATCTTCCAAACCTCTGGTGCAAGCGCGGGGGCATCGCATTCCGGAAGACTTGAAGTTGCCTCTGGTCGTTTCGGATGCGGCGGAGAAGATCACAAAGAATTCGGAAGCAGAGAAGATACTGAAGAACTTGGGGCTCTGGGACGATATTGAGCGTGCGTCGGAGCGAAAGATTCGAAGCGGAAAAGGCAGTGTGCGCGGACGCCCGCACAAGAGCCGCGCCAGTGCTTTGGTAGTTGTTTCGAAGCGGTTGGGAGCGGAGCGGGCGTTTGGTAATTTCACGGGCGTTCGGGTGGTCGACGTGTCCAGCCTCAACGTTACCGATTTGGCACCCGGGACTCACCCCGGTAGGCTGACGATCTGGACTGAGTCCGCGATCAAAGGGTTGGAGGCCCGTTTAGCATGACAAAGCTAGCGACAAACGAAGTTGTCAAATACCCGTTGTTGTCGGAAGACGCTGTCACACTCCTCGAGTCGGAGAACAAGATTACATTCATCGTCGACCTGCACTCCGACAAACACGACATAAAGAGAGCTATACAGGAACTCTACGAAGTCAAGGTACGCGACGTTAAGACATTGATCACTCCCGAGGGGGAGAAGAAGGCGTTCGTGCGACTAATGCCCGACTTCAAAGCGTCGGACCTCGCCGTAAGGCTAGGTATCCTGTAGGGCCATGCTCTCCGAGGATAATGCCGGCAGAACGTTAATTAGAATAGAGTCAATGGGACACGGTGAGTGTTGAGCCTTGCCTCGGGAATTCCTCTACAGGGGAAACACGATCGAAGCATTACAACAAATGTCCATGGACGAATTCATCAGAATTCTACCCGCCAGACAAAGACGCTCACTCACCCGAGGCCTAACCACAGACCAAAGAACCCTGATGGAGCTAATCCGAAACCACCGAAGAGACAAAAGCGGAAAAGAAGCTAAACCAATCAAAACCCACTGCCGAGACATGGTCATCATCCCCGAAATGGTCGGCCTCAACCTCCTAATCCACAGCGGAAAAGAATTCGTCGCCCTCGACATCAAACCCGAAATGATCGGCCACTACACAGGCGAATTCATCATAACCAACAAAAAAGTACTCCACGGAACACCAGGCATCGGCGCGTCGAGGTCTTCCATGTACGTGCCACTCAAATAATTAATTAAACGATAAAATTATCCTTTCCTCAATGAAGTCTGACCCAAACACTTTGCGACTCGCACCACGACGTTTACTTTCACCTAACTGTCTCGAATATAACGTGGACACTACGCGTGATATACGTTTGTCTTGGAACGAATGTTCGATCAGAGTTATCATTCTCTCCCTGAAGTGGGAAGCGTGCCCCCGCGTACATTCCATATTTGGAATTTTCCTCAAGAGGAAATCTTCGCTCTTCTCGAACCTAGTTATCGCGCCAAGCTGGTCGCTCCACTAATCGAGAAGTCAGGACTGCGTCTGCTTTCAGAACTAATCCACGTTGGATCAGAAACGGTTAGCGGATGGGCAGCGGAACAACCAAGCCTTCCAGGCAACCCACGGACAGGTTACATTAGACTTGATGCTCTGTTTCATTTAGCCGAATTATCACCCGGGTGATACATTCACGAATCGCCCAACCCAGCGTCATGCTAACTCTAATTCATCAGTTCGCCCTACGCCTCGCAATCGGGAACACTGGTACGACGATGATCAGCCCCGCCAATATGGCGATCAGCAACGGTGCCCGACGGGGAGAAGGGTTGGGCCGGAACGCGGAGGCCGCCACCCTCGTCTGTCCCGCTTGCTGCATCAATAGTTGTGCTGTTGGTGCGTTCTGACGTTGAGTGAACGGGGGGTACCCTACCGTCACGCCCACTAGAACGCCGAGAATGGTTGCTAAGATGATAGTACGTGCCACTGAAGCAGAAGCGGAATAGTAGAAACGATCAATTGGACCTTGGTTTGCTGGTCTTCGGAGCCTTGTTGCTCCATGCGAGCGATAGTGCGTGATGAACCGTTTTTCGATCGGCAGCACGTAGAATTACCATCGTAGAGCCCTTTCGCCCCCAGCCGCCTTTGACGGGTTTGAAGACCTTCGGCCTTGATTTGACCAACGCCTTCTGTTGTTCCTTCGTGAGAAGCACGACCCCATCTCCCTTCCACAGAGTAGTGAAGATCTTGACATCGTCCCGCAGTTGCTTCGTGTGCCTGTGAACATCAGCGATCTGAGTCAGTTTTGGCCACCTTTCCCGTGTGGGGCGTGGCCAGATTTGACTCACCAGTGAGGCGTACTATGAGTAGGTACTTTGAGTAGGGGAATTCTTCAATTGTGCGCGGGCAGACAAAATTGGTGGAACAGAGGGCGGTTCAGTTATTCTATGACCGGTTCAACGTATTTCAATTGACTCGGAAGTCTGGATGATCCATATGACTTCCCTCCACCGCTCCCGGAAAGCCGAGCGCAACCCTGCGATACACTTCAGGGGTCATTTGTTTGTCTCAGTTGAGTTCGACTTAAAGGCTCAGAAAACCGGCTGGCGCCGGAACTGAACCATTCGTCTGTGCTCCGAAGCAGCTGGCTAAGCTAGGTTTCTTCGATTCAACGGGGGACCCCCCCTTAGGGGGGGGTGGGGTACCTCACTTCGAACGTGAGCGGGGATTGTCGTTCGAGGGTTTTGGTGCGTGCAAATCCGCGGTTCCCGCCGGTCCATGCTGTGAGAGGGTTACCGCGCTCTGCGTCTAGCCAACAGGAACACGGGCACTGCGATTACTAGCCCCGCCAACAGGGCGATGAGCAATGGTGCGGGCTCGAAGTCGGGGCGAAAAGTTGAGGCCGCTACATTCGTCTGTTCCGACTGTTGCATTAGAAGTTGGGCCCTTGGAGCAGCGGGTGCCTGAATCCATGGAGAGTACCCTATAGCCACGCCAACCAGGATGCCGAGAACAGCCGCTAGGATGATTCTTCGTGACATTTGTTCCATGCGAATACCCTCTTAACATGGCATAACTCTACATTTTCGAACGCCGTCAGAGGACTCGATCTCTCCACATACGCATGCATTCGTACCACGAGATCCCGGCCCCCGCGGCGCCAAGCACGACGGCCGAAGGTTCAACCGTACCGGTCTGAACTACTGCTTCTATACAGTAGACCGCTACGGCGGTGGATAGGAAGACGGCATAGAAGAGGTAGCGGGGCAAAATGAGGTGGCCGACTTTCAAGAATGCCTTCAAAGACCCCACCTGAACCTGCTGCTTCAGCGAGTACTCTCCGCCCGCGTCCTTGTCTGCAACTCCAAGTTCTCGAAGTTTCTCGAGGTGGTAGAGTGCGATGCTTGGGCTTGACATCGACAGTGCCCTTTGCGTCTCCCGCACTCCAACGGGTCCCGTACTCTTGAAGAGGTACCAATAGACTCTCAAAGTCGTTCCGTGAATCTCGCTTTCCTTGGAAAGCCCCGATGTGTCATGTTCCATGCCTGATCATATGAAGAGGAGTGCGCAGGGGTAGATAGAAGTTGCCGAGTTCGGCGAGTAAACAACGTCTCTTCGCACGCACACGCTTCAGGTTATTCCTGGGACGAGAATTAAGTTGTGATACACAGTGTGATACACCTCGTTTTTCTCGGGGCATAAGTCAAGCTAACTAGGGACCAGCTCACCGGCGAACTGCCCGGGACGCTATTGCTAATGTCGCTCCAGGATGGTACCATTCGTTGAGAGTCCAACTCCCTATGACAAGCTCGTAGCCGACTCGCATAATTCCCGGATGAGCTTGGCGGTCCGCGGAAAATCATCAACTCTGCCAAAAGTGTCTCGGAACATATCGTCACTGCCCCATGACGAATTGATAAGATGTAAGCCGGTGGATGAGGAATTTCAGAGAGAATTATCGTCGGCTTTTGATTCGGATGCGACTTTTGTTAGATTGTTCAGTGAACTCAACGTTTTTTAGGGTTACTGCGCTCATGCCGCAGCGCACGGTGTAAATGGAATGCCAAATTGGGGATACTCGGTCAAGGAATTCGACCCGGACCGAGCCGTAAAATGCGCGGGTAGAGAAGTGAAGGTTTCCCCAAAGGCGGCTACAGAGATCTGTCGAAAGCTTCGAGGTATGCGGTTGGATTCCGCGAAAGACCTCCTGGAAGCGGTCACGCAGAAGAAGCGGGCGATAGCTTACAGACGGTACCATAAGGAGGTTCCCCACAGAAGCTTGGACGAAGGTTGGTATGCGGGCCGTTATCCGGTTAAGGCTGCGAAGGCCTTCCTCTTCCTTCTTGAGGAGCTGGAGGCGAATGCGGAGTATAAGGGCCTGGACGTTGACCGCCTCAGGATCGTCCATGCGGCAGCGCAGAGGGGTATGAAGACGCAGCGTGTGATCTCAAGAGCGCACGGAAGGGCTACGCCATACCAGAACACGCTGGTTCACATTGAATTAATGGGATATGAGGTAGCAGAGTAATTTGCCAATACAGAAGTATTTTGTACAAGAGAACGCCCGGCGCGCGGAGATTGACGAGTTTCTCTCCCAAGACCTGAAACGGGCCGGCTACAGCAAAGTAGAGATGACGAAGACCCCACTGGGCACGAGAGTTGTCGTCTACGCTGCAAAGCCAGGGCTCGTCATTGGCCGTAGAGGAGAAAGCATTCGGGACCTAACTCAGGTGCTCGAGAAGAGGTTTGGGGTTCAGAACCCGCAGATCTCCGTAGCGACGCTCGAGGCGCCGGAACTCGACGCGAAAGTTGTTGCTTCGCAGATTGCTATGGCGCTGCAACGTGGCATTCATTTTAGACGTGCGGCCTATTGGGCGCTTCAGCGAACGATCGAAGCCGGCGCCCTGGGCGTGGAGATCGCGATCAGAGGAAAACTTACGACGGATAGGGCGCGGTACGAGAAATACAAGGCCGGTTATCTCCCTTCGGTTGGAGACGCGGTAAGTAAGATAGTTCGGGTTGCGGTCGTCGATACCCAACTGAAACAAGGCCTCTTCGGAATCAGAGTTCGCCTAATGCCCCCAAACGCAAGCTTACCCGATAGGCCCACGATTAGGGACGTACCGTCGGAACCTGTGCAGCAGAAACCTGTTCTGGCGGAAGTGCCTGCCGAGACGAGTGAAGTGAAGGAGGTTGCGGAACCTGCCAATACTGCGGAAGCGTGAGATCAGACAACTCCTCCCGGAAGAACGCGAGAAGAGGCTCGCGGAGATGCGCACCGAACTCGTAAAGCTCCGGACCACCGTCAAAGCCGGAGGAAACATCGAGAACACCGGAAGGATCCGGGAACTAAAACGAACCGTCGCAAGAATCTTTACAATATCAAATGAAAAGCCCTTGACAGAGGGAAAGAAACCTTGAGCCCAATCACGCCACAAAATATCATCCGGCACGAATTGATCGGCCTAACCGTGAAAGTGAATGACGCGGCGAACCCATCCATTAAAGGAGTAAAGGGTGCAATCATAGACGAGACCAAGAATATGCTGAAGATCCGTTCACCCAGAGGAACTGTAATGATTCCAAAGAATATCGCGACTTTCCGATTCAAGCTGCCCGACGGCGTCCAAGTGGATGTGGACGGCAGACGATTAGCCGCTAGGCCTGAGAGTAGATTGAAAACAAGAGTGAGGCGATGGTAGAGTGTCAGACATAGGAATCGGGGCCAACGCCCCTAAGAAATCTTGCGAAGACCGAAACTGTCCGTTTCACGGGGAGCTATCCGTGAGAAGGAAGTTCTTGGATGGAAGAGTCGTGAGCGCAAGAATGACCAAGACTGTTACGGTTGAAAAGGACTACCAACAATACAATCCGAAATACACTCGATACGAGAAGAGGCGAAGCCGGATTCTCGCCCACAGCCCCCCATGCCTCGAGATCCACGAGGGCGACAGAGTGAAGATCGCCGAGTGCAGGCCGATCAGTAAGGAAGTTGCTTTCGTAGTCGTGGAGAAATTAGCGGGAGTCTCTTGACCTAGAGGCAAGAATTTCCCAACATAACCTTAATTTGTTGCAGATACGTTCACCAACGCCCTACGTGAGTAAACATTGCCCGCCCCAAAGACACGTGCAGTAAGCGCAAAGGGAATGGTAGAATATCGGCCGTACATAGCACGTGGACTGCCTAATGGCTGCCGGGTCAACTGCGCTGATAACACGGGGGCCAAAGAGCTCAAAGTCATACAGGTCCTCGGCCACCACAGCCGACTAAGACGAGTTCCAGCCGCCTGCGTGGGCGATATGGTCATGGTATCCGTCTCGAAAGGCACACCAGACCTCAGACGGCAGATGTTTCCCGCCGTCGTCGTGCGACAGATTCGTTTGTTCAGGCGGCCGGACGGAACAAGATTATCGTTCCATGATAACGCCGCAGTCATCATGACTCCCGAAGGCGAACTAAAGGGGACTGAGATTCGTGGCCCCGTGGCCAAGGAAGCCGCAGAGCGATGGCCGAGAGTTGCTAACCTCGCCAGCATCATAATTTGAGGGATTGAACGTGCCGGCGCCATCGAAACAACGCAAGGAGATCTACGAAGCCGAAGGTCAGAAGCTGCGAAAACTGTTAGCTGCGCCGCTCTCAGACGATTTAAGAAAAGCGCAGGGACGCAAATCGTACCCGGTTCGTAAGGGAGATACAGTGAAGATAGTTCGTGGTGACTTCGCGGGTGTTGAGGGAAAGGTTACGGACGTCGACACACATGGCCGACGGTTGTTTGTGGAAGGGGTCACGCGAGAGATGACTTCGGGCACATCGACTAACGTATCCGTCCACAGCTCCAAGGTCATGATCACGAAACTCAACCTAGACGACAAGTGGCGTGCAGAATCCATCAAACTCACGCCGGCCGCTCCTAAGGAAGGCGCGCAATAATGGCACGCAAGGGCGGACTGGGGCATCTCAAGCGATTGGCTTCCCCTGCATATTGGCCGATCCACAGAAAGGAACACCCTTGGGCACCCAAACCAGCCCCGGGAGCACACGCGGCCTCATACAGCGTACCGCTGGACGTGGTCGTCCGTGATGAACTCGGCCTGGCAAAGACAAGAAGAGAATTTTCAAGAATCGTTTCATCCGGGAACGTAAAGGTTGACGGAAGAGCGAGGCACAAGAACTACCCCGCTGGCCTCATGGACGTCCTGGAATTCACCGACGCAAACCTGGCCTACCGAATGCTCCCAATAAAGGGAAAGGGTTTGGGGTTGGTCAAGATCACGAAAGATGAAGCCAAGTTCAAACTCTGCAAGATTCTACGAAAAAGTACTGCACCCAAAGGCCTCATTCAGTACGGGACGCACGACGGGCGCAGTTTGAGGTTCTCGTCAACCGACGCCGAATCCGCCGCCTTCTCAACGAATGACACTCTGCGCATCAGCTTACCGACTCAGCGTATTCTAAACCACATAAAATTCGAAAAAGGCAACTACGCACTCGTGACCGCCGGACGAAACCTCGGAAAGAGTGGTAAAATAGTAGAGCTGCAAGAAGGCACCGCAACAAGACCGGCAATGGTACGGATTGAAGACGCCACCGGAACCAAGTTCGACACAGTGGTCAACTACACTTTCGTAGTCGGCACAGACAAACCAACCATAAAGCTGGAGGCGTCCTAGGATGCAAGCCGTAACCGAAACCGTAAAAGAAAACCCAATGCGGACGGTCAAACTCACAAAAGTCACCGTTCACATCGCCGTAGGTAAATCCGGCGAAATGCTAGAGAAAGCGAGGAAAGTCCTCGAAGATTTAACAGGGCAGAAACCCTGCACACGACAAGCCAAACGGACATTGAAGGAGTTCGCTATTCGCGAAGGAGAACCAATCGCATGCCTAACTACGCTTCGAGGAGAAAGGGCGAACACATTTCTTAAACGTGGACTCGAAGCCGCCTCGAACACTCTCAGGGCGTCAAGCTTTGACGAAAACGGAAACTTCGCATTCGGAGTGAAAGAACACATAGAGATTCCAGGCACCAAATACCAGCCCGAGCTAGGCATTTTCGGAATGGACATCATGTGCAGCCTCGAACGGCCGGGCTACCGCGTGAAGAGGCGAAGAATCAGACCCGCTAGAATCGGCAAATCACACCGTGTAACCAAGGAAGACGCAATGAAGTTCGTCTCGGAAAAGTTCGGAGTCCAGGTGACGTAGGGCTAAGACATGGCAAAGATAAAGGCAAAGAAAGTTCGAAAGTACGGGAAGGGAAGCCGCCCATGCAAACGCTGCGGTCAATACGGGCCAGTCATACGAAAATACGGCCTCAATGTTTGCCGGCAATGCTTCAGAGAGTTAGCACCCGGCTTGGGCTTCAAGAAATACATGTAGGTTAGCGAACATGGTCGTAGTTGAACTAGCGGAACGAAGACTTGCAATTCCCGACGGCGTCCAGATAGAGATCCAGGGCCGAACAATCAAAACCACAGGCCCGAAAGGCACCATCCAAGAAGACTTCGCACACCTACCCGTCCAATTCGCGTTGGAAGGGCAGACACTCAGGGTATACGCCCAATGGGCGAAGAAACGCGAAGTAGCCTTAGTGGGCACCGCTTTGGCTCACGTAAGGAACATGATCCGAGGAGTAACATCAGGGTTCACGTATAAGCTAAAGATCGTTTACGCTCACTTCCCCGTAACGGTAAAAGTAAACGAGAAAGAGAGAAAACTCACCATAGACAACTTTACCGGCGAAAAAACCGCACGAGTAGTTAAGATAGTTGGCTCGGCCAAAGTGAAATTGGCAAGCGACGAAATCCACGTGCAAGGAATCAATTTAGGCGATGTCAGCCAGACAGCCGCCAACATACAGTACGCAACAAAGATACCCGACAAAGACCAGCGAGTGTTCTTGGACGGCATCTACATCTTCGAAAAGAAAGAGGGCATGTAGAATGTCGTACAAACGCCCACACTTCGTCCGAGAAGAGAGCTGGCGGTACAAGAGAGTCAAAGAGGCATGGCGCAGCCCACGCGGCAAGACGAGCAGAGTGAGGCGGAGCAAAGACGGCTGGCCACCGGTCGTCAAGGGAGGATACGGGCGGCCGAAAGCACTACGCGGTGCACACCCATCGGGCTTGAAGGAAATCATGGTTTGGAGGCCGAAAGACCTCGAGGGAATCGATCCGAAAACCCAAGCCGCGAGAATCGCACATACCGTGGGCGAAAGAAAACGCGTAGAAATCGTCGACCAAGCTAAGAAGGCAAACATAAGGATTCTAAACCCGGGACCCAAGAAAGAAACGGAAATCGCTCCAGAAGTTGCCGAAGCTGCCGAACCAACAGCGCCTGAGGAACCAACCGCCGAACCCACAACGGAAACGGTAACCGAGGCCACGACACCAGCCACAGACGCACCGAAGACGGAAGCCAAGGAAACAGAAACGACAAAAGAGCGCCCTAAGAAACGCAAGACTGCTAAGAAAACTAAGAAGAAGAGGAGCGAGAAGTGAGCGTAGTAAGCCAGAAGAGGTTGGCCGCAGACCTACTCAAGGTCGGCCTCAGTAGAGTATGGGTCGACCCGGATGATACGGACAGGGTTTCATCAGCGATAACACGAGAGGAAATCAGGAAACTCATTCACGAAGGAAGCATCAAGAAACTACCGCAAAAAGGGATCAGCAGAGGAAGAAAACGAACTAGGCGGAAGGAGCTTCTGGCCGGACGGCACAAAGGTCCGGGGAGCATCAAGGGTATCGTGACCCGCCGCAAGAGAAGATGGATCCTTCGAATAAGATCGGTGAGAAGGAGGCTTCGAACGTTACGGGACAAACGATTCATCACCACAGACGTTTACAGGAAGCTATCGCTCATGGCGAAGGGCGGCACCTTTAGAGGCGCGGCACACTTGGATGAATACATAGAAACGCACAAGCTCGCGAGGAGACGCTAGGATGCAAACCGCACAAACCCAGAGGCAGGAGGCCGGCTGGGTTCCGAAAACGAAGGTGGGTCGGATGGTTCAGAGCGGACAAATCATCTCGCTGGAAGACATCTTCACGCAGGGCTTGAAAATTAAGGAACCAGAAATAGTAGACGTCCTCCTACCAGGCCTGAGACAGGAAGTTCTCGGCATTGGCTTCGTACAGAAACAGACCGACGCCGGCGAAAAGTCACGATTCAAAGCCGTCGTCGCGGTGGGAAACGGCACAGGTTTCCTTGGAGTCGGACAAGGCAAGGCGAGACAGGTTAGAAGCGCCATCGACAAAGCAACGCTCGCGGCAAAACTCGGAGTTGTCCCAATACGCCGCGGCTGCGGAAGCTGGGAATGCGGTTGCGGCCAGTCACACTCAATACCCTTCAAGGTAAGAGGGAAATGCGGAAGCGTCGGAATCGAAGTTCTACCTGGCCCTAGAGGGCTCGGTCTCGTAGGCGGAGAAACTCCAAAAATCATTCTAACGTTAGCCGGAGTCAAAGACTGTTGGACAAGAAGCTTCGGCTCAACAAGCACACTCGGCTCGATGGCTTTCGCGGTATACGAAGCGCTACGTAGCACTTACGGAATCGTAACCCCGAAGGATTGGGTAGCCTAACTATCCCCTAAATTACCCCTAACGCCTTACCCGTCTTCTCAAAGGCCTGAAGCGAAAAGTCCAGGTCTGACCTTGTATGTCCTGCGTTCATGATCGTACGAATCCTCGCCTTATCCCGCGCAACCATCGGAAACACAATCGGCAACGCGAAGACGTTTGCCTCAAACAACATTTCACTCATCTTTCGCGCGGTTGAGCTCTGACCGACGATAACCGGCGTAATCGGGGTCTCGCTCTTGCCCGTATCGAAACCCAGGTCTCGTAGCCCCGCTTTGAAGTAACGTGTATTGTCCCACAGCCTCTGCAGATGTTGAGGTTCATCCTGTACGACCTCAATACTAGCCTTGCAGGAGGCAACGACGCTTGCCGGGTGAGAACCGCTCAGCAACCATGTTCTCGATTTGTTGAAGGCGTAGTTGACAAGATCGCGAGAACCTGCAATATATCCACCCACGACACCGAAAGCTTTCGAGAACGTACCCATCTCCACGTCGACTCGATTCTCGATGTGGAAGTGAGAAGTGATTCCGCGTCCCGCGTCGCCTAGAACCCCGTCGCCATGTGCGTCATCGATGTACGTCATCGCCCCATGCTCATCCGCGAGATTAACTATCCTATCTGCTGGTGCAATGTCGCCATCCATGCTGAAGACGCCGTCCGTCACGATCAAGATATGTTTGTAACCCTTCTTTTCCGCCTCATTGAGGACCCGGTCTAGATCGTCGGCGTCGCCGTGCTTGTAAACCGTCCTCTCAGCCCGACTCAGACGCACGCCGTCAATGATGCTTCCATGATTGAGTTCATCGCTAATTATCAAATCCCCTTCCCCTGCCAGCTGCGGCACAAGCCCAGCATTAGTGGCAAATCCAGTCGAGTAAGCTAGGGACGCTTCAGTGCCCTTGTATTTGGCGAGAGCTTCCTCAAGGTCAACGTGCGCTTGCATGGTGCCCGCAATGGGCCGGACCGAGCCAGACCCAGCGCCAAACCTCTCTATCGCGTCCATCGCCGCCTTCTTCACTTTCGGATGATTCGTTAAGTTAAGGTAATTATTCGAACAGAGCATGAGCACCTTCTTACCCGACACAACGGTCCAAGGTCCGTTGCTACTGCCCAAGACACGAACACGCCAATCAAGATCCTCAGCTACCAACCGCTCGTACTCTTCGCGAAGGAACCCGCGAGGATCTCTCTTGATATTCGAAGCCGGAGCCAAAGGTAATCGAGGAACGTGTTTTCGACCCCGGCAAAATACGTTTGCCCATGGAACCAACAGGCAAAACATAAAGCAGTAGGCGAACGACAAGTGACGCGAGAAGATCGTGAAGGCTTTCGCGAAAGTGCGCCCGGAACCGGGAATAATGAGGATCGAAGCAGAACAGCCCAAGCCCGGCAGCCATGAAGTTTTGGTGAAAGTGAAAGTCACGTCGGTCTGCGGAACGGATTATCACATCTACAGATGGGACCAATGGGCGCAAGCACACATAAGGCCCCCACGCATCATAGGCCATGAGTTTGCGGGCGAAATCGTCCAAATCGCACCGGATGTGACTACGCATAAAATTGGAGACATGGTTGCCGCTGAAAGCCACATCGGCTGCGGGCTATGCTACCAATGCCGAACGGGCAACTCACACATATGCGAAAGACTGGCAATAATAGGCGTCGATGTCGACGGCTCATTTGCCGAGTACGTAAAGATCCCCGAACAGAACGCCTGGCCAATCCCACCTGAGGTACCAATAGAGACCGCCTCGGTCCTAGAGCCCCTAGGCAACGCAATCCACGCCGCCTTTGCAGCCGACATACCCGGATCGCATGTCTGCATCTTCGGATGCGGACCCGTGGGGCTTTCGGCTGTCGCCTTGACGAGTGTGTCAGGTGCCCTCTCGGTCACGGCTATCGACATCAACGAGTACAGGTTAGGGCTTGCGAAAAAGATGGGTGCTTCGAAGGTGCTCAATTCGAAGACCGTTGACCCGGTAGCGGAGATTCATAAAGACACGAACGGCCGCGGCGCCGGCGTTGTACTGGAAATGTCAGGGAACGAGGTCGCCATTCGCAACGCCTTCAGGGCAGTGAGAAACGGCGGGACAGTCATCCTCTTCGGGCTTCCGTCCGGAGAGGTTCATCTAAACTTAGGCGACGACATAATCTTCAAAGAAGCCCATATCCGCGGCATCGTAGGGCGAGAGATCTTCAAAACCTGGTACATGCTCGACGATCTGCTCAAATCAGGAAGGCTCAACCTACAACCATTGATAACTCACCGCATGTCGCTCGACCAGATCGACGATGCAATGAAATTGATCGGCTCCGGGGAATGCGGGAAGATTCTCCTAACCCCTTGACGCCGGAAACATTTAACTTAAAAACTCTGCTGTGCAGGAAACTTCGCCGTTTCCAAGAACAATCTTCATTTTGGGTTCATCCCAAGAATTTTCATAGCTCGCTGTCGTATTACCGGGTCATCACTTCTCCACTCGGACTCTAGCCTCTTCCTAAGTTCTACAACTGAGTTCCACACCATAGGTGCGCCCTCATCAGGGTTCAAGAAAGGTTTCCCGTCTGGTCTCCTCATCCAATCGAAGCGGTGCAACAGAGTGGCCATTGCTGTTCGAACCTGGTCAACCGTAAAATATCCGGCCTTGATTCCTAATGCAAGAAGCGATGTATGATCCTCTAGTTCGTCAATCAATGATCTTGTTGGGTTATGTTGATACCATTCTAGCTTCTGAACCTCACGAAGGCTTTTCCCAAAGCTTTGGCGGTATTGATCGTCTAGCTGTTTTGGATCACGTATATCGTCAATCATCATGTCAAGCAATTGGTGTATCGGAGGTCCCTTCTCTCCAAAAAGCGCGTCCAGGTAGAAATCTAACATAGAGCCCCAATATGTTAATAGAAAATGGCCGAACTCGTGCACAATTGATTCAAGAGGATTCCTCTCGAAAGCTTCTCCCAGGTTTTTTCTGAACCAGAGTCGAATCGCTCGGTCCATTGCTGTGTCTGCTACACGAGATCGGTTTCGGACTTCATTCCACCAACCATCTACATTTTGTTCTTGGCCACCCCAGTAAAGAAAAGAAACGTCGTATTGTTCTCTCAACATCTTCCCGATGGGGTCAGGTCTGCGTCTACCACTCGGTGGCAAGCCCATAGGTAAGCTGGACGTGGATACGTAGAGCAGCTTGTCCGTCTTAACGTCTACGATCTTTCTTACTGTTCCAATTCGTCTCAGATATTTTAGGTACTCAGTTAGCGTACGCTCTGACCCGACCAAATTCCTTAGCGTCGGACTGTTGTCGCGGAGTTCGGTGAAGGTTTTAGGTAGTTCTCGTATAATGGCTTGACAAATTTCGTCGTCGTAGCGTCCCCATCGTCTATTCTGTGTCTCCAACGTGGTCACTACAGTGCAGTTTACTGTACCGCAACATCTTAACTTTAGCGCTACAGTATTGTTCGCTTGGAGGAACTTGTTGTGAGACAATACGCGTGTCAGAGAAATCATACGGAACTCTGTTTCGTGTGCGGCGGGCCGATTCTAAGGAATCTCTTCTACTTAGACGATGTCGCTTATCACTATGGATGTGCGAAGAACGTGGACCAATTCGGGCGAATTGTTGCCACTTGTCTCGATTGCTTCAGCCACATAACAGCCCAAAGCTTGGCTACAGTAGTCTTAGGCGGATACGAAGCATCTGTTTGCTCCTTCTGTGGAAGTTTCGAATTGCGCTTTCGGAAGAATCTCGGAAGCGGTCCAGATCGAGGAGATGTTTCCTCTTGACTCTCGACACATTCAATCAATCAAGCGTACGGCGCTACGACGTTGGGATGAAGGTTCTACAAAGAACTCCATCCCCGTCTCAATTGGCACCGATATTGGTTTGCTTCGCTTTCACTCCCAAGCCATTCCCAAACGAGAGCAGGCGCTTCTTTGAGATTGGGCATCGCATCGCGCTTCTCACGGGTATCAAAGAGCTGGTGGAAAACCACGGCTGTCAACTTCCGCCTCGCGGATCTGAGAAGAGTGTAGGAAATGGGGTAATGGATGCGGAGCTTATTGACGCTGACGGGAATCCTACAATTCTCGAAGCTACTGGATCAAACTGGGTGAAGATCACTAAAATAATTCAAGCTTGCCTCTACTCGGCAGACAGACGATGTAGGGTATGGGTATGCTCCATCAATGAGACGCTGGAATGTCCACCGTGGCTTATTGGCGCGATAAACGCACGGGTATGGGAACTTCTCGCCTTTAGGAACAAGTACCCTGACATTGCATCGCGGCTATACACGCCTCACCAAGATGTGTGTAGATTGTGTAACACCATCCACTGCCCATATTGGAAACCAGCAAGAGGTGAGAATATTGAGATACGAAAAGAAGTATAGACGCATTAAGAGTAAATTCCCCGCACTCGAACTTTACAAGGTGAGACACCTAGATGGCGCTTTCATGTGGCCAATTAGATGCATCGGCCCACCTTCCCACGATCTATACAGCGGCCCTTACCTCCAAGCCTGGTTCAGAGAACCTGCGACACGCTGGAGAAACCGTTGTGTAGTGTGCATTTGTCCGAGACACGCGTAGGGGCATGGCAGGCGTAACGGGGGTAAGTCAACCCTGTTGAGATGGATCGCTTGAATTGCTTCGCTAGGCGACCTTAACGAGCTTCTGTCGCTTGTCGACTGGGTTTGGCTCCGTGATTATTAGGCCGGCGTCCTCTAGGCTCGGAATTGTTTCACGGCATAGGTCCGAGTAATTCATTCTGCGATGGTAGAATTCGAAGTACGCCCGTTGAATTGCTTTGAAGTCTACGCCGGCCTCATTGCTGGCCGCTATGGATTCGATGACGTTGCGGAATATGTGGAGGGTTTGAGGCGGTAATCCGAGTTCCTGCGCTTCAGCTATCTGGCTGTAGATTAGTAGTGCTTGTTCGGCGTCTCGGGCATTCGCCGTCACAATTAATCCCTTCTCGCCTTCCGTAACCTCCCGAGTCCAAACGTTGAAGACGGCCGCAGCTTTGACCAAGTAGATTAGCCGCTTCGCATCCCTCTGCGCCCTAGGCGTCAAATATCCACCGTAGCGTTTCAGAAATTCTTGTTTGATTTTGTCGGCATCCGGCACGATAACCTCCGCAATTTTCAGGCTGGCTAGGTATGTTATTCTGGTCCGTAACCATTGGATGAGGGGGTCAGCGTACCATTTGTTGTCGAATTGGATGTTGTTCTGTTCCCGCATGAAGATGAGTTCTAGGCTCTCCTTGAGCTTGTCTTGAGACACTTCGGGGCTGAGAAGAAATCCTCGGTTGGCTTCCTGTTCGTCTAGCCGCATTTTTGCGGTACAGAAGATGACGGTGGGTTTGCCTCTCAGGATTACCCGTTTGGTGCGAAGGCCTTTACGCTCCGACTTGTCCGTTATGAGAAACTGTGACTCCTCATCATCATGACTCAAGTAGCTTCGAAGCCGCTTGAGTAGATCGTCATGGGGCTGGTCCTTGAAGATCAGAATCTTACCGGAGAAGTCCACGATGAGGGCTTTGCGGTTGTCATCCCAGACTCCGTTATCATGCCAAAAAGCCGTGGGGCTCACATAGCTGAGTTTCAGCACTCTTTCGGGGGGAAAGAACCTGGCGGTTTCCAATGCGATGTAGCTTTTGCCGGTTGCGCTGTCCGCTTTGAAAATCACGTTGAAAGAATCGTGTTCTGTGAGTGCGCCCACCATGCTTAGGAAGGTTATCGCTTTCGTGGCTCTGTCTTGCTTGATGGTTAGTTCGAGGGCTTCCATAGGTTTGCCTAAGTCGGCTTCTTCTAGGTAGAGTGCGAGTTCAGGATTCGCCTTTTGCCGTTGAAGTTCAGCGAAAGCGTTTTGTGGCGGTTCAACTAATACTATGTCTTGGCTCTGCTGGGGAGAGAGTGGGGCCAAGCCTCTTTCTGACAATTATGCCATCATCTCCTCTAGTTCATCCTCTTCGCCCGAAGGGTGTTCTGGCTCAGTGTCCTCTTCCGGTTGCAGCAGAAACGTCGTGGCATGGTAAATTTCCAATAGTCGGGTTAGATAGTTGCGTCGTGCTGTGTAGTGTCGGGTGCTTTTTGAGCTCCGGTAGAGTCCTTCTGCGTTCCTGACGAAGTAGGACTCAAGCTTGTGTATGAGTTCGGCTTCATTGCCATCATGCCGTGCCGTCTCGATCTTCTCGATCAGGGAATCGGATAGGTTCGGTTGTAGGTCACTGGCAGTTCGGCTGAGAATGTCTTGAGCTTTCAATACTCGCCCCCTCCAAGGGAGGTCCATCGGTGGGGAATGTTCCATTGGTCGCGTGTGCGCTGGGGCATCGTAGGCGACGGAGTTGGCATCGACGCTGGATTTTGCGGCCTTAGTAGAGTCTTCGGGCAGGAGGGAATGTGAATCTGGTCCTCATTCCTACCGCAGATGCATTTGGAATCACGCCAAGCCTCATACTTCCGATCCCAATCGGAGAGGCTCATTTGTGTTGCCTCCGTGGTTTCTTGTCTGGTTGATCGTAGCCGATTTTTGGAAGAATCCTTGGGGCCGCTAGGTTGTTTAATGTCGGAAAACCGCTGATCGTCTCCCGATTCATCGCCATTTTTCGATTTGTTCCTCGCATGAATTTACTCACCTCCGTTTGCGTCGTGTGCCTCCAACCATTGCATTCGCCGTTCGACCTCCTGCTTGGTGATTCTGGACTGGCTGATTCTTGGGGCTGTGTTGGTTGAATTCCACGGTCTGCTTGCAGTGACGAAGAAATCGCCGTCCATGTTTTCTACAGCCTCATAGTTTTGGACGCCGAGAAGGTGCTGTTGTTTAACCAAGTCCTGTAGGGCCTGGCGCTTGAGGGATGCCTTCCGGTCCTCTTGGGCTTCTTCGCCTCGCCCGTCGATGATCTTCAAATATAATTCGCTTTCATCGGTCATTGCGAGGCACCTACCGTTACGCCAATTTTCTTGAGTCTACCGGTTGCTTGTCGGATTATTGACTCATAATAGACGAGCTCATTTCTGAGGTTTGCAATGGTGAAGCGTTTTGTGATGGAGATTGCTTCCTCCCATTTTCTAACCTGATCCTCGTATAGGGTGACGTCCACTGGATCGGGTTCGAACTCTCGATTCACTTTGTGCAGGTTGAACTCCGCGGTGCTGCGGTTGGCCTCATATGTTTCCAAGTTTTTCTCTGCGTGTTGCAGGTCGATTTTCGTTTTGGAGAAACGCGGATTCGCCCAGTCTAGCCGGGCGAGCTCGACGGCTTTGTTGATCGTCGGCGGTCTGGGCGTTCTTGCTGCCTCAACCCCTCTCAGGGTTGCGGAGATTGTTGCGGCCTCACTCAACTTCCTCCACCCGGTAGGCCGAGGAGATGAATTACGGCTGCATCTAGGCTTGGCAAGCCGTGTTGGTCGCGGATGCTTGCCAGCGCATTCCGAGTGCTCTCGGAAAGTTGGACGGTTGTCACGTTAGGCATTTTCTACACCTACATGTAGCAACAGGCGGGTATCGCATGGGATTAGCTTATTGTCGTCTGGAATGTCTAGACGCGCGGCTGAAAGTGGCGATTCGTCAGCGGTAACGTCAGCGTAACATCCGCCTAATCCCAGCGACCTGAACTACCGCGAATATAGCAGCGCCGAAGCCCCTCGCGGGTTTCGTGGAAAAATGTTTGGTAGGTATATGTGATCGTGCATCCGTCAACGGGGGAAACATATCGTTTAAGCCGAACACATTTCCAGCCCGCCCGCGAACATAGCGGACACATCACCCGCCCAACAACCGGCAACCCACCACACCAACAAACAATCACCACGCCCCCTCAGAAAAGGCAATTCTTCGGCAACATCAACCGTTCAGAGCTTATGGGCGTGTGTTGTGGATTTTTGAAAATTAATTGCGCGGGAGGGGTGGGGTAAAGATTCCATGTGGTATATTGTACCCCACGGTGCTGGAACAGTTAATTTTGAGTTCCTTTCGGTTCCGGTTTCGCCCCGATTTACCGGGTTAATCGCGGGCGCATTCAAGGCCGTTAAGGAGCGGTTATTTCTGGGTTCGTGGGCGGAAGTTTTCATTCGATGGGGCCTAGGGCGTATTGTGTGTCCGCCCGATGAGCGAGATTGCGGAGGTCGCTTCGACGCCGAAGACTCACTCTAGCAGAAGGGGTTACATGTACGCTCGCCCCAAGCCTCCCCCCCTCAGACACGTTCCGAACCTTGGTCAGCACATCCGACGCTTGGTGGGACAGGTTCCCACACTCATCAAAAAAGAGAGGTTAAGTGGTGATTTTCTCGAAGACGATCACCACACACCACGCACCCTGAACCTTACTATCATACATGCTCTTCACATGCCAACCAGCCTGAGCCATACTACTCAAAGACGCTTGCAACTGAACGGTGTTGGACTCAGGAACAACCACGACCTGATACGCATACGTCCACACCGACGAGTTCGTAGACTTACTCACATACGGCTTAACGCCGGCTTGAACCGCAGACTCAAACAAAGACCTCTCGAAACCAAGGTTGCGAACGTTCGCAACGAAGAACGAATCGTAAACCATAGCGGTGAACGGATTAATCCAACCAACCGCACGATTCACGCCTAGCGCCCACGATGCTTGCGCTTGCTGGTAATCAAACGCTTGGTTACACGAAGCCACAATTCCGGCGCGGCTCTCGTTGTCGGATACGCTTCGAAGCAACGTCTGACAAGTGCCGAGGCTGAAGCTCGGATTCTTAACAGACTCCATCAAGACGAACTGACCCAAACCGACGATGGACGCAACGGACAAGTAAAGCAGAAGCCCACGCACAAGCATACGCTTCCCACTCCACTGCATCCACCTTTCCTCCCGAACCTCATCCACAAACCTCGTAGTCTTACCAGACCCGAGATTCGTGCGAGTAACCGCGCGAACCGTACGACTCTCATTCTTCTTACTCATCTTCAACCTATATCATCTCAAGGTGGAACGAGGATTGGTGTCTTCCCCACACAAGGCTCCCATGCGCCGCCGCTGGGGAAGAAACTTTTATCATAATGGGAAGATAGGGAGCGGCGGCGCTTAACATCCCGAGGCTCAGGCCCCGACCGCAGAAAAAAGATTTCGCCGGCTAAACAAGACGGCGAAACCCGAAGGGCCGAAAAATCTCCCTGAGATTTTGGAGAGTCTTTTTCATGCGGAAAATACTCGGGTTTCTCAAAGCGGTAGAACATAACATATGTAATGGAGGCATAGGCACGGTAGGATAAGAGCGGAGGAAGCAACCATAGAGACCTAGAAGAGATTCTTGGTGCTCGCATAGACGCTCGCACCTAACCATAAAAGACATGCTCACTACGTTCGCAAATACATCGTATTTAATCCTGAACACGTACTGCCGAGAGAATGGGGCTACGTGTTGGTGGGTTAGGGTTGGATGTTCGGTGTCCAGATTGCGGGAGCTCGTGCGTGTCGCGCGTCAGTGAATGGCCGAACTTCAAGAACGGCTGCGATGTTCGGGTGTACTGGTGCCCTAATTGTGAGAATGAATTTCCAGCGTAGCGGTCTCCGTGGTTTCTAGGTTACGGCTGGTATGGCCGGCGGTTCGACGCTCTTAGAAGTTCTTCATTATCCACCACATTGGGTCGTGTGTTGGGATAAAGCCGGCTCTAGCAAAAAATGCCTCGCCTTCGGGTTTGACGTAGTGCGCGTAGAATCGTTCTGCACCCTCTGACTTGGCGAATCCTCTCATAATTCCCAGCCATTCGGTTCCAATTCCTTTGCGTCTCCATTCCTCTTCGTGGATGATTATATCCCACAATACGGCGGATTTCGCTTCGATCTTGAACCCGTCTTCATCATCTTGTCTATAGTAGATCGACAAAGGCGCCCGTGCAAATTGCCCGTCACTATTTCGAATCCGTAGAATAAATGTGCCAAGAGCCTCAGTCTTGCGTCTTCGGTCGAAAAACTCTAGTTTGGCGATCAAACTCGGGCCTGTCTTCATTGGCACGCCTTTGCGTAGGTGGGCTAGGTCCATTATCGGCTCCCATTTTGTGGGGCTGTGACGCATAGGAGGCATTGGTTTACGCCATCTATTATGCAAGGTAGGCCCAATTGCTCGAAGCTTGCAGCTACCGTGTGGGGGCGGCGAGGATGAAATGACTGCGGATTGCGTTTCAGAAGACAAAATGTTACGTTACGCCCTATTTTGGCATGTTCGAGCCTGCGCCGCAAAACATATGTATGTTAGTATGCTAACTAAGTTTGGATACAGGTCGCGAACCCTCTTGGGCCGTCTAAAAGACGCGCCAAGCAAGAGGCTGATGTGTGACCTGCCGTCCAAGTTCTCTAGAGGTTCAATCTACCCCTGAGTCTGTCGTTGATTTTCTGAGCAATGTCGAACTCTTGAACATTCCTGGGGCTTCTAGCCTTGTGATTAAACCAGGCTACCATGTCGGCAACTCGGTGTGCTGCAGCAGGTGCGACTGGTCTTATTCCTACTGCTTTGACAAAACGTTCAGTATCTTGGTCCGCTTCGGCCTCCAGGTTCGTTGGGCTCTGGCCAAGGCGTCTTAGGGCGGGAAGTATAGCAGTCCGCCGAATTTCTTCGCCCACACAATAATTGATTTGGTTAAACTTGGTGCTCTTGGCGAAACGTCCGGGTAATAGCGACGTTAGTAGGGTAATGTTGTATTGTACGTCGGTCTTCAAGCAATACATCAAAATTGAATTGCTCGCCTTCTCAAGCACTTTCAAAACAGCGTTCTTGTCGGTAATCTGACTCGTGTGTATGTCGTTAACCGAAAGTTCTTCGCAGGCTGCCTTAAAGAATTGACCGATCTCGGTCCTTGTTCCTACGACTACGGCCACATAGGTGCCGCTGTCCGATGCATCCGTCGCGATCGTAATTTGGGACGGCATGAGTTATCATCACGTGGGTGGGGTTATCGGTTACTGACGAATCAAATTAAATCACGTAGGGCGGTCTAGTATCCGCTCTAGCTCCGTGAATGGGTGGGGTTCGCTTATGAACGGTTCGGGGTTTTCGTCGAGGGCGCAGTCTGGGCACACGTAGGTTCCGGCTTGGTTGATTTCATTTCGGTAGACTTCTAGCATTTCAACGAGGCCGCATTTCACACATTTTATTGGTACTTTCATTTTCCCACTGCCTTCTTCCTGGGTGACTCGCTGGGATCTTTCAGGTCGATGGCGAGTAGTTCGCCGTTTTTCACGGTGACTTCAGCGCCGTGCATGTTCAGGAACTTCTGTAGGATTTGAATGTCCGCCCTTAGGCCCGCAATTTCCTTGTCGCGAGAGTCAAGCTCGGATTTGGCGACCGGGAGGTTGTATTCCCACATCTTGGCTAGTTCTCGCGCGGCAAATGCTTCATCGGGTCTAGAGTACCCGTACCGGTCGGACCCATGTCCCATGCAGAACTCAGCTATTGCATCGGCAACGGCGGCGCGGTCACATTGGGTCCGGAATGCTGAACGCAGCGAGTGCGGTCCGAATCCTACCTGCCAGACGTGGACCTTCTTGGCGGCTACTCGCCAGCGGGTTTGCATGTCATGGGGGTCGAGCAGAACGGCCCCTCGGTCAACGTATTGCTTGGTCTTGAGCGGGAATTGCGGGACGCGGGAGTTGGGTACGAGCGTGAAATAATCGTCAAGAGTGCCTTTTCGTGGCTCTAAGTCGATTCTGATGTAAGGGTTGCTTCGTTGCGCTTCGATCTTGGCCTGAATTGCTGGTGACTTTTGGATTTCTACAATCTCGTCTTCGCCGATGCCGGCCCACAACATGAACCGGAATAGGCTTCGGTACGGCTCGTCTGTTTCAACGATGATTTTCTCGGCTTGCTCCCATGTTAGGCTCGGCTTCCGTCTCACGCGGCGAACCGGAAATTTGGCTCTCGCCAGACTGACGTCAGTTTCGAAGAAATCAAGGAACGATTTCAAAGCGTATTTGGTTAGGTGTGCCTGTCTCGGTGTCTTTCGGTAGAGCTCACCGAGTCGGCCTTTGATCTCTATAGCTGTATCTTTCGGTTTGTTGCGTGCCCTTTCAAGGAATTCTCCGGACGACTCATCTCCGAGGTACATTAGGAACTTGATAACGTAGAGGTCACGGGTGGAGTCTCTCAGCGTGGTGCCGGCAACCCACTGCTTAATTTCTGGCTGGGCAGTAAATTTTGCCAGTGCTTGTTTATTCGCATGCGTCATCTGGTTCGCTCCCTAATAGTCGATCGAGGCGGCAGAGTTCATCTTTGAACTTGCGGCCGTGGTTGGCGTGGTGACATTTGCATGTGCACCGAAACCTTTTAGCGGTCTCACACGATGGCGCACCGCAATGGTGCTCCAAATTGATATTGAGCTTAGTTTCGAGAGTCTCAACGGAGAACAGCTCTCTCCAATCTTTTTCGCTTAATCGCTGTGTCGTAAGTTTCCCTCACACGGGAATCTTACAAACATTTATCTTAGGCACTCTCGATGCTCGCGTGATTTAACGGCACCTTCAGGAAGGCTAATTCAGTTGGCAACCAGGCTGAGGAAGATTCGACGCTTGAGAGGTTCACGAACCTGCGGATGGGGAACCTCCGGACAGCACAGAGGAAGTGGCATGCGCGGCGGCAGTGGCATAACTGGAAGGTACCGTCACAAACGCTCGCTTCTGATTAGGACGGGCGAATTCGCTAATATGCACTATAAGGGAAAGAAGGGATTCACCCCAGTCTCTCCAACGAAAGACCAAGGCCGCACGTTAAATCTCATACAGCTCTCCGGGTTGATAGAGCGTATGACCGTGGAAAACAAGTTGCAAATGGCAGGGGAGAAGATCGTAGTGGACCTGAAGCAACTTGGTTTCAGGAAGCTCCTGGGTGCTGGGACGATATCTCGTGCCGTTCGAGTGACTGTAGATCAATGTTCCGAGGCGGCGGCGAAGAAGCTGAAAGAAGCCGGCGGAGAATTAGCCAATACCGTCCCGGCAAAGTGACGTTAAATGGTTCGGTTCATCGAACTCTTCAAACCCCTCGCCCGATTCTTTCCGGACATCAAGGCGCCGGATCGAAAGGTAGCGTTCAACGAGAAGATCTTCTGGACCGCTATCTCCCTCATTATCTACTTCGTTATGTCGCAGACCCCGCTATACGGAATTGGCAGCGCGGGACTCAACGACCCCCTAGGCTCACTTCGTGTTATCTTTGCCTCAAACAGGGGAACGCTCATGGAACTGGGAATCGGCCCCATCGTCACAGCCGGGCTGATACTGCAAGTGCTGGCGGGATCAAAGATGGTCAACATCGACATGAGCAACCCGGAGGACCGCTCACTCTTCACGAGCGCTAGCAAGATCCTTTCAGTTGTTATGACCGTGTTCGAAGCTTCCGCCTACATTCTTGGCGGAACGTACGGGTCAATCCCAGTAACGACCGAGATAGTGATAATGCTCCAGCTCGTCGCAGCGGGCCTAATCGTCCTGCTACTGGACGAACTGCTGCAGAAAGGATGGGGCCTCGGTAGCGGAATCAGTCTATTCATAGCCGCCGGCGTGGCGTCAACGATCTGGTGGGACTCAGTGGCCCCCATGGGCCCCATGACGGACGGAAAGTACCTCGGCGCCCTAATCGCATTCGTGCAGGGAGTCACCGGCGGCCAAAACATAAGGAACATCCTAGCTCGAACCGGCGGACTCCCGGACATGGTCGCATTCATCACAACCCTAGGCGTCTTCGGAATCATAATCTACTTCAACGGCATGCGTGTTGAGATCCCAGTGTCGTACGCGAAGTACCGTGGCTTCCGCGGAAAATTCCCGTTGAAACTCTTCTACGTCTCAAACATACCGGTAATCTTCGCCGCAGCGCTCTTCGGCAACATTTACTTTGTCTCCCAACTTATCTGGCAGAGATACAACAACCTCAACACAAACTTTTGGCTGAACATACTTGGCACGTTTAGCATCCAGGGCAGGCAATACCAACCATCAGGCGGGCTCGTCTACTACGTCGTCCCCCCACAGAGTCTATCGCTCACGATGGCCGACCCATTCCGCGCCTTAGTGTACGCCTTTCTATTGATCGTCGGCTGCGTATTCTTTGCGGTAACTTGGGTTGAAGTAGGCGGTATGGACTCACGTACGGTTGCGAGGCAACTGCTGGATTCCGGGATGCAGATCGAAGGCTTCAGGCGATCCGAAGTCCCGATTAGACAGATGCTTGACAGGTATATTCCCGCCGTCACGATCATCGGTGCAATCCTGATTGGCGCGATCGCCGCTTTCGCCGACTTCCTAGGCGCATTCGGTTCAGGTACGGGAATACTTCTAACCGTCGGAATCATTGAGCAATACTACCAAATCTTCGTCCAGGAGAGGATAACGGAACTCTATCCTGCGGCCAGAGGATTCTTAGGTGAATAATCCCTGCGCCGAACGGTCGTGGTGACCGGCATTCCCGGAGTAGGGAAGACAACGGTCCTAAACGAACTCCAAGACTTGGCTAAACAGAATCATGCCAACATAGCCGTCCTGAATTTCGGAACCATCATGAACGAGATCTTTCGCGAACTCGGCAAACAAATGAACCGGGACGAAATGAGAGAGCAGGACATCGAGATGCAGCGGAAAGTTCAGGACCTTGCAGCCAGCGAGATCATCAACAGAATCGGCCAGGGAACCGTTGTGGTTGATACACACATGTTCGTGAAGACAACGGTGGGCATGTGGGCCGGGCTTCCCCAGAGCGTGCTACAGAAACTCAGCCCACGCCTCCTCGTACTCATAGAGGCGGACCCCCAGCAAATTGCGGGAAGGCGCCATGGCGATAGCGATCGAAAGAGAGAAGCAACGCTAGAAGACGAGATCAAATTTGACCTGGAATGGTCGAGGGCTACCGCCGCGGCGTCGGCAATCGCAACAGGCGCACCTGTTAAGGTTATAAGAAATGACACAGGTACTCAGAAGCAGGCCGCTCAAGAGCTATTCGAGTTGATACGCAAGATAGCTGGAACATGACATGAATTCAAGATCAAAGACTCTTCTCATTACGGTAACCATCGTCGTCTTCTTGACTATAATGATCACAAGCCGTACGACCTCGGCCTCAAACCAACCCGCAACGATTCAAGCAGACGACACGGGGCGTGTGCTCCAAGCTAACGTGACGAGCACAACGACGACCGCGCCGAATGCTACTGCGCCCTTCGGCCTGGGTTTCATTTCAACCCCCGTGGTAGCTTGGGTTAAGGGCGCGTTGGCACCGTACATTGGTAATCCTCCCAAAATGCCGTCGTCCACGCTCTTCACGATAGGGGTGGCAATCGTCATGTCCCTTATTTCGTCAACGGCGGCGAAACTCCTGGTCGACTACGACATGGTTCGATCAACCATGAAGGAAGTTCAAGCGTGGCAGAGGGAACTGAACGCCGCTAAGAGGGCGAAGGATGAAGCGACCGTCTCTAAGTTGATGAAGAAGAGTCAAGGCATGATGAAGCAACAGTCTCGCGCAAGTATGGAGCAGATGAAAGTTACCGCCGTCACCTTCGTACCGTTCCTCCTCGTATGGTACACCCTAAACGCCGTCCTGGGCGCTCACCCGGTCGCGTACGCTCCGTTCCCGCTTCCGTTCCTGTCAACAATGACGTCCTTCGGAGTCCCCTTGACCTTCTTCTACTGGTACCTCCTATGTTCGTTCTCTGTGAACTTACCGTTAATGAGAGTGTTTGGAATAGGAATGAGTGAAAGCTAGATGCCAAGACGAGCCCTTCGCAACCGAAACGTAAAACGCAAGATCGTACCACTTCCCGGCGGAAGATCCACGACCCACTACCGAAGGAAACGCGGCAAACGAGGCGTGTGCGCTTCCTGCGGCCTGCCGCTACGAGGACTAGAACTCAGGTCAGCGCAAAGTGTTCCGAAATCATCACGACGACCCTCTAGACCGTTTGCCGGTGTACTCTGCCACGTCTGCCTACGCCGTATGGTTAGACAAGGAGCACGAGTGACAAGTAACAAGTAACCCCGTTACGAGGGCGAACGAAGTGCCGCCGTGTTGGCGGCTAACTCTGGTACTCCGATGCACAGTGACTATGTTTGGTGCTCGAGCACATCTTCCCCGTTTCAGTAAATGTTTTCGCGGCCTCTCGTGGTTGATGCAAGCGTGCCCAATGCTGCCATTCCGGTTGCGATCAGGAAGAACGTTCTCATCCCGAGCACGAATTCACTAGTCACTACTCCGCCTTGGGATGTGAGGCTGGTGAAGACCGTCAGTAGTGCCTGCGGAGACAGTGTCGTCGCCATTACTGCTCCAAGCATTGCTAGGCCGATGGATTGACCCATGAAGCGCATCGTTCCAAGCGTTCCAGATGCCACGCCTAACTTCTCTTTCCTTACAGAGCCCATCACGGCACTTGTGTTCGGAGACGAGAAGAACCCGAACCCAATTCCAACGATCACAAGCCTCAAGGTCACATCCAGCCCTGACGATTCAGCATTCAACCCAGAGAACAGAAACAGACCAAGAGTGACGCACCCCATGCCGATAGTCGCTAATGTTCGCGATCCAAAGCGGTCCGAAAGCCAGCCACTCAAGGGAGAACATAGGGCCATAGGCAATGCCTGAGCGGTCAAGTATAGCCCGGTAATTTCAGGACTTAGACCCTTAATGGTCTCTAGGTAGATTGCAATAGTCAAGGTCACTCCGATAACTGCTACATAACTTAGGAAGGCGGTTCCGTTAGCAGCCGCAAAGAGCCTGTTCTTAGAGAACAATGATAAGTCGAGAGTGGGGTACGGGGAATGTCGTTCGATGCGTAGGAAGACCAAGAAGCTCGTAAGGCTGAGAGCTGCGAGAATAAGCGTCCGCGTCGAGAACCAACCGTAGATGCCTCCCAATGTTAGCAGAATCAGGGAGGAGGCTAAGGCAACGGAGAGTGTCGCGGCTCCGGGCAAGTCGAATTTTGCACCCAGCGCGTTCGGGGGATTTTGCCTCAACTTGAGCGTGACTAACGTAATCACAAGGATTCCGATAGGAACGTTCACGAAGAAGATTGACCTCCACCCAAATGCCTGAACTAAGAACCCCCCGAGTACGGGCCCGACCGTTAGCCCACTGTAGACAGCCATGGTGTTAATCCCCAACGCCCCACCGCGTCCTTCAGTACGAAACACGTCGGTTACGATCGCGGTGCTATTTGCGGCGATGAATGCGGCGCCTATACCTTGCAGCGCTCTGAAACTAATGAGCTGCACGTCGCTTGTCGATAAACCGCAGAGGATCGACCCCACCGTGAAGAGAGCGAATCCAAACGTGTAGAAACGTTTCCTTCCGTGAAGATCGGCCAACCTTCCCACGTTAATCAAAAGTAATGTCAAAAAGAGCAGGTAAGCAAGGGGAATCCAAACGGCGGACTCCAAACCCAATTTAATCGACGAGGCGATGGAGGGGATTGCGATTGTCACAACGCTGCCGTCAAAGGGTGACATGAACGCCCCTATGGTTGTAACGAGCAGAACCATCCACTTGTAACCGGAATCATAGACTTCTGCGAAGGAGGTTCACCCACAGAGCTAGTTTCATACTAAGCGGCGTAGCGACTCAGCCATTCACGGCAACGTGCGGGATAGTTAAACGCATGCAAGCCCACATCCCTCTTTATTTCGCTAGTAACAGTTTCAGCACGCTCACTATAGCTCATATATTCGCGCCGGAGACTTCAGCCGCACAGAGGCCTGTCAAGCAACAAATCGATCCGTTCGATAGGTAAACTTGATAAATCTAGCCCACTAGTGGGACAGTGGGTCACATTGACTGTCGTTGAGTTGGATCGAAAAGGACGAGCTCTCCTTCCAGCGTCAGTAAGGAGGAAGATTGCCAGTCGAAGATTCGAGGTTAGGGTATCCAAGGGACGAATCGAGTTCATTCCTCTGGAAGATGTGAGATCCGTGAAGGGAAAGTACTCTTCGACCGTGAAATCATCTTGGACAAACCTGGAAGAGAAGGCGGAAGGTTTTGTCAACCAAAGAAAACGCTGAGTTTCCGCCGAGAGTATTAGTCGATTCCGATGTGTTTTTTTCCTATCTTGTGAACGATGGATTGTGCGCTCACTCCGAAAAGCTGATCGAGGGAGCCAATCAAGGACTTGTGAAATTGGCTTGCGCATCAGAGCTATTCGATGATATTATTACTGCGTTGAGAAGCGACAACATAGGGATGCAGGTTGTTATAGAGATGATAGGCGACCTGAGGAAGCTTTCACACGATGTCTTGCCAACGACCGTCGACGTCGCGGAGGAAGCGATGCACTTGTATTCGCAGCACGGAGGCTCACATAAGTTGCACTATTTCGATTCATTTCATGTGGCGACTGCAAAACAATACGACCTTCCGTTAGTTACCAGCGACCGATACGTGCTACGAAACTCCGACAAGCTCGGAATTAAGGCAATGGACCTTCGCGAAATCTGACTTACCATGATGCATAATACGGAAACTAAGGGTTTGGTGATCACGGTCAGCGGCCCCCACGGCACGGGAAAATCGACGTACGCCAAAGCGTTGGCTGAAGCTCTACGGCTACGGTACGTTTCAGCCGGGGAACTTTTCAGGGGGTTGGCGAGAGAACAGAAGTTGTCATTGCAGAAGCTCAGCGCTCGAGCAGCTGAAGACCCAAGCATCGACCGAATGTTGGACGAGAGAACAAAGTCCGAAGCTGAGAAGGGCGGAGTAGTAATCGACGCACAGTTAGCCGCTTGGATGGCCGGGGAATTGGCTGATGCTAAGGTGTTGTTGACTGCGCCGAATGATGTGAGGTTCAAGAGAATCGCGGAACGAGACCACATCGGGGTTGAAGAAGCCCGAAAGGAGACCGAGTATCGGGAATCAATCCAAAAAGAGCGATACAAGAAATACTATGGAATCGACGTTAGTGACCTATCGATTTACAACATTAAGGTCGACACAAGCCTATATCCCATCGAGGAGACAAAGAGAATCATAATCGATTCCGTTCGCAATTTCCTAGCCGAGAGAGCCAAAGCGGCCGGACGAGGCTAGGGTACACTTATTTATTGCTGCATCGAGTAGTTCGACCGATTAACAAGTGAACAAGCATGGCGAGCTTCGAGGTAGGAAGAGTCTGCGTTAAGCTCTCAGGCCGCGAAACGGGTAAGAAATGCGTTGTCGTTGATGTCGTCGACAAGAACTTCGTGTTAGTTACCGGGCCGAAGTCCGTAACGGGCGTAAGGCGAAGGAGGACAAACGTTGACCACCTCGAACCCACCGGCGAAATTGTAGAGCTGAAGAAAGGCGCTGCAGACGATGAAGTGGAGAAGGCCTTGAGTAAAGGGAAGAAGACAAAGTTCATGAAAGAAGACGCTCTCCCGGGCAAACCCGCCGCCGCGTGACTCTACGCATCTGATGCACCTAAACAACCTCTCTTAGAGGGAGAGTAGGCACAGGCTTACTGTCCTTAATAGCGGCGAGAACTAGTTTTCGGCAGAGAGGTGACGCACCTGCAGATCACTACACCTTGGGTCGAGAACAGGCAATTAGTTGAGAAAGCGAGCGAGACCACGAACCCGAGCTATGGCTGTAGGCCTGAAGATCGGCCAATTCGTTTGCGGATCAAATATGGGCTGATCAACCTAGACAAGCCACCCGGGCCCTCAAGCCATGAAGTAGTCGCTTGGGTGAAGCGGATCATGAAGCTTTCACATGCCGGCCACGGCGGAACCCTAGAGGCTCCATAGTCGGGGTCATCCCAAGGTAACCGGCATCCTCCCAATAGCCCTAGAGGAGGCTACGAAAGTAGTGCAGGGCTTCCTCTACACGGGCAAAGAGTACGTCTGCCTCATGCAAGTACACGCAGACATTCCCGAAGCCACACTACGAAACCTGCTAAGCGAATTCACGGGGGAAATCTGGCAAAAACCTCCACTGAGGGCATCCGTCAAGAGAGAACCAAGAAAACGGTTCATCTACAAAATAGACGTACATGAGATAGATGGACGAAGAGTGCTCTTCACCTGCGTCTGTCAAGCGGGCACGTACATGCGAAAACTTTGCTCCGACATGGGGGAGGTGTTGGGTTGCGGCGCGCACATGCAGGAGCTAAGAAGAACACGGGCAGGCCCATTCAAGGAGGATCAAACTCTCGTCAACCTGCACCAACTCACCGCGGCGCAGGAGGACTTCGAAGCGGGGGACGACACCGCCCTGATGAAGATAATCCAACCCATGGAATTAGCCCTAAACGCGCTCCCTAAGATCATAATCCGAGACTCCGCAGTGGACGCGGTGTGCCATGGCGCAGAACTAGCCCTGCCCGGCGTAGTTCAACTAGACTCGGCAATCGACAGAAACGCATTTGTCGCCATCTTCACCATGAAAGGCGAAGCCGTCGCCCTCGGAAGATCTCAGCTCACTTCGAGAGAAATTCTGGACCAAGAGAGGGGTGTCGCCGCGAAAGTGGTACGTGTGATCATGGAACGAGGCACGTACCCGCCTATGTGGAAGCGTTAACGAATCCCCGTTCAACTTCGCTTAGAGCCTTCCGAGGTTCCGTGTACAGGCTTAAATTTGGCTGGAACGAGTGACGTTGGCGGAGCCGGGGTTCCCTAGCCTGGTAAGGGGCAGATTCACTGAAGCCCAAGCCTGGAATCATTAACCGTAAGCCTGTGGTCCTTTGGGGCCACGAGGGTTCAAATCCCTCTCCCGGCGCCAAACACTTTGTTCAGAGTCTATACATGTCTTATGAACGGCACTGTCGTCGCAAACATCGGCGATCTTGGTCAATTTCCGTATCGATCTTGTTCAAGATCGGCCATCCTGCGTATGCCCGCGCAGAAACACGGTATAGTCGATACGTGATTCGCGTACTATCATGCAACGTCCTGACTTCAACATGGGATTCGTCTAAAAGCGGCCGCGCCTACTCGCTCTCCTGATGAAGAATGGAAACAGCACAGATACAACAAAATGGGACAATGCGATCTCAAGCTACCGTAGAGATCTGTCTGTCGGACGAAGACTTGGTCTGCGCGAACTGCGGATATGGAGCTCTCAGTCGCGACGGCTACTCATACCATATCAAACTGTGTTCGATTCCGGCTTAGGGGAGGACGGGGATATTGACTGCTTCGCTGTCCGAGTCAACAAACGGCGACGGGCGGAGCGCTCCAGAACCAACTTCAAGGGAGGCTTCAAGGCGGGTCTCGAGTAGTGGGCTTTGGTCGAGATTTTGTAGGGCTGCTATAGCCGTTGTCGCGGATTTCGGAAGATATGGCCCTGGTGGCGATTATTATTTGTTCGAAAGGGGCGAGGAAGAAGAGGTTGCTTTGAAAGGGGAGAATCTGTGGCCTCGAACCGACGACGGCCCGGATTCAACTGTATTCGCTGATCCTTACGGGCTGATTTACCGGTGGAGAGCTCGGCAGGAGAACGAAAGTCTCCAATCTCCATCATCAACGAAGCCTAACACGACTGTCTAACGTCTGTTGAACGGTCCTTTTCTCAAAACGCCCGAAGCGAGCCGTTTCAATTGCATCTAAATTCCTCTTCGTGGGAGGAGAGTGCATGTCATCTAGTGGCGGGATTGTGTTTCGACCCATTGGATTGGTTCGAACCTCAGCCTCCAAGGACGACGTGAGACTTCGAGGCAAGGAATCTGCGGCTACAGTCGAGGTATACCCTGAGTTTCAGGAGGCCTTGGAAGGCCTAGAAGGATTCTCGCACATATTCGTGCTCAGTTACCTCAACCAGCTAAGGCCGGACCAGATGGGAGTACTGAAGGTTAAGCCACGAAGGTTACTGATGAAAGGATTCAAGCTTGAAGAACTACCGCTGGTCGGAGTCTTCGCAATAGACTCACCCACCCGCCCTAACCCAATCGGTCTGAGCTTAGTGAAGCTGGAAAAGATCGATGGTGGGAAGTTGACCGTTCGAGGCTTGGATTGTTTCGACGGAACACCTGTGCTAGACATCAAGCCGTACCGAGCCGACTACAGAGCGGAAGACTACGTGCTCGCGAATTGGTACAGAGAGTTGAGGATGCGAGCCGGCGAAGACGTATAGCAAGCGGGTCCCGCGTCAGGCCATGCTCATCAATTGCCTCGGCGTAAGTAGCCACACAAGCGTGGCGCACTTACCCACCTGCAACCCATCTACTTCGAGCTTGCAAAGTCCACCCTTCTTCAGCAACGGCCTCGCGCCCGCACTTCCCGATGTTAACGTGGAAACGAGTGCACTCAGTTGAGGTTCATGCCCCACAAGCAGCAATCGTTCGCACATTGAGAACCTGTCTAGCAAGGTCCTGATCACCTCTTCGGGCACCACTTCGGCTTTCAAGGCTTGGATAGTCTGGACGCTCTCACCCACTTCGCATTTCTGAGCGACGACGAACGCGGTCTCGAGCGCCCGTCGATAGGGGCTTGAAAGAATTAGGTCAAATTCAACCCGAATTCGCCGCATACCATCGGCGATCCGCCGCATCCTCTTGATGCCCTTATCCGTTAACGGCCGGTCGGAATCGAGGGGATATGCGGGGTCGCCCCGGTTAACGGCGATCCCGTGCCTTAGGACGTACAAGGTTTGGGATCGTGGAGGCGCGACTCTAGCTTGCTCATGAATAATGGTTTTCCAAATCGTACCGAACTTCGGAATCTGCTTAAAGAAGCGTTGTACCGCTTCGGCCTTCTGTCGCTCTAGGCTTAGCCATACCTCTATCACTGCGGCGAGGGCTCGCTCCTTTCTCCAATTCGATTCGACTAGATCTTTCATCAGGACATCAAGATCCTGAATTCGTCCCATTACCTTGGCTAGAAGAGCGGCAACTCTGAGCTGCTTTAGGTCCAACCCGAGCAATGGCTGGACGATTTCAAGTGTGTACCTCAATGGCCTGAAGGCCAAACGGACTCTGTGGATTGATGCAACATCAGACGGCGTGACTTTCTCCAACTTCTTGCTCAGATTATCGAATAAAACGTCCATTGTGGCTTCGATTATTCTTCGTGTACTCTCTCCGCTCGAGCTGGCTCGACGAGCGTTCAGCCTGAGCATGGCTCTGTTGTAGGATATCTCGATGAATTTTCTGTCCTGTTTCCAGCTGATCTTCCTAACCGCCTTCAGCTGTTGAGATTCTTTACGGATTAATTCATCGTAGAAAGGCTTCATCTCCGGGATTTCTTTCAGAAATCCACGCATTCTGACCATTTCAACGTGGGCGTCTCGCAGTGAGCTTAGCGCCGAGAGTTGATCCTTGAGTTTACCCCTGGCTCGCCTGACCATGTTATCGGGGTTGAATCTATCGATCAGGTCGAATGCCGTGTTCAGTCGCCTGATAGCAACTCGAATGTCATGCACGTTCTTGCCCGATGCTGAGTGCAGGAACCGATCCAGGCACATCAGATAGTCTTTCCACCACGTCTCCAGACCCTGCGTGACGAAGTTCAAGGCGTCCGGGGCCGCCGATCTACGGGCGGGCGGAGAGGTTCTGGTTTTCTGTCTTATCTTAAGCGCTGCCGTACGCTTCGGCCGACTGGGCGTATGTAGGTTGCGCAATTCTGGCCGGATCGGAGAGAGTGCTACGTTTCTTGTAGGGGTGGTCGTCTTCCTCTTCTCCTCTATCATACGATCAGTTTGTACACTAGTCTTGGGATCTTTCGGGACGTCGCTAATCCGACGCATGTTGTCGCTGCGTTTGGTTGGAACTTTCGGCCTAGGTGTTCGGACCGTAGCTTTGCGTGTGCTCATCACTGAACCACCAATTCCTTCTTGAATGTTCTCTCGAACATCTGTGCTCCGTAGTTTAGCGCCCATCTTTCAAGCAACAAGTCTCCTTCGCCTGTAAGTGTCAAGTAAACTTTCTTCTTGCGTATGTTGAGTCTGATCTTGTGAACTTTATTGCCATGTTCCCGGTCGAGGGCTTCGGCCAGTCGTAATATTGCCGCCAACATCATTACGAGTCTTCGGCGTTTCGGTGAGAGATCTGTGTATTCTTTGTGACTGGGCTTCGGGAAAGCTCGTGTATGGTACCGTGCTACAAGCGCTATCACTGCCTTCTCACTCTCGTCCACGCCTACTAATGGGGAGGCGTTGATCAGATACCACGTGTTCTTGTGATGATCCGTCGTGCCCACGTAATATCCGATGTCGTGAAGCAGCGCGGCGACCTCAAGCAAGGTTCGTTCATTCGGGCCTAACTTATGTAAATTCCTTGTTGCATCAAATAGTTCGAGCGCATATCGGGTTACTGTCTGAGCGTGCTCGGCCTCGTAATCGTATTTTCTTCCCAGGAGTCTCGCGGATGTAATCAGCTGGGTCCGATCAGGTGGCTGCGACCCGCGACCTATGCCGCGCGACATGTCGATCAGAAGCCCTTCTCTGACCCCTACTCGAGGAATTTCGATTTCCTGGACTCGCGCTTCCTTTGCAATGATCTGCAGGATGATTATGGCCGGGATTATAACGTCGGCTCGGTCCCGGCGTAAGCCGAAATCTTTGATCCTTTCTTCGTAGGACCTCGATTGAAGTTGCGTCAGAATAGTGTCAAGTTCGTCTAACGTTATTGAGCGGTCATCGTCTGCATCGCATAACTGGACCCGCAGGTCGCCGAGCGACTCTACATTACCCCCAGTGGCAACGCAAATGTCGACAGTGCGTTCCCCTATCGACTTCCTGAGGCGAGTTCCGGAGACGTTTATGTATTCACGAGCCAGTTGACGAAACACTCTCCCTCCCTGCTTCCTCTCATCAAGCATTTGCAGTAGTCTCACGGTCCCGATTCCGAAGCTTTCGGTTGTCATGATCTCGTTCTCGTCCGCAAGGCTGGCTTCAACGCTTCCACCGCCTACGTCAACCAAAAGCGCAATCTTGCCTTGGAGCTTGACCGCCCTCGAGACGGCAAGGAAGGCTAGCCTCGCTTCCTCCTCCGCGTTGATTACCTCGATCGGTATTTCGCTTGTCTTGGCGATTTGCCTTATGCAGTAGTCACGGTTCCTCGCCTCGCGAAGCGCACTTGTGCCCACCGCCTTAACCGACTTGACATCATACTCGTTGATGAGTCTCCGAAACTTGAGAAATGCCTCCATTGCTTCCACAAGCCGTGCATCGGAAATTTCTCCCTTCGAGAAAACGTCCGCCCCTAAACGTACCGGTTCTCGGTCCGTTTGGATCACATGGATTCTTCCATCATCATCTGCGGATGCAATGGCTAAGCGCATAGCGTTGGAACCAACATCAATCGCCGCGAGTCTTGGCAACTTTGAAGGCTTCCTAAGGTGAGCAACAACTCAGGCTTTACACATATGAAAAGTTCGTAAAGGGAGGACTTTCACTACTTTGACATGTATTTGCTTAGCTTCCTGGAGGCGGCTACGATGAATCGAACTCCTGTCTTGCTTGACTTATGTAACTCACGATACAGCATGTGAATTCACGTGAATTATAATTTCATATTTCAGGTTTCGACTGTTCATTTAATAAACCACCGAGGAGCCGTACCGATTTTTGCGTATGAATTACGCTAATAAGTTAAAGGAGAAAATGAAAATTTGCAAAGGAAATTAGTTGCTACGCTAACAATCGCAATATTCCTACTCAGTACACTCGCGGTCATAGTTCCCGCCCAAGCCCACTTCACGTTAGGCAACCTGACCGGTACAAACCCGTATTCGATTAACAATTTTGATCCGCACGTCGCAGGCCCAATCGGTTACGTGTGGCCTGGCAGCGGTCAATGTGCCTACAACGGGTTCCCGAACCAGGCTAGCGATAATTGTTCGCCGGGGTATCAGTCACCGTACCCGAACGGTAATCCGCCGGGTGCGCCAAGCAACTCTTGGTATCAGCTGGAAGGAGACACCTACGCTCCATTCGGTGCAGTACTGACAAGTTCAACTGGCGATCTGATCTTCGCCATAAACGCCACAGGCAAGCCTTCCACATGGTGCTCGCCTTACGAGGCCGGAGTAGCTGAACTTCAGAACTGTGGTGCCTTGCACAATAACTATGGTTGGGATACTATCAGCATCATGATCCCGCCTGAGTTCCTTGTGAAGGACGCATCACAAATCGTTACCACTCTTACGAACAGCTACGACAACGTGTGGGTTGGCAGACTTGGTCCAGACGACAGGTACGCACCTGGTTGGACTCTAGTCTTGATAAGTACAGACTCCGCGGAGGATACGGGCGCTAATCCGTCACCGTCGGCTTACTACAACCATCAATTCCTCAACTTCACCTCCGCCGGCGAATGGTACTACGTCCGCATCAACGGCGTAACCGCACCAGCGGTCGCCGGACGATACTTCTTCAAAATCTTCCTCTACTCCAACCTAGCCAAGGGCGCCAATCAATACGGTGTCGGACCGACCCTACCATCATCGGGAGGAGCTGCCGGAGGTGAGAATCCGGACGTCTGGGTTCCCCCACAGAACTGGCCAGTACTACTCGTGAAGGGTGAGACTGATCCAGCTATCGTAACCGGAACACTCCGGTATGCTGGCTACAACAGCACCCTCTACCAGCAGCCGATCGCGGAGGCTGGTAAAGTGTGGGCGCACATGACTATGCGCCTCGACCCCTACACGGGCCAACAGCGGCCGGACCTGCCAACGATCGACGGGCAAGCATACGTTAACGCAACCGCGAACGGCCACTACGAACTAGAAGGCCTCGCACCGGGCGTTTACGATATTTACGCCGAAGCCGCCGGATATCCACAGGTATTGTGTGAAAGCGGTGTAACGGTCCTGAAAGGACAATCGTTGCACTTCGACTGCTATCTCCAACCTGGTCCGGTGATTCACGGTAACGTGTTCACCAAACACCAGTTCGGAGACGAACCATGGCCAGGGAACAGCACGTCGGGTCAATACATGAAGATTGAACTGTACGATTCCCCAACACTCAGCAACATCGTCGACCCAAGCGCAGGCGCACCAGTCTCATGGTCTCCGCTACCATGCACCGCGGGAGGCCAGGAGCTTTACTATGGTCGTCGTGCGGCTGGATTGTGCGGTGACCCACGCGATGGAAGCTTTATCGCGTTTCCATGGCATGAGTACGCACCGAATACACTCAACACAGCCTACAACGAAGCCGACACCCCGTTCCAAGGTACAACGAACGGTTACTTACGCGATGTATCGAAGAGTGTCTGCGTCGGCGGTGTGTTACCCTGCGGTTCGACGACACGGGCCTTGACTTCTGATCCTGAAGGTGTTGGTCCTCCGCAACAATGGTATGTTGCGGGTGGTACGACTACTCCGTTCCATTTTGAGTTCGGTGTGAAGGGTGAGTACGGTGCTCCAAGAGACCTTAGCGGCGAGGTGCCGCAGGTTTACGCTACTTGGATCAACGGCCTCACACCAGGTCGCTATTACGTGCGTGCTTGGACCTTCCGTTACGTTCAAACAGCCCTGGACGGTGCAACCTTCCAGGAGTACTACTTTGACGTAACACCAAACGAATGGGCTGGAGATGTTACACTACCTATCGACTTACGCTTGAGCAGCTGGGTTAACAAGACCGTCTACTTCCACGACACACCCAACACGATCACAACAAGCCCAGTACACACCGGCGCCGGCTTCATTTGGGGCAACCTGATCGGCGCGGATGGACACGTGTACTCGCACAATGTCACAGCCCTCGGTCTGCTAGAGACGAACAATACTGGAATCAATCCAGCCTGTTTCAGCGGAAACAACGGCTACCTGAGCAACTGCGTGTGGCTACAGACGAGCGATGGGGCGGTCCATCCAGCCTACTACACTAGCGGCTGCTTCGCATACGACCAAAATAGCAACGGCAGACAAACCCTCAACCTAGGATTCTTCGAAACCCATGAGACAGGTGCACCCAGCCAAGCCTGCACGTACCCGTCAGGGAATGGCAGAGTGGTCAACGCATTGGACAAGGCTGGTCTAAACGTAAACTCGCTCGCGACAGGGGAAGCTACAATTCAGTTCTGGGGCATCAACGACACATGGGGTGGAGAAAACTACGGTATTCCATCAGGCACGTACACGCCAAACGTAGCCGTCGACGGATACTTCAGCCCAACTCCGTTCGAGCAAGTGTCGGTAACGCTCAGCGGCAACCCAACACTCATCAGCGACCACATATTCCTCGCCCCAGGCTTCAATGTAACCGTCTACAGCATTGACTGGGAGCGACCACGCGTAAGCAGAGACTGGGTCTGGTCCGGATGCCAAGACGCGGGCGCAAACGGCCTAGCTAATGGCAAGGGCAACGCGGGCGGTAGCCACGGTGGCGCAGACAGCGGGTGTGCAGGATCCGGGATCGATGTCGGGTTCTACCCCGTCGTCAACGGCACAGCAGGTACGCTCGCCGGCGGAGACTCCATCGGAGACACCTCCAGCTACTTCTACCTACCCGCCAGCATCTACACAAGCCGACTCTACCAGGGGCCGTCCGGAATGGACTGCTTCACTGGGCTTACCCCCGCCTACACATGCACTCAGATGGACGGCGGAGGCCGAAACGTTCTGGAGGGCTACCAGCTATCGCACTTCGTATTCTACGGTGAATCCGCCCGATACGCCTTCGTCGGCGGATACTTTGCGGGAAAGAACGGATTCACAACCCAAGTAAAACTGATCACAGACACTATGTTCAACCAGCGGCGAGTCGTGTGGCCAATACACTTCAACGAGGGACCATACAACTTAGCCGCGTACACGTACGGCTACATACAGGACAAGGACTTCCAAGCCTTCGCTCAGAATGGCCAAGTCGCCGACATGAAAGTCAACCTGATCATCGGCGTCAACGTAACCCTTGACATCCTCTTCAAGAAAGAGAGCATCATAACCGGCACACCATACAACATGTCCGCCCGGGTTCGCGTCTTCAACGACCAAAGCCAACTAGTCGCCGAGTGGATGTCGTCCGAAGGCACATACGTAGACCGCACAGGTCACGCTATAGGAGCCAACGGAATGCTACCGGTCGGCGCCAATGCATTTCCACTCCCATCCACGGGAAGCCCACTCGCTTACCCAGGATACGGCCCAGCCGCTTCTGTCTCTTCGTCACCACTCTACCCATTCACGTTCCAAAGTGGCCTACAACGCCCAGCTTCCGGCCTGAACGGCTACAACTTCCTTCCTGGCGGAACGACACTGCTGCATGTCCTGATGGCTGGCTTGCCACAACAGCCTCCAGCGGGCAAGTTCTTCACTAACCAATACTTCAGCGATCCGCTCCAAGGCGGTGGAGGAACGTTCGGAGATTGTGACTTCGAACCAACCTGCTACCCGGCCGCATATGCTCAGTACCCGTTCCCCTACACGGGAATAGCGGGTGCACCAGATTACACAGGCGGTTGGACGGCTGAGGCCGACTTTGTCCCATGGTACGCCAACAATACAGGCACAATGGAACTAGCAAGCGGTGGAGCCCAATCGTCTAGCAATCCACTAACGAACTTATTCGGGCAGTACTATCCGCCAGTCACCGGGCTCCTGATGGGTGAATCCTACCACATCATCCCAGGAACAACAGCCCTCTCTGGCATAAGCCTCACAGAAGACACAGCACTCAACTGGTACGTATCGCCACCGGGCAGCGCATTCGTCGGCCACACTATGGCTGCAAACCACCTCGGTCCATACTCGCAAGAGGGAGTCTGGCAAATAGCCGGAACCCACAACAGCGGCGAAGCATCGGCGATCTTCGAAGTCGACCTGAACGGCTTCATAAGCGGTAACGTGCTTGCGTTCACATGGAGTAACGAGTTCCGCACCCTAAGCTGGGGCACGATCAGCGTGAGCGGTGCTCCGGGTGGGGCTACGTGGAACTTCTACACGTACGACGGCATCTACCAAGCATTCCTACCCACAGGCCAATACAGCTTCACTATCAGCCAGGCAGGTTATGCGCCCCAAACCTGGTCCGTATCCGTCTCACCAGGCGAATCCGGCTCAGGCCAGAACGTATACCTGGAACAAAGCAACATCCCGGTCCCCGAGTTCAGTGGAATAGCGGTTGTCGCCTTCTCAGCGTTAGCAGCATCAGTATACCTACTAAAACGAAGACGCAAGTAAGCGTCCGAGCGCGCAAGCGCTCGTACCCTCTTTCTCTTTTCCCAAAAAACTAAAAGATTCTATAAACACGGTACCAACGTTTCAAATGCGTTCACGCGAAGCTATCTTGAAGGAGAGCGCCGAAGGGCGGCCAAAATTTCAGTGGGATAGTTGTCGAGCACTTACTCTTTTCTGACAACCACACAGACATACTCAAGTTTGCCTTGCGAGTTGTATGCGGACTTGCACTTGTACGCTTTCGTTATTTTGCTAGAATATCAGCGTGGAACTTCGATCTGTATTGACATGACTGCATTTTCCTATAGCGCTCAAGGATATGGGTCGTCGCAGATGGCTTCGACTTTAGTCTTCAACCGGATAGTTATGTAAGATGCATGCGTTGACGTCTGGGTTTGTAGACCAAATATCGTGGGCGCGTGATGCGAAGTCGATCGCTAGTAGGTGCTCCAGAAGTACCCGTGTGGGTTCTGCGTGCCTAGATGTCTCGTCAGATGGGCGTGGTGGGCTTTAGTCTCGAGGCAATTCGAACTACTATGTTAAGGCCTAACACGAGGAGGAGAAGGACTAGCGCGGCTCCCCAAGCGAATGCATGGGCGGTGGGGTAGGGTGAAGTTCCATACTCATAGATGAGCACGGTCATCGATTCGGCGGGCTCGAAGATGCTGTTCATCATGAATTGGTTACCCAGAGCTGTGAAAAGCAACGGGGCCGTCTCGCCCATGATTCTAGCCACTGACAGAGCTATGCCAGTTATGATTCCGCTCTTCGCAGTTGAGACAAGGATGTACATGAGTGTCTTGGATCTGGATATGCCCAGCGCCAACCCGCCCTCCTTGATCGAACTGGGCACGGTCTTTAACGATTCGTGAGTGGATATGGCGACGATTGGTATCATCATGAAACTCAAAGCGATTCCGCCCGCGAATGCCGAGAACCTGTGAAACGTCGCGACTATGACAACATACACAACGATCCCTGTTACGATAGAGGGAACCCCCGTCAGCACCTCGGCTACCAGCCTCAAGTTGTTAGCAACCTTCCCAGGGTATTCATACAGGTAGGCTCCAGCGAATAGCCCAATAGGGATACCGATCAGAGAAGCGATACCGACGACTGTGAGGCTTCCTTCGATGGCATTTATGATTCCGCCCCCGGCTCCTCCAATTGGAGGAGTAATTTGTGTGAAGAAGTCGAAGTTCAACGCCCCGAAGCCTCTGGAAATCGTTTGGTAGAGGATTGAAAGGAGTGGCACAAGCGCGATCAGGAATGCAAGTGTCGATAACGCAATGAATACCCTGTTGATGAACCGACGACTAGTGACCGAACTAAACATCACTGCCTACCTTACCATGAAACGCTAGTCTTGTGATCAAGAGTCGGCCGATCAGGTTCATTATGAGTGCGATCGCAAAAAGGATCAGAGCAAGTTCGAAAAGGGCGGCTAAGTATATGCCGTTTCCCGCAACCTCGGTAAACTCATTCGCGATGACGCTAGGAATCGTTTCGGCCGGAAGAAACAGTGATGGAGTTATCCTTGCAACGTTCCCGATGACCATGGCCACGGCCATTGTCTCCCCAATCGCCCGGCCCATGGCTAGGACGATAGCGGCGATTATTCCGGTGCTTGCATAAGGTATTACCGCCATCCGCATCGTTTCCCACTGGGTTCCTCCTAGAGCAATGCACGCCTCTCGTTGGGCGCGGGGGACGGCGGTGATGATTTCACGCATGAGGGCTGCTCCGTAAGGTATAATCATTATCGCCAATATGACCCCGGCTGTGAGCATGCCGAGGCCGTTCGTCTCGCCGGAGAAGATCGGTAAGAACCCAAGTGAGCCCATGAGCCCTGGGTCCACGTAACTGCTCATGAACGGGACAAGGAACAATATGCCCCAAAGGCCGTAAACGACGCTGGGTACTGCGGCCAAGAGTTCGACTAAGAAGATCGAGGGTAGTCGAAGTTTTCCTGGGGCTAATTCGGATTGAAATAACGCGATGCCCAAGCTGATCGGAACCGCGAAGAGTAAGGCGATGCACGTGGTTACAACTGAACCATATATTGCCGGTAGGGCACCGAGGATCGGCGGTCCGCCGTTCGGCGGATTTGGAATCCATTGACTGCTCGTGAGAAACCCAAAGCCGAATGCTATGATCGAATCCAAGCTTCCGTTGATGAGCGCATAAAGGCTAAGGATCGCTATAATCGGAATCGCGAACGACGTCACAATTAGAACGGTGTGCAAAAAATCGAGGTGCCGTGCTCGTTGGCGAGCACGGTTTTTTTCTACTTGCGTCTGCATTAGCTGTCGCTACGGTCGATTATGGCAGTAACGGTGTGCCTTGGTAGTTCAACGTCAACAGTAGTTGTTCGTCGGCTGAAACGACGTTGGCTGGGAGAGGCACGTAATAGAGGCCAGGGGCGAATTGTTGTCCATCATGGATCGCCCACCAGAAGAAGTGAGCGAGCGCCTGGGCCTTTGGCAGTGTCGTGCCTGGGTTCTTGGACATGTCCTGGTACACTAACATGTACGTGTAGGTTGCGATTGGGTAGGATTGTGGTCCTGCTGCATTTACAATGTGCAGCCGAAGGTCCTTTGGATTCGGTGTACCTGTCGCATTCGCGGCTGCGTAGAGTATGGTTTGAAGGGTTGGTGAAACGAAATTGCCCGCGGCGTTTTCAACTGCTCCAACTCCAAGGTTGTTCGAAAGTGCGTAGATAAGGTCCACATACCCTATCGCGCCATTAGTGTTGACAACTGCTCCCGCAACTCCTGGGTTTCCTTTTCCGCCTACTCCAGCCGCACCGGGGGCGGTGTCAACTGGCCAAGTGACGGAAGTGCTGTAACCCACTTGGGAAGCCCAATTCGGGTTAGTAACCGAAAGGAAGTTGGTGAACGCGAAGGTCGTTCCGCTCCCGTCGGATCTATGAACCGCCGTTATGTGGGCATCGGGCAGGTTAATGCCAGGGTTTAAGGCTACGAGTTGTGGGTCGTTCCATTTCTGTATCGTTCCCATATAGATTTGCGCTATGACGGAAGACGTGAAGTGCAGAACAGTGGAGCTGGGAATTCCGTAGGTTGCAAGATTGTATGTAACCGCTACCCCACCGAGGGTTTCTGGGAATAGAACTAGGCCAGGAGCTGCTGCGAATTGTGCGCTACTTAAGGGTGCATCTGATGCGCCGAAGTCAACTACTTTCGCCGTTATTTGTTGGATTCCGCCGCCGCTACCTATGCCGTTGTAACTAATCTGGACTTGTGGGTAGAGTTGGTTGTATGTGACCGTCCATTTCTGAATCAATGGTTGCGGAAATGTGGCTCCTGCGCCAGTTATGGAAACGGATGCAGTCGGTTGCCATCCAGATACGGAAGATGTGACCGAAGCCATCGTTGTTGCTGAGCTCATTGTTTCTGAAGTCATCATTGACTGTTCTGTGGTGGCTGGCGAGCTCACCGTCATCATTGACGAGGACTCTGACATCATTGTGGAAATTTGTTCCATACTTGTCGTGCTGCTAGTGCTGCTGTTGGTCGCGAAATAGTATCCCCCTGCAACCGCCGCGATTACGACGATTACTAGAGCAACTATTGCGATGTTGCGTTTCGAATTCTTGTTCGACATGTGAATCATCGAGAAAGCATGTTGACCTCAGTTATTATTTAGCGAGAACGCATTGTGAACACGTGCACTCACGTACACTTATGCGTACCATGTGGATAAAGATATTTACATGTGCATACACATATATCACCATGATTCATATAACTCGCATTCATTTACTCAGGCATTAACAGTAACCTCGGTCGGAAACTAACGATGACATCAGAAGTGTTGGCGGACCTGCAGATTGCAACATTACCCGACCGGAGTGTAAAGGACTTCTCTAATTTCAAAGAAAAAATGCGAGTAACCGGCTTGGACGCCGGCTTCGGCAAGAAAACGATCTTGGAGGACATATCAATCTCCTTCAAGGAGAACACCGTTACTGCCCTAATCGGTCCATCAGGCTGCGGAAAATCCACGTTCATTCGCTGCTTGAATAGAATGCACGAAGTCACACCCGGCGCGTGGATCAAAGGCCACATAACCCTGGACAACGACCCAATACTTGGCTCCTCCATCGATCCTGTAACAGTCCGAAGAAGGATCGGAATGGTATTCCAAAAACCGAACCCCTTCCCGACGATGTCAATCTACGACAACGTAGCCGCGGGCCTTCGATTGAACGGAGTCAGAGACAGCAAAGTGATCGCAACAAGAGTCGAGGAGACCCTGAAGAAATCGTTCCTATGGGAGGAGATCGGCGACAGAATACGTGAATCCGGTGCGAGCATTTCCGGCGGCCAACAGCAGCGGCTTTGCATCGCCCGCACCTTAGCCGTACAACCCGAAGTGATTCTAATGGACGAACCTTGTTCAGCGTTGGACCCGATTGCGACGGCTAAGATTGAGGAATTGATCACTCAGCTGAAGGCAACTTACACCGTCATAGTTGTCACACATAACATGCAACAAGCCGCGAGGATCTCGGATTTTACAGGATTCCTTTATCTCGGCAGGCTTATTGAAGTCGGCCCAACCCCCGAGATCTTCCAGAACCCGCGCAACGAGCTTACAGAACGCTACATCAGTGGGAAATTCGGGTAATCACTAATGCCGCGCCTCATGGATATGGGTGAAGAAAGACTCTCAAACGCCATAGGCGACATGGCGGTTCTAGCACAAGACTCTGTAGTGAAAGCCATCGAAGCATATGAGCAAGGGCAGCGAGTTAGCGACATCGCTCGCAAACGTGCTGAAGATTTGTCGAAGCTGAGCGCAGAAGTTGAGGAACTCTGCACCGACCTACTAGCGCGATACCAACCCGTGGCTACGGATCTAAGGTTCATCAAGTCCTGCCTTGAAATCGCATACGGGTTCAACCGGTTTGGCAGGTACGCCTATGATATTTCACAAGTCTTAGAGATGTACGGGGACCTATCGGACTGCGACAAGACCGAGATTCATGATGTCAGCGAAAAAGTCACCAAAATGATCGAACGAAGCATCCGGTCATTTAAGGCACGTGACACAGAGCTTGCACGCTCATTGCGAAAGGATGACGACGAAATCGACCGGACCTACTTCAAATACGCTGGGGAAGCGGCCAAGAATAAGGACACGTCGGTTCGGTGCGCCCTTGCCACGACGCTGGTGTTAAGATATCTAGAGAGAATTGCCGATCACGCCTGCTACATTGGTGACTCCGTTGTGTACATCGTTACTGGAACCAAAACGTGAGGTCGTATCTGTGAAAGAGATTGCCGTAGAGGCGAAAAGAGATTCTGAAGATCCACAGCCTCAGTCAGAGGATAGATACATACGTCGGGTCCAGGTTACTGGCAGAGGGTCATACATAGTTTCACTGCCGAAACCGTGGGTTGAGGAGGCGGGCCTTCGCAAGGGGGGTCGAATTGAGTTCAGCAAGCAGGAGAATTGGGGGCTGACGCTCACGCCGTTTGGCAGCACGCGGAATGATGACGAAAGGTCTCGTTGCACGCTTTCACTTCCTCCCAACGTAGACCCGGACGCGCTCACTCGCATGATAATCTCCCTATATGTAAGCGGATACTCGACGATTGAACTCAGATCGAAATCTGGCAACCTCACTTCACAAGTTAGGGATACGATTCGAGAAGTCGCCAGAGGAAAGTTGGTCGGGACAGAATTGGTTACGGAATCCGCGCAAAGCGCTACCCTCCAAGTGCTATTGAGTTACCCTCAACTGCTTGTGCCCGACGCTTTGAGGAGGATGCTCTCGATCCTTAACGCGATGCAACAAGACGCTATGCAGGCGTTCTCACGGCTGGATAAGGACTTAGCGAAACAGGTCGTTAAGATAGATGACGAAATAGATCGGTTCAGTCTTTATGTTATACGTCAACTCAAGTGGGCGGTCAAGCATCCAACTCTACTGTCGAGAGTTGGTTTGAGCTCACCCGTAGACTGCTTGGGCTACAGAATTATCGCAAAGAGCGTAGAACGCTCGGCCGACCACGCGTCAAGGATAGCGATTAACGTCTTACTGCTCCAGCAACCACCCACCGCCGCGCTCTTTAAGGAAGCTACGCAGATGAGCCAACAATCCTCTAAGATGATGGAGACCGCGTTACATGCGCTCTTCGCGAACGACTATAAGCTCGCGGAAACCATGCTTCTCGAAAGAGAAAAAGTCACTGAGTTAGAATCCAAGTTCGTCGAGCGGCTACTCAAAGAAAAACTTCCGGCAGGCGACTTGTCCGCCATGCGACTAATCTCAGAGAGCCTCCGAAGAATTGGAGAATACGCAACCGACGTTGCCGAGGTAGTTCTCAATTCTACTGTCCAGGAGATCTTAGACGAATCCGAGGAAATAGAGACTAAGGCATAGCATTAGCGCTTCACGCCTTGGAACAGTGGTAATTGCATTCTACGCGAAATAGAAGAGGCGCGGGCGGAAGCTCCGTTGAGGAAATCGCCACTGCCTATGGGCTAGGCGACCCGACCACTGCTACTCCGCGAACCAAACATCTTCTTCGGATTCCGTAACTTCGTGGTCAGTGCTGAGTTGCTTTTTCTTTGAGCGATTCAATTCGATTCGACCGCGAATACCTTCGGACGAGAATTTAGGACGTATCGTCATGATTCATCGAATCTACGTGAAACCATGTGAGTCACGCAAGCGGACCGTTTAGATCAAAGGGGAGCGTTCGGGCTGTCTGTTCCTATCTGAGAGTGGTTCGGAGATGGTTTCGTCAAGTCCTCGAGGCCAATTTCGGCATCCTTTAATAATGTTCTGCCTGTTCGTTGCGGCAAATTCGGTGTATCCCCTCTATGTCGAGAGAATTTAGGCATGTCCTTCGTGTTGCCGGGACGAACCTTGATGGTACTAAGAAGGTCGTATACGGGCTTACCCACATTAGGGGAGTCGGCCCTAGTTACGCCTCAGCGGTCGTCAAGGCCGCGGAAGTGCGGCCAGACCTGAGGATGGGTGAATTATCGGAGGGGGAGGTCGATAAGTTGGAGGACGTTATGCGCGACCCGGCAAAGTATGGGCTTCCTGCGCGTCTATTCAACCGCAGAAAGGGGCCCGATTCGGGACGTGATCAACATATGATCGGTGCCGACCTAACGCTCAGCACGAAAGCCGATGTCGATTTTATGACTGATATTAGAACTTGGAAGGGGATTAGACACTCGTTGGGTCTAAAGGTGCGCGGACAGCGGACCAGGACGACTGGCCGGAAAGGTCGGGCCGTCGGTGTAGCCAAGAAGGTAGTCATGGAGGCCGCTCGAGCTGCTGCCGCGGCGGCGGAGAAGGAAGAAAGGAAGTAGGTAGCCTGCATTGGGAGATCCAAAGAGAACCAGAAAAAGCTACGAAACACCTAGGCATCCTTGGCGAAGGGACCAGTTAGAGGTTGAGCTCCACCTAATGGGCGACTTCGGTCTCCGGAATAAGAGAGAACTCTGGCGGTACAAGACTATGCTCTCCGAAGTCAGAGGACAGGCAAGGTCCATGCTAGGCTCAACGGGTGACGAGCGAACGAAGTTGGAACGTGAATACTTATCCAAGCTAAGCAGGATTGGTGTCCTATCCGAGTCAGCAACTATAGACGACGTTCTCGACTTGGACATCAGGGACCTGCTCGAACGTCGCTTACAGACATTCGTTTTCAGGAAAGGTTTGGCTAAGTCTCTTTTCCAAGCGAGACAACTCGTGTCGCACGGGCATATTTCGGTGGGGGGCAAGATCATCTCTGTGCCGGGCTACATTGTAAAGCGTGACGAAGAGGGAAGAGTGAAGTACTCGACTCAGAGTCCGCTCGGGAAGACGGATCACCCGACGCGCAAGGTCATAACGGCAACCGCGGCCGGCCAAGCTGTAGCCGAAGCCTAACTACTAGACTCGTCTCCTCATGATTAAGAAAAGGACTACCGCTACGATCGTAACGACTGCGGCCAACCCTACAAGGGCGAACGAGTAGGGACCACTTCCGAGAATTATGGGAATCGGCCCGATGAGGATGATTGCTCCACCGCTCGCATTTCCCGAATTGGTCATTGATCCAAGAGCGATCAGCAGCGTTCCGATAAAGATCGCTGCAAACGCTAGTAAGAACAATAGACTTGCTAAGCCAAGTCGCGAAGGTTGAGCGTAGCTGGCTGGTTCCTGCGCAACTCCTCTCACTGCACAACTTTTACATATCCAGTTGGTCGCGTCAAAACAGTTTCCGCATACGGGTCGCCCGCAACGTTGACAGACGTATGTTGCGGTTTGCTGCCCACAAACTGCACATAGAGGGCCTGGCATGATCAGTCACCGCCCAATGAGTGATGGAAGCACCATGAGTACTAAAACCAGCAGAATTAGGACGATGGCAAGGATCATGACGATTTTCACCGATTGCTTGTCGGTCCCGAATACTATCGGGATCGGTCCAATTAGGAGAAGGCCGGCTCCTCGTCCGGAACCCTGGCCTCGCGGTGACCGAACGATGAGGACGATCATCGCGATGACGGCCAATGCAAAACCTAAGATGATGAGGAGAAATCCAAGATCCGTGAATGATGATGGGTTCATCGTTCTGACTTACCAATAACACCGCATCGGCAATGACCTTTAACTCTTCCAGATTTCATTGGAATAATCGATCGGTCGCGCCGTAATAGTTTATAAGCGCGCAGAAGCTACCTGCGAAATCTCTTGAAGCAGAAGTGAAAATAACGTGGACTTCGGACCCGAATTCGGTAAATCAGGCCATAAACCGTTTCTAAACGCCGGGCAACATGCTCCGTTCCACGCGCGGGGTCCGTAGGTCTTGGAAATTAAGATTCTTGAAGAGAAAGATAACTCCCTCAGGTTTCTGTTGGGGGGAGTGAGCCACGCTTACGCAAACGCCCTGCGTAGGGCGATGATGGCGGAGGTGCCGGCTATGGCAATTGATGATG
>Ga0326728_10002080_pt1 | contig 68090 bp, 57 predicted proteins | sample MB3enrmetagenome_FD_207602 | JGI IMG/M metagenome (GOLD analysis project Ga0326728, IMG submission 207602) | Lab enriched peat soil microbial communities from McLean, Ithaca, NY, United States - MB31MN | ecosystem: Environmental > Terrestrial > Soil > Wetlands > Peat | place: USA: New York... | reverse complement strand
TTGTGCTCTTCATAGCGATAGTCATGACAATCGCCGTAAAGCGCTACCGGCGCACGCTTGATTAACAAGCGCCGGGACCGCCATTTAGGGCTTGGCCGTAAATAAATCCTTTGTGCCCGCATCCGGCTTTTGGATCGCTTCGGCCGCTCCTCAATCGCAAAATCCTCAACGTAGGTCGGCTACGCCTGCGGTTTTGCTCAATCGTCGCGACCAAAATCGGTCTCAAAATCCGGCGCGGTCCCTAAAAGGCCTATTTGCGGACAAGCCCTTAGTTTTTGGTTTTGAGTTTTTAGTTTTTAGTTGAAAAGCCAAAGAATTACCGCAGAGACGCAAAGGGCACAGAGAAAAACTCGGCGCCCTCTGCGTCTGTGGTTGATTTCGGCAGCATCAACTGAATTCTCAAAATTTCAAATATCCCCGGCTGGATTTTCCACCATCGTCGAGAATACATTCGCCCCAGAACAATTTGTGGTCCGGTTCTCTTTACAAATGGATTTCCAATAAGCATATTGGTTTCAGATTGCCGGGCTGGAAATATCAAAGAAACGGCACACCTGTAGCCTCCATCAAAGGAGCAGATACAAATGGGGAAGAAGTTGTTGGAATTAGCGGTTGACATTGTACATGCTCAGGCCTCAATGGGTAAAATGACCGGCCAGGACATTGAGGGTGCGCTTGTCAGAGTCTATAACACACTGCACAAATTGAAACTTGCCGAAGACGAAGGCGAATCGATAACGCCGGATGGGCATATCATTCAGGATTTAGGAGTCACGGCCGCCGCAGACGCCAGCTCCTCCATCCAAGAGGATAGAGTCATTTGCATGGAGTGCCGGTCTGAGTTTCGGCAGCTCACTGCAAACCATCTTCGAATCCATCATCTGACGCCTAGAGAATACAAGAAAAAATGGGGATTTGCGCTCAAGCAGCCCCTTTCCGCAAGAATGCTGACCAAACTTCGCAGCCGATCAGCCAAGAAGCGCGGGTTGCCCGAAAAGCTAAAAATCTATCTGGACCAGAAACGAGAAAGCAAGACGAATTCGGGCCAGGAGATCTCAGGCGGGCCTGTCCACGGGAGGAGATCGCTTCACAAGGCATCCTGATCATTGGCGACGACCTGCATTCCAGAACTGTTCCCCGGCGCAGTAGGCTTTGATGTCACCCCGGATACCCCGCTTAACCATATTCCCGAATGGGACTCGATGTCGTCCGTCAATTTCAAAGTTTTTCTGGAGGAGACATTTGGAGTGAAGATCCCCGACGATCTGCTGGAAGGACGCACGACCACTGGTGAGCTAATGAACTTCATCAGAAGGGCGGCCTCATGGCCCCATCGAGCATACCCTCCGACCCTTTCGGAGTTACAAAGCTCCGGATCTTCCCGAAAAGGAACGGCAGCACTCCGCATTCCGGATCAATCAACTCACTGACGCACTCTCACCGGCCAACTATTTCCAGTAGAGCCCAGACCCGCCCTCCTCCTCAGTGCCGCAAACCGCGACAGTTGGACATGCATTTTCCGTTCAGTGTTATAATAGAGTCCACTTTATGAGAATGGCCGCGCCGCGTTCCAATTTTTCGTTGATAACCGGCTAACTCGCGCCGATTTTAAGTTTGAGAAGACAAGTTGGGGGAACACGCGAACGGCGTCCAAAACGGAGGGCAGCCAAACCTTTTTTCATCCCAGTAACGAGCAGGGGGAATGGGGAAAAAGATGCTAAACTACTGCAGCGCGCCTTTCGAAATGTTCGGCGCAGCGGCTTCTTTTATGATCAAATGCTTCGAAGTCGCGCCGAAATTCAGCCGGGCCGCAATAGCGCAGACAAAAGCGACCCAGGATTACTGGAATGGAGTACTCAAATACACCGCGGCGTTTATGGGTCCGTCCATAAATGCTTTGAGCGCGTTCATCGATACTGAAAAAGATAAAGTCGCGGAGAATTGCCCGACCGAAAATTTAAAGGATTACAGCGACTTATTTTTTATGAACGCCAGACTCGCGAGCGGTTCGATGACGGGCAGCCTTCGGGTTATGAACAAGTTTCTTTATGACAAGTTTAGACAAGCTTTTTCGGCCTGGTCCGACCCATTCGAAAACGGCGATGAAATAGGCGGTTTTGCCTTCAGGCTGGAAGAAACGCTCAGAGTGGCCGTTCATGAGTACCCGAAGGCCATCGATGCGATTGAACCGGAATTCGGTTTTCATCCGGACAGCGGCGGGTATGTGAAGGTGGCTGAAACCGAACGCTTTCGCCTGTACCAGGTACTGCCTCAAAGAAAGGACATATCACCCAGAAACAAGCCTATCCTGATCATTCCTCCCTACGTACTGGGAGCCAATATTCTGGCTTTTTTGCCGGGAGAGCAGCGGAGCTATGTCCACTGTTATGCGAACCTGGGAATCCCAACCTATATCCGCCTGGTAAGGGATATCCGCACCACTCCGGCGGTACAGACCATGACCGGGGAGGACGATGCGCTCGACACTCGCTTTTTCTGTCAGGAACTGTTGAACAGGCACGGTCAACAGGTAACCCTGAACGGCTTTTGCCAGGGCGGATATCAGGCCCTGGCGGCCCTATTGGCGGGAGAAGTGGACGGCCTCGTCGATGCCCTGATCACCTGCGTCACCCCGGTGGACGGCACCAGGAGCAAAACCCTGACCGATTTTATATCGCGCCTGCCGAAAAGGTTCAGGGACTTGAGGTATTCATTCAAAAAGCTCCCGAACGGAAACGTGGTCGTGGATGGCAGTCTTTTGAGCTGGGTTTACAGACTCAGAAAACTCGAGTCCGAATCGCCGATTCCATCGTTCCACCGCGACCTGGCAATGTTTGAGCCTCCCGCGGGTCAGCACGCCAGGATCAGCAAGACCGCGGCGGCGATCAATCACTGGATTAAGTATGATCAGGCGGACCTGCCGGTCGGCATAGTAAAGATGAGCTTCGATTCGTATACGGTTCCAATCGATGGGGAGGGGACTCTCCCCATTACACTTTTCGGCCGAAAGCTCAACCTCAAAAGGCTGGAGGAAAAGAAGATTCCATGGCTCATCTGTATTGCCGATGAAGATGACCTTGTTGACAGGGAAGCCTCGCTTGCGGCTCTCGATTACATAGATGCGGAGGTCAGCGTTTTCCCAAAGGGTCATGCGTCCCTGGCGACTTCATGGTCGGACCCCACCTCCGCGTGCGCGCCTCACCTTCGCTACCGCCTGCCGCACCGGCCGCCTTCCGACCCGGACAAGGAATACAGAGGCCCCGTGTGCTTTCAGATCGATCTGGACGCAGCCACGGGCACCTCCGGACCTTCGTGCGGCCAGGCATCTGATGAAAAGGCGCCGCCCAAATAACAAACGCTTAAAGCGTAAAGAAAATATTCAACGGGCACGAATCGCACAACGGTTTTTTGCGGCAATACAGATGCCCCGTCCTTACCAGCAGAGCATGAAATTCCTGAAAAACCGGGACATCAGGCTCCATGGCCCCCATGAAGTATTCCCTCAGATCCTCATATGAAATCGCCTCTTCAATCCACTCATGTCTGGAGAAAATTCGGTAGGTATACGCGTCCACTACAAAAGAAGGCTTGAACGCCGCATACAAAATGACGCTGTCGGCGGTCTCGGGACCAATGCCGCGGATTTCCAGAAGATCGGATCGCAGGTCCGCCTCGTCCTGATCCAAAAACTTGTCAAGAGCACCACCCCATTTGGTCTGGATGTGGTTGCAAAAGTTCTTAATCTTCTTTGCCTTCTGATTGTAGAACCCGGAGGAGCGTATGAGGCCGGCCAGTTCGGGCGTGTTCAATCCACAGACTCGCCCGAAGTCCAGTAGATCGTGCCGCCTCAGGTTGGCTATGGCGGTTGCCACATTTTTCCATGCCGTATTCTGTGTCAGGATAGCGCCCAATATGACCTCGAACACCGACTCAGCGGGCCACCAACCCTGTGGGCCAAGGGCGGCAAAAAGCCGGTCATATATCTCATGCAGCAGCTCTTTTGTATGCCCCCTCAAGCCAGACCAACCCCCACCAGCGCCGTCCCGCATTTTGCGCACGCGCCGTTCTTAAGGTTCTCAACCCTTACCGAATAGCCGACTCGCTTAATGAGCACGGTTCCACAGGAGTGGCAATAGGTATTCTCGCCGCTGTCTCCGGGAATATTGCCCGTATAAACATGCCGGAGACCCGCTTCCAGCCCGATTTGCCTGGCTCTGCCGATTGTTTGGACAGGCGTGGGCCCTCTGTCATGAAGCTGGTATGCAGGATGAAATCGGCTGACGTGCCATGGAGTCTCGGGTCCAAGACCGACAAGAAATCTCGCCAGATCTTTCAGCTCAGTCTCACTGTCGTTCAAGCCCGGTATGATCAACGTCGTAACTTCGAGCCAGACGCCGTTGGCCTTCATCGCCTCCAGCGTAGCGAGCACCGGTTTGAGCCTGGCCCCGCACTGCTCCTCATAGAATTGGTCATTGAAGGACTTGAGGTCCACATTGGCGGCTCCCAGCAACGGAACTGCGGCATCCAACGCCTCCCTGCTCATGTATCCGTTTGAAACAAAAACGTTTGCAAGTCCACGCTCCATTGCCAACTCGGCCACATCAAGGGCATATTCCATAAAAATCGTGGGTTCGGTGTAGGTGTAGGAAATAGTGGCACACCCCTGTTTCCGAGCGTGTTCGGCAACCATTTCGGCAGGCACGCTTTGCCCTTGGATTTCCCCATAGACACCCGGAGACTGAGATATATCGGCGTTTTGACAAAAACGGCATGAGAAATTGCACCCTGCCGTGGCAATCGAATAGCTCGTCGAGCCGGGATAGAAGTGAAAGAGCGGTTTCTTTTCGATAGGATCGATATGCTGAGCGATCAGTCTTCCATAAACAAGGCTCCAGAGCTTTCCATTCGTGTTCCGGCGGACCCCGCATTTCCCCAACCGGTCAGGATCGATACGGCAATGATGAGCGCAAAGAAAACAGTGCACCCTGTTTTCATCCAACCGTTTGTAGAGCATAGCCTCTTTCATGCCCGACCCCTTCGGTCCTGAACGGGATTAACAAAATTGGAGCGAGTGGTGGAAGCGGTTTCAGTCTTTGTGAGGCAAGGTGGAACCGCCTTTAGAAGTCCGCCAGCAGCCAAAAGACCCCATTGACACTTTCGCCCCGGCTGGGATTTCATCGAAAACCGGTGTCTGTAATGTCCGGACTCGGCAGCACACATCGATCCGCATTGCAATGAAGTATCCAAAGGGATGTCTTTGCAAAAAAGGGATTTTCTCCAACGGATGAACGTAGTTGAAAAGTGGAAGAGGCAGGAAGAAGCAGGTCCGCCATTCAATTGGAACGGCTCCGGACAAGACGCCGGCGCTCATCCTTCGAAGCTGAAAAACGCTGAAGAACCTTGCGCGTCTGTAAACCGAATCTTTCCAGAACCCTTCTATCAAATATTGGATTCGACTTAGCGAATACTTATTGAGCACACCCAGCAGCACGTTCCGACGCGCGACACGGAACGCTTCCTTGAGGGCCAGGTAAGGCTCGTCAACGAACTCGAGCGTGTTAATCAGGGCCACGGTATCGAATTCGTTGTCTTCGTAAGGCAGGTTTTCGGCAAACCCCTTTTCCAGGCCGGCTCTGGCGCCAAGCCGCCTTCGCGCCAGTTCGAGGCTCGAGCCCGAGGGCTCAAGCCCCGTCACCATGTGCCCTTGAGACATGAACCATTCCAGGAAAATACCGCTCCCGCACCCCACTTCCAGCACGCGATGAGGAGAGGCGGGCGTCCACACCTTGCTGAAGAGTTCTTTTTCGACCTTTAGAACCCTTTGCCCCTGCGTAGAGCTAAACCATCTCTGCTGCCGCTCGGCGTCGGTCAGACTGAAAACGTAGCCCACACTAAACCCTCATCAGACGCGCCAAAACACCAGGATAAAAACTCATTCGCCGCCCCTGCTCATCGGTTGCATCCCCGGAGAGCCAAAACGCCCACCGATGGATACCGCCGACACGCTCTTTGGGCCTGTAGCGGCTATCCCTGATAATAAAAATGGTTTCACTTATTTTCAAGGATTGCACCTTTTGAGCCGGATGTCACTATCCGAGCGTACCTGGCCAGGTATCCGCTCTTTATTCTCGGCTCGCGAGGTTTCCACTGTTTTCTCCGTTTTTCCAGAGTTGCATCGTCAACCAGCAATTCCAGTTTCTTATTCGGAATATCAATGAGGATTTCATCGCCTTCTTCGATCAGCGCAATCGGACCGCCAACGGCGGCCTCGGGCGACAGGTGGCCTATGGCAGCCCCGCTGGTGCCTCCGCTGAACCGGCCGTCGGTGATGAGCGCCACTTGCAGCCCGAGTCCTCTACCCACGATCGCAGCGGTCGGAGTCAACATCTCCTGCATCCCGGGGCCCCCTTTGGGCCCTTCGTACCTGATTACAACGACGTCCCCAGCTACGATTCGGCCTCCCAGGATTGCATCAGCCGCTTCGTTTTCGCTCTCGAAAACCCGCGCCTTGCCCTTCCTTGTAAGCATTTCCGGGGCAACCGCCGACTGTTTTACCACGCCCCCTTCCGGCGCAAGATTTCCATGGAGAATGGCTATTCCTCCCTGGTCATGATATGGATTTTCAAGAGGCCGAATCACGTTCGGCAGAAGAACGCGAACATCTTTCAGATTCTGTCCGACAGGTTTTCCGGTGACCGTAAGAGGCTCAGGGTTTATCAGCTCACGCCGCGAAAGCTCTTTCATTACCGCCTGAACACCTCCCGCGGCATCAAGGTCTTCCAGGAAATGCTCTCCCCCCGGTCTCAGGCTGCAAAGGTGGGGAGTGCGGGCGCTTATCTCGTTGAAAACTTCGAGATCGATTCGGATTTCGGCTTCGTTAGCTACGGCTGGAACGTGCAGGACCGTGTTCGTGGAGCAGCCAAGCGCCATATCCACAGTTATGGCGTTTTCAAAGGCAGCCCTGGTCGCGATGTCGCGCGGCTTGAGGTCCTTCGCCACCAGGTCGATTATTCGAGATCCGGCCTCTTTGGCCAGGCGCACCCTGGCCGCCGTGACCGCCGGGATAGTTCCGTTGCCGGGCAATGCCAATCCCAGCGCCTCGGCCAGACAGTTCATTGAATTCGCCGTGAACATGCCCGCACAGGACCCGCACCCCGGACAGGCGTTGTCCTCCAACTGCTGGAGCTGCTCCGCCGAAATTTTGCCTGCCTTCAACGCCCCGACGCCCTCGAAAACCGATACCAGATCAACCGGCTTGCCGCCTATATGACCCGCCAACATGGGGCCTCCGCTTACCATAATTGCCGGTATATTCAGCCTCAAAGCCGCCATCATCATGCCGGGAATAATCTTATCGCAGTTCGTGACCAGCACCAGTCCATCAAAGGGATGAGCAATCGCCATTACTTCCACTGAATCGGCTATTAATTCGCGGCTTGCCAGAGAGTAGCGCATTCCGGCATGGTTCATCGCAATTCCGTCGCAGATGCCGATTGTGCTGAACTCAACAGGAGTACCTCCGGCCATTCTGATACCAGCTTTGACCCCGTCGGCTATCTTGTCCAGGTGAATGTGTCCGGGAATGATTTCGTTGGCAGAGTTGACTACACCTATGATAGGCCTGTCTATCTCCGCCTGCGTATAGCCCATGGCCCTGAAAAGTGAGCGATGAGGAGCTTTTTCAATACCCTTTTTCATTAAATCGCTTCGCATTCGATTATCCCCCTTTGACGAAACAGTATTCTACAAATTCCGAAACATATAGTAATTACAATATATTTGGTGGTTTTGGAAGAGAAAACACAAGCGCCGAAAAGTTGACGCTGAATCTCCAAAGTCGTATAATTCACACAATTCAAAGTTTCCGATCATGAACGAAAAGGGCCCTTTCCGGGCGGAACCGATCAGACGGATCTCGTTATGAGCTATATATTCGGTCCGGTACCATCCAGGCGGCTGGGCCGGTCCCTGGGAATCGACGTCATCGCGCCGAAGACATGTTCATTCGACTGCATTTACTGCGAGTCAGGGCCGACTACCCGTCTGAGCGTAAAAAGAGAAGACTTCGCAGATCCGTCGGAAGTCATCAGGGAATTGGACTCTTTTTTTCATATTCACCCGAACGGGGCCGACGTTCTGACCTTTTCGAGCGCCGGGGAACCAACGCTCTACTCCGGCATAGGAGAACTCATAGCTGAAATCAAGAAGACTTTTCCGCATCTTCCATTGACCGTTCTAACAAACGGCTCGCTCTTATGGGAACCGGAAGTGAGGCGATGCCTTCTAAAAGCCGACCGGGTCGTCCCATCTCTGGATGCGGTCACCACCGGCGTCTTCCGCAGGATCAACCGGCCCCACCCTTCCCTGGAGCCGCGACAGATCATCGAAGGGCTCCGGGCTTTTCGCTCAGAATACAATGGCAGGCTGCACATTGAGATAGTTCTGGTCTCAGGCGTCAACGACACCCCGGCGGAACTTTCCGAGCTGGCGCGCGTCATAGAACCGATAAAACCTGACAAGATTGAACTCAACACTGTTGTCCGCCCTCCGGCTTGCGCGGGCACCCGGGGATTATCAAGAGATCGTATGGCATGGGCCGCCTCTTTTTTCAGTTCGACCGATACGGAAACGGTCGGCGTGTTCAGGCCGGAAGCCCGGAGCCGCGGTAAAGAAGAACTGGGCGACCGCATCATTGAGACAGTGACAAGGCGGCCATGTATGGTGTCGGAACTTGCAGCCTCCCTCGGAGCAGCGGAAAATGTAGTGGAACTGGAAGCCGCCAGGCTTCATTCACTGGGAAGGCTCGCCATCCATCGCTTTGATGGGAAAGTGTTCTTGTGCCGTCCCAAAGATAATGCCGGATGCTGATACACCCGGCTTCTTTCTAAAGTCACATCTTCAGGTCGTTCCGGACAGAAGGCGGAGTTTCCAGTATCTCCGCAGGCTTGTTCGGAATCGTCTTGGCTATCAACGTATGGGCAAAGAGCTTTGCGGCCAGTTCTTTGACCTGAGCGGCGCTGACTACCCTGACAAGTTCCGGATAGCGCTGGCCGTAGTCCCACCCCAGGCCCAGCACTTCATTCAGCGCGGCCTCTGCCGCCTGATTTCCGAGTGTCTCCCTGCCCAGCTTCAACCCCACGAGCATGGTCTCCTTGGCCTTTTCGAGTTCGCTCTCAGGGACCAGTTCCCCGGCCAGCCGTTTCAAATCCTTCAGGATGATCTCCTCGACTTCAGGCAGATTGGCCGTGGTGGTCTGTGTCATGACACCGAAATACCCCGCGTGTTTTCCATAGAAAGGAAAAGTATTTACAGTATAGACCAGGTTCCGGTCGCCGCCGCGAAGAGAGTCGAATATCCTGCCGGCAGGCGAACCGCCTCCTGACAGCACCGATGTGAGCACATCCAGAACGGGCCTCTCGGAGTTGTTTATATCAATCCCGTTTGCTCCAATGAATAAGGCAGCGCTGTTCTTCTCGTTGTTGATTTCCACTTCGCGATTACTGCTGATTTGATGGGTTTCGTCCGGCATCACCTTCTCAACCGGCGCGCCACTCCACTTGGCGAACTTTTGCTTCACAAGCGCCTTCGTCTTAACCGGATCGACATCCCCGTAAATTGCAAGAACCGAATGGGTCGGGTTCACCATTTTGCGGTAGAAAGCGAGTATCTCCTCCCGTGTAAACGCGCCGACCGACTTCACCGTTCCCAGTTTGTCGTTCACGTAGCTGGACTTCCGGAAATAATTTTTTTTGAACAACCGCATAATTTCGTTATGCCAGTTTTCATCCAACTTCTTGATTGCAAGCAGAGTGTCCTGCCTTTGCTTTTCGATCTCGTCTTTTGGAAACTGTGCGTTCTGGGCAACATCGGCAAGCATGTCCAGCGCCCAGTCGAAGTCTTCTTTCAACACCTTCATAGAAACATGATACGTATTATTATCGGATTGGGCGATGATGACACCGCCGGCGTCCTCGACTTTTCTCAGCAAAGTGAGTTTTGGCACAGTCTTGGTCCCGGAAGTCAGAAGCCCGGCCGTGAATAGCGAAAGCCCGGGGTGATCGAGATCCTCCAGGGCCAGACCGCCGGCCCCATAGAGATGAAGAGTTACGAGGGGCAAGCCGGAGTCCTGTTTTATCAGCGTCTTCAGCCCGTTTTCCATCCGGTTGAATTCAACCGGCGGCATTTTCGGAACCTGACATGCGGCCGTCTCGTTCGGGACTTGGGCTGAGAGCGGCTTTATCACCGCCACGTTCATATGGTCAGGCACAAGGTAGCGCCGGGCAACCGCCTGCACCTCTTCGGCAGTTACGGCACGAACATGGTTCACGTAATCTTCATCATAGTAAGGATTCCCGGTAAGCAAATAAGATGAGGCAAACGAAGTAGCCTTGGCCCCTACCGCCTCCTGTTCGAAAACGTGGTGGGCGATGGCGGTCTTCTTGGCATTGGCCAGTTCCGCGGCGGTAACGGGAATCGTCTTGAAGGCCTCGATCTCATCCTGGATATCCTTCAATGCCGACGGCCACTCAGAAGGAGCAAGTGAAACCGAGATAACAAACTGGCCCCGAACAAAAGCCGGGGTCCAGTTGGAGGCCTCGACGCTGAAAACCTTATTCTGATCTTCTTTCAGGCGACAATGCAGGCGGCACGTCTCCCCTTCGCCCATTACGTGCGCGAGGACATCGAGAGCATAGAGGTCCTTTTCATATGCATTGACCGACGGGAATCCAATCATAGCCTGAACCAGCCTGGCTATGGGGATTTCCCTTTCCTCCCATCGGACACTGTCCTGCATGGGCTCTTCAGGCAGGACCACGGGATCGGAATTTCTGGGAAGAAAGTCTTTGGTCTTTTCCGCCACGAACCGGAGGACCTCCCGGGCAGGAACATTCCCTGACAGGACCACTACCACATTTTCCGGTTGATAGCGCTGTTGATAATAGTCCAGGAGCGCCTCTCTTCCCTGCTGAACGAAAACTTCCTCGTATCCGATCACCGGGTATCTGACAGGGCTTGTTTGATAGGCGGTCTGAATGAACAGCTTCCATAATTCCGTGTTCGGGTTGCTTTCGCCAAGCTTCATTTCCTGCTGGATAACAGGCTTTTCCCTGGCTACCTCCTTGGGATCGATGACGTTTTCGGACACATAGGATATCAGCAGATCCAAGGCATCTTTCCAGTGGCCGGCCCCAGTGTTTATATAGAACACCGTTCGGTCAAAGCTCGTATAGGCGTTTGTCGTACCGCCCATTGCCCGAATTCGTTCTTTTGCCTGCTCCTCAGTGAATGAACGCGTAGTCCCTCCGGCCAGAACGTGTTCAAGATAATGCGAAAGACCGGCTCGCATGTATTTGCCTTCAAAAACGGACCCCGCACGCACAAAGACCTGCGCCGAGACAACTTCCGCGCTGGGCTGCTGATGAACCAGCAGTGTGAGACCATTTTTCAGCACAAGAAACAGATCCTCAGGCTTCGAGGCAATCGTGCGCTGCACAAACTGTCTCGACTCGGGAGAAATCAGCGGACATTCCCTGCCTTCATCCGGAGGCGCGGCAAGAACCTGTCCGGCTCTTACGGTTAGGGCCATAACGCAAACCAACACCACTCTTCCAAGCATTTTACGGGCATTCCTTTCAAAATATTTTAGCCATCAGATAAGCAGGAACGGCATGACGGGTAATTGTAATAGAGTGACTGATAGAAATTCCACTGGAAATTTCAATGGATCTGAAAGTGTGCCATTCAGGGCTTGTACGTAAGCTTGCCGGATTCCAACATCCGGCAGATCAGGCCAAACCTGTCGACAACTCCTTCATTTGAGGGCCACCGGCGCGGCGGACGCACAAATTCGATCAATTGCCAGCCCTGGCCGGTTAATCCGATCTCCACCGCAATATCGTTCAGGTTCACGGATCGAAGCAGTTCTTCTATCCAGGGCACGATCTCCGCGCTAAACCGGTTGGGGAATTCGACCCTGTGGAATGCAAGGGCCGTTGAGCGTCCCAAACGGTCGAATGCATGCCGGTTATCGGAAGGGCTCCTTTTGAGAATTCCAGCACACTGGTAATTGACGAAAACCAGCAGAAATCTCTCCTCATATTCCACAATCTCCTGAATAATCAAAGGATTATAAAGTCCGACCAGGGTCGATTGCTCGTAACCGGCCGAAATGAGCTGCGCGCCACCCGAAACACGGGGTCCCATCGCAATGAACGGGGGAGCAAAATCATCTGCAATGGCTTTCTTTTGACGCCCATAATAAACGCGGGCGCACGGATGAGGGCATTTCAGGAATTGAAACAGTACTTCCTGGGCCAGCCTGGATTTACGGATATAGTATGAAAAAGCGCTGGGGAATGTTTTTTTGCCGGCCGCTTCCAGGATACCGGCGAACCTTGGACTCGGGAACAGGATCAACCCCGCGGAAAGCATAAGTCTTCGCTCTTCGGGCGTATAATCTCCTATTGAGGCCCGAACTCCAAGATTCACAACTCCCGGACAGCCCATCAATGGGGCAATTGCAACCAGCTTGTTCATCATTGGATCTATCCGGCAGGAGGGCACCACACGGATGGCTGAAGAACACGGGCGTTTCAATGCAGACAGTGCGGCTTTTTAACGCGCAGTTTCCTGCACATTGATCTGGCCGCTCAGCAACAGGTCCGGGTGAACGCCGTAGTTGTAGCTTCGCATACGAAAATAATTGTCGAGAATTCCGACCTTCGAATCGACGTAATCGTAGATGGTAAGTCGATTGCCGCCTGAGTCTCCATCCTGGCACAAATCCCGCAGAGCATTGGAGAGACCTCTTTGAAAGTAAATCGGGATGGCCAGGAAAACCACATGGGCTTTCAGGACGTGCGAAACATAAGGCATGACCCGTGGAGATATCAGAACGACCCTGGCCTTTAACGCTTCAGGCGGCACCACGTTGTTATTGCTGTCGTCGTTATTCGGATTCATGGCGGAGTAATACCGATTAAAAGAAAAGGCCTCGATACCTCGCCGGCTCAACTCTTCAGACAACACACCGTCCTGCTCCCCGCCTCCGGAAAGCACGAGAATCCGCTCTTCCCCTTTTCCAATTTCGGCCTCCACATCATCCACGATCTTAAAATTTCTCTGGTGGTTAATCATGAGGTCTTTGAGCATGGCCTGGTAGTCGGCCCTCGAGCTATAGGGATAGGTGAATTCTGTCGGGCGCGCAATGACGGTGCCGGTGACGACGCCGCGTCCTTCTCGAGCATCTTTTTCATTGATCGTGTAAACGATGTCTCCGAGATAAAAATTGATAAGCTTTAGAAGGCGGTCCTTTCGTTGAACGGAGTTGGACAAACCCAAAATGTAGCGGCAGTCGAAGTTCGGAATAAGTGTTGTGAGGACTTTGGAAGGAGACCTCTGAGACTCGTCGAAGATTATGTATCCAATCTTGTCGTAGATCTTCCTCCAATAACGCATGATTTCACCGGTATGGCCGATTGTAATCAGTTTTCCCACCTGATGAGTTCCGCCGGAGAAAATTCCAACTTCCGAGTTTGGGATTTGGAGAAAACTTTCAATTTTCCTAAGCCACCCATCGAGAAGATCTATTTTGGGAATTATTATTAAAGTCGGCTGGCGCCTTTGAGACACGGTATAGAGCGCTATAACCGTTTTTCCGCTCTTGTGGCCGCCGACAAGTGTAGCGCAATCATGTTCCAGAACTGCTTCGGCCGCGTCCTGCTGGTAGTTTTTCAACTCACCGTGAAATTCTACGGCTACAGGCTCGAAGTAACGCCTTCGATCGATCATCCGGTACGGAATCTGGTACCTTTTGCAGAGATCGACAAACTGGTCGAGAAAACCTCTCGGAATGAGATAGCTGCGGCCTTTCTGCTTCATACAACTTATCTGCGCCGGGATGTTGCCGATCCATTCGCCGCGGTTGTGCCGCATCTCATAGTCAGGATTCGTAAAGACAAGCCGTTCGAGTAGTTTCCTTTCGAGCATGCCTGGCAATCCGTCGACAGGGATCTTGATCCACTCCGAGAGCAAGACGCTGACATTCTTGTTAAACATTCATAAACCCTTTGCCGCACGCGACAGAACCAACCGCATCGGCTGACGGTGCGATAATGGACGCAATAGCGCCTTCACCCGCCGGCAACTGACAAACCGGCTATACGCTAGTCGTGCCCCAAACTGTTAAGACCAAATATGCGATGGTGTAGCGCTATTATATCTCAACTTAAAGGAATATGTTATATAGATTATACCTATTCCCGAAGGAGTTTTTTATGAAAAATCAGTCCCCGCATCTGCAGATTATAGGACAACTTGCCCAAGAATACGATGGAAAATATCGAGAACTGGAGAAACAAATTGCCGAAATCCCGCCTGAGAGCGTTCTGCCTCAGTTGATCGCGCTCGCAGACCGCACCACTGACCACTTTCGCTCGGCCCAGGTCGCTTTATTTTCAATGCCTGATTTATTCGATGGAGAGGAAAGGGGAAAGGCCTTGCAGGGCTTTACTTCAATGTGCCGCGCTTTCGATGAAATGCGAATACTTTTTCATTTCCTGGTTCAAAAGGATTCCAACGAAGCCGAAAAACCATGATCTAAATGTAAGTGTTTTAGATATCGAGATTTTTGAACTTCTGATCCGAAACTGCCGGCGGAGCGGTCTATGGCTGCTCTCCGCCGACAAGACCTTTTTTGATGAGATAGTAGAGTTCGCCTGGTTGTTTCATCGGCCCGGCGATCCTTTCCGCCGATTCACCGGTACCGCAGAAAAGATCGATACGGCCCGGCCCCTTGATTGCTCCCCCGGTGTCCTGGTTTAGCACCCACCTTCCAAAACGTTCCCATGCGCGGATTTCCCCCGATCCGTCAACGACGGGTTTTTCGCTCACCAGGAAGGCAAGCCCGCCGGCCGGGTGGAATGCGGGATCGGCAGCAATTGATCTTCCGGCCGTCAGAACGGTCCCGAAGCTGCCAAGCGGTCCCTGCTCAACCCGTTTGAAAAAAACGTAGCTCTCGTTCTTCCACATTATTTCATTGCGGATTTCGGGGTTTGAGCACAGATATTTGCGAATTGCCTGGAGGGACATTTCATCGCGTGAAACCGCACCGCTTTCGATAAGATCTTTCCCGATGCTATAGTACGGACGTCCGTTGTGGCCCGCATAGCCCACCCGCTCCTGCCGGCCGTCAGGAAGCGTGATCACACCCGATCCCTGGATGTGAAGGAAAAAACAGTCCACCGGGTCGGCCAGCCACGCAATTGGCGTGGCGGTTTGCGATCCGGGTTTTTCCAGCACCTTTTTGCCGTCTATTTCAGCCCGTGAATAATATGGAACGACACGGTTTTTTTCCAGACGGCCCATAAGCCGTTCACCATGGAATTTGCTGCCGAAACTGTCCAGATCTACAATCAACAGGTCTGAGGGAACGGGGTAAATCGGCCACCTGAATTTGCCCCCAGGTTCAAGGCTTGCTTCTATTACCGGCTCATAATACCCGGTAACCAGCATCTTCCCGGAATTATTCTGAGGGACCACCCTGAAGATGTCGAAATCTTGCGAAATCGACTCTAAGTTCAACCGGCCGGAATCCAGAAGAGTGACAAAATGTTCCATGGACTGCCGCATAACCTTTACCGGCGTCCTGAAATGACCCCATGAGAGCTGAGTGTCTTCAGAAGCTTTCATATACCATGCAAGACTTTTCTCAAGGGCGGACCGAAGGGAAGCGGTTGACTCTTGGTCCTGAAAATCGGGCAGCAGGTCTCGAGGAATTTTTTCGAAAACAGTCCCCTCGGCAGGTTGCCGAGGGGACTGAGAAGGTTTTGAGGGGCAACCGGTCAGCAGGATAAGGCACATAAGCCATAAAACAGGATATCGCGCTTTACCCATAATCTGAACACCGGTTTTGCGGCATCGAGGCGCTAGGTGCCCATTTCCCACGAATGCAGGTAGGCGTCCTGTTCCTCAGTAAGCGTATCGATCCGGATTCCCATGCTCTCAAGTTTGAGACGGGCTATTTCTCGATCGATCTCCATAGGCACCCGATATACCTGCTTTTTCAGGGATGCATGATTCTTGGCAATATATTCGGAAGACAGCGCCTGGTTTGCAAAGCTCATGTCCATAACACTCGAAGGATGACCCTCGGCGGCAGCCAGGTTTATGAGGCGGCCTTCACCCAACAGGTATATCCTCCGTCCGTTTTTCAAGCTGAATTCCTCAACGAAATCACGCATACTCCGGACCGTGGAAGATATTTCCCGAAGAGCGTTCAGATCGATCTCCACGTTGAAGTGACCCGAGTTGCTCACAATCGCTCCGTCTTTCATCACCTCAAAGTGTTCCCTGCGAAGCACGTGAATGTCACCGGTGAGCGTACAGAAGAAATCACCGATGGGAGCCGCTTTTTCCATGGACATCACCTGGTAGCCGTCCATGACTGCTTCAAGCGCCCGCAACGGGTTTACTTCAGTCACTATAACCTTGGCGCCCATCCCGGAAGCGCGCATCGCAACGCCCCGGCCGCACCACCCATATCCGCACACGACAAAATTGGAACCGGCAAGTATCCGGTTTGTAGCCCGAATTATGCCGTCGACCGTGCTTTGCCCCGTGCCGTAGCGGTTGTCAAAGAGGTGTTTGGTGTCCGCATCGTTTACTGCAACAATCGGGTACTGAAGAATGCCCTTTTCCGCCATACTGCGGAGCCGAATCACACCGGTGGTAGTTTCTTCGGTACCGCCGATTACGTTTACGAGCAATTCCTTCCGCTCGGAATGCAGAACGCTCACCAGGTCGGCCCCGTCGTCCATGGTGACTTGAGGGGAATGCTCGAGCGCGCTGTGAATGTGACGATAGTATGTTTCCTTATCTTCACCCTTAATGGCAAATACAGGGATCCCTTCCTGAATGGCGAGGAATGCCGCAACATCGTCCTGCGTGCTCAAAGGGTTTGATGCACAAATGCGCAGATCGGCCCCACCGGATTTCAAGGTCTGCGCCAGAGCCGCGGTTTCAGTTGTAACGTGCAGACAGGCGGCCATACGTAATCCAGCCAAAGGCTTTTCCGAAATGAACCTTTTCTGAATCGACCGCAGCACGGGCATGGATTGGGCAGCCCATTCCACCCTTAGACGCCCCTTATCCGCAAGACCCTTGTCCATAATATCGAAATTCATGTATTCTCCTAGGTGTCGTGAGCCTCAAAGCAACCGGCCCATTAACGTCCGAAACAGGGATTTTACAAATCCCACTCATCTGAGACAGAGGCAATCAATCCTTGGTACGAACAAAAGTTCAATCAATCTAATACAAAAGACATAAAAAAAGCCGCAGCCGTCCACAACAGGACGGCCTGCGGCATATGGAAATTCTCAGCTTTTTTTGCTGAGGCCACTAAGTCCCGCTCTGTCTCTCAGGATATCCGCCATATCGGTTTTTTCCCAGGTAAAATCCGGATCAATTCTACCGAAATGGCCGCCGCAGGCCGTCTTCTTGAATATCGGCCTGGTGAGCCTCAGGTATTTAATCATGGTTGCAGGTTTAAAACTGAACAGCTCACGCACGAGCGCCTGAATATCCTCATCAGGAATGCGTCCCGTACCGAAAGTATCGATCATCAGGGAGACGGGCTCGGCGACCCCGATGCTGTAAGCGACCTGGACTTCGACCCGGTCGGCGATATCGGCGGCCACGATGTTTTTTGCGACATACCTGGCCATATATGACGCCGTTCGGTCGACTTTCGACGGATCCTTGCCCGAGAAGCCCCCTCCGCCGTGGCTGCCCTGCCCTCCGTAGGTATCGGCGATTATTTTTCTGCCGGTGAGGCCGCAGTCTCCCAACGGACCGCCTACCACGAACCTCCCCGTGGTATTTATGTAAAATTTTGTCTTCGAATCGAGAAACTCCGCGGGGATGACCTTCTTTACAACCTCTTCTATTATCCCCTCCCGCAGGGACGAATAGGTCACATTCGGAGTGTGTTGAGCGGCTACGACCACGGTATCAACTCTTTTAGGCTTGTGATCGAGATATTCGACCGTCACCTGGCTCTTTCCATCCGGCCGAAGGAAATCAAGCACTCCGTTCTTCCGCACTTCGGCGAGCTTCCGGGAAATCCGGTGGGCATAGTAGATCGGCATCGGCATGAGCACGGGGGTTTCATTGCAAGCATAGCCAAACATCAGGCCCTGGTCTCCGGCGCCCTGCTCTTCAAAAAGGCCCTCGCCGGCATTGACGCCGATTGCGATATCCGGCGACTGTTTATCGATGCTCGTAATTACCGCGCATGTTTCCCAGTCAAACCCCATTGAAGAGTCATTGTACCCGATCTCTCTGATAGTCTCTCTCACGATGGAGGGTATATCGACATAAGTGAGAGTCGTGATTTCGCCGGCGACAAAAGCCAGCCCTGTCGTCACAAGGGTTTCGCAGGCAACTCGCGCTCCTGTATCCTCCGCGATGATCGCATCCAGAACCGCGTCCGAGATCTGATCAGCGACTTTGTCCGGGTGCCCTTCCGTTACGGATTCGGAAGTAAACAAATAACTCCTCATTGACATTAGGAAAATCTCCTTTTCCCAAAAGGGGGTTTAGGCGGGGCAAGACCATTGGCGCAGCCTGGAAGCCTATTTAACAATCGCAATATCGACTGCCGCCCTTTCGGCACATCTTCTGTTTTCTGAATCAACATGAACCACTTTGGGTTTGCGAAGAGCAACTTCGGCTTCGTCATAATTCGCATAGGTCGCTATTATTATCAGGTCTCCCGGCGCCCCCAGCCTCGCAGCAGCTCCGTTCAGACAGATGTCGCCCTTTCCGGCCGGACCGGCGATTGCGTAGGTATCAAACCTGGCGCCGTTGTATATATTATAGACCTTTATCTGTTCATAGTTCAGAATGTCGGCAGCCGCCATCAGATCAGCGTCTATGGTGAGGCTTCCCTCGTAGTTCAGATTGGCGTCCGTAACCCTGGCACGATGAATCTTGGATTTAAGCAGCGTTCTTTGCATGACTTTCCTCCCGGCAGAGATCGCTCGAGATCAACTGGGACTGGTGAAATTCAGAAACGGATTTCGCAGCAGAGCCAGATTTCCAGCGCGTGGGAGCCTTTTGCCTGAAGGATCGCCTTTGAGCTTGCTTGGACTGATTTCTGCACTGCTGCATCTCGTAAAAACCTTCGATGATGCGCATCCCATTCCAATACGTCATTGAACGGACCTCCATTCCCCAGGCAGTTGCCGCAAAGGACCGGAGCGTCCGGTTCGATTTTGTCCCGGTCTAATCGATCCGGGCGAATGTGGAGACACAAACCATTTATTATTACCAAATAAAACGAATTATAGTCAAGTCTTATGAACAAGCCAGCGGTTGTTTAACCGCCCTTACACCTCCCGCGTGTCCAGAGTTTACTCGAAACTTTTTCTTTCCAACCGTCATGTTCTCATCTTATACTCCGCCGGAATTGCGAGTACAAGGATTCTCAATAAATGCGCAACACGGCAAAGCCAATCCAGGAAAGAGCGGCTGTGGGGCGCAAGGCTTATTTGTTCAGGTTTTCTTCCGGCGTTTTCCGCCCTGCGGTTGACGCGCAATAAAAGGATTTCAGTTTGAGCAACGTTTATGAGCGTCAGATCAGACTTGTATTTCCCTACTGGCGAAAAATCGCGGCCGCCATGCTCTGTATGGCCCTGGTGGCCGGTTCCAGCACGGCTTGCCTTTATCTTATCAAGCCGGTGTTCGATGACCTCATTGTAAAGAAAAACAGGGAGATGCTGAACCTGCTGTGCATAGCCGTGCTCGTCATCTTTGGGGTAAAAGGCGCTTCTTTGTGCGGCAATGCCTACCTCATGAGCTATGTCAGCCAAGAGATAATAGCCAGGCTCAGGGAGCAGGTCTACAACCATATACAGCGTCTACCCATTCCTTTCCTGGACAAGATGCAGACCGGGAACCTCATGTCCCGAATAATCAATGACGTGGGCTCAGTCCAGAACACGCTTTCCGAAGCGTTCACCGGGGTCATAAAAGAGACGTTCAGCACGATTGGCTGCCTGGGTATCATGTTCTATATGGATTGGCGGCTTGCCTGCTGGGCAATGCTCATTGTGCCGGTGGCATTCTTTCCGATTTTCAAGGTCGGAAAACTGCTGCGAAGAACAGGAGCCAAATCCCAGCAAACCATGGCCGATCTGTGCGTAGTTATGCACGAGACAATAGGTGGAAACCGCATAGTAAAAGCCTTCGGCATGGAGACCCACGAACAGGACCGCTTTCACCTCCAAAATGCAAAGCTTTTGATGTACAGCATGAAAGCGGTGCTCGTTCGAGCGGTGAATTCCGCGGGCATGGAATTCCTCGGCGGTGTCGGGATAGTCTCGATCATGCTGTACGGCGGCTATCAGATTATCGGCGAAAAAATGACGGCCGGAAACCTCCTCGCCTTCCTTGCCGCCCTGATCAGCCTTTACGAACCGGTCAAACGCCTTGCCCACATGTATTCCGCCATCCAGCAGGGGCTTGCGGCCGCCGAACGGGTCTACGCTCTCCTGGACCAACCGACGGAGATAATAGACACACCCGAAGCGATACATCTCAAATCTATCGAAAAACACATAGAATTCAGGAACGTTTCCTTCAGCTACGGGGACAAGCGGGTCTTGTCGGATATCAATTTCAAAATCGACGTCGGACAGGTTGTGGCGGTGGTCGGAATGAGCGGGGCCGGCAAAACTACTCTCATGAACCTGCTCCCGAGGTTCTATGAAGTCACCGAAGGCGCCATTCTGATCGACGGGGTCGACATCCGCACCGCGACCATTTCTTCACTGCGCTCCCAAATAGCCCTGGTCACCCAGCAGACTATTCTTTTCAACGATACCTTCAAGAACAATATCGCTTATGGGGACATCCGCAAGAGCTATGAAGAAGTAGTTGCAGCGGCCAAAGCGGCAAATGCCTACGATTTTATAATGAAACTGCCCAAACAGTTTGAAACCAATGTCGGCGAGCAGGGAATCAGGCTGTCCGGGGGGGAACGCCAGAGAATATGCATAGCGCGGGCCCTGCTCAAAAATGCACCGATCCTGATACTCGATGAAGCCACCTCCTCGCTTGACAGCGATTCCGAACTGGAGGTCCAAAAAGCCCTCGAATACCTGATGAAAGGAAGGACCACTCTGGTCATAGCCCATCGACTCGCCACCATCAAGAATGCCGACTTCATCATAACCCTTGCTGACGGCAAAATAGTTGAACAGGGCCGCCATTCCGAGTTGATGACCTACGACAGTGAATACCGCAGGCTCTATCAGTTGCAGTCCGCCCAGTTCTCGAAAGACGACCGGCAGACTGCGCTCAGCCATTCCTGAAACGCCCATGGGTTCGCAGGCGCCGGAAAAGCATTCCACGAGGAACTGGGTAGTCTTTTCCTATTTCTTCAATATAGACGGGAAGGCCAGCTCCCAGCACATCGATGACCGGGCGCCGCATCTCGAATCACTCGGGATAAGCCCCCACGTCCTGTCGAGCATATGCGGACAACGGAGGAACGACATCCACCACTACAGGGTCCCGTCCGTTGCTCCATCAGGCATTCGCTTCGAACTCAGGTACCTCAAAAGAAGAAACAGGCTTTTTAAATATGCGTCTATTCCCCTGCTTACCGGAGTCCTTCCGCTCTATTTCATCGAGAAGGCCGTTATAAACCTGGAAAGTGAGTGGTCATGGTTTCCTCTGGCCTTTTTGCGAGGGCGCCAACTGGGCAAAAGACTCAATGCCGAGTTGGTCTATTCGACGGGCGGACCGGCGAGCGCTCACCTCGCGGCGGGCCTCGCGGCGAAGAGTTTAAATGTCCCCTGGATCGCAGAACTCCAGGACCCGATAGTATTCAAAGACTGGGCAAGGAGCAAAACCGCGCTGAAGATCAACTCGAAACTGGAGCGCTTCATCCTGGGCAACGCATCGGCCGTCATATTCCTGACCGAGGGCGCGAAGCAAAGGGCGGTCCAAAGGACCGGGGCAGATCCATCCAAAGCCCACGTAATCTATCCGGGCGCCTCAATTGACGACCGGACTCAAATGGCGGGCATCAAGGGAGATTTTTGCCGTTTTGCCCACTTTGGCTCACTCGGCGGCACGCGCAACCCCGGGGTCTTTCTCGATGCGCTTGAGATCGTGTTCGATCAAGACCCGGAATTGATCGGGACAGTACGATTCGACCTCTATGGCACAATGGATAGTATATCGGACAAACTCATAGCCGGTTTCAAATACCGGGAAGTAATCACCGATTTCGGAAAAGTTTCCAGACAGGAAGCACTCAACGCGATGAGAAAAAGCGATGTGCTTTTGCTGATACAGAACCTGGACGACATGTCCTATGAGACCATCCCATCGAAGGTCTACGAATATATGCAGATAAACAAACCCATTCTAGGGCTTGTCCATAAAAATCCCCAGTTGGAGCAGATGCTGCTCGAACTGGGGCATTTGGTTGCGGAAGCAGATTCCCCGGCCAGGATCAGCTCACTGATAACTCAAGCACTTGAGCTATGGCGGACGGGGGAACCGGAACGGCGGAGTCTTCCCCCCCCTCCGCACACCGCCCGGAGAGCAGCGGAAAAGCTCCTGGAAATAGCCGGCAGGATTATCAGCAAGTCTTAGGCAATATTGTCAGGGTTTCACCGTCCAGCAGACCCTGCTGGATCAAGTGGTCGATTATCAGGCCCGCGTTTTCCTCTTCCGAGTTTTTCACTGTATCAAGGACGATCTCTGCGTTAAGAGGCGGCTCGTAGGGGTCGTCAATTCCGGTAAAACCCTTCAGAATTCCCTGCCGCGCCTTGACATACAGTCCCTTTGGGTCACGCTGCTCGCAGACCTCCAGGGGAGTGGCCACGTACACCTCGACGAAGCGGCCGTCCTCCATGCGGCGTCGCACCTCATCGCGGATGGCCCTGTAGGGACTGATCGCCGCGCAAACCACTATACCGCCATGGCGAACGATCTCTGAGGCCACAAAACCGATGCGCCGTATGTTTTCGTCGCGATCCTCCTTGCTAAACCCCAGCCCTTTGCACAAATGAGTACGAACCACGTCACCGTCCAGCACCGTTACACGGAGGCCCTGTTCGACTATGCGTTGCGTCAGAACATCGGCTGTGCTGGACTTTCCGGAGGCGCTTAAACCGGTAAACCAAATGCATGCGCCCTGACGATATCGGTCATTTTGAGACATGTCATCCATTCCATTTTGAGTACTAAAAAGCGCATATGCCCTGGATTCCGGCCCATCGTCAAACTTCGGCTCGACAGCAGGTTCGATCCGGGCGGTAAACGTCCTGGGCATTCCCTTACCCTTTTCTGGAAATTAATCAAGTCTTTTTTCGGTCATCTTTTTCAGCGCATGTGGGCCACACGGATGAGCACGTTCCAACCTGGCGTGATTTTAGGTGAATTGGAAAATGCGATTCTGCGGATTCACTGAATCTATTTATGGTCCCCGGAGTACGGCCGTTAATGAAGGATGCTGATGAAGATAGTAACGAACATCGTAAGCGGGTAATAGCTGGCCCTGTTGAACAGGGCCGCGGCGAGGGCGGGGTTCCTGCCGGTATAAAGGCGCCATGCGGGTATGAGCAGGAGAACTATCCCGGCCGGGATGGCGCCAGCAAAATAGATTGGTCCAAGCCGCGCTGGAGTGAGCCAAAACAGGAGGATGCTCATTGCGACGGCGATCGTCAAAGCGCATATAATTATCTGCGCCGACCCTTTTGTCCCGAATCTGACAGGAACAGTTTCAGCACCCATGCGCCTGTCATCTTCCATATCGCTCCAATCGTTTGGAACGTTTTGTCCACCGACTTCCCAAAAAAAGAACCAGACGAAAAATCCCGCTATAAAGGCCGGCGAAGAGTCCGGCGCAACCGCGAAAATGGCCGCCAGTCCTCCGGCGGTTTTAACTCCGCCGCTCACCAGCACCCTTATCCAGCTCAGCCTCAGCATCAGGCAGTAGACCGCTTCGCCAATGCATCCCAGGACAAAAATCATTGCACAGGCCGGGTTTAGAATCCATGCACCGATCAAGGCAACCGTGCCCCACGCCGCGGTCCACGCAATTCCCTCCCAAAGGTCGAGTAATCCCTGGGCCATCGGCTGGCGGGAATAAATTGCATCCAGGTCCCCTGCGGAACATTTCGCCCCGCACTCGTGAAACCTGCGCCGGTCGACCTTGAAATCAACCACATCGTTGAGGGCGTAAACGGCCGTATAGCCGGCAAAAGTAGTTATGAGGCCAATGATGATCACGGAGACCGGAGGGACGGAACCGAGCCAGAGAATGGCTGCGAGCGCCGGGGTAACCATATCCAGCAACCCGTGAGGCGTGCGCGACAGGGCCATAAAAAGCTTTATCCGGTCCTGGAACGAAATGGTTGAACCGTTCAAATCCATTTGATCCTCATTTCCCGGATCCAATTTCTCCGAAGATTTCGTCCAGCTTTTCTTCCGGCAAAATTGCCTTCCTCAGGGCGACATCACGAACGGTTTTACCGGTATTCAGCGCTTCCTTGGATATCTCAGAAGCTTTGTCATATCCGATATAGGGGACCAGGTAAGTTGAAAGGGCAAGGCTCTGCTCGATATATGAACGACATCTTTCGCGGTTCGCGCTGATTCCGGCAACACATCTTTCTGCAAAAAGTCCGGCGGCCGACGCAAGAATCTCGATTGACTCTATGAGATTGAGTGCAATCACCGGAAGCATCGTGTTCAGCTCGAAAAAACCGCCTTGACCGCACAATGTGATGGCGGCGTCATTACCGATGACCTGGGCGGCCACCTGGATCACCATCTCAGGCATTACCGGGTTGACTTTACCGGGCATTATTGAAGACCCGGGCTGAAGCGAAGGAATAGTAATCTCCCCGATTCCACACCTGGGGCCAGAAGCCATGAGGCGAATGTCGTTGGCAATCTTGAGAAGGCTCACCGCAACCGTTTTGATATCGCCGCTTGCCTCGACCGCCGAATCCTGTGCCGCCTGCGCTTCAAAGTGATTCCGAGCCTCGCGAAAGGAGCATCCGGTTTTAGCGGCGATCCGTTCAATGACCCGCCCGGCAAACTCAGGGTGAGTATTGATTCCGTTTCCGACCGCCGTCCCTCCGAGCGCAAGTTCAGAAAGGGCCTCCAAGGCTTTTTTAGCCCTCTTCATTCCAAGTTCAGCCTGCCTGGCATATCCCCCGAATTCGTCGCCAAGGCGTACGGGCACCGCGTCCTGAAGATGCGTGCGCCCGATTTTCATGACATCTCGGAACTCCACGGCCTTGCCGGCAAGTCTATCGAAGAGTTTTTCCAGTGCGGGAATCAATCCATGCTGAATCAGGCAGGATGCGGCAATGTGAATTACGGTGGGAATTACATCGTTGCTGGATTGACCAAGGTTTACATGATCGTTTGGATGGACAGGCTCTTTTCCGCCCCTTTTCCCCGTGAGCAGCTCGTTTGCACGACCCGCCACGACTTCGTTGGCATTCATGTTTGTCGAAGTTCCGGAGCCGGTTTGGAATATATCCAGAACGAAATGGCCGTCCAATTTGCCTTCGATCACTTCAGAGGCGGCCTGCTGAATCGCAGAGGCAATTTCCGGGGCCAGCAGTTTCAGTTCCGAGTTTACGGCGGCGGCCGATTCCTTCACAAGACCTATTGCTCTTATGAAAGGCCTTCCGAACGTCCTGCCGCTTACCGGGAAGTTCTGGACCGCACGCTGCGTCTGGGCGGCATAATAGGCGTCTTCAGGGACCTCAACAGTTCCCAGCGCGTCGCGTTCGGTTCGGGTCGCCATAGTTTGCTTCCTGCCAGGTCTACCGGCCTACCGTGATCGTCTTTATGTTTACGAACTGTTCGAGTCCGTAATGTGAAAGCTCCCTTCCAATGCCGGACTTCTTAACGCCTCCGAAAGGAAGCCTCGTATCGGATTTTACAATGCCGTTGATTGCGACGAACCCCGAGTCAATTTCTCTTGCAAGTCGTTCGGCCCTGGAAATATTCGCGGTCCACACCGCGGCGCCAAGTCCCAACTCTGTGTCGTTGGCAATCCTGATCATTTCATTTTCGTTTCCGGCTCTGATCAGGGGCGCAATCGGCCCAAAGACCTCCTCCTTTAAAACCAGCATGTCCCTGTTGAGGTCCGTCAAAACAGCCGGTTGGAAAAAGAATCCCCGATCAGGGGGCTTCGGTCCGCGATAAACTCTGGCGCCTTTCTTAACGGCGTCATCGAGCTGCCGTTGAAGATCTTCCACAAATTCCGATCTGGCTACCGGCCCCAGATCGGTGGACTTGTCCATCGGATCGCCGATTCTCAAACTGTTCACGGCATCGATGAATTTGTCTCTAAAGGCATCGGCAACCGATTCCATCACTATCAGCCGCTTGGCGGCTATGCAACTTTGACCGGCGTTTGCCATTCTCGATCTGGCGGCGGCGCGCGCGGCTTTTTCCAGGTCAGCATCCTCGAAGACCATAAAGGGGTCCGAACCGCCAAGCTCGAGTACGACTCTTTTCATATATTTTCCCGCAATCGCACCCACTTTCAGGCCGGCGGCGACGCTTCCGGTCAGGGAAACCCCTTTGATAAGGTCCTGCTCCATCAGACGCTCGGCGCCTGGCGCTCCGATCAAGAGCGTCTGGAAAACGTCCTCCGGGAAACCGGCTTCACGGAAAATCTTCTCCATTCTGACAGCAGTCAGAGGAACATTGGATGCATGCTTGAGCAAGCACACATTCCCGACCGCCAGGGTCGGCACGGCCCATCGCACAACCTGCCAGAACGGGAAGTTCCACGGCATTATTCCCAGGATGACACCAAGCGGGTCAAAGACTACATAGCTTCTGGCCGTTTCGGATTCCACCACATCACCCCGGAGAAACCTTTCAGAGTTCTGACAGTAATAGTCGCACAGGCATGCGCATTTTTCGATTTCGGACATGCCGTCCCGAATCGGCTTGCCCATTTCAACGGTAATTATACGGGCGTATTCTTCTTTGTTCTGTCTGAAGATCGACGCAAGTTTTGCGACAGAAGCCAGGCGTTCGGAAAGATCGACTTTTCGCCATTTATGGAATGCCTCTTCTGCCTTGAGGACTGCCTGGTCGCATGCTTCTTCGGGCGTTGAATCAAACTCTGCGGTCACTTCGCCCGTGAAAGGATTGATTGACTTGAGCCTCATTAACTTCCCCCGCAAGGTATTAGAAACTATATAGTTACCGGAGGAAATAATTACAGTAAAAATATGGTTTCCCGCAACTACCTTATTTGCCGGTTCCAGGAATCTGTTGCTTTATTTCCCGTTTCATGAAGTTAATGGATTTTGTAATAGGAATATTTTTGGGGCATACCCTCGTACATTCGTAATGGTTTACGCAAGGCCATACTCCATTGGGCTGGTTAAGTTTTTCCAGTCTGCCGACAAACTGATCGTCACGTGTGTCAAAGAGATACCTGTAAGCCGCGACAAGAGCAGCCGGGCCGACGTAGTCCGGATTTTCGTTCATTACCGGACAGGCGCCGGTACAGCACGCACAAAGTATGCAGCGGATAACATCCTCGACTTTTTTGTGGTCTTCGGGGCTTTGCAGCAGTTCCTGTTCGGGAAGCACGCCGTCATGGATCAGATATGGGCGCATGGAGTCAACCCTGGCCAGGAAATCGTCAACATCGACTATCAGATCCTTGAGAACTTTGAAAAAGGGGAGCGGCTCCAGGGTGATCTCCCCCGAGTCCGCATAGTCCCTGACGAGTCTCTGACATGCCAGTGCACAAACGCCGTTAATCCGCATGCCGTCGGAGCCGCACACCCCGTGAGCGCACGACATCCTGTAGCCGAGCGTTCCGTCCTGTTCCCATTTAATCCGGTTCAGGCAGTCAAGAATCCGCTCCTGGGGCATGGCCGTCAAATCATATGTTTTGTAATACGGCTCTTGGTCGGAGTCCGGGTCGAACCTAAAAATTCTGAATCGAACGTCCATATCAGTATGCCCTCGGTTTGGGTGGAAACATGGTTATCGTGACCGGTTTATAAGAAATCGATATGCCGGAGTCTGTTTTTTGGACGAGTGTATGTTTGAGCCAGTTCTCATCGTCTCTATGAGGATAATCCTCGCGCCAGTGAGCGCCGCGGCTTTCGGTCCTGTTCAATGCGGAAGCGGCTATCGCTTCGGCGAGCTGAAGCATGTTTTGCAACTCGAGAGCGTCTATCAGATCCGTGTTATACCGCTTGCCCCCGTTGTCGATAGAGAGGTTATCCGCCCTCTGCTCCAACGACCTGACCGTTTCAAGAGCGGTTTTCAGTCCCTGCTCCCTCCGGAATACCGAACAATCGGCCATCATCACGTCCTGAAGAGAACGGCGAATGCTGACGGCCTTTTCACCCGATCTATTTTCTTCAATACGTTTTATTCTGTCCTCGGCCTGCTGCACGGGCCGCGTTGGAGGCTCAACCCATGGAAGCCGGCCCAGATTTTCCAAAATATGCCGGCCGGCCCTTCTTCCGAAAACGACAAGATCGAGAAGCGAGTTGCACCCGAGCCGGTTGGCCCCATGCAGTGATATGCAAGAACACTCCCCGGCTGCGTAAAGACCGGGGACCGGCTCGTTATTTACGTCGATAACATTGCCGTCCCTTGTTACCGCGATGCCGCCCATCATGTAGTGACAGGTCGGGTGAACGGGAATCAGGTCGGTTGCGGGGTTAAGGCCAAGGTAGATCTTTACGAAGGATGAAATATCTGAAAGCCGCTCCGCGAGTTTTGTTTCTCCCAGATGCGTCAAGTCCAGGTAGACATAGTCTTCTCCGTTTATTCCTCTTCCTTCTCGAATCTCGGTGTAGATAGCGCGGGAAACCATGTCTCGCGGCGCAAGGTCCTTGATAGTGGGGGCATACCTTTCCATGAACCGTTCGCCTTCCCTGTTGAGGAGAATGCCGCCCTCCCCTCTTGCCGCCTCGGTTATAAGGACTCCGAGTCCCCAGATCCCGGTTGGATGGAACTGGACAAATTCCATGTCTTCAAGGGGAAGGCCCAGCCTGTAGGCAAGTGAAAGACCGTCTCCAGTGCTGGCGAACGCGTTAGAAGTTACCTTAAAGACTTTCCCGTATCCGCCCGTTGCAATCAGCACAGCCCTGCTATGAAAAAAGTGCACCTCCCCGGTCCCGAGCTCATACGCAATCAATCCGGCGACCTGGCCGTCCTCGATCACCAGGTCGAGCACGTGAAATTCCGGGTAGATCTTGATTCCTTTTTTCACAGCGTCAAAATAGAGGGTATCCATGATAACCCGGCCGGACCGGTCCGCGGCGTAACAGATCCGCTTGACGGGCGCCTTGCCGAAGTTCTTGGTATGACCTCCAAAAAACCGCTGGGCTATCTTGCCTTCCGGCGTGCGGTTAAAGGGGACGCCCATATGCTCCAGTTCATAAACGGCTCTTATGGCGTCCTTGGCCAGAATTTCAGCCACATCCTGATCACTCAGGTAATCCGCCCCCTTGACCGTATCGTACATGTGCCATTCCCAGAAATCAGGCTCTTCGTTCTGGAGCGCAGCAGCAATTCCCCCCTGTGCCGCTCCCGAATGCGACCTGGTGGGATAGACCTTGCTCATGATCGCCACGTCGGCCTCTCCGGCAATCTCGGACGCAGCTCTCAATCCGGCGATTCCAGCTCCTACAATCAGCACATCGTGCTTAAAAACCATTCTGGTTCTCCTCATGATATAAGCGCCGTCCCGGATACCCGGCAAAGAACCCGCTTGAGGCGGGGCAAAGCCTCAACCAACTGAAATCACGCCCTTGCTCCCAAGGGCTCGTAGGTGCAACCGACAACCCCGCAGTAATGACCTACGTATTCGGCTTCGGGCCTGTAAAGCGCGGGCTTTTCCTGAGCTTCTCCAAACTTTTCCTCTATTATGTGAGCGCACCATCCCGAGATTCGAGAAATGGCGAAAATAGGCGTCATGATGTCTATGGGCACTCCCATCATTGCATAGACAACACCGCTGTAAAAATCGACATTTGTGCTGATTTCGGGTTTATCGCGAGCCCCGAATTCCGCGAGGCTCTCTTTTTCAATGCGGGTGAGATACTCATACCATCTTTCATGGCCGGTCTTTTCGGACAGCCGTTCCGCCATCTGCTTCAGTATTTTGGAACGGGGGTCAACTGTCTTATAGACCGCATGCCCCATGCCAAATATCTTTTCTCCGGTGTCGATCCTGTTTTTGACCCAGGCCCCGATATCATCGGCCGATTTTATCTCGGCCTCCACTTCGAGCAGCATTTTCATGACGCGTTCGTTGGCGCCTCCATGCAGACTGCCGGAAAGAGCACCTACCCCCGCGGCAACTCCCGCATACATATGGGCCTTTGTCGAAACGACCTCGCGGCAGGCAAACGTGGAGGCATTGAAAGTATGGTCGGCATGAAGGACCAAGCAAACGTCCAGATCATGAGCTATCTCAGTTGGCGGCTTATTCCCGGTGAGCTGCCACAAAAAGTTAGCAGCGTGGGGCAGTGAATTGTCAGGAGCAAGCGGCTTCCGCCCGTTCCTGATTCTGTGCCAAGCCGCAACCACTGCGGGCACCCCGGCTATGAGCCTGACGGCTTTTCTGACGTTCGCCTCCCTGGATTCGTCATTGATATCCGGATCGGCCAAGGCCAGCATTGGAATACAGGCCTGGAGCACATCCATTGGATCGGCTTCAGGCGGGAACTTCTCAAGGCTCTCGAGAATAAAACCAGGCACATTTCTCGACTGCACGAACTGCCCTTCGAACCGCTCGAACTCGGCTTCCGAGGGCAGGTGCGAATTCAGAAGCAGAAAGACTGTTTCCAAAAAAGTGGATCTTTCCGCCAGCTCTTCAATCCTGTAGCCACGATATATCAGGACCCCATTCTCGCCGTCGATATAGCTGATCTTTGTATCGGCAACGGTGACGCCCCTCAGGCCGGTATTTTTGACACGAACAGACTCCACGGCCATTTCACCCTCCCCCTCAACTCTGACTGAAACATTTGTCATTCCAATTACGTTTTCCCCCAAGGATCAAACGGGCTCGGTCCTGACCAGATTCAAAGCGCCGCCCACAATCAGCATTCGTCGCATTCTTTCCGACACATGCAGAAGGACCCCAATTCTTTTACCCCCGGCTTCAGCCTCGAGCTCCACAGCTCCGCTCTTAAGATGCCGGCGAATTTCCGGATAGATGATCGTAGCCCCTTGTTTAATAAGATTATAGTCATCGGGATTGGCGAACACGAGCGGCAGGATTCCATAGTTGCAAAGATTGGCCATGTGGATCCTGGCGAAACTCTTTGCTATTACCGCCCTCACGCCGAGATAGCGGGGCGCCAGGGCTGCGTGCTCCCGGCTCGATCCCTGGCCGTAGTTTTCTCCGCCGACCACCGTCACTGCGCCAGCCTCCCTGCATTTCTTCGCGAACTCAGGATCGAGCCTCGAAAAAACATACTCGCTTATCGCCGGGACATTGGATCTAAGAGGAAGTATCTCACTGCCTGCCGGCATGATCGTATCGGTGGATATGTTATCATCCACCACCAGAGCCACTTTTGTTTCGAGATTTTCCGGCAACTGGTCGAAGGCAGGCAGAGGCGCGATATTGGGACCGCGGATTACGTCGGTCTTTCGAAGCTCTTCAACCGGCCTGATAATGGAAAATTCGTCTATAAGATATTCTTTCGGATCTTCTATTCTTGGATATTCCATTTCGCGGCCCAGATCTCTCGGGTCGGTTATAACCCCTTTCAGCGCCGCTGCCGCGGCAGTCTCGGGCGAACAGAGATAGACGCGGTCGTCTTTTGTGCCTGACCGTCCGGGAAAATTACGGGGCATGGTTCGAAGGCTGACCTGACCTGTTCCGGGCGCCTGTCCCATCCCAATACAGCCCAGGCAACCCGACTCGTGTATTCTCGCGCCAGCCCGCAGCAGGGAAATGACCCCGCCTCTGGCCGCCACATTCTCTATGACCTGCCTGCTCCCGGGATTTATGTGCAGGGAAATCCACGGGGCCGTATGCCTGCCCTGAACTATCTCGGCGACCACCATCAAATCCCTGAAAGAAGAATTGACACTGCTCCCCACTATCGTCTGGTCCACTTTCAATCCGGCCACTTCCCTGACCGGAACCACTTTCCCAGGCGAACTCGGCTTGGCTATCAAAGGCTCAATCCCGGAAAGATCGATTTCAACATACTCGTCATATTCCGCGCCTTCGTCGGCGCTCAACTCGATCCATGCGGCCCCTCTGCCCTGAGCCTCGAGGTATAGGCGAGTATTTTTGTCCGACGGGAAAATAGAACTCGTGGCGCCGAGTTCGGTCCCCATGTTCCCGATGGTCTCACGGTCGGTTGCGGACAGGGTTTCAACCCCCGGGCCGAAGTACTCGACTATTTTTCCTACGCAACCCTTCACGTCGAATCTGCGGAGCATCTCAAGAATAAGGTCCTTGGCGCTTACCCATTCCGGAAATTTTCCAGTCAGCCTGACCCCAAGGACCTTGGGGCAGGGCAGATGATAAGGTTGACCCGCCATTGCCAAGGCAACATCAAGTCCACCGGCGCCTATTCCGAGAACCGATACGCCGGCCGCTCCGGGTGTATGGCTGTCCGAGCCGAGCAGGGTCTTTCCGGGGATCCCGAACCGCTCCATGTGGACCTGGTGGGAGACCCCATTGCCGGGAGGGCTGAAGTGAATTCCATATCTGGCCGATGCACTCTGCAGATAAACGTGATCGTCCGCGTTTTTGTGGTCGGTCTGTATAATGTTATGATCCACGTATTGAACGGCAATATCAGCCCGCACCTTATCCACTCCAAGCGCCTCGAATTCCAGCATGGCCATGGTCCCCGTGGCGTCCTGGAGAAGGACCTGGTCGATTCTAATCGCTATTTCCTTGCCGGCCGCCAGTTCTCCTTCGACCAAATGGGCTTCGAGTATTTTTTGGGTCAGATTTTTCGCCACTGATTTCTCCTGTCGTAATTCTGCCTAATTTATTCCTACTGACTCGCGATCCACATTCCCGCTCATGTGAGCTTCGAACAGGCATGACATGAAGCAAAGGGTAGTCGTTAACCGGAAACACCACTCCAGCGAAGCGCCGAACTCTGAATCCTGCTGGGAGCCCGTGAGAAGAGGGCTTTAGAACAGCGGTTTCGAGACAAGAATCGGCCTGTCCACGTACTTCGAAGACGCACAAAACCTAAGATTACGGGCAGGTATTGTCAATTGTGAGGTCAGAGAGGAACTCTAAGGGGACTGCAGCCACAGTTCACGGCGCACAGTCCCTTCAGGTTTTCCTATTCCGAATGGGGGGATAGATCCATCTATTTGACTTTTTCACTCAGGGTCTTGCCGGCTTTGAACTTGACAACTTTGGAGGCAGGAATCTTGATCTTCTCGCCGGTTCGGGGATTGCGGCCTTCGCGCTGAGATCTCGAGCCGACGCTGAAAGTTCCAAAGCCAACCAATGTGATCTTGTCTCCGCCCGCCAGAGCGCCGGAAACAGCCGCGACAAATCCATCCACCGCTTTTTCAGCCTGTGCTTTGGTAATTCCACCTTCACTTGCAATTTTGGCAACCAATTCAGCCTTTGTCATCTTCTTTCCTCCTGGCAAAATATGATTATTAGAAAACGCCTCCTCCTCAAGCCGCTAATATCCTCTAATCCACCCCCCCTCGCTACAGCCCCTGCTAACCGAGAGCTGACCCTCTCCGGACAGTTTGCCTTCGTTACCGGACAAAATGCCGTACAATCGCTCCTGCTCAACTTTTAACCAGATTCGTTTATATACAGATTAATGTCCTTGTCCATAAAAATCGACAATGGCATATGAGAAAAATGGCCACAGGCCTCATTGGGGAACAATATGACCTCAGAATGCAAAGCGCAAGAAAAATGTTGCAGACTCGAATCGATTTCTTTGCATTTTGGCGTATTGGGGTTATTACCAAACAGGCTGCCTCTTCGAACAGCACCAATTAAAGTCTTTTTGACAGGAGTCCTCAATGACAGTTCGAATGATTATCGAGAGAGAAGTCGCACCGGGCCAGGAGTCCCGACTAAGAGCGTTGATGACTCAGGCTCGAACAAAAGCTATAAAATCAAAAGGCTACATCTCAGGGGAGACCATCAGGGCAACTGACAACCCGAACAAATACGTCATCTTGAGCAACTGGAACAGCGCTGAAGACTGGAGGGCATGGGAGAGCTCTCCCGAACGTCTCCAGCTGCAGCAGGAATTGGAACCATTGCTTGCCCGCAAGGAAAAGCGCACGCTTTACACTCATCTTTAATATTACCGTTTTATTTTCACTTAATTAAAGGACGGCCAAAGAGACAGCTTTGGCATATGACTACTCGGTGGACCGAGTGACCTTATAAACGCCTTTTTCGTTCCTCAGCGCCGACATCACCCGCTGGAGGTGTTTTGAGTCTTTCACCTCAATTCTCATACGGCACACCCTTGAGTTATCGGCTTGCTCATCGACCTTGAGGCTTATTACGTTCACATCCATTTGCCCGAGCACCCCATTGAGGGCTGCCAGGGTGCCCTTCTCCCCCGAGTGAATAACCCAAATATCCACGGGGAACATTAATTCTGCTCCGGAATCCCACTGCACGTCGATCTTCCTGCCGTCATCTCCTCCTCTGTCGAGGTTTTTACAGGAAAGCCGGTGCACGGTAATTCCACGGCCCCTCGTTATGTAGCCCATGATCGGCTCGCCAGGCAGAGGATTGCAGCAATGGGCCATCCGGATCAATATGTCTTCCACTCCCCGCACCTTGATTCCATCCTTAGCGTGGACCGTCCTCTTTTTTTCAATGAGAATCTCATCCTTGAGCCGCCCCTCTTCCGGCAGAAACGTCAGCTTACCGATCACCTGGTTGGCCGTAACCTTGTGATAGCCTATGGCCGCCAGGAGATCATCGACACTTTTGAGGGAAAACGCTTTGGCTGCTTCCGCCAGCTCCGGTGAGTTCAGATAGTTGTTGAAATTCAAACCTTTTTTTCTGAATTCCCTTTCACATATATCCCTGCCCTGGGAGATGGAACGTTCTCTTTCCTCGGTTTTGAACCAGTGTTTTATCCGGCTGATAGCCTTGGAGGACTTTACCTGGTTAAGCCAATCCTTGCTCGGCCGATGATTGGCCGAAGTCAGCACTTCGACGGTATCGCCGTTCTGGAGTTCATGCTTGAGGGGAACCAGTTTTCCGTTTACCCTTGCGCCGACGCACCTGTGTCCGACTTCCGTATGCACCTCGTAGGCAAAGTCGACCGGCGTTGACCCTTTCGGAAAAGCCTTCACATCTCCATTTGGTGTAAAGACGTAGACCTTATCGGGATAGAAGTCGACCTTCAGGGACTCGAGAACAGATTTGGAATCGCTCCAATCGCTGCTCAGCTCCATTATCTGGCGAAACCATGAAAAGCGCTGGGTTTCCTGACGGTCGATTTCGGAAACCGGCTTTCCTTCTTTGTAGATCCAGTGGGAAGCAATACCCTCGTTGGCGACCCGGTCCATCTCCTCGGTCCGAATCTGCACCTCCATCCGCTCGCCGTAAAGCCCTATTACGGTAGTATGGAGCGACTGATACATATTGGACTTGGGTCTGGCGATATAATCCTTATACCTGCCCTCGACAGGCTCCCAAAGGGCGTGGATCAGCGCCAGGCTTTCATAGCAGGACTTCACGGAATCGACTATGATGCGGAATGCAATCAGATCGTAGATGCGCGTCAAATCCAGCTTCTGACGCTCCATTTTCTGATAAATGCTGTAAATGTGTTTTGGGCGGCCAAGAATGCGGCACTTGAGTCCGAACTCGGCCATTTTCCCATAAAGTATCCGTTCCACTTCCCTAATGTAGCGAATCCGGTCTTCTCCGGTCTTCGCAAGCCCGGTCTCTATTTCTTCATAGACTTTCGGGAAAAGGCACTTGAAAGAGCCGTTTTCCAGTTCCTGCTTCATCCAGTCGATGCCGAGCCTTCCAGCAAGCGGCGCATAGATATCGAGCGTTTCCTGAGCGAGAGCGGCGCTGAAAGGTTCCAGCCCGCATTTCCCCCTAGTGACGTCAAGACGGTCCGCCAGCTTGACGACAACCACCCGCACATCCTTGGAGATGGCCAGAATCATTTTTCGGATGTATTCGGCTTGACGTTCCTTTCCTCGATCGTACGGGATCTGAGTCAGTCTCGAGACGCCCTGAATGATCGAAGCTATATCCGATCCGAACGTTTCGGAAAGTTCTTCCAGCGTAATGAGACCTTTCTCCAGGGATTCATGGAGCAGTCCGGCTGCGATGCTTTCCTCATCGAGGCGCATTCCGGCGAGAATACCAGCGACCGACAGGGGATGATCGAGGTATGACGCGCCGGGCCGGATGCTTTTGCTCCTGTATGCTTTCGATACGAAAACATATGCTTTTTCCAGCAGAGCAATATTTGCTCTGGGGAGGTATTCCAGCACAAGATCGGACAATTCAAAAAATCGCAACTCAAGCCCCCGCGCGCAGCAAAATGCGTCCATCCGGAACAAGCCGCAGCGCGGCAGTTCCGATGAGCACCGTGTTCATCAATTTCGGCTGATTGTTTCTCCCGTCATTTGCTCTATTTCGGATATCAGGCGTTTGAGCAATTCCGGCTCGGGAACTTTTTCCACCCGTTGGCCCTTTTTGAACAAGATACCGCTTTCCCTGCCGCCTGCAATACCCACATCGGCTTCCACGGCCTCACCGGGTCCGTTGACCACGCACCCCATGATGGCAATTTTCAGCGGTGTCCTGACGTTTCTCAATAATGCTTCGGCTTTTTCAACCATCGGAATAAGGTCTATCTCCGTGCGCCCACAAGTAGGACAGCTCACAAGCTCAACTCCCCTCTCGCGCAGCTTCAAGGCTCGCAGAATCGACCAGGCGACAAACATTTCTTCTTCCGGATCGGCGGTAAGGGAAACTCTTAGTGTATCCCCTATTCCCTCCAGCAGTAAAAGCCCGACGCCGAGGGCCGATTTTATTGCTCCGCTCACTACTGTGCCGGCCTCAGTCACTCCAAGGTGAAAAGGATAGTCGGTTTTACCGGCGAGAAGTCTATACGACTCGATAGTCGTTATCACATCGCTCGACTTAAGCGATATTTTTATCAGCCCAAAATCATTGTCTTCGAAAAAACGAATGTGCCGCAAAGCGCTCTCGACCATAGCTTCGTGGGTAGGATGCCCGTATGTCGCCAGCAGGTCCTTTTCCACCGACCCGCTATTCACCCCTATACGCACCGGGATCTGTCGCTCCCCGGCAACTGCTATGACTTTTTTCACCTTCTCCGGACCGCCGATATTTCCAGGGTTGATGCGGATTGCATCGGCGCCTGAGAGCATCGACCTGATCGCCAGACGGTAATCGAAATGTATATCTGCAATGATGGGAATGCGAACCGATTTTTTGATATTAATCAGGGCATCGGCTGCCTGTTCGTCAAGAATGGCCACCCGGACTATTTCACACCCGGCCTCCTCCAGCCTCTTTATCTGGCTGATGGTTGAGCGGTAATCACGAGTATCCGTGTTTGTCATCGACTGCACCGAAACCGGAGCGCCTCCGCCTACCGGAACGTCGCCTATATATATTTGCCTGCTTATGCGGCGTTTGATCTCCAAAATCGGACCTCCCTTTCATAACGATCTATGCTGTAACAGGCCGTCCCCCAAGATTTTCAATTTTGCCGGGGCTCGCCGGAAGATGTTTTTTTGCATCGCCGACCGACACAGCCTCCAGCGGCAAATATACTCTATCGCCTTTGAAAATTCATAACAGTCTTGCATGGCAATATTGAGATATTATTGTAAATGATCTGCAAACAAGATCCAATCATCCCATAAGGGCCCCGTGCGGTTTGAGAGGAATATCGGCCGGTTTTCACATGGGTTTGGCGGCTCACAGTGAAAACAGCCGCCGAATTGTATGTTTAATATGAACGCGAATTGGTGTAAATGGAAGCCGAAACCGGCCGGCAGTGTATTGGCCCGGCTGGAGCATGCTTGATGAATAGCCGATTAGATAGATCGCGCGTTTTGGTTATCAACCGGTTTACATGAGAAAAAGAGCTGTTGAAATGCAAATTCTTTTCTGCGCCTCTGAAGTGGCGCCATTCGCAAAGACCGGCGGCCTGGGGGATGTAGCAGGCTCTTTGCCCGAATCACTGCGCAAGCTTGGCTGCGATGTGCGGATATTCATGCCTTTATACAGGTCAGTTCGAAAGAAGATCCATGATCTCAGTCTCCTGGCCCAGAGAATAGTCATTCCGGTAGGGATACACGATTACACCATTCATTTTTGGGAAAGCCGCACCGAATCCGGCATCCCCATTTATTTTCTGGAAAAGGACGAATTCTTCGACAGGTCCCATCTTTACGGCAGCCCCCTGCGGGGTGACTACGAGGATAACGCGGAGAGGTTCGTAACTTTTAGTCTTGCGGTAGGGCAGCTCTGCCCGGCACTTAACTGGTATCCATCTATTTTTCATCTCCACGACTGGCAAACCGGGCTCGTTGCCGCCTACTGCAAATTGAACTGGCATGACGATCCCAGGTTCGTTCACACCGGAACCGTTCTCACGATTCACAATATTGCCTATCAGGGGCACTTCCCCGCCGAATTATTCAGTTTGACCAACCTTCCGCCGAGCGCCTGGTCGGTAAAAGGGATAGAATTCTGGGGACAATGCAACTTCCTCAAGGCAGGCCTTGTCTACAGCGACTTCATTACAACCGTCAGTCCCCGCTATGCTTCTGAAATCACTACAGTAGACTTCGGCTTCGGGCTGGAAGGAATTCTTCAGGATAGGCGGGACAGCTTTGTAGGTATATTGAACGGAATCGATACTGACAAATGGAACCCGGAGACGGACCCGGCACTCCCTCGGAATTTCAATGCCGATGATCTTTCAGGGAAAAAGGTGTGCAAAGAAGTTCTTTGCGACCTGGCGGGCTTTGCCAGAAAAACCCGCGAATATCCTCTGCTCGGCATGATAGGCCGGCTTGCAACACAAAAAGGTTTCGATCTGCTGGAAGAAATACTGCCGGACCTGATGGAATTGCAGGTAAACCTGATAATTCTCGGAACCGGAGATGCGGCCATTGAAGAAAACATCCGGGAGATGTCAAAACGCTACCCGGACCGCCTGCGGCTTGCGCGTCAATTTGACGAGAAAATGGCTCACCTGATCGAAGCGGGAGCCGACATTTTTCTTATGCCTTCCCGCTACGAACCCTGCGGATTAAACCAGATGTATAGCCTCCGCTATGGCACGGTCCCGGTGGTCCACGCAACCGGGGGACTGAACGACTCAGTCGTCGATGTCCTGGATCACGCGGATTCCGGAACCGGCTTCAAATTTCAGGAATATGAACCGACCGCCTTTCTTGGAGCTATAAAATCAGCGCTGGAATTTTTTCAGAAGTCCAGCACATGGGTTGAGATCCAGAAAAGGGGGATGGTCCAAGATTTGTCCTGGGATAAATCGGCGACCCAATATATGGAAATATATGAGAAAACGCTGACGGCAAGGCGCAGGTAGAATCAGAAATCGAGGGATATCCTGCTCCTCGCTTCGGCTTTCTGCTAGATTTCGATCATGCTTTCCTGCAACAGGTCAATATCTGCGATTTCCTCTTCGAGATAAATCTTCAGTTTCTTTTTGAGACGACTTTCAATTTGGCGCACGCGCTCCCTGCTGATCCCGAATTTGTCCCCGATTTCCTGTAATGTCATGGGATCTTCGGTCAGGAGTCTTTTTTCGAATATTACGGCCTCCTTGCCTTTAAGCTGTCCCTGGAAAAGCATCAGCTTGTCATGGAGAATGGCTTTGGCCTCCTGGTCGGCGATCTGATCGTCAACGGGCAAGTCGTCCGAAGGCAGGAAAGACTTGTGAGTATCCTCCGAGTCTTCCTTGAGAGGACTGTCGAGAGAGATCTCCCAACTGTTGAGCCTCTGGTCCATCTCAACGATCTCGGATTCTTTCACGTCAAGCCGGTGACTGAGCAGCTTTGGGGAAGCTTCGATGCCCTGAGCTTCCAGTCTTTCTTTTTCTTTGCGCAGGTTGAAAAAGAGTTTCCGCTGGGCCTGGGTGGTCCCGATTTTTACGAGTTTCCAGTTATCCATAATGAATTTGATTATGTAGGCTTTGATCCAGAATGACGCATAGTAGGAAAATTTATATCCTCGGTAGGGATCGAATTTTTTCACCGCCTGCATCAGTCCGACATTGCCTTCCTGGATGAGATCCATCAGGTTCTGCATCCAATATCTCTGGAAATCCATAGCAATCTTGACCACAAGCCTGAGATTTGCGGTAATGAGTTTGTAGGCGGATTCGATGTCGCCCTTTTCGCGATACCGGACCGCCAGATCCATTTCATCTTCCCGGCTGAGCAGCGGATAACGTTTAATTTCATCCAGATACAGGCGGAATGGATCAAAGGAAACCGGTTGATGCCTGTCCTGAACATTCGACGACCTTGGCGCTTCATCTTTAGGAGCCTCAGCCGCAGTTTCCTTCTCAACAGCAGAAGTTTTCTTGATTTTAGGATTTTTGAGCATGGGCCATCCCTTGCGGTGCTTACCTGAAAGAATTGACAAACTTGTCCGGCAGTTCCATGACATAAATGGAACCCGCGAGCCACATTTTAATGATACTAATATACCCGAAGCAACAAAACAAGGTGGAAAGGTGAGCGATTTTTTGCGGCAGCCGTTCTTGATTTTTTCGTATTATTCCATTATAAGTCTTTGTCAACTAATGAGAAGGGACAGTTAATTCAACAACCTGACATGAAACCCCGCGCACCGGAACATATTGCCAGCATCACCCCCTATCCTCCCGGCAAACCAATTGAAGAACTGGAACGCGAATATGGAATCAGCGGATCCATAAAGCTTGCCAGTAATGAAAATCCGCTCGGTCCGTCCCCGAGGGCAATCGAGGCGATTCAAGCAGCGGCAGGCAAGCTGAACCGCTATCCTGACGGAAGCGGTTTTTACCTGCGGAAGAAACTCGCCGAAACGTATTGCATTCCCTTCGACGGTGTTTTGCTCGGCAATGGTTCGAATGAACTGATAGAGCTGATAATCCGGGCATTCATGACACCGGGTGGCGAAGCCGTGATGCCCGAGCCATCTTTCCTCCTTTACAGTCTGGTAGTCCGATGGATGGGAGGTAAACCGGCACCCGTTCCCTTGAGAGCCGATCTGCTAATCGACCTGAAAAAAATGGCCGAAGCGGTTACCCCCGCAACCAAAGTGGTTTTCCTCACAAATCCGAATAATCCAACGGGCTCCATCATAAACAGGGCCGATTTCGACGCTTTTCTTTCAAGCGTTCCTTCCAACATCATCATCGTGCTCGACGAAGCCTATATCGAGTTTAATAGAAACCCGGAAACCCCATCGGGCTTTGACTACATAGGCCGGCAGGGACCACCGGTAGTCGCGCTCAGAACATTTTCGAAGGCTTACGGCCTTGCCGGTCTGCGAATCGGCTACGGCGCGATGGACCCGGAGATCGCAAATTTTTTAAACCGCGTGCGGCAGCCCTTCAATACAGGGTCTCTTGCTCAGGCGGCCGCCCTGGCTGCCCTCGACGACCGGGACTTTGTACGCAAAACGCAGCAAACCATCTGGACCGGTCTGGACTACCTCTATAATGAAATTGGCAGGATGGGCCTCAAATATTTCCCTTCCGAGGCCAATTTCTTTTTGATAGAGGTTCCCTGCGAGGCCAAGGATGTATTTGAAGCCATGCTCCGCCGCGGGGTGATTATCAGGTCAATGGCGTCTTATGGTATGAAACAGTTCATCAGGGTTAACGCCGGCCTTGCGGAAGAGAACGAGCGGTTCATTCACACCCTTGGTCAGGTATTGGCCGAACTGGAAGAAAAGGGCGCCCATAGGGGGCAAGCTCCTCTGCCAACCGGCACCAACGCAGGTTTCCGTGGGGTAAAACAACCTTGATAATAGCTGTAGACGGGCCCGCCGGCGCCGGAAAGAGCACTGTTTGTAAAATCCTGGCTGAAAAGCTCGGCTTTGTATATCTGGACACCGGGGCAATGTATAGAGCTTTGGCATGGGCCATCGAGTCCGGTTCGGCCGAACCGGACCGGCAGGCGCATGGCGAAAGCGAAGCGGAGAATCACGCGATCTCGAAGCTTCTGACGCGGGCGCCGCTTCGCTTTTCAATTGAAGCGAACAAGCTCATGATCTTCTACGGCGGCAGGTTCCTTTCCGAAGAGCTTCGCGAGCCCCGGATCGGTGATACGGCATCCAGGATTTCTCAGTTGCCGGCAGTCAGAGAATTCATGGTTGCATGGCAAAGGGAACTGGCCAGTCATAACAACGTTGTGGCTGAAGGGCGTGATACGACCACGGTTGTTTTTCCGAAGGCCGACCTGAAGGTTTTTCTGACCGCGGACCTGGGGGCCAGGGCCGGAAGACGGTTTGCCGAATATGCGGAAAAGGGGATCAATCTACCCCTGGAAGATATACAGGAACGAATTCGGTTGCGCGACGAGGCGGACGCAAACCGTGATCATTCTCCCCTGCGACCGGCGGAGGGAGCCATTTTACTGGATACATCCAATCTGAGCGTTGAGGAAGTTGTTGACCGCCTGGGAGAAAAGTTGCATAGCCTGACAGGGCTTTGTTGTTCGAACTTATAGGAACTTTGACATTGCTAATTTATCAGGTATTTGCTAGAGTTTAGCGTTTGATGGCGATGAGCCAAAAATAAGGTAAGGGGGCCAGATAGGACCGATGACCGTAAAAGATGAACATGAAAAACAAACCCTTGAAGCGGAGATTCTTTCTTCTTCGGACGAGCACGAAGCCGATGAAGAGATGGATTCGATGCACGATCTTTATGAGCAGAGCTTCCGAAATATCCAGGAGGGCGAGGTAATCCGCGGCCGGATAGTCCAAGTCAGCGATGATTTTGTCATGGTTGACATCGGGTATAAGTCGGAAGGTCAAATCTCGATTCATGAGTTCAAGGATGAATCGGGCCAAATCCAGGCTGACGTGGGAGACGAGATAGACGTTTTGCTCGAGTACCACGACGACGATGACGGCACCATTCATCTATCCAAGGAAAAAGCCGCCAAAATCAAAGTTTGGGACGACATAAGCCGCATCTACAGCGAAGACGACACCATCGCGGGAAAGGTTGTCGCAAAAGTCAAGGGGGGGCTGGCCGTAGATATCGGAGTCCAGGCCTTTCTACCCGGATCGCAGGTCGATCTGAGGCCGATCAGAAACCTGGAATCGCTGATCGGGCACACCTTTCCGTTTAAGGTCCTTAAATATAACAAGAAAAGAAGAAACGTCGTACTTTCCCGGCGCGCTCTGCTGGAAAAAGAGCGCGAGCAGATGAAATCTTTTACTCTGGCTACCCTCGAAGACAGCAAAATTGTCGACGGCATCGTCAAGAACATCACCGATTACGGAGTCTTCGTGGACCTTGGCGGGATTGACGGCTTGCTGCACATTACGGACATGAGCTGGGGCCGCGTCGGTCATCCCTCCGAAATGTTCCAGATCGGCGATAAGATAAAGGTGAAGGTCCTCAGCTTCGACCGCGATAACGAGAGAGTCTCGCTTGGCCTCAAGCAGCTTGTGGACGACCCGTGGACCAAGGCCGAGGCGAAGTACCCGGTCGGGACAAAGGTACATGGAAGGGTGGTGAGTCTGACAGATTACGGCGCATTCGTCGAGATTGAAGAAGGCGTCGAAGGACTTATCCACGTCTCGGAGATGTCCTGGACCAAGAAAATACGCCATCCCTCAAAAGTACTTTCAGTTGGCGACGAAGTCGAAGCGGTGGTGCTCAGCATAAATCCGGAGAGCAAGCGCATATCACTCGGGATGAAACAGCTCGAATCGAATCCATGGGACGTTATCGCGCAGAAATATCCGGTAGGGACAACGATTGCCGGTAAGATCAAGAACATAACCGATTTCGGCATATTTATCGGAATAGATGAAGGAATCGACGGCCTGGTTCACATTTCGGACATCTCATGGACGAAGCGGGTCAAGCATCCTTCGGAAATTTTCCGCAAGAACCAGGAAGTCCAGGCCATCGTTCTCAACATCGACAAGGATAACGAGCGGTTTTCCCTTGGAATCAAGCAGCTTGAATCCGACCCGTGGGAAAGCATCCCGCAGCGCTACCCGATAAGCAGCGTAGTATCCGGTCCTATCACCAACGTCACGGACTTCGGCCTCTTCGTCGAACTTGAAGAAGGCATCGAAGGGCTCGTGCACGTTTCCGAAATCAGCAAGGAAAAGATCAAATCTCCAGTCGGACAGTTTAAACCCGGCGACAAAATTACCGCCAAGGTGATCAATATTTCTCCAAAGGATAGAAAGATCGGTCTCTCGGTTAAGAAAGTCGAGGAGCAGGACGAGCGCTCGAATTATGACGAGTACATGAACACCAGCAAGGCCGCCACATCTAATTTGGGCGAACTGCTCAAGGAAGAACTCGAAGCCAAGGCGCAAAGCTCGGCTAATAACAATATCAACACCGATAAGGCCTAAGTCGCGCTCAATCTTCGTTTTCTCCAAAAGAGATGAAACACCCGGTCAGGTGCGGCGAGTGCCTGACCGGGTGTTTTTTTAACTTCTGTGTATCTTTAACCCTCCAGGGCGAATGGAAAACCAATGAAAATACGCGGCTGTCTTCTTGGAGTGATTATAGGCGCCCTGCTGATGGCAGTGACGGCATGGCTGGTTTCCGATTTCGACTTCTCGACCAAAGGCAACCGGGTGGGGCAGATCGATGTAAAAGGGACGATCCTCAACTCTCAGGACACAGTGAAACAGATCAAGGAATGGAGGAATGATTCTTCCATCAAGGCTATCGTGGTCAGAATCGATTCTCCCGGTGGGGCGGTCGGACCTTCGCAGGAGATTTACAGGGAAATCAGACGTACAACAGGCACCAAGCCCGTGGTCGCCTCGATGGGAAGCATCGCAGCCTCCGGGGGCTACTATATCGCATCGGCCGCAAGCTATATTGTAGCCAATCCGGGTACGATTACCGGAAGCATAGGGGTGATAATCAGCTTTCCGAACCTGAAGGAACTCCTGGGCAAAATCGGCTACCAGATGACCACCATAAAAAGCGGACAGTTCAAGGACATCGGGAACTTTGCCCGGGATATGACCCCGGAAGAGAAACAACTCCTCCAATCGACAATCGACGAGACATACCGTCAGTTCGTCAGGGACGTGGCGGCGGGGCGCAACCTGCCTGAGGAGGAAGTGCGCAAGGTCGCGGACGGCAGAATAATCATGGGCGAAAAAGCCCTTGAATTGAAACTGGTGGACCAGCTCGGCAACTTTGAAGACGCTTTGGCCAAGGCCGGTGAACTTGCCAAAATTTCCGGTGAGCCCAACGTGGTCAGCGCCAAGAAGAAGAAGCTTTCTCTCCTTGACCTTATTATTGGCAGCGACGTTGGCGACAGGGTGAGCGATTTTATCTACGACTCATCTGCCTTCGTTAGATACCAGCTTCCGGTTCTCGACCGCTAGTCTAATTCAGTTGCAAAAAATGCCGGTCCACCCTCAAGGACAACACGTCAGTGTTACGGCTGGGATCTTGTCCTCCGCTTTTCCTGGACTGTTCGCTCGACTGTTCGGCTGCCGTTTTAAGGACATACAGCCACGGCCCGAGAGTCTATCCCTGCATGGCTTCGTGAAGCCGCTTGGTTTGCACTCTGAAGAACGAGAGGTCTCCGGCACCCTCTCGAAGGATTTCCGGAGTATCGTCTATAAGTGAAATTACGCTGGAAGCAACGCCCGGAACAATTCCCCCATCCACGATAAGATTTATGGCATGGCCGATCTTGTCCTGGATTCCGCGTGGCGTGGACAGAATTTCACCGCTTTCCGGGTCAGTAGCGCTGGTACTGATTATGGGATGCCCGAGCGCTGCAACAATTGCCAGGCAAATTGGATGATCGGGGACCCGGATTCCAACGGTTTGCCTTTTGGTCAGCATAATCCGGGGGACCATTCGGGAGCCTTCCAGCACGAATGTGTATGGCCCCGGCAAGAAGCGCTTCATGTTCTTGTACGCATAGTTGGTAACCTGGGCGTACTCGCTGATGTTTTTCAGGTCGCTGCAAATAAAGCTGAAAGGCTGGTGTTTGGAACGGCGCTTCAAAAGGTAAATCTTTTCTATTGAAGCCTTGTTAAACAGGTCACAGCCAACCCCGTAGAATGTATCGGTCGGGTAGGCTATTATTCCTCCATTTGCAAGGATCTCCACAACCTGTTTTATTTTTCGCGGTTCCGGATGTTTTGGGTTTATTTCCAGTATCATTCGCAATACTCTCCTTGAGAGAAAGGAAGCGCGGGAATTGACGTCCTACTCTGATTTATGTGAAGATCGCAAGCCTGCGAGATATACGGAACTATCCCGTAAGGCATCAAACGCAAAGAAAGTAAGCAGAAAATAATGGCTAGCGAAAGGCAATGTCAAGTACGGGCTAAGCGCGAGACGGGCAGATCGATTTCCGATAACTGTTTTGCCGGAATCGATATCGGTTCCCATACCACCCGAATGCTGGTCGCACAGAAGAACGGCACACAAATCCTCCCCGTTCGCACCGAACGCAGGGTGACGCGGCTCGCACTTAATTTTCAGGATGCAGGCTCCATCACCGAGGAAGCCCGGCAGAGAAACATTTCGGCGCTGCAGGAATACATGTCGATTCTCACGGAATACCGCGTCGGCAGAATCTCCTGTGGGGCAACCGGTGTTGTCAGGCGCGCAGAAAACAGCAGCGCCGTAATCGAGGAAATTGCGGCCGAAACCGGGATCAGATGTCGAATCCTTTCAGAACAAACCGAGGCGATATTGTCGGCGAAGGGCGTTTTGAGCGCTCTCCCGGAAACTGGAGGGGACCTGCTCACTTTTGACATCGGCGGCGGCAGCACCGAATTCCTGCTTGCGGTCCGCAACCAGGGAAAAGATGTGCCGAGCACCAGCCGTCCCATCGGGGCTGCAACCTTGAGCGAGGCACACCTAAGAGCTGATCCGCCCGGCCCCGACTCTGTGGCGCGCGCGGCGATTTCGGTTCGGGACGGAATCATGTCCGCCAAAGAGCAGATATATCAAAACGTCCGTAACAACGGTATAATAGTCGATGAAAAAGAACTTAGGCTTGTCGGAACGGCAGGAACGATCTCCACCCTGGCGGCTATGTATATCAAAATGGAGCGATATATCCCGTACAGGGTGAACGGATTGACTTTGACCAAAGATTGGCTTTCCTCGACAATAGAATCCCTGGCCCGAATGCCGCTTGATCAGAGGCGGCTGATTCCGGGCCTGGAGCCGGGGAGGGAAGATATAATTCTTGGGGGCGCCGTTATAGTCTCAGAAATTCTGAGGTGTTTCGGCCGTGACCGCTTTACGGTGACAGATGCCGGTCTGCTGGAAGGACTCCTTCTCGATCTGATCGAAAGAGAATGCGGCTTTGGCGGAGGAGGAGAAGCGGGATTAAGAACAGTCTTGACATGGCGGCTGCAAAAGGGATAAAGGCCCTCAAACCGACCGGCCGAAAAATTAGACTCGGAGAAAATCGATGGACCAGAAGGCAAGTATTGAGCTGCCCGACGCGCTAACATTTGATGACGTAACTCTTTTGCCCAATTACTCGGAAGTCCTGCCTGTCGAAACCGACGTTTCAACCAAGCTGACCAGGGAAATCAGTATGCGAATCCCTTTGGTGAGCGCCGCAATGGATACGGTAACCGAATCCGATACCGCGATCAGCATAGCCCGTGAAGGCGGTATCGGAATAATTCACCGTAACATGAGCGTCGAAGCGCAGGCACATGAAGTCAGCCGGGTCAAAAAATCAGAGAGCGGAATGATAGTGGATCCGGTCACGGTCGATCCGGATCAGCAGATCGGCGACGTCTTCGAACTTATGTCCAAGTATCGAATATCCGGCGTCCCGGTGGTAAAAGGGGACCAACTTGTCGGGATAATTACCAATAGAGATCTCAGGTTCGAAACCGACGAAACGATCAAAGTTTCGGACATAATGACCAAAGACAACCTGATTACCGCACCTATCGGTATTTCTCTTGAAGAATCCAAGAAGCTGCTTCAGAAAAACCGGATCGAAAAACTGCTCGTGGTCGATGAAGCCGGCCGGCTGCAGGGACTCATAACCATAAAAGATATATTAAAAATAAAGAAATACCCGAACGCCAGCAAAGATACACTGGGCAGGCTTCGGGTCGGAGCTGCCGTTGGCATCGGAAGCGACATGCTTCCGAGGGCGATTGCAGTCAAAAACGCCGGCGCAGACGTGATTGTGGTGGACAGCGCGCACGGACATTCCCGCAACGTTCTCGAAGCGGTCAAGGCGATCAAGGCCAAGTGCGCTGACCTTCAGGTTATAGCCGGGAACGTAGCCACCGCCGAAGGGGCCAAAGCCCTCATCGAAGCAGGTGCGGACGGCATCAAGGTGGGCGTCGGGCCGGGTTCGATCTGCACCACAAGAATCGTAGCCGGAGTCGGCGTTCCGCAGGTGAGCGCCATTCTCGATTGCACCAGAGTGGCTCGGGAAAAGGGAATACCGATAATTGCGGACGGCGGCATAAAATATAGCGGCGACATAGTCAAAGCACTTGCTGCCGGAGGCGACTCCGTAATGATAGGGAGCCTTTTTGCCGGAACCGATGAGAGTCCCGGGGAAACGATTCTTTATCAAGGCCGCAGCTACAAGGTCTACCGGGGAATGGGATCCCTGGGCGCCATGCGTGAGGGAAGCAGGGATCGCTACTTTCAGGAGGATGTTTTCGAGCCCAAGAAGCTGGTGCCGGAAGGAATCGAAGGAAGGGTGCCGTACCGCGGGACGATAACCGATATAGTGCACCAACTGATTGGGGGACTGAGGGCCGGGATGGGATACCTGGGATGCGCCGATCTCGGTCAGCTTCGGGCCAAAACGAAAATGGTGAGGATTACCAGCGCCGGATTGAGGGAAAGCCACGTGCATGACGTCATAATCACCAAAGAGGCGCCCAACTATCAGGTTGATTTGAAATGACCCAGCAGGGGAACGGATGAATATGTTCGACCATCTACATGAGGAGCGGGTGCTGATCCTCGATTTCGGCTCCCAGACCACTCAGTTGATCGCGCGCCGGGTGAGGGAAAGCCACGTCTATTGCGAAATACATCCTTTCAATATGACGTTGGAGACGATAAGAGACTTCAGGCCCAGGGGGATCATCCTTTCGGGAGGGCCCTCAAGCGTGCACGACAAAGGCGCTCCGATGGCCGACCCGGAACTGTTCGAGCTTGGCATACCAATCCTGGGAATCTGCTATGGCATGCAACTGCTTGCTCATCAGATGGGAGGGGCGGTTGAAAAAGCGCACAGGAGGGAATACGGCCCTGCATCAATAGACATAGATGTCCCTACAGATATTTTCTTTGAAATTGAAAAAGATGCGGTGCGTGTGTGGATGAGCCATGGCGACCGCATTCTCAAGCTTCCTCCTTCTTTCATCACATTGGCTCACAGTGATAATTCCCCCATAGCCGCGATGGGAGATCCGAAGCGCAATATGTACGCGGTACAGTTTCATCCGGAAGTAGCGCATACACCCTGCGGCAAGGACATCCTGGAAAATTTTCTTTTCCGTATCTGCCGGTGCAGCCCGTCATGGACTATGAAATCCTTCGCCGAATCTACCATAAATTCCATTAAGGAAAAGGTTGGACAGGACCAGGTAATCTGCGCCCTGAGCGGCGGAGTAGATTCCTCTGTTGTCGCGGTTCTGCTTCACAAAGCCATAGGCGAGCGGCTTCACTGCATTTTCGTAAACAACGGGCTCCTGCGTAAAGGCGAGGCGGAATCGGTCCAGAGAGTATTCAGGGATCAGTTCAAGATCAATCTCATATACATCGACGCCTCGACTGAGTTTCTCGACCGTCTGCAAGGGGTATCCGACCCGGAGCGCAAACGAAAGATAATCGGCAATCTTTTTATCGAGGTTTTCGAACGGGAGGCCGCGCGAATAAGCAATGCCCGCTATCTGGCCCAGGGAACCCTCTATCCCGACGTGATCGAAAGCGTCTCGTTCAAAGGGCCTTCCGCCACTATAAAGACACACCACAACGTTGGCGGACTGCCCGAAAGCATGAAGCTGGAATTGATTGAACCGCTCCGGGAGCTTTTCAAGGATGAAGTGCGGTTGGTCGGAAGAGAGCTGGGGCTTCCGGAAAGAATAATAAAAAGGCATCCATTTCCGGGCCCCGGACTTGCAATCCGGCTGATAGGCGAGGTGACCGCCGCCGATCTGGAGATGCTACGCGAGGCCGACGCAGTGATACAGGAAGAGATCGAGGCCGCCGGCTGGCAAGAGCATGTCTGGCAGTCTTTCGCCGTACTGCTCCCCATCAGGTCGGTTGGGGTGATGGGCGATGAGCGCACCTACGATCAGGTCATCGCCTTGCGGGCGGTCGAAAGCGTTGATGCCATGACGGCGGACTGGGCAAGGCTTCCATATGAGGTGCTGGCGCGCATTTCAAACCGCATTATCAATGAGGTGAAAGGCGTGAATCGAGTTGTGTACGATATATCATCAAAGCCGCCGAGCACTATTGAATGGGAGTAGCACAATTCCGCGCCCCGGCATGGCGCGTCATTACGGAGCGCCGCCGCGCCCCTCGAGGGGCTTCAAATGTATACCGAAACCCACCGCTTCTATCGATATCAGCACAAGACCCCAAAGGGCTGGGAAAGCTTCCAGGTAAAATACCGCGAAACCGATCTCTGGATCAGGGCACGGCGAAACTTAGAGCGTGAAGCTTCGAAAGCGGCGCTGAGCTGCCGTCTTCAACTGGAACAATATATCACGGCGCACCCGGATTTTCTGAGATCCCTTGTGCCTCTCCCGGACGATCCTTTAGCCCCTCCCCTGGTACGCAAAATGCTCGTTGCCGGCCTTACAGCCGGCGTCGGACCAATGGCGAGCGTGGCCGGCGCGATAGCCCAAGCCGTCGCGGATTCCCTCCAGCCGTTTTCGGATTCAGTGATAGTTGAAAACGGGGGGGATTGCTACCTGGACCTGCACGAGGAAACCACGATCGGAATATTTGCCGGCCCGGACTCCCCTTTCACGGACAAAATAGCCGTGAAGCTGGGAGCCGAACGTTTCCCAACCGGAATCTGCACTTCATCCGGAACGGTCGGCCACTCGCTCAGTTTCGGCAAGACGGATGCAGTCACTATTATTTCAAGAGATGCAGCCCTTGCAGACGCCACCGCCACCAGGCTTGGAAACATGGTCAAGACACAGGCCGATATTAACAAAGCCCTCGAATTTGCTCCATCGATCCCATCGATCGAGGCGGTCCTTATTCTGATCAAGGACAAGATGGGAATCTGGGGCAATATAGAAATAACTGCGATCTAGACGCCATCCTTTGCGCATGAGGCCTCCGGGATGAAAATTCTTGTTTTTTCAGGACTTGTTGCTATATTTGATTTTTTTCAGGTCCGGAGTGAGAGCGGCCGCGCGAATTCCCCAGCGTACCGGAAAAGGGCGTCCCAAGAGGATGAAAATAGTAGTAATGTCTGATACTCACCTCGGTGAGATGAACGAGCAGTTCAAGACCTTGTGCACCGAATTCTGCAATGACGCCGACATGGTGATACATCTCGGGGACTGGGATAAGGTGGCCGTCCTGAATTACCTGGAGCAGTATCCGCTTGAAGCTGTAGCGGGGAACATGGACGAACATTCGATTCAAAAGCGGCTTCCGCACCAAAAGATAGTAAAGGCCGGCTCATTCAAACTGGGGATTTCCCATGGATGGGGACCTCCGACCGGCATCCGCAAAAGGCTGGAACCGCAGTTCACGGGCGTGGATGCGATTCTTTTCGGGCATACTCACCAGCCTCTGATTCTTGAAGAAAACGGGCTTCTCTGGTTCAACCCGGGATCGGTCTTTCTCGGGCGCGGAGCCCTCCAACGAAGCATCGGAGTACTGAGAATCAAGGACAAAATCCACGCGGAAATAGTCGGCATTTGATGCGAACGTTCACCCCGAGCAAGGGTTGAACCATCATCAAAAGACCTTAAGGCGCGGATCTTTCCCCATCGGAGTTATCCGCGGTTCCGGCGATGGAATGGTTTAGTTAGAGGAGGACCGGTTGCGCAATCTCTGGGCGCCGTGGCGTATCGAGTACATAGTAGGCAAGAAGCCGCAGGGTTGTATCTTCTGCTCGGAGAGCCACGGCCAGTCGGACGAACAGCGTCTCATTCTGTGCCGGGGCAGTCTCGCGATGGTCATGATGAACAGATTTCCTTACAACAACGGACACCTGCTGGTTTCTCCCTGGCGTCACATATCCGATCTGAACGAACTCACCGAGGACGAGGACCGCGAACTCATGGATTTGCTGAAGCAGTGCACGCGCGTGCTTCGGAAAGTGATGCGCCCGGACGGGTTCAATATCGGGTTGAATGTGGGCCGGGAAGCCGGCGCGGGTTTTGAGGAACATCTGCACTTTCATGTGGTTCCAAGGTGGAGGGGCGACACTAATTTCATGCCCGTTCTCGCCGACGTCCGCAGCATACCGGAACACTTGAAGCAATCCTACAGCAAGCTGTTATCCCACTTCATTAAGGAGAACGCCGATGAAGGTGTTTAAGCTGATCGTAGCACTGATCATACTTGCAGTTATTGGCCTTTTCATTTATCAGAACATGGAGACATGGAGAAAGCTGATTGATTTCAGGCTTGATCTTTACCTTCTGAAGACCACGACCCAGATTCAGCTATATATCATCATTTTGTTATCCGCGGTCGTGGGTTTCATTGTGGGCCTCGGGGCGATGCTAAAGCCTTTCTTCAAAACACGCCAGCTTCTCAAGCGTGAGCGCGTGGAAAGAAAGCAGGCCGAGACGGAGCGCCCCCCAGAACCGGCAGAACCACAAAGCGAGGCACTCGCAACAGCGGCGGAATAAACAAAGACCGTCATCTCGCCCCGTGCCGAGTTCTTTGAGCAACTCGACTTTCATTGGATGCCGACCAGGACTTGTGGACTTAAAGAGCCGGACGCTTCGAGCAGAAGCAACGGCTCTTTTTTCAATTGCCTCGTTCTATTTTTCATTCCTTTTGACTGAACTAATTGCCTGTGAATGCCGACTTATTAACCGTAAGTCTTTAAGTCCCGCTCGTTCGAAAAATGTCCTGCAAATTATGGAGTCAAGATGAACTCGGAACGACCGACGGCATCTCAGGAAAAAGGGGAGAAAACCACGTGGTTGCCCTCTGGAGCTTCTCTCAAGGCCGCCAGCATTGTTGAGACCACGGGCGACCTGCCGCCAATGCCCCACATTGCCGCCCAGGTCATAGACAAACTCTCCGAGGCCAACTCGACGCCACGAGAAATTCACCATCTCATCATCAAGGACCAGGCCCTTGCGGCCCGCGTTCTCAAGGTGGCAAATTCACCATACTACGGAGCATCAAGGTCTATCTCAACTCTTCGCGATGCGGTCATGTTCATGGGGTTCGACTCCGTCAGATCTCTCATGATGATGGCGGTTCTCAAAGGGGTGTTTTCGCGAATAGGCCTAACGGAGAAGCTCCTATGGGAGCATTCCGTAGGCTGCGGCTTCGCGGCCCGAAAAATTGGAGAGGAAGTCGGATTTCAGCGCAAGGAAGAGGCTTTTATTGCAGGGCTTATGCACGACGTGGGCAAAGCGGTCCTTTTTCTGAGGTCCCCGGCGATAATGCGCGAGATAATGCAGGAAGTCTATAATGAAGGCGCCGATTTTTTTGAAGCGGAAGATCGGAGACTAGGTTTCACTCACGCCGACGTCGGCCGGATAATTGGCGATAAATGGCGCTTTGCCCCCGACACAGTAGACGCCATTGCGAGCCATCACCGCCCCGATCAGGCACGGTCGGCCCCGGAACTCACCCACATTGTAAGCCTCGCCAACTCCATATGCCATAAACTGGAAATAGGCCCCACACGCAGGCCGGACCTGGACCTGAACGAACTTCAGAGCACCAGCGCCCTCCAACTTGGCCCCGACGCGATTGAGATGATCCTCTCGGCAGTGAGAGAAGCACGCCAGTCCGGCGATTCGGAAAAGCCTTAGGGGCGGGAGCGAAGAGAAAAGATAGACACGGGGAGGGAAACGAAAAGAAAAAACAACTGAATAAATCCCTGCTTTTTTCCTTTTTTTCTTCTCGCTTCTCGCTTCTCGCTTCTCGCTTCTCGCTTCTCGCTTCTCGCTCCTTGCTCCATGTTCTTCTATTCGGCCGTCGGCCCGGATAATGAGTACTTATCCAGATAGCCCCTGGGTGTCACCATCCAGCCTTGCCAGATATAGGTCCTGCGGTTTCCGACTATAACCACCGACTGCATGTCCACCTCATCGACCGGCAGCTTTCCGATAGTGGTCAGGCACTTCCACTGTCCGTCTCTCATAGCGCGTCTGACAATCGCAGCCGGAGTCTCGGGAGGACGGTGCCGCAGTATTAGCTGCCTCGCTTTTTCAAGCAAATCCGGCCTGCTTCTGCTTCGAGGGTTGTAAATAGCGAGTACGAAGTCGGCTTCGGAAACAGCCCAAAGTCTTTTCTCGATGACCTGCCAGGAAGTCAGGTGATCGCTCAGACTCACAGCGGCGAAATCGTGCATAATAGGCGCACCCAGGAGGGATGCAGCGGCATTCAAAGCCGGAATCCCGGGAATTATGCGAAGGAAAAGGCCGGGGGGCTCTCCCGGATCTTCACAGTTCCAATCGATTACTTTGATTTGCTTATTCTTGCAGATATCAAGGACCAGCCCCGCCATTCCATATATGCCGGCATCCCCGCTGGAGACCAGAACGACATTGCGACCGCTCAAAGCATACTCTATCGCCGACCAGCAGCGCTCCACTTCTTTTCGCATACCACTGGCGATGACGATTTTGTCCCGCAGCAGGTCCGGGATAAGGTCAAGGTAGGTTTTGTACCCCAGCGCGATTTCCGCCGACTGAAGCGCCTCGATCGCTTCCAGGGCCATAAAAGATTTGTGTCCGGGCCCAAGGCTGATTATGGAGAGCCAACCCTGGCTATGGCCAGGGTGCAGTTTCCCGCTTTGCGTTTGGGCACCAACAATTGCCGCGTCCCTGCACTCCAAAGGGCGCTTGCTTCGCATACGCTTTTCACTCCTACATGCCGGGCTACCGTATCCGAAGGGTTCGGAACGGCTAAACCCTCTATCTGCTCGCGGGCACAAAAGTCAACCGGCCGGCCAAACGCCTTTGCAGCTTCCAGAAGCCCGCGCTCGTCCGATTTGATGTCCAGGCTAGTGAAGTTTCTTATCGAAAGCGGCGCAAGCCTGTATTCCTCAAGAATTTTTTCCACAAAAGCAACGATCTCTTCCGAGGATGTCCCCCTGTTACAGCCAATCCCGATAACGAGCGTAGCAGGCCGAAGCTTCAGGCAATTCAAGCCGCGCGGCGGCAAAGTGTCCGAAACCCAGACCCCCGGAACTCCTCGAAGCGCTTTCAGGTCTGAACCCGAACTTACTATCCGCAGCCCATGCGCTGCCGGAAGCTTCTCCAGCAAGAAGCCGCCGGGATCAAATATCCACGGGGGCTCTTCGTCCAGGATAGCTGCTTCGATTCTGGCGAGCATTCGGCGGTTTTCGATCCGCAGTGCTGCTCTTTTCGCTGCCAGGTCAATGGCGGGTTTGTCCTGGAGATCGGAAGCGGTGGTAATTACCGCCTGGCCGCCGGTGATCGAGGCCACCTTTCTTGCGAGTTCGTTGGCGCCGCCAATATGCCCGGAAACAAGGCTCACGGCAAAGCGGCCGTCCTGATCAAGGACGACGACCGCCGGGTCCGCAAACTTGTCTTCCAGCAACGGCGATATTGTTCGAACCGCTATGCCGCAGCTCATTATGCAGATGATCGAATCACACTCGCGCCAGACAGACGGGAAAACCTCGGATATCTTCCTGAAAGAAATCATCGAGGGCAAAGAATAGCGGTGGTTGCAAAAGCATTTGCTCCCGGGCATGTGCTCGCTTAACCGGGCCGCCAGTTTAGCACCCTTTCGGGTCAGAGAGAAAATGGCGGTTTTCCCACTATTCCGGCTTTTTTGCATTTCTAAACCCGTGATCGAATGTTTCGTCGTAGAGCTTTGATCTTTTGAGGTTTTCGGCGCGATCGTCCAATCCGAATGCCTCACCGACCAGAATGAGCGCCTGACGTTCGATTCCAGCCGCCCTCACCTTCCCGGCTATATTATCGAGAGTTCCGCAGATGAGCAACTGGTCCGGCCAGCCGACGCGGTAGGCCACGGCAGCGGGGGTTTGAACAGGATAGTGCTCCTTCAGTTCCGCCACCACCTGTTCGATACGCTGTACACTGAGGTAGATAACCATGGTCGCCAGATGCGATGCAAGCCCGGATAGTTTCTCCCTGGCGGGCACGGGGGTCCTGCCCGCGAGCCTTGTCAGTATCACAGTCTGGGAGACCTCCGGGATGGTGAGTTCACGATGCATAGCCGCGGCCGCCGCAAATGCCGCCGAGACTCCCGGCACCACCTCGTAAGCGATATTGTCACGGTCAAGAAGGGCGATCTGTTCCCGGATCGCGCTATATAGGGTCGGGTCTCCCGTATGGAGCCGAACGACACGCTCCCCCGATTCGTATCCTTCTTTCAGCAAAAAATGTGTCTGGTCCAGCGTCAAAGAGGCGCTGTCGAATGCCTTGACATCTTTTCTGCAATAGGCAAGCAGGGTCTCCGGCACAAGCGAGCCGGCGTACACAACACGCTCCGCATTTTGAAGACAACGCATTCCCTTGACCGTGATAAGCTCAGGGTCGCCCGGTCCGGCGCCCACAAACCTGACAGGCTCTCCCATCCTGTAATCCTCGTTGAAATTTTTGCCTGGATTCTCACTTATAGCGTCAAAGAACGATATTTCTTTTTCCCATTTGGGAACAGAGCTGTCAAGAATTGACACATACCGGGCGGTATTCAACCAATCGTAACCCGGAGTGCAATCGCCATGAAGCGGGTCCTGTTGCCAGGATCGATCCGGACATTCTGGATGCGGTCTCCGCTGTGCCGACAAGGAACGGTTATGCCATGTAACCGCCGAAGACGGCAAGGATGGCCTGGCAAAGCTGAGATCAGAAAAACCGGATTTGATGAACCTGGACCTGATGATGCCGAAGATGGACGGTTTTGCTGTTTGCGAAGAGCTTCAGGACCCCAGGTGGGCAAAATACAGGCATATTCCAAAAAATCATAGTGCGTTATGCGGCGATCTGTTTCGGGATTACAGTGGCAAGATAAGTCGATCTGCCGGCAGGCTTTTTACTGACAATGAGATTTTACGGAACCCGCGATTACTTCGACCCATTCATCCACTTCAACGGGCTTGGTTTTGAAGTCGCATGCGCCTGCTTCGAGGCAAAGGTTAACACCTTTTTCCCGCATGCAATAGTTTTTCTCTTGACTTCACGATATTGGTGTGTTCTTTTCCAGGTGAACCGGGGGGGCCATTCGCGCACCACGGAGATTGCATAGCTCGGACTACCATTTCGTTTCTCTTTCCCTCCCGCCCAAAATGCTTCACTGACTACTTCGAAAAGTTTTGATTGGTTGTGCTTTGCGCTAGCCCATGCTACGCTCCGCTACGTGAAATTTAATGATCGGGAGGGCTATCCCATACCGTGGAGACCACATAGCCCTATCGCTTCCAGTTGTATTTCTTTCCCTCCCGCCGATTAATGCTCCACCGACGTTTCGCGAAATTTCCGATGGGCTGCGATGTCCCGAAGGGACACGCGCCAGTATTCATATTTGGCGTAAGTTGCGCCCAAGATCGAATTTGATCGGGAGGGCATGCAGCGCTACGCTCCCCCTCCCCTGCCAGATCTTTGTCGGCGGCAGTTTCGCCAAGAGTACCCCCATCCTCAAGGAGTCGCCTGTTGGACACTATCGCCATAAGTCTTAACGGAACCCCTGTCAGCGGCCGCCCCGGGATGACGATCCTGGAATTGGCCCGTGAGGTCGGTATCCATATCCCGACTCTTTGCGACGACCAATTCCTCAAGCCTGTCGGGGCCTGCCGCATTTGCCTTGTCGAAGAAGAGAAAAGCGGAAGGCTCCTGGCTTCCTGCGTCACTCCGATTGCCGCCGGAATGACGATCAACACCCGATCTCGAGCGGTGATCGAGAACAGGAAGATTATTGTCAAACTCATGTTGGCCTCTCATCCGGAATCTTGCCTCCTGTGTGAAAAGGGAAACCGTTGTCGGCTCAGAAAATTAGCCGGGGACCTTGGAATCGGGCGATTGGACTATTATCCGGTGCCCAATTTCACGGGCACTCAGGAACTGAACCCTTTTATCATGAGGGACCTGAGCAAATGCATCCTGTGCGGCAAATGCATCAGGGCCGACCATGAACTCGTAGTCGTCGGGGCGCTGGATTATCTGAACAGAGGCTTCGATTCTTCACCGGCCACTCTGTTCGACGGTCCACTGGAAACTTCCGAATGCACTTTCTGCGGGACCTGCGTATCCATGTGTCCCACGGGCGCCCTTTTTGAAAGAGGCAAGCCCCACGCCGGAACCATAGGCGCACGCACTGCAACCATCTGTTCCTACTGTGGATGTGGCTGCAACATTTTTCTCGAAACAGTCGAAAACCGTCTGATCTCAGTTTCTCCAAATCCGGCGAACGACATAAACGGGAAGACCCTCTGCGTGAGAGGCCATTATGGACATGATTATGTACACCATCCGGACCGGCTCAGAAGGCCCCTGATACGGAAAGACGGGGTTCTGTGCGAGGTGGGATGGGACGAAGCGCTCGACTTTGCAGCCGAGGGGCTAAAGAACGCTTATTCAAGGTACGGTTCTGGAGCAGTGTCTTTTTTGGGGTCCTCCAAGTGCTCGAATGAAGAGAATTATCTCTTCCAGAAGATCGCCCGGACCATTTTCGGCACCAACAATATCGACACCCTCGGACGCCTCCATTCGGGAACCAGCCTGGAAAGCATTCCTTTCGACGCTATGACGAATTCTCTCCAGGATATCGAGGACTCCGACGTAATCCTGGTTATCGGGTCCAATCCCCCGACATCTCACCCGGTAGCCGGTTACAGGATCAAGCGGGCCCACCTGAAGGGAGCAAAGATCATCGTCGTCGACCCGAGGAGAACCGGGCTTGCCGGATTTTCCGCTGTATGGGTCCCGATCCGGCCGGGAACCGACGAGATTTTATTGAATGGAATCCTCAAGGGCCTTCTGGATTCGAAATCCCTGGATGAAAAAGTCAAAGCGGAGATTGCCGAGGAACTGCCGGAGGTGATTGACTCACTTGCCGGTTTCGTTCCTCAGTTGGTTGAAGAATTCACCGGATGTTCCCAACCTCTGCTCGAAGCGGTGGTTCGACTGATTTCAGAAGCAAGGTCTCCGGCTTTTGTCTACGGTCACGGAATAACCCGTCAGATTAATGGAACGCAGGCGATCAGAGCTATCGAGAACCTTGCGCTGCTTAAGGCAGGTCCCGGTGAATCCTGCGGAGGGATTTATCCGCTTGATAAGGAGAGCAACACTCAAGGCGCATGGGACATGGGAACTCTTCCCAATCTGCTTCCAGGTTATCTCCCGCTCGACGATCCCGACGCGATCCGGTTCTTTGAAAACGCGTGGAAAACGTCAATTCCCACAAAGCCCGGGTTGAGCGCCGCCGAGGCGATCAGGCGGGCACGGGCAGGGGAGGTCAAAGCCATGTATATAATGGGTGAAAACCCCCTACGCTCATTTCTGGACCCTTCCGAGGCGGAAAAGGGTCTTTCCACCCTCGACTTTCTCGTGGTCCAGGACCTTTTTCTCACCGAGACCGCGCAGTTTGCCCATGTAGTTTTTCCGGCGTGCAGTTTCGCCGAGAAAGACGGGACGTTTACGAACATTGAAGGAAGGGTGCAGCGAATCCGGAAGGCGATTGAACCCGTAGGACAAAGCCTTCCGGACTATGAAATCCTTTGTAGGATAGCCCGACGCATGGGGTATCCGGCCGACTATCGGTCGGCAGGGGAAATCATGGATGAAATCTCGTATCTGACGCCCCTCTACAGAGACATCTCTTACGGGAAGCTTGAAAAGGGCGGTATCTTTCGGCCCTGTTCCAGGAGCATCTCCGATGGAGAGAAACGGTTGCCGGTCCGGAGGCGCGCAGCGAAGATAACGCCCGCTGAGCAGGGGCATCTGCGGGTTTCTCACAAGCGGCCTGAAGATGGTGATTTTATCCTCCTTAAGGGATCGACCCTTTACCACTTCCTTGGCGGGACCCGCTCCACCAGGTCAGCCCGGCTCCTTGAGATGGAACAGGAGGGTCTGCTTGAAATGAATCCCATGGATGCCGGGGCACTCGGGTTGCGGGACGGCGACATGATAAAGCTCCACAACGATAAAAATCAGGTCGTTACAAGGATCAAACTGAGTGAATCGCTGCCCCGAGGGATACTTTTCAGCCCCTTGTTCGATCGCCTGACAACGTTCCTGGCGCCGCTCGGCGTTCGGGCGACAGGGACCGATGTCTGCAGGGTGCGGATAGAAAAGGAGATATGCAATGGACCGCATGAACCTCCAGGTGAGAATTGAAGATCTCGACGATATTCTCAAGGGATTCAAAAGCACTCCGTCGGAGCTGATTACCGTGCTTCAGGCAGTCCAAGAAAAATACAGCTATATTCCAGGAGAATTCGTCAAACCGATCGCCGATGCGCTGCACGTTTACCCCAGCCAGGTCCAGGGGGTTATGACCTTTTACGCCCAGTTCAGCATGACGCCAAAGGGTCGCAACATCGTTCGGGTCTGCCGGGGAACGGCCTGTCACGTCCGGGGAGGTCACAGCGTGCTACGAAGGGTCAAGAAGATCCTCTGTTTAGAAGACGGCCAAACTTCCGAAGATTTCATGTTCACTCTCGAGACAGTGGCATGCCTAGGCGCTTGCGCTCTTTCACCCGTGATGGTCTTTAACAAAACCTATCACGGTCAGATGAATCCGAAGAGGATCGAGATGGTCCTTCAAGCAGATCGATCTCAGCCCGCAGACTCACAGGAATGAATGTGTTCACCAAGCAACGCGATTCGTTCAAGGGGGAGAAGGTGCTATCCATAGATCGTTTTCAGACAATTGAAGACCTCAATGCATATCGCGAACAGATCCTTGGGCAAAGAGACCCCAACAAGTTATGCGTGGCGGTCTGCGCAATTCCCGGATGCGGCGGCGGGGGCGGGGAAGCAGTTTGCCAAGCCTTCATCGACGAGATAGACAAATACGGCCTCTCCTCAAAAGTCGAAATCAAAAAGACGGGCTGTCACGGCTTTTGCGAACAAGGTCCCATAACCCTGATTCTTCCCCGGGAAATATTCTACCGAAAAGTGACGGTGGAAGACGTCCCGGAAGTCGTTCAGGAAACCATCATCGGGTCAAGAATCGTCGACCGCCTTCTCTACACCGATCCTCAGATTAAGAAGAGCGTCTACGAGCGCGAAGTCCCCTTCTACAATATGCAGAAGCGAATCATCCTTGCCGACAACGGCAAGATCGATCCAACGGAAATTGACGACTATATCGCCAGGGGAGGATATTCGGGATTAAGCAAGGTTTTGTCCTCAATGGGACCCGAAGAATTGATCGAACTGGTGGAAAAATCGGGACTAAGGGGTCGAGGGGGAGCCGGGTTTCCAACAGGCACGAAGTGGCGGTTTGCCAGGAAATCCCCAGGCGATTTGAAATACATCATCTGCAACGCCGACGAGGGAGACCCCGGCGCATTTATGGACCGGGGGGTTCTGGAAGGCAATCCCCACCTGGTTTTGGAGGGCATGATCCTCGCCGCCTATGCGATAGGTTCGACGCAGGGATATATCTATGTCCGGGCGGAGTATCCTCTCGCCATCGAACATCTGAAGATCGGCATCTCTCAGGCCATGCAAAAGGGCCTTCTGGGCAAGAACATTCTCGGCACGGGGCTGTCGCTCGAGATTCAAATCAAAGAAGGAGCGGGGGCTTTTGTCTGCGGGGAAGAGACGGCCCTTATCGCTTCCGTTGAGGGAAAGAGAGGAATGCCCCGCACCAGGCCGCCATTCCCGGCACAGGCCGGATTGTGGGGAAAGCCCACCTGCATCAACAACGTAGAAACTTTTGCAAACCTGCGGGCCATCGTACTCAACGGCGCCGACTGGTACGCGTCGATGGGGACGGAGAAGAGCAAGGGAACCAAGATTTTTTCCCTCACGGGCAGGATCAACAACACTGGTCTGGTGGAAGTGCCGATGGGAACCACCTTGCGAGAGGTGATTTACGGAATCGGCGGAGGGATTCCGAAGGGAAGGCGTTTCAAAGCCGCCCAGATGGGCGGCCCATCTGGTGGATGCGTACCAGCCCGGCACCTGGACTTGCCCATCGATTATGAATCTCTGGCGTCGGTGGGATCGATAATGGGGTCGGGCGGGATGATCATAATGGACGAGAACACCTGCATGGTGGATATAGCCCGGTTTTTCCTGAGCTTCACCCAGGACGAGTCCTGCGGGAAGTGTGCACCATGCAGACTCGGCACCAAGCAAATGCTTGAAATACTTACGCGGATCACGAAGGGGCAGGGGATCAACGGCGACATAGACCGGCTGCTCGAGATCGGGCAGGCCGTCAAACGAACGGCCCTGTGCGGCCTGGGCCAGACGTGCCCCAACCCGGTCATTTCCACTATAATGCAATTCAGAAACGAGTACGAAGCGCACATTCAAGAAAAAAGATGTCCTGCGGCAGTTTGCGATTCCCTGGTGATATCCGCCTGTCAGCATACCTGTCCCGCTGGAATCGACGTGCCGGCGTATGTAGCCTATATCGCGGAGGGGAAATATATCGAAGCTGTGGACATAATCCGGGAGCGCAATCCCTTTCCCTCGATCTGCGGAAGGGTTTGCCATCATCCGTGTGAGAGCAAGTGCCGCCGGGGGGAATTGGATGCCCCGGTTTCGATTCGCCTGTTGAAGCGGTTTGCGGCGGACTGGTACTTTAAGTTTGTCGACGAGAGCGTCGAACCCTTCGCGGTAACCAGGAAACAGAGGGTGGCCGTTGTGGGAGCGGGGCCTTCCGGACTGACGTGTGCTTATTTCCTGCGAAAACTCGGCTACAGGGTAACGGTATTCGAGGCCCTGTCCAAAGGCGGCGGCATGATGGGTACGGTCATTCCGGACTTTCGTCTTCCCTGGGGCATCATCGAAAGGGAGATTCGCCACGTCGAGGCGCGCGGCGTGGAGATTCGCTACGACAGTCCAATCAACGTGAACTTCACGGTGGAGTCACTGAAGAAGGAAGGCTATGACGCCGTATTTATCGGCGCGGGCGCCAACATGAGCCAGAAGATCGGCATTCCAGGCGAAACCGATGGGCTGCACGGGTTCGATTACGGGTTGAACCTTCTCGCGCGCATCAAAGCGGGAAAGCCGGTCCATATTGGCCGGAAGGTCGTTGTAATAGGCGGTGGTAATACCGCCATGGATTCAGCAAGGTCCTGTCTGCGCCTGGGCGCCGGGGAGGTAAACGTCTATTACCGCAGGACGCGTGAGGAAATGCCGGTAACAGACCTTGAATATGACGAGGCCATCGAGGAGGGGGTGAAATTTCATTTTCTGGTGAGCCCGACGCGGATTGTCAATGACAATTCGAGCGTAAAGGGGCTGGAATGCATAAGAATGCGGCTCGGTGACGTGGACGAGTCAGGAAGGCGGCGTCCCGTACCGATTGAAGGCTCGGAGTTTTTTGTTCCTGCGGATACGGTCATCCCGGCCGTTGGACAAGCCCCCGATCTTTCCTTTTTACCTGCCGACATGAAACTCGAACTTGCCAGATGGGGTGCTTTAAAAGTGGATTGGAACACGCTCAGCACGAACATCCCGTGGATATTCGCAGGGGGTGACTTTGTCACAGGGCCCACAACCGTCATTCAGGCGATTGCGGCGGGACGCAGAGGGGCGGTCGCAATAGACAAGTACCTGCAGAGTGACTCTTCGAGAGTAGAGTTACCGGATGAGAGCGTTGAGGTGGTGTTCAAAGTCACCAGGGGAGACCGAATTACTATTGAGTCCGTGGTCCAGAAACGGGAGAGGGAAGTTGAGGAACGACAAGCCATGGGAGGGGAAGAAGAAATAACGGAACTCAAACCTCGGACCCGGGTTACGGTGCTCCCGCCGGAAAAGAGGACCGGAGGATTCGACGAGATAGAACTGGGGTATTCCGAGCAACAGGCCAGGGAAGAGGCTGGACGGTGTCTGAGATGTGACCTGGAGAGATAGGAGATAGTGCATGATACGAACGATTACCAGACAGAAGCCTTTTGAAGAGATCATGCAACTTATAGGCGAGTCCACGAGGGTATTCCTCATGGGCTGCGGGACATGCGCAACCCTGTGCCGAACCGGGGGAATGCCGGAAGTGCTCCAGATGGCCTCCACGCTCAAGGAGAACGACAAGGTCGTGACGGGTCACATAATCATACCTGTTGCCTGCGACGAGCTGTCACATGAAATCTTGGAGCAATGCAAGGACCCTATCCAGGATTCCGAGGTCTTGCTGATTGCGACCTGCGCCTTCGGGGTCCAGACTATGACCGGGCAGACGAGGCTTCGGGTGATACCTGCTTTGGACACGCTGTTTGTCGGAAAGGAAGCAGGTGTCGGGAAATTCAACGAGATCTGTACCCAGTGCGGCTCCTGTGTCCTTGGAGTGACCGGGGGGATCTGCCCTGTTACCTCCTGCCACAAGGGGCTACTGAACGGCCCTTGCGGCGGAACCAACAACGGGAAGTGCGAAATCGATTCCGACAAGGATTGCGCCTGGACCCTGATATACACCCGCCTCAAAGAACAGGGTCAGCTTGATCTGATGAGAAGGTACCAGGACCCGAGGAATCACAATGTCGAGCCACGGCCGGGAAAGATCTGGATACCTTTTGAGTGAGCAAGGAGTGAACAGGATGGCCAGAAGCTTCAAAGAGGTCCTCGGTTCAGGGAAATTTGTCGTCAGCAGCGAGATCGGACCGCCAAAGGGCACCAACCTGGAAAAAATGAACCATCATATCGATCTGCTCAAAGACAAGGTGGATGCCCTCAATCTGACCGATCACCAGAGTTCGGTCATGCGCTTTCCATCGCTCGGGGCGGCCTTGCATGTCAAAGAGCGTGGCGGGGAGCCGATCCTCCAGATGACTTGCAGGGATCGAAACAGGCTGGCGCTCCAAGCGGACCTACTGTTTGCATTTTCTCGGGGAATCCGCAATGTTCTTTGTCTTACGGGGGACGCCGTAGTAGTCGGCGACCACAAAAACGCCAAGGGCGTCTTCGACCTTGACTCGAGCCAACTGCTTGCCGGTATTCGCTGCCTTGAGAAGGGAAAAGACCTGGGAGGCAGCGATCTTGACGGGGCGGTGGAATTTTGCGCAGGCGCTATTGTGACGCCGGAGGCCAATCCAATTGAGCCGCAGTTGATAAAATTCGAGAAAAAAATCCAAGCAGGGGCTGAATTCATTCAGACCCAGGCGATTTACGACCTGGATAATTTCAAACGATTCATGGGTTACGCCGGGCGATTCGATGCAAAAATCCTGGCGGGGATCATTCTCCTGACTTCATGGAGGATGGCCGAATTCATGAATAAGAACGTTCCAGGCGTTTTCGTGCCGCAGAATTTGATCGATGAGATGAAGGCCGCCCCAAAGGGGGAAGCCGTCAGGACCGGGATCAGGATTGCCGGTCGAATGATCAGGCGAATCAAAGAGGAATCGATCTGCCACGGCGTTCACATCATGGCCATAGGCCGTGAAGAACTTGTCCCTGAGATTTTAAAAGAAGCCGGGCTTTTAAACGGCGGATAACCACCGGTTCAGGAACACGGCTTCCCCAGTTTCAGAAAGTGTGAAAACGCTCTGGTGCTCCCAAACGGGAAAGATCACCCGGCATAGAGGATCGGGCATTCTTCAAAAGATGCTTCGGCCAATTTCCCGACCTCGTGATAGTGATGGACATTCATAGTCGTGTCCTTTTTCTCAACGATTCAGCACAAAAATTTACTGGCTGCCGTTTAATCGGCAAAAGTCGGGACGTGCGGTTGTCCGTGGCATACGGAATAATTCAGCAGCATGGCGGCAGCATATCGGTAAGGAACGCCCCTTCCGGCGGCGCAGTAATTACAGTCGTTTTAATCCCCAAGCAGATCAGGAGGCAGGGAATGGGAAAGTACGTTTTGATAGTCGATGATGACCCGGATATAGTCGAGACCGTCGGCATGATGCTCGAGAGCAAAGGCTATGAGGTCGGCAAGGCTTACGACGGCATCGAAGGCGAGGAGTCCATCCGGAAGAGACGGCCGGACATCCTTGTGCTGGATATAATGATGCCCCGGAAGAACGGCTACGTGCTTTGCTCGGAATTAAAAAAGAGCGGTGAAACCAAAGACATCCCGATAATTCTGCTTACCGCCGTCGGAGAGGCTGTGCCCAGCACCACCCTTTCCCACTCTGACGGTATGTCAACGGCGGCCGAGGACTATATTGCGAAGCCGGTCGATGCAAAGACCATCATCGAGACCATAGAGCGGCTAGTCTAAACCCCTGCTTCGTGCTTCCTGCTCCTTGCTCCCTGCTTCTCCTCTTCAGGTCCGAAGCATTATTTCTTTGGCCTTTGGCCCACAGTTGAAGATGAGGTCGAATGCCGAAAGATTATTGATGAAGCCTCCCCAGAGCTGGGGGTAGACTGGAGATGGGGGCTTAAAAAATTGGAGTTCGATGCCCGATTCGCGGAAAAGGTCCTCAGAAAGATATTTCCTGGCAGAGTATTGGGCCGTGAAGTGAAGACTTCCCAACTTCCTGCATATTTCCACGGGAAGGAGGTCTCCCCTTGCCTCCACTCCCAGTTCGGACAGCAAAACAAGTCGGGTATGGATCCGGAGTTGCTCCAAAAGATAATTTATGACGCAGAGGTTAAAGTCGATGAGCCTTTCAAACCCTCCTGAAAAAAGTTGTTTAATAAATGGCAGGTGTTCGGCGAAATAAGGCGAGTTGGCGTACGCGACCTTCAGGCTCTCCAGGTGTTTGCTTGTCCAGCGAAAATCGCAGCATATCCTCACATCGTTTATCTGTTGCAGCCCAAGGCCCTTCTTCCAGACCGGGACGGTCATCCACAGTGTCCCCTGGCTGTTTTTAAACCGGTTTCTGCTTAACCACGTTGTTCCCCGGGGAAACTGCACGCTATCCAAAATGACCAGGATATCGGAAACGCAAGCCTTATAAAAAAAACCGGGAAAAGGAGCGAAATACGGTTGGTTGGCCGACACTATCATTGCCTAACATCCACGCCCCCGCAAAGAGGTCATCGATGCCGATGCGGTCCTTTCGCGGAACGATCCACCGGAAGGTTCTCTCCGGCAAGCATCCGGTCCGACCTCGCGCCGCGCAAAAGCCGGCATGTCATCACATATGGGGCCGTCAGATCGACAGGCTCTCGATGCTGTTCATCAGTTGCTGGAAGTCCACCGGTTTGGCAATATAGTCATCGGCCTCCAGGGTCCTTCCACTGGCGTGCGAGTAAGTGGTCGACGGCACGGCGTCCCCAACGGCGGTCAGCAGAATAATGGGAATGTCTTTTGTTTCTTTCTTTTTCTTCAGTTCCGAGCAAAGGACATATCCGTCCTTTCGCGGCATCATGACGTCAAGGATCAGAAGGTCCGGCCGCCTTTTCCCGATAGACTCTTCACCTTCTATACCGTCATAGGCCTTCCCCACCTCAAAGCCTTTGCTCTCCAGCATCATGGTGACGGTGTCAACGATATCCGGATCGTCATCTACTATCAAAACGTACTTGCTTCCCATTGTTACCTCCTGGGCTGCCTGGG
>Ga0326728_10002077_pt1 | contig 68137 bp, 70 predicted proteins | sample MB3enrmetagenome_FD_207602 | JGI IMG/M metagenome (GOLD analysis project Ga0326728, IMG submission 207602) | Lab enriched peat soil microbial communities from McLean, Ithaca, NY, United States - MB31MN | ecosystem: Environmental > Terrestrial > Soil > Wetlands > Peat | place: USA: New York... | reverse complement strand
CATAAAATGGTAACTGCCATAAGTAAACTGTACAGCTGTGTCCTTGCCGTCGTTAATGTCCGCTACCCAGTAAGGCTGCTGCCTCATAGCTGTGACGTTGAAAGCAGGATAGTTTTCCCCTGACCACCCTGCGTTCGGGCTCCCAGCGCCGAGAGTTTTCTTATAAAATGTATCGTGGTTTCCAGCGTTCCAACAGTAGGGAATGCCGTTATTGTAAAGCTGCATCATGGCGTTGTTGGCGTTGACCCAATCATGAGTGGCATTGGCGTTCTGCACAATGTCACCTGTGTGAATAACTATCGTAAGATTCAAAGCGCGACTATTATCCACTATCCAACTAGTTAATCCATTAAATAAGGCTGGGGCAGAATCACTCAAATATTGAGTGTCCGTAATCTGAACTACGCTAAATCCGTTAAGTGTGTGCTCTAAAGTTTCTGTCTCTTTTACCGAAGGAAACTGGCTTTGCGCGCTTGCTATTTCACCGTTCAGGTTTGTTATTGTAGTGTTCAATGAATTAATTTCTGATTTATCTGATGCTAATTGTTTCTGAAGACTGGATACGGTGGATAGTGTTGATGTGTAACTAGCCACCAATACACTCATGATAATCAATAGCGCGATGCAAAATACTCCGATTTCCAAGGCAACTTTTCTGCTTACAACTTTCTTTTCACTCACAGACTCCACTGTCCTTTCTATAGACCTTTTACGGACAGATAACACGGCAACCGATTCTTTTTAAATTTTTGCTAAAGTTGCGCCCGCGAAAGAATTAACCTGAGTAGGTAGGCTCTTAGAAGGTAAATACGAACTTAAAAATTTAAAAATTTTTCTTTAATAAGTTTTTTTGGCAAAAATTTAACTTATTTTAATTATATTATTTATAATTTGTATGCTTTAGTGTAATCTTAAATACTTGAAGCTAACAAATAGAGAAAATACGAGGAAAAGAAAAATGAACATTAAATTCTCGGCAAAAATGAAAACAACCGCAACAATCGTTCTAATACTATTGATGGCTTCATTTGCAATAATGACGTTTGTACCCACAACTGTAAAAGCTCAACCTTCTTCACAGCAATCTTCTGTAAGCATACCAACAGGAGTTACACCAGCCGTGACAGTTCCTACAACAGCTTATCTTAGCTTTGAACCTGATCCCATAGGAGTCGACCAGACACTCTTAGTTAACTTTTGGGTTACAGTTCCACCCGCTTCTGAGCGAATGAATCTGAATTACGCGGTGACAATCACAAAGCCAGACGGAACCACAGTCACAGAAACGATGAATTCCTATCCAGGAGACGGATCACATTGGTTCAACTACGTACCTGACCAAGTTGGTACCTATAAACTACAGTTTACATTCCCTGGAACATATGACCCAGCAGGATGGTGGTATGGCGGAATATGCTACCCTACCTATGCTGCAATACCTGCTTCTGTATTAGGCACGATCGGTGATGGATCCGCATTCCCAGCTTACTATGACTCAGTTTACTTTGAGCCCAGTTCCACTGCAGTACAAACACTAACAGTACAAAAAGCGCCAATCGCTGGATGGCCAGCAGTAGCACTTCCAGGACCTGGAGACTACTGGACAAGACCGGTATCACCTAATAACAGAGAGTGGTGGCCAATTTTAGGATACTACCCTGCTACTGGCGTGGTTGGAGGAGGTACCGATTGGCCAGCTGATACAAACGCGTATGGAAGCGCTTCATATAGCTTCACTCCGTACGTGACCGGGCCAACCAGTGCACACATAGTATGGGACCAAGAGAGCCTTATAGGAGGACTTATCGGTGGACCAAAGGGAGAAACCAGCCTGAATATAGGGTTTATAGGCATGTCGGCTACAAACATTCCAAGTTTATGCTACGCTGGCAGATGTTACCAAGTTGTTACAGCACCGGGCGGGGCCCAAATGTGGGAGAGCTACAATATCCAGACCGGACAAGTGTATTGGGAAATTCCAATAGCGGCTTATGTTTTCTCGCCGTTCCCCGGGTTCTCCATGACTGAGACTTATGCACCTACATTCGTTACGTATGATACGAATGTTCCAGAAACTACAGGCGCATCAGGCTACGCTGCAACGGAGTATCTTGGGTACCTAGGCAACGGTCAACTACTAAAATATGACCCATCCACTGGCACTATAGATTTGAACTGTTCGATTGCTCCATTGTTTACAGGAACAGTATACTCAGATCCCTATGTTCTAAGCATACAGGCAGCTGGCACCCCTGCGAGTCCTATCTATTATTTGATTAACTGGACTATGGCTGGACTGAGCCCAACACTTGCTGGAAGGATAATAAGTAATACTACATATGCAATGGGCAGCCTGCCTCCTTTCATCGATTGGTCCGCGGGGTATGGTGCTTCGGTGACTAATATTGTGCAATCGGGAGCATGGACAGGAATGACCGTAAGTGGCTACAACTTGGAAACAGGCGTTAACACATGGAGCGTGAACGTAAGCGAAACGGCATACAACACTGGGTCGTGCTGCGTCGCTGACCATGGCTTGATCGCCATAGTTACACAGTCGGGGACTGTGATGGCTTGGAATCTTGTTACAGGGCAGTTAGCGTGGACAAGTCCACAAATGGAGTATCCCTGGGCTTCAGAGGGCTTCGGGGGTTATAGTATACAGTCAGCTTATGGTCTCATATACTATGAAACTTACGCTGGTATCTACGCCTTTAACTGGTCTAACGGAAAAATAGCTTGGATGTTTCAGGTTCCAGCTCCCCCATTCGAAACTTCGTACTTCGAAAATGGTACAAACGTGTATTCTTTTGCTGACCAACAAGCCATAGTTGCTGACGGAATGCTGTACGCATATGAGGTTGACCACACGCCAATTGAGCCCCTCACCAGAGGGTGGAGCATGTTCTGTATTGACGCTACTACCGGTGTAGGCATATGGAATATAACGGACTCTCAAACTCCAGGCGCTATCGAGGACGGCTATCTTGTGACTGGGGACACAGCCGACGGGTACATGTATGTTTATGGTATTGGACAAAGCGCAACCACAGTTTCAGCACCACAAACAGGAATCACTTCAGGACAAAGCGTACTCATCTCTGGTACAGTTCTGGATCAGTCACCAGCCCAGCCCGGAACGCCATGCGTTTCCGATGTTTCAATGACTACGTACATGGAATACTTGCATTTCCAGATGCCGATTAATGGGCTGTACGGCAACGCGACTATTACTGGTGTCCCAGTGTCTTTGGATGCTGTTGCGCCTGACGGAACCTCCGTGCATATCGCAACCGTGACAACTGATGGAACGAGCGGCACCTTCGCCTACACGTGGACTCCTACGATTGCAGGCCAGTACAAGATAACCGCGACTTATGCAGGCGACGATTCATACAGCTCTTCATCGGCAACAACATACGCAACCGTTGTCGCCGCACCAACAGTATCACCAACACCAACACCCATTTCAATTTCAGGCCTAGCAACCACATCATCCGTAATGACGTACATAATCATTGCAGTAATCGCCATCATAATTGCAATCGCCATAGTCGGCGCATTACTCCTCAGAAAACACGCATAAAAAGCCAGAACAAATCAACATCTCCCCCCTTTTTTTTAGTTTTTTTAGCAGGTATTGGAAGAGGCTGAGAAGGCTCGGGTAAGAAGGAAAATTACCTATCATTGGCATTTGTCTTTTTTCTCCTGAGATATTCCTGAGCCTCAGCAAACCCTTCTATTGCTATTATAACTTCCAGATATGAATGATTAAGTTAGTTAACTGTATGTCCCTTTGCCAAAAAATGTATTCTTGGTTGAAAATCAAAGATAGACAATAGAATTAACCTGAGTAGGTAGGCTCTTAGAAGGTAAATATGAACTTTATTAATGTCATTTTTACCTTCACACACTCAAGATCCTCATCATCCGCTATGTCTTCGGGGCCAGAGTCGTCATCGCCCACCCAAAACAAAAAACAACCTAAAGGCTTCTTAAGGTTTGTGACCTTTCTGCTGGAACAGGAGTTATTTTCGTTTTGCAGAGTACATAATAAGAAGCGCAATTCCTGCAACAATTAGAATGACAGGATACGCCACATAAAGGAAAACATAGGAAAACCCAAATGCAACAATGAACAACAATATAAGAAAACCCACGATTAAGAAAACAGTTCCTTCAATCAGCCAATCTGCGTGCCTACCGATACGACGCATAGCCCCTTTATGTTGTGGAGAAAATTAAAATTTTCTATTAAAATCTAATTTTTAATCTGAACCGGTTATGCGACATCGAGGCATCAGAGCTCTGGCGCCCGCCGCACTTGCATCGGTGTCATCCATGGGCGGGAACTTGTCTGTTTCCTATTCGGGCACGAAACGCATCTGTTAGGCATGAATTATGCAGATTTCAAGTTAAAAAATAAGAATAAACCTAAATGAACAATAAAAAGCAGAAATAAACAGTTATGAACAATATTACACGAAAAGAGGTTCAGAAACGCTTTTATTTAACTTCTTGAATCTTGAGGATTCAGAAACCTGAGATGATTAAAATGAAAGCAATGATTAAAAAGAAAACAATGATTGCAGCAATCCTCCTGACAGCAATCGCACTGATAGGTCTAAGTTTTACGGGAGCACTCGCAAGTACATCATCAGCTGTTTCACCCACACCCACATGCTCACCTGTACCAACGGTACCTCCAACAGCTATAATTCCAGTTCGAAGCAACTGGGTTAGAATAGATGGCAACATCACCTCATGGGGAACACAAGTGGCCCCAGAAGTCAAAGGCACACTCTCAGTAATGGCTGCAACAACAAGCATAGACGGAGTTCCAGCAGCATGGATCGACCAAGCCAACGCGATTTGGACTAACACAACCAAAATCAGCAGTGACGGCACCACCACCTACAGCTACTATGCAGCAAGACTTGTAAAAGCCAGCTTCACCGCGATCGACTTCCAAGGAAACAACTTCTATTTGAACGGCACCTGGAACGTCAACAACATCACAATCACACGAACAGTGACCAAAACAGACGACTCAATAAACATCCAATCAAACACCCAGATCACACGCCTTGAAACCAAAGTAGCCGGCGAACTGAACGTGACTGGAGATTGGACCCAGTTCACCCTAAGCATTAAAGGAATACCTCTGCTAGACGGTACAGTACGCCGATCAATAGAGAGAGTGACGATGTTTAACAGGTTCGACATAGTCAACGCAGGAACAGACAGCACAGTGACGCAAGCCGACCTGACAACGATTGAAAACAGCTACGGAGCCGTACCGGGCATGTCGAACTACGACGCAAACATGGACTTCCAAGGCACATACCAGATAGACATATGCGACATAGCAACCATAGCAGCCAACGTACAGCCATAAACTTTTATCACCTCCCTTTCTTTTTTCAACAAATCAACAACATCGGACAGAGACTTTAAGAAGCAGAACAGCCGCTACCTAAATTTTAAACATCCTGCACATGGCAAATTTAAGTCAAGAAAGTTTGACTAAAGAAGACGGCCAGGCCGCCCAAGAAACCGATGGGTATATTCAAAGCGTTAATAGTGAAGAGGCTTCAGCAGGTTCCCAGCGAGAGAGAGTTGTGCCGGCGAATGTGCACGCTCTTGCGTATGCATTCTCGATTTTCAAGCTTAGCTGCTTAGCGTTTGGATGTTCGCGACCGCTCCTGTGTCTGCCCATACCCCAACGCCTATGCTGTTAACTCCTCCCGGGTAAACCTTGTCGAGATACAGTGTGATGTACCAGTAAGGGAATAATGAAAGACCTGATCGAGGGCGAGGAAAGAACACCGCCGAAACGGGCTCTTGAAGCACAGTGAAATTTGAAACTTGCACTCCGCTCGCGTTCCAAGTGAACGTTTGCACCGCATTTCTGGCGATTTGAATTGCTTGAGCTTGAGAGATGTTCACCTGAGTGCTGCCAATCGAGTAGAGTAACCAATTGTCACTAAAAGAGGTCAAGATACCGTTTTCAAACACTATTTGGATACTTTTGGCGGCGAAATCGACGTTATTCTCCGTGTATAGCAGCGAGAACTGAGCATTCTCTCCGCTCATGGAAGTTTCGAGCTTGACGTTGCCCAAGGTTTGATTTTGCTGCGTTTCGGTGGCTACGGATAGAAGCTGGCTCATCTCGTTCAGGTAGGAATAATTCTCAACAGATTGGTATCTTGCTATAATGTTTCTTGCCGCCGTTAAGAAGTCGGTTGGCTGGGGTTGAGTGTAGATAGGTGTGAAGGGCGGTACTCCTTCAATCACTGAGAGCTGGAAAAGCGAGAAGTTACCGTTTGTAAACGTTAAGACCAAGTCGATGGTGCTTGCGTTGTTCACGAGAGAGTATGTCAGCACTTCCTCAGCAGCACCTCCGAGATCGGCTTCGGTTTTCAAAGTGTCGCTAAGAAGGGTCACTTGGTACTTTGTGGCATCTATCTGGAAAACGTCCGTTATGAGGGTCATGGCCTCGTCGGTGGTGGCGCTCCCCGAAATCAATTGCTGATTCTGTGATTGCATCTTTTCAAAACTTTCGCTCAATTTGTTGTAATCCTTAGACAGCTGATTATAGGAGGCGTATTGACCGTAGGACATGCTTGCCAAAATCACGATGCCTATTATGAAGATTGCGTACAGCGACTTCCACCTCAAAGGCAACGACGAAAAGCTTTTCTTTTGGACTGGAGGAACCTCTTCCGCTCCATTCATCATTGCCACAGCGGCTTCGCCGAAACTGGATAACGTGTATTTTCCGTCCTCTTTCTTCACTACGAGTTCGCCGAGGTTTTCAAGGTGATAGGTCAAGTGTGAACTTGGAATGTCGAGGTGATCAAGAATCTCGGAAAAGGTCATTGATTTCTCAGAAAGCATCCTAAGGATTTTGCGGCGTTCTGGATGCCTCAATGAACTGAACATTGCCGAGTAGGTTTCTTCTTCCGAGCCAGACATCCCAAGCACTTTGATAAACTGACGTGCTCTCAGTTAGATTAATTTATCTGTGGAAAAACCGAAAGCCTTGTTTAGTCAATAAATATCAGAATCATTCTTGTTTAGTACATTTTTTTTGTGTCAATAAACCTTTACAAGAACCATTTTATCGGAAAATACACTCATTTATGCACCGGCAGAGGCACAGCTATGAAAAGATGTGGATCGAGTCAAGTTCAAGATCTCGCTTGCGAATCTGTAGCGCCGTTAAGCTCTGAGACGAAGTTCGTTACAGTGGCGATATTCGAAAAAGAGGGAAAGACAATACTGCAACCATTGATAGTCGAGCAAGAGGCCGAAACAATCCAAAAACTGTTCCGAAGCAGAACACTTGAAGTTTGGCTGTCCAACGGCAAATCTGGCTGTTTCGTCTTTGATGTTGATATACTAAAGTACAATCAAGCATTGCAACCGTTGACGAAATGCAGCAAAATCACAAATCAAGTGTGTTTGAAAAACCTGCTTGAAAGCATCGTTTGTTGTGAGCAATGCCCCATATGCGATGAGACGGGTGAATTGTGAAATGGCAATGCTCAAAATCTTGGACGAGAAATGCCGGACTTGCACCCCATTAACTCCGCTTGAATGCATTTCAAGCTGCAAAACCTGGAAGTTGAAGAACGAGCTTAGAAGACTCCACGAGACCATAGAAAACCCAGACTTCATGAAAGACCTGATGAACACACTCAAAAACGACACGCGACTACACATTCTTATGACGATTGCTAAAGGCCACTATTCAGCACGCAAGCTTCAACAAGAACTCAGAAGGACGGGGCACTCATACAGTCAAATCACCACAGTTAAAGAATGCTTGCATCCACTGATGGAAGTTGGGCTTGCCCTTGAGGCTCAAGACCAGTACTACGCGACAACGTTCGGTAAGAGACTCACAAAATTGATCGAAAGTTCACCTAACATAGTGAGCCTTCTGCCGTCCCAATCCGAGTGCTACGAAGAAACTGTACTCAAAGCTTTGCTCAGCGGACCCAAAACCTTTGAAGACTTAAACGGATTTGTCTCCCGGAACATCGTCCCGCGAGTCCTAAGGAGATTGGAAACGCTGGGCCTCGTAGAAACACCCAGGGAAAGAGCTTACATATTTTTCTTCAGATCAAAACGCGACCCCGCAAAGGAAAAGTTGTCCTCCGTCAGGAGCAAGGTTTACAACGGAATACCTGACGAGGGAATTTCCGTCCCGAAACTCGTCGAAAAAACAGGATTTACCGTGAGGGCAATCTACAAGTGCTTGAGAAGACTGAGGGGAAAGAAGCTTGTGTTCACGAGAAAAAAACCTAAAACCTACTGGCTGACTGCTGAAGGCGAAAAGTTGGCTTTGCTGCTGGATGCACTCTACTATCTGGTTGAGGAAACTCTGTTCTCTTCTGAACAAGTCTTCAAAGGCAGCGAAAACATAGCCCCAAAGGTCTCCAGTTTATCTGGCACGCGCTATTTAACCGTGCCAAGTAAACTAATTTTGGCCGCAGAATAGAAGGCTGAAACGATGAGACGGTCTCAAGTGGAAATGTATGTGGATATCTTAGGGGTCTTGGCTCGCAGTGGTCCGTTGAAGCTGACAGGTGTTATGCAAAATGCTAACATCATCTACAGCATGCTGAGAAAGTGCCTTGACTTCTTGACTAAGCAGGGGCTGGTTGAAGTTAAAATGATTGGAGAAGAAAAAGAAGTCTATGTAATCACGCAACTCGGCGTGACAGTGCTTGAGCAGTTCCGAGAGCTCCGAGAAGTGCTCCCCAAAGTTGTAGAAACAGGAGCGCAGATAATATGAGAAAAGCCCTACTTCCTATCGTATCCATAATTCTTATTTTGTTGCTATCAACTTTGATAAATTTTAGACCAGCCATTCAACCAGTAAAAGCTCAACAGCAGCCTACTCAATCATACTCAGATAACTTCAGTACAGATTCAGGTTTATGGCAGTACTTAGGGAGCGCCCATAGAGACCCAACAAATCAGTACATGGTCTTAACTGACACAGGATATGAAGAAGGAGGGGTAGCCTTTTTCAACTATCCAATTCAAGGGTCATTCGTGGCGAATTTTAGCTATGAAGTTGGTGGAGGAAACTGCCATGGGGACGGGTTCACCATGTTCTTCTACAAACAATACTATACTTCGATTGGCAATGGTGGTAGTCTAGCATTCAGTCCTAATTTACAAACTGCCCCGGGCTACGGGATTGAATTTGACGGCTGGCAAAACCCAGCGGGGGATTCTCAAGGGGCGGTACCTAGCAGCCTAATAAATCCGCCAACAGGCGACCCGTCTAATGCCTATATTGGGTTAATCCAAGATATTGCTTGTAACCATTTGGCTTATGTTAATGATCCGAGAGTTGACGACGGCAATTGGCATCAGGTTTCTGTTGTTGTCGGCGGCTCTTTTGTCAGCGTCTACGTTGATGGGGGATTAGTCCTTCTATGGGATGGAACACTAAACACAACGTATGACATGTTCGGTTTTAGCGGGGCTACGGGGGGAACTGGCGACAACGAGCACATAGTTGGCAACTTCTCAATTACATTAGGACCTGTCCCTACTCCTTTGGCAACTCCTACGCCAACTTATGTACCAACGCCTACGCCGGGTCCCATAACAACGCCTGTATCGAATCCTAAATCGACTTCTACTTTACCCCCTCCGCCATCTTCATCGGTTCTCTCGGTTTCGAACGAGTCTACTTCAACATTTTCAGATGACTTCAGCACTGACTCAGGTCAATGGCAATATTCAGGAACCGCCTACAGAGACCAGACAAACCAATATCTAGTTCTAACCGATACTGGAAATTATGAAGCAGGAGTCGCTTTCTTCAACCACCCAATTCAAGGTCCCTTCACGGCCAATTTTAGCTACAATGCTGGTGGAGGAAACTGCCATGGGGACGGGTTCACCATGTTCTTCTACAAACAGCAATACAGTGGAACACCTGCGAACGGAGGGCTGCTGGCTTTCAGTACTCTAAACGAAATTGTTCCTGGGTATGGAATTGAATTTGATGGCTGGCAAAACATACCTCAAGACTTTCAAACCGTAGCTGGTGGTAAAGTAAATCCTCCGACGGGAGACCCGTCTTCTGCCTATATTGGCTTAATCGAGGATTCAGCTGGTAATCATTTAGCTTATGTCAACGATCCAAGAGTTGATGATGGCAATTGGCACCAAGTTTCAGTGGTCGTTGGGACATCCTCCGTCAGCGTTTACATTGACCAAAGCTTAGTCCTTCAATGGACTGGGGTACTGAACCGTACTTACGACGGGTTTGGATTCAGCGGAGCCAACGGAGAAGTCGGAGACAACTGGCACGTAATAGATGACGTTTCAATTACTGCCCAAAACTTGGAACAACCAACTCTTACCGCTTCATGCATAAGTGCAGTATCTCAATCAGGCTTAAATGTCCAAATCAACGGTCACTTAACGTTTAATGGAGCAGGCATTTCAGGCGCACCCATTTTGCTTTCTTACAGCGTAACGGGCGGGCAATCTTGGCAAGACTTAACATTTGTATACACCGCTTCTGACGGCAGCTACTCAGTCTTGTGGTTTCCATCTGTTACAGGCGATTACCTGCTAAAGGCTGTCTATCAAGGCGATGAAAATTACGTAGGCACCACTGACATCATTAACTTCGCCATGGAAGCCTGCACGGCTCAAAGCGTTTTCTCGATAACGTCAAATTCAACCCTTTCAGAACTGTACTTTGATTCAGCCAGCAACGAATTGAGTTTCAACGTTTCTGGACCCCCTGGAACAAAAGGCTACATTTATGCTTACATTCCTAAATCTCTAATAAACGATACCACTGGTCTAAAAGTATACTTGGACAACAGCCAAATAGAATATACTGTTCAATCTCAAAGTGACGGCTGGCTTCTATACTTCACCTATCATCATAGCACTCACACGGTCATGATCAGTTTAGGTTCATCAAGTGCAAATCCTTCGCCCAATCCAACAGCACCGGAGTTTTCATCATTGCTGACTTTGCTATTGCTAATTCTGTTAACTTCAAGTCTAGTAATCATAAAGATTAAGAAAAATAAACAAGTTTATTCTTCCAAGAGTCTAATCATAAGGGTACTTTGATTTTGTCCAAGAAATGCGCCTGCAGCTTGGCAATTTTCGGGGCAATCACGGCTTGGCAGTAAGGCTCTTTCGGGTGTTTCTTGTAGTAGTCTTTATGGTATGTTTCAGCTTTGTAAAACACTTTCAGAGGTTCAACGCTGGTAACGATGGGTTTATCCCAAATAGCCTCCTTTTCGAGTTCATCAATCAGTTGTTCAGCCGTGGCTTTCTGCTCTGGGCTATGATAGAAAATGGCTGACCTGTACTGCGTTCCAACATCTGCTCCTTGACGGTTCAGCGAAGTGGGATCATGTATGGTGAAGAAAATCTCCAAAATTGTCCGATAACTAATCACTTTTGGGTCAAAAAATATCTGCGCCGCCTCAGCGTGCCCAGTTGTGCCTGTCGAAACCTGCTCGTACGTTGGATTAGATACTGAACCGCCTGTGTAGCCCGGTTCGATTTTTTCTACGCCTTTTATTATGCTGAATGCGGCTTCAGTGCACCAGAAGCAGCCAGCGGCAAGTGTTGCAACCTCCAAATTTTTGTTAACGTTAGGCTGTTGTGTCATGCTTCATCTTCCTAGAAACCAAACTTGATACATCTAATAATGCGGGGTAGCTTTGAATTTAATTGTTGTGGCTGTCATGAAGCAACAATTAATCTGGAGTAAAACAGCGTAATCCATTTTACTTCCCGAAACGTTACCCAAATAGCAAGGATTTCTCAGTGTGACCGCATAATGGAAAAAGAAAAAGCGAATAACCTGTTAAGCAAGATTAAGGTTACTCCGTTGGCAGCAGAAAGCTTCGGTGTCCGTTCAATGTGCACATTAGTAGAAACGCCTGATGTGACGGTGCTTTTGGATGCTGGGATCTCGCTTTGTCCGTATCGTTTCAGTTTGCCGCCGCACCCCATTGAGTTCCAAACCATCGCTAGGCTGCGCAAACGCATTGCAGAAGCCGCAGACAAGGCTGAGGTGGTGACGATTAGCCACTACCACTTTGACCATCACACGCCGTCATATGAGGATTGGGTGGTGAACTGGACAGAGGCAAACGAGACGGCACGGCAGATCTACCAAGACAAAACCGTGCTAATGAAGAATCCACGGGAAAAAATCAATGCAAGCCAAAGACAGCGCGCTTGGCTCTTCCAAAAAACAGGAGGCAAATACGCCAAAAAACTGGAAGCAGCCGACGGAAAAACATTCACTTATGGACAGACGATGCTGCGTTTTTCTGAGCCTGTTGCGCATGGCTCTGAAGATTCGATGCTGGGCTGGGTTACCATGGCGGTTGTGGAGCATGAGGGTGAGCGGTTCATGTTTGCACCGGACGTTCAAGGACCAATGTCCAGCAGTACGCTTGAGCTGATTAAGAAAGCGGAGCCAACTGTGATCATGCTGGGTGGACCACCGTTTTATCTTGGCGGCTTCCGAGTTGAGGCGGCTCAGCTGGAGCAAGGGTTACGAAATCTGGAAAGCGTTATCCAGAAGGTGCCCCTGGTTATTCTTGAGCACCACGCGTTAAGGGATGAATCATGGAAGCAACAAACAGAAAAAGTTACCAGCAAGCTGCCGAGGCTGGGCATAGCGTTATGACGGCTGCAGAGTACTTGGGCAACGAGAACGTGTTCTTAGAAGCCAAGCGTAAACAGCTTTACCGTGACTTTCCGCCTTCCGCAGAGTTTAAGCAGTGGATAAAGACTTTAGGCAACAAAAAAATCGCTAAACCCCCACTATAAAACAGGTGGAAAGCGGAAAGCAAAATAAACAAGTAAACAAAATTTATCACCGAGTAAAATTCGGGTGAACGATGAAGAGCCTTGTTGGACTTCAGCTTAGCCGCCTTTGTGGCTTCCTTTGTGCTTATTGTCTTGGCGGAAATGGGCGATAAAACTCAGTTTTTAGCCATGTCTTTTGCCACACGATACAACGCTTACAAGGTGCTTTTTGCAGTTTTCTTAGCAACAATGGCCAGTTTTGCGATCACAGTAACTGTAGGCCAACTTCTGACTGTAATCGTACCTATCGATGTAATTTCGCTGGCTGCTTCACTTTCTTTCATCGGCTTTGGACTGTGGACTCTGAGGGGCGAAAAACCGAAAAGTGCAGATAAAAAAGTTTCACGGTTCGGAGTGGTCGGAACTGTATTCACAGCGTTTTTTATCGCAGAGTTCGGAGACAAGACTCAGCTTACAACAATCAGTTTAGCAGCCCAATACCAAAATGCAGTAAGCGTTTTCATAGGAGCAACCTTGGGCATGTTGGTGGCAGACGGAATCGGAATTGTCGCGGGCGTTGTTTTAGGTAAACATATTCCACAGAGAACAATTAAGTGGGTTTCAGCAACAATATTTCTAATATTCGGGTTAGTCGGCGTCTACGAGGTTCTTCCGCTTAAGATTGGTTTAGCTTACACGGCATTAACTTTAATGTCGCTAATTGTTTTCTCCATCTTGGCAATTATTTTTATAACCCGAAAAGGAACCGAGCGAAAAATTATGCGAAGCTGAAACATGCAAGCGTAAACACGGCTAATCATGTTAAGAAACTTTAATTCTTTGTTCAAATGCTTCAATTTTGAGGTTTTCCCTTGAATAAAAATCATACAGTCATAGCTGAATTCAGCATATTACCCATTGGTCAAGCTGGAAGCAGTGTTGGTCGTTATGTGGCAACTACGGTCAGTGCTTTAAAGAACGTGAACGGCTTAGACTTTGAAGTAACGCCCATGGGAACCATCCTCGCGGCAAAAGATCTCGACACAATCTTTGAAGCTGTCCGCCAAGCGCATGAAGCCATCATCGCCACGGGAATCAAAAGAGTGTCCTCCACTCTAAGAATAGATGATCGAAGAGATAAGGCGCGCACGATGAACGATAAGGTAAAAGCAGTTCAAGATTACATGAAAAAATTAGACACGCAGCCAGACACAGGGCAATCTAAATTTTCAAAATGAGAAATTCGGAAGAAAAGAAAAGAAAAGAAAGAGGTTGCTTTGATTTATTTATGTGATTGTTAGTTTCTTGGTTTCTTTAGGCTCCTTCTTAGGCAAGACAACCTCGAGTATGCCGTTGTTTAAGCTTGCTTTCGCGTCATCCGACTTTATCTTCTCAGGCAAATCGATTCTTCGGTAAAACGTTTGTGCCATCCTCTCGCGGCGAACATAATTTTTCTGTTTTTCTTCTTCCGCTTGGCTCTTTTTCGCGTGAATCAAAACTGATTCTTCACCGACTTCAATGTTCACGTCTTCCTTGCTGAAGCCGGGTAAATCCACGGTTACGCAGAAGTCTTTGCCGCGATCCTCCACGTCAACGGATGGCATCATCATCGATTTAAAGGGCATCATTGGAAAACCGTATCTTCCGCGCATCCACTGCCTCCATCTCGGCGGCAACCCCCAGAAATCATCGAGCCGCTCCCGCATCATGTCGAAGTCGCGTTGATAAGGAGCTATGTTTTCTTCTGTTTCCTTTTTTACCTGCCCAGCTTTTTTCTCCTTGTCTTTATAGTAATAGTACATTTTCTTTTTTTCTTCAGACAAAATTTTTTCACCTCACTTTAACCGAGTTCTTCAGTTCGGTATTAACATTGTGGCTGAATCAAGCTGGCATCTCAAGATAGCTTAGCTTGAATAAATTATCAAGAAGACTGCTTTCACAGGCAGTATTATTGTTAAGTGTATTCTCGGAAGGTAAAACCGCACCTGAGGCATCGGAAAAACTGGGTTGAAGATTCGTCTAATCCTCTGGTTTGTACTTGCCAAACGTTAGCTGTGTTGTTCTCGCATCTGGGGCAGTCGATTCGTACGGTTGGCAGGATGCTGAGTTGTTCTTCTTTTCCTATGACAGCCACAAACTGCTTTGGGTTATGCTCTATGATTCTGCTGTTGACCATGACTTTACTGTTTAATTCTTGCTTTTTAAATTCGCATTTAATGCATGCTAGCATCAGCAAAGCTTGTTTTCCCGAATTCACTTTTTTAGGTACAAGGCGAGAACCACATTCCGCACAAAACTCCATAGGTGTCATCTCCTTTTTTTAAAAAAAAGTTTTGTTGGCAAATGATGAATTAACTTGGCGCAAGCGTAAAAGGGTTTGTTCGGAAGAGAGAGGGGAACATAACTTTGTCGCTTGTGTTTCAGTTAACCGTTCATTTGCCAGACGCTTTTGGATTTATTGGATCCTATGCGTTTACTATTTACCAGTGCAGGTTGAGCCATAAATAATGATGTGATTGTATCGGCACTACAACAATTAATCTCACGGCATTCTCTCCGCTGCCATAAAAATACATGTCCAGGTATTAACGCATGGCTAACTGCTAAAATAAGCGGGCTAAAGTCTTGCAGGACACGCATTACTGTCGACTTTTTGTTTTTCTGGATTTTGCCATTGCCACAGCTTTCTTCAGATCCAAGGGTGTATCAATTTTGAAGAAAAATCGAAAATCCGGGTCCAACTGCTCTACAACAAGGGTCGATAGGTAGCGTACCCCGCGCATTTTGCTTACCATTGCTTCCACTTCAAGCTCACCGCTTGCCAACGCTTCTTTAGCCGCTTCCAACGCTTGCCCCGTATTGTAAACTGCATGCAATGGTTCAATTTGGCAGTCAGGCCACCTTGGAATCGCCGCTGACTTGCCAATGCATAAATCAAAGAGCAAAGACACCACATCTTTGGGAACAAACGGCGCATCAAACGGCAAAAGCAGCGAATATTTACCTTGAGCAGCCTCAAAACCAGCTAAAGCCCCCGCTAAAGACCCTTTCGACTCGTCAGCACCGATGGCAAATTGAACATTAGACGACGAAACCATCTTAGCGTACAGGTCTGCCTGCGCCTTTGAACTGGTAACCACTAACACTTCGCCGACAATGCCTTTTACAGCGTCAACGACATGGTTTAACAAGGGCTTATTGGCCAGTTTCAAAAGACCCCTGTCCTCACTGAACTTGCCTTGGGAACCCTCAGCCAGAATAATTGCAGATCTATCCAAACAGGTGACGCCTCCACCCTTAAATTACAAAACAAGTTAAAAAACATACGGAGCACCCAAAACTAAAACTTAAAAGAGGCTTCACGGCTGAAATTTCCAGCAGGACATGGGTTCAAAAATCTGTCTGTTCCACTTTATTTTTGGCTTTTAGCTAATGTCTCGTATTCGAGGGGTCTTATGATCTTGATGTGTTTGATTTTTTTCCAGTCCTTAACGTCTTCAGTTATTATTGTATCCAAGCCTTTTCTTCGCATGCATGCGGCGTGTATCGAATCATACCTGACATGTGATTCAAGAAGTATGCTTGCTGCGTCTTGGAGAATCCGCTCGTCAAGTTGTATCATGCTTATCGGTAATGAGAAGAACGCGGCGACTGCGATTGCTGCTTTTTCTGGGTCTATCTGTGCTAGAGATCCTAGAATCTCTATGGGGACTAGAAAGCTGCAGTGTGCTTCAATCTTCTCGTTCTGGATGTCGTCGATTATTTGCTTACATGATTTGCCGTAAACTGGATGTGCCAAAGCAGAGTAGTCAAAAATGTTGGTATCTACGTAATAACTCAATCTGTGGCTTCCTTCTGCTTTTCGCAATGCAGTTTCTTGGGCTCGGAAGTATGGTTCTCTTTCCAGGATTCTTCAACAAGTTTGGTTGCATCTATGTTGAGAGGCTTGCCGAAAAGGTTCCAGAGTACATCAGAGGGATTGGAGAGGCGTTTAGGGGATTCCATTATTATGCGTTTGTTTTCAGACTTTACAATGAGTTTGTCGCCAATTTTAACGCCAAGCTTAGAGCGAACGCTTTCAGGTATAGTAACTTGATACTTTCGAGTCACTTTAACCTCTTCATCCAAGCAAAATTCACCATGACCAGTAGGACTAGCGTAGTACTTAAAACTTTCCAAACAAACATAAACTGCGCACAAGTAAATTTTATTTAGGCGCTTGGCTTGCACTCAAGAACTCGAGGATTCAAATATCTCGATGATGAGCCATAAATTCTATATATTTCACACCACATAACTTCTTTTGCAGGTGATAAAATTGGAAGTGGAAGTTAAGACCGTTGATAACCAAGGAAGAATTATTCTACCTAAAAACTGGCGAGATAGGTATCTTAAGGGAAAAAAGGCGATTGTTTCTTTAAAAGAAGACGTAATTGAGATTAGACCGTTTACAAAAGCCGACTTGACAGATTATTTTGACAAAGTGGATGTTGATTTGAAAGCGGATCTCGCCGACTGGCACAAGGTCCGCAAGGAACTACGGGGAACTTAGGAATGCCTGTTGCATACGTGGATGCTAACGTGTTTGTTTATGCGTTTTTGAAGCCGAAGAGGAAACTTGAGCCTCATGAGGTAAAGATCAAGGAGGCAGCCAAAAAAATTGTTTCCAGAATTAACGACGGCGAAAAAGTAGCCACATCTGTTGTTTACTTCAGCGAACTCTGCAACATCCTTGAAGACTATCTTCCTATTGAAGAAGCACTTTTAATAGAAAAGGGTTTACTGTTTCACGAAAACATTTTGGTTCACGAAGTCTCCAAAGACGATTATTTAAAGGCAATATCAATTACTGAAGACCAGCAAGTGATAGTTAACGATGCACTTGCCTACGTGCTGATGAAAAAAGAGGCAATTCAAACAGTTTATTCTTTTGACAAAGACTTCGATGCATTCAAGGATATCAGCCGGATAATTGAGTAAATCATTCTATTAACGCCTACACTTGGCTAAATCCAGTCGGTAAGAACGCTTAACGTGCACTCAAGTTAGGGGTTCAAATACTCCCACACTAACCTCCTAAATAAGAAGAAACAAATCTTAGACCCTCCTCAAAATCCTTTAAATGCTTTCCAAAAAGACTTTGTATTTCTGCTTCTTTGATCTCGGGATTAACACGACGACCAATTAATGACTCTGGCACTAGCAGGTAAAGCAGTTACAAACGTAGCACAGCCTAGCGTCGGCTTTTATTCTCTAACAGTAACCTGCATTGCAAAAACTAAAATCAAAAAATGAAGAAGAAGGTTGGCTAGTTTACTTCGTTATTTTCAATCTTTCTAGCCATTTCGGCGATTATCTTTGTGAAAGGATGGTCCGGTTTATCTTGAACAAATATCAAGTTGCCTTCAGCTCTTAGGATTTCGCAAAAACAAGGCACGACTCCCAGCATAGGCACGTGATAAACCGCTTGTACCTTGTTGCTCATTTCGGCTTTCTTAGCTGTGTCTGATGAATCAAGCACTTTGTTCAGCACCAGCCCCGTTTTTTTCTCAAACAAGTTGTACAGCTCCGCCAGCATTCGTTTTGTTCCATCCACGTCTGACCTGTCAACCGTCGTTGCCACAACCACGAAGTCAGCGGCGACAATGGCGTTTATTGAGGAATACTGTAATCCTGGGCTTGTATCAAAGAATATGTAATCAAACTTCTGATCCTTAAGCAACGTCTCCTTAAGCGCAAGCAGCCTTCCCAAAGCGCGCATCTCCCATTTTCTATCCTTTGCAGACATGTCTCGGATTGCTTCAGTGGCGGGGTTTGCTAAGCCAGCGAAAAACTTGCCGTTTCCAGCAATCCTGCTGCTTAAATCTATAAGAACTTTCTCGGCTTCACAGGTACTGTTCAAGTAATCGTTAAAATAGTACTCGGCGTTTTCACACTTCAAAATCGAGAACAAGCTGGGGGCTCGAAAATCAAGATCAAAGATGCAAACTTTCTTGCCGTTTTTAGCCAAAGTTGCAGCCAAGTTTACTGAAAGAAGCGTTTTTCCCGTTCCGCCTTTATACGAATGCACAGCGATTATTTTGCTCATAACAATTCAACTCTGCGTTTCCTTATCAATGTAAAAATAGGCTTTTCTTCCCTTACGCTCCTTCTTAAGGTAACCCATAATCACAAGCTGATTAAGATACGCACTTTCCACGGCTCTGGCTCGACTCGTTTGACTAGAAATTTCTTCAGCAGTCGCCCTTACACATCTGCAAATCGCCATAGCTGTCTTCCGCAGATGATCCGGCATAGAAAGAAGCGTCATAACATCTAAAGAGGCATCAGGCAACGTTACAGCCGGCCTTTGGCTGTCAACACCGTTCTTTTGGATCTCAATCATTACCTCCATCTTCTGATTTAACCTCTCAAGGCTTTCCTCAATTCTTTCAAATATCGTAATCGGTTTCTTAGCCAACATTCCGTCCTTAATACAAGTCCCTCCAGAGTGTTTTGCACATACACGATTGGTAGTTTAATCCAGATTTTATTTATTAAGTCTTGCGAAACTTTAGTACTTATTTCAAATAACTAAATTACAACATCAACATTTAATAAAATCAGCGTTAAACGGCGAAACGAATATTGTAAAGTAAAATTTTAATTTGTTTTTAGCGAAAATGAGGGAATTGTGGGTTTTAGTAGGGGATTGCGACTTGGTTTCGTGCTTCTTCTACTATGGGCAAGACTTGCTTTAGTTCTTTGAAGTATTTTAAAACTGTTATGCCGCGTTGTGTAACGGCGTAAACTACGCGTTGTTTTCCTGCGGTGCGTTCTTCGACAAGGCCTTGTTTTATGAGGAAGTCAAGGTACTCTTTGAGGACGCTGCAGTTAACGTTTGCTTTGTACATGACGTGGGTTAATTTCAGCGGCCCTCTGTGAGCCAGAACCGAAAGGATGTCAACATACATTTCTAGTTTTGAACGACGCACTTTTTACTCCTCTTTTTTTATCAGATTCCAGTTTTTAGTATAAATCATTTATGTATTACTAATCAATGTTTTCGTCCGTGAACGCGGCTAATTATCGCCTTTTCTGCTTACTCGGTTTAACACATTTAATCTATTTTCGAAGGCTGTAATCATATCATCTAGCAATATTTCACGCAACTCTGTCGGCAATTGACCAATTTTTTCTTGGAAAACGTTCTCTAGCTTGGCTTCTAGTTCTTTCCTATCTTTTTCTGCAATTTGTTTCATACACTTTCCTCCAGATTCCAATTTCAATGGAACACACATTAGCGAACGCTATTTAACTAACTTATGAAAGCAACCTATGAATCTAAAATAAATACCTAAAAACAAAACTCTCCATGCTTTCTGCGAAACTTATGCACCCCCACTATTTTCTCATCTTAACTGAACTGTTTAGCTTTCAAGTATGCCATTTTTAGGCTTAGGTTTTATTGCATAAGGTAAGGAATAAGAATAAAATAAATTGTTGTGTTTAATCAGTTGCCACACACATGTTGTTTGAAAAAACGTTTGTTGCCATTTCGCAATCACAAATTCATTTAAAACTCAATGTGCATTTTCTATCGGCATAGCTAGTAACAAGAGTTTCGCTGCTTTTTGAGGGGGGTATCACGGCTGTTCCCTAAAGTCATGTGAGGAACTTTATTTTATGCGATAATTGCCATTCCAGCTGGTTTTGTTTCAGATCCATAAATCAATAAAGACCCTTTATCTTCTTTCAAAAGCATTCCATGTTTACTCACGATTGATTGCACGTTTGTGAGACTTTTGACATCGAAAGACATATTGATTCGAAGATCAAATTCTTCTTTGGAACGGTTGTTTGGGATTAGCGATACACTGATTATGAAGGCGTCTGGTACACACTTGCATATTTCACCTAAAAGTCAGGCTGCCTCGCGCCTTCTCATTAGCCTGCCTCGCAAATCGTGTTCTAATGTTACTTAAGCTTAAGAGAATTACCATCAACCTCAAGTAAAAAATGGCAGACAAGCGCCCTCCAAAATGCATCGTTTTTGACACAATTTCCATGCCAAGATTGTTCAGAGACAAATTAACGTGGATACCGTACAATATTATTATAAATCTGCATAACTCAAGCGATTGTATTATGGCTATTCAACAAAAAAAAGTCTAACTGGTCTGCTGATTCTAATACCAAAAAATGGTCCTTGTCAAGTTGGAATCAGCGGGCTTGCCAAACATTTGAGCATGTCCCAGAAAAGCACAACGATGCAATCGTAGGCTTGTCAATAGCCGCAATAGGAATCGACATAATAGTTACGCTTAGGGCGTGTGATAATGCGACTGGGGCGGTTGGCGTTGCAGACTGAGCGGGCTAAGCAGATGGAGGAGATGGCTGCGTTGCAGAAGGTGCGGATGGTGAAAGTAGTTTTATTTGTTTTTGGAGTGGCGGGGAGATTTTTCGGTGGTAGATTCTGGCGGCTACGCAAAGTCCTGCGGTGACTACTGCAAACCAGTACGCCCATAGGAAAGTCGCAGAAACGGCTACGCTGATGATCGCGTTCGATGTTAAGGATTGGGGTACTTGGAGGTTACTTGAACCCATTAGGGGAATGTAGAGGCCGACTGCTTTTTGCGCCACAAAAGTTACGACGAACAGCAAAACTGTGAAAATCACTACCAGCACTAGAGGTGTTTTGTATGCGAATCCTAAGAGGCGCTTGGCGTAGGGTTTCAGGGGGGATGCCGCGTAGATTAGCATGATTATGCCGCTAGCGATCAGCGAGAGAGAGCAAGCCATGGTTATAGCCCATATCAATGGCACCGTGATGCCGCTGTAGCCAGGTAAGTTGACGTTAATGTTTAAAGGAGAAAGGTTGAGTTTAGCAAATCCGTTGCCGATGCTGAGTTGCCACCAAGGCACGAATAAAGAAACCGCGGCCAAAATAAGGGCGGCGATGCCACCCGCGATTCCAAGCAAGTTGATTTTGCGTTCCATCCATATTCATCCGTTCAATTTAAGACGCAATCTCCATTGTTGCCGAGGAAGGCTGAGTCATCTGTACTGTAATGCCGCTTATATTAATAGTCAGATTTATCAAGTTGACGTTTATACTTGTGGCTATAGGGTTTTGCGTTTGGAAGGCGCTTTCAGCGCTCGGCGCCCAAGTAAAGACGAAGTCTACTGTAACCGTCTGCGCAGCACCCATGTTGACGAAGCCGACGGATGCAATGGTCCCCAACGGGGTATTGTTGTTTCCTGAGTTGTTATTGTTGCTGTTCCCATTGTTGTTATTGTTATTATTATTGTTGTTCCCATTATTGTTGTTCCCATTATTGTTGTTCCCATTGTTGTTGTTCCCATTGTTATTATTGTTGTTACTGCCAGTCGTGACGGTGGCGTTCAGAGAGTACAATGTTACGCTGAAATTAAATGGATTCGTGAGTTGGATTGAAAAAGTGTTTGTGGGCGAAGCGCTGGAGACTGTTATGTCGCCTGAGATGAAGTTGCCGTTTCCTGAACCGCTATTGCTTGAACTGGACGATCCAATTATCTGCTTTATCTGCGGAGGGACAACCATCTGGACGGGATTGTTTCGGTAAGTTATTCCGACAACCGCAAACGGCGTCAATAATGTGAGGACGCTGACTAAAACCAGTATAATCCTGACCTTCTGCATGTCTACATGTACCCCCCTGTTACGCCTATGCATAAATATTATTTAAAAGGTTATGAATTGTCTGTAAACATTTTCTAGAAAACTTTATGGTCGTTTGCAGCGTCAAATTCAACCTTTATCAGCAGTTAAATTCTTTTGACGCAAGGGGAGATAAAGAAGATGGCAAAAAACGAAGGATCCCCGTTCGATTTCTCCAGCCGGAATCAAGTTGCTTTAAGGTAATTATGGTGCGGTCGCCGAGATTTGAACCCGGGTCGTCAGCGTGGCAGGCTTACACGTTACTAGGGGACTAGTAGACTTGATGTCCTAGACCAAACTAGACTACGACCGCATTTTACTGGTTTAAGGAACACTTAGCGATGTTAATTTACATCGAGGTTTATTTGCCTTTCCGAGTGTAGAACATCCAGACCGTTAACCATACAAAATGTCATTCACTAAGGCCCTTGCACATTAGGAACCTAAGGAACGTAAGTTTGCCTTCCGCCTATGACAATTCAACACCCTCAGCAAATTCAACTGGCATTTTCGCGCTTTCTTGCCGTATTTGTTAAATGTTAATCAGAAGCTTTTTATCAGTTTTCCTGGAATACTACCAGCCGGAGTAAGTTATCTAGAGTTTGCATCCGCGGGAATTGCGATGCAAAACGCGTTTGGAAGCGCACTGCAGTCGGGAAACTCGATAGTGGCTGACGTTGACTCGGGTTTTTTGCAGAAAATGCTTGTGACACCGTTGAGTCGTTCTGCGATTCTGCTGGGCAGGTTAAGCAGTGATGTCTTCAGAGTAGTCGTCCAGACAGCTATAATTGTCGGGTTAGCGTACGCTTTAGGCGCTGCAGAAAACAAGCCCTTTTATGTCAATACTGGAGTTGTTGGAATTTTGCTTGTCTTCTTTACGCTTGCATTCTTTGGGCTTGCGTGGTCAGGAATTTCTCTAGCGATAGGCATGAAGACGAGAAGTTCCGAGACGGTTTTCGCGATAGGCGGAGTCATTACTTTCCCGTTGCTGTTCTTGAGTCCCAGGGTTGTTCCCAATTAGTTTCCTGCCCAAATGGGTAGGAGATGTGCCAATGTTTAACCCTGTAAGCTACTGCGTTACCGCCACCCGAACGCTGATGACCAGCCATTATATCTGAGGCACGATGCTGCCTGCCTGGGGCGTAATCGGGCTAGTTGCCGTTGAATTAGCGCTCGTTTGGTTGTGGAACAATCCTCCACCCATTCTTATATAGCGCTCAAACTTAACTAGCCTTAACTGGAGAGAAACATTTTAGCGATTACTCTCCACCAAAAAAAGTAAGGAGCAAAAATTTTTTGGCGCGTTGTTTCTTTGAAAGCAGGCCGCCGACTTCGCTTCTAAATTCTTGCACACACAGTTGACTGCACAGCAGTGATGACGTGAGACGAGATTGATTATTGGAACGTTAGTGTTTCGGGTAGCTAGCGCGCAAAAAATTAAAGTAAAGTGAGAAGAGAAATCAAAATGAAATCTGAAGTTTGCATTATCGGTTTAGGCAACATTGGCTTGGCCGTTGCAAAACACGTCAAAAAATACTACCCTAAAATGGTTGGGTACGACATAAGCCAGAAAGCAATAGATAGAGCCCAAAATCTTGGAATAACAGCTTTTTCGGATCATCTGCCACTAGCAGACACCTATGTTGTTGCAGTTAACACCTGGTTTAGAAACGGCCAACCAGACATGACTTGTGTCGCAAGTTGCTGTTCAAAAATTGCTTTAGTCAGCCCCTGCACGTTAGTTACAATAGAATCTACGCTTTCAGTTGGCACAGCAAGAAAATTGGCTGACCTCTATAATTTGAAGTATGTTGTTGTTTGTCCTCATCGATGGTGGGAAGAAGATGAAGTCAACCACGGCGTTGCCCAACTCAGAGTTATAGGCGCTTTAAATGAGGGAAGCATGAAGAAAGCATTGGGCTTCTACACTTCAATAAAAGTGCCACTTCACAAGCTATCATCTCTCGAACACGCTGAAATTGTAAAGATTGTCGAAAACACGGATCGTTATCTCAAAATCGCTTATGCTGAACAGTTAAAGCTGATCTGCGATAAAAACGGGTTAAACTTCGCGGAAATTCGTGACGCTGCCAATACTAAATGGAACGTGGAAATTCCCGAAGCAAGAGACGGGATAGGAAAAGAATGCTTGCCCAAAGACATCCAGTACCTCAGAAGCTTAGACCCAACAAATATTCTGCTTAACGCAGCCATTGAACTTGACGAATGCTATCGTCATAACTTGTTGGTTCTTTGCCCTCAAATCAAAGAAGGATAAGGTGTTAATCATTGATGTTGAAGACCACTGAAGAAATCCGGGCGCTGGTAACTGGGGCCAAACTAAATTTTGCAGTCGTAGAGAACCAGGCATTAAACAACTATCTCCCAAAAATATTCAATACTTGCCCATTCACGGAAGAAGTCTGTACTGGAAAACAATGCATCGAATGTGCCGTGTCCAAAAGCCACGAAGCAAAGGCACTAAAGAGAAAGTGATTAAACATGTTTAAATTGCCTGTTACCAAGAAGTTTATACTTGTAACAATTATAGTTTTGACATCATTCATGGTTCTTTTACTGCTTCATGTTCAGGGTTACGTGACAACATTCTTTTGGATTTACAGTATACTGATGACCTCTTTTATACTCACAGTTCATGTCATCACCAGAAGCTACAGACCAGTTCCTGATTTGGGGTATAGACCTACTGTTTCTGTAATTGTACCTTCAAAAAATGAGGAAGATGTCATAGGACGGACTGTGAACTCCATACTTGCAAGCGATTACCCGCAAGACAAAATTGAGATCGTGGTTGTCAACGACGGAAGTACAGATAAAACCGCGGATGTCGTGAGAAGCATAAATTCACCAAGAGTTACTTTGCTAGATTTCAAAGTGAATCGTGGAAAACGTTGGGCTTTTGCTTCTGGTGTAGATGCATCAAAAAATGAAATTGTAATTTGTATAGACAGCGATACTCTTGCAGACGAACAGGCTATTAAACTTCTTGTTCAACCCTTTATAGATAAAGAAGTTGTTAGCGTTTGCGGTCACGGAAAAGCAGCAAATGAAAACACGAACATTCTGACAAAACTTCAACATTTCTGGTATCAAGATATGTTCAGACTTATCAAAGGCATGGAATCCCAACTAGGCGCAGTATCCTGTTGCTCAGGAATTTTAGCAGCTTATCGACGAGAATCAATACTGCCAGTTATGTCTCGATGGCTTAACGAGAAATTCTTTGGGAGGCCGATTCTGATTGGCGATGATAGACAACTCACTAACCTTGTACTGTGGAAAGGACTAAGCACAGCACTTTCAGATGAAACACGCAAAGCGAAGGTAGTTTACCAATCTAACTCGATAGCTATGACGTTTGTACCAGATAGACCAAAGCAGTTTTTTAAACAGCAGCTTCGATGGAAAAGGGCGTGGGTTCACGGCTCACTTCTTGCAGGACGTTTTATGTGGAAAAAGAAATTTCCCATCCCGTTAATATTTTACATGTATCAATTTCTAACCTACGCCAGTCCAGTAATAATCATTACAGCAATAATAGTAACGCCGTTAAACGGAAACGTAATGGCAACATCGTTGTTTTTAGTCGGAACGTTCTACGTTGCATTACTTCAAGGATTAAGCCTTTGGTCATTCGGTTATAATGTAAAAGCTATCCTCTACAGAATCTTATTCGTGCCATTATCTTTCTTTATGTCGATGACGGTGTTGCTCTATGCATGGTCAACACCTTGGAAGGGGGGATGGGTAACAAGGAGCGAAAAAAATGCAAAAAAACAAGTCGCATAGTTTTGTTGTCAGCAAAAAAATTGCAGCGGTTGTGATCATACTAATTATTTTCCCGATAACTTTTGCTTCTGCATATCCCTATTGGGAAAATATTCCTCCGAGAGCTAATGAAGAAGCGAATATGGAGTATGTTTATCAGCCGTATATTCCAACTCAAGGACAAAAAGTTGTATGTATAGTTTTTGATGACGGATGGCAAAGTCAATACGTTAATGCACTGCCTATCCTTAACAAGTACGGTTTCGAGGCTACATTCGGAATAATTACTGGATACGCAGACGAGAAAAATCCTGAATTTATGAGCTGGAGCGAGATCGTGAATCTTGCTGATGATGGACAAGACATAGCTAGTCACACTTATAACCATGAAAATCTTGCGTTCATGAGTAATTCTTCAATTAATTATGAACTCAGCAAAAGCAAACAAGATTTGGAAAATCATGGAATAAACGCGCCAATATTTGTATATCCTTATGGTGGAGGCGCAGGCAACGCAACAGTTGAAAGCTTTGTAGCAAAATATTATCTTTCCGCAAGAGGTATTGAGAGTACTACAGTAATGGGTACACCTTTAAATTTGACTCAACCCTTTGATAAATTTTCGCTTCCAGCGTATGCAATCGAAAATACAACCACTTTATCTCGCTTTACGTCGTTTGTAAATAAAGCTAGTAACTCAACAGTAATCATAATCTATTATCACAAAATTGATAACGAAGACCTTGACACGGCAACAACGCCGCAGGTGTTTGCTTCAGAAATGCAATACCTCTACGATAACAACTTTACAGTGATGACGATGAAAGATTTACTTCTAAAACCGGTGACTTAAAAAAATGTTAAAAAAGCACAAAAAAATCGCAGCGATTGCCATAATACTAATTATTTTCTCGATAACTTTTGCTACTGTATATTCCTATTGGCAAAATATTCCGCCAAAAGCTAACGCGAGCGCGATACCACAAGGAGCAACAGGAGCAAACGCCAACCAACCCGTCGGTCCATATTTATATTTAATCGGGCAATGGAGCAACGGCACCTACTACGCCCAAAATGGCACAACAGGTTTAATCTCTTTGTCCTCAACAGATCCAACATCCCTAATAAACACGGTTATATCTAACTTATCATCTAACGGCAAAATAATTGTTGCATCAGGAAACTATGTTCTAGATAATCTAACGGCAATCACGGATGCGGCAACTCCGAACATCATTATTCAAGGCAAAGACAAACCTGTTTTAATCTCTCCAAATGGTTTTAATAACAACGTTTTCAGTATTTTGGCTTCAAATGTCACCATAAAAGGCTTAACTATAGAATCCACGGGGCAAAACAGCTATTTTCTCAATGCAGGAATAAACATTGAACCTTCAGCACTAAACTGTTCGGTACAACAAAACACCATTGTAGGCGCAACAACAGGTATAATGGTTTGTGGAAACTACACTAATGTTTTCAATAACGTAATTCAAGATTCTCTCAAAGACGGTATAACTATCGGCGGTGGAAACTACTCAAACACAAATTTCCTTGGTGGAAAAGGAATCAGCATCATCGATAACTTTGTGAATACATCAAGTATCTATAACGGAATCTCACAAGTAGCAGCCATAAACTGTATAGTGTCAGAAAACACCGTTATCAACCCACACGCAAACGGGTATGCATTAGAAAATCTCGGGTACGGACCATGTTTTAACGATACTCTTTCAAATAATCAAGTATCTGAACCTCAAACAGGCAGTGGCATCATAATTTACTCAGCCGTCAACAATGTACCCTCAGCAATTAACTGCCAATTTATAGAGAACAAAATTTCAAATACACCCAAACACGGAGTTTGCATCTATAGTGGGTCTGATGTGCAATTTACAAACACTCAGATTAGCTCAGTATCCGAATATGGCGTTTACATAAGAGGCAGTATCACAGGCTTTCAGTTTACAGGACTAAACATAAATGGTGCAAGAGATGGAATTGCCTTATTAAACGGAACCAATATCCAATTTGGTAATATCTTCATAAATAATACTTCTAACTTCGGCATTTACACGGTCAACGGAACAGACATAAACTTCAACGGCTACACTGTTAATTTGGCTGGCTCAGACAGCGTTTACATCGATAACTCAAGCGTATCTGAGACTTTCTCCAATGGCTTCATAACTAACAACTTAGGCAACTCCGCCATTTACGAAACAGGCACAAACACAGCTAACATCGATTTTGAAACAACAACAATCAGGAATACCCTTAGTGGCGACACCAGTGCGGAATTTCTGGGAGGAAACAACATTTGCTACCGAAACGGCTTTATCATAAACCAAGCAGGAACTTCGCCAGAAATAATCTTCGGGGGGACTGTTGCAAACTGGAAGTGTGATGGAAACACACTAAAGAGCGGCACAGGCACAGGAATCTACGTAACAACCTCTGGAAACGCTGGAAGCATCTCAAATAACATTCTTTCAACAACCACAGGCTATGTCCACGCTGTTTGGTTAGCCGGAAGCGGCGGTGACATACTCATACAAAACAACCAAATCGCGTTCTCAGGCAGTTCCTCAGTAGCGATTTACAATCAAGGAACAAACACAGGAGCAAACTATGATACCATAGCAAACAATGACCTGCGCCTCTCAACGGTAAGCATCACTGACCAAAACCAAAATTACACAAAAATATTAAAGAACACTGGATACAATCCTAAAGGACTAATTAGCAACCCGATTTCTGGAAGGGGAGGCTCAAACATCGTTGACTCAGGAACCACGTCAACGTGGGTAAGCGGCACTACTTACACAAACAGCGAATCCCCAAAAATATTGTATATTTATGGCGGTACAGTTTCAACGATTAAAGTAGATGGGTCAACAGTTGCTACAGCAACAACATCCACACCGGTAACAGTAACTTTAGGATACGGCGACACTTTCAGCGTTACTTTCTCATCAGCGCCAACAATCCAAGTCTTTGGTCAGTAATTTGTTCTCTTTCTTTAACTCAGGAATTCAAAGCTGTGGATATTGTAGCGTAATCATTAGGAACAGCTGTAGCAGTGTTCCAATAGAACATTCCATAGCCAAGTCCCACAAGATACTTCATGTCTGATAACCATTGAGCTTCTGTTAATCCAGATTCCTCTGGAACAGTGAAACCGTACACCATGTTTTGAGGATGCTTTACTAAAGCTGCATCTGAAGAAACCAGCCTTTCAAAAGCGGATAAGGTAGCGTAGTTTGTGCTGCTTGGGTAAAGCATATCCATCAATTTGTTGCATACTGGTTCAAGCAATGTTGGATTTGTTGATGAATCTTGCCATCTAGCCCAACAAACATAAACTTGTAATCCTGCAGAATTGGCTTGTGTAGTCAGTTCACGTACAAAATTAGCATAGGCAGCCCTATTGAAATCGCCATTAGTTTGACATTCAAAATCAACTACTATGCCATCATAACTGTATTGGTGTGCAGCTGAAATAGTATTAGTTATTAAAGTTTGCCAAATTGAAGGTGTATTTATGATTGTTGGATATGGATCAGGATTTGATGGTGAACCACCTAAACAAACAAAACACCGATCTCCATGAACATGAGAAGCTGCCACTATAGCAGCATAATTTATTGCACTACTGCCAACGTCATAATAAATTGCACCATTTGTTTCTGGAATCAAATGAAAGACACACAGCCAATTTATTGCACTCCAGTCTATTGAACTAAATCCATCATTCGCACCATCCCAAGTTGGAATAAAAATTCCAGAAAACTCGTTTGAACTAACAGGTGTTGGAGTCGGGGTAGGCGTTGGGGTTGGTTTTGGATGCTTAGACACAAAATTTGTGTTAGTAGCGGCTGTAACTGTTCCACTACAGAAAACTGCAAAAGCTGAACCCAACATTAATAAAATTGTAAAATAAACTAATATTTGTTTTATACCAAGTTTATTTTTCATTTTTCCAACTTCCTAAAGATTTTTCTGTATTTTTTTCTAATTTTTTTTATTTTATCGTAAATTTTGTTTATTGATGAAGTATCAAACATTTATTAACGACGATCAGAGTCGGTAGCAGTTCTCTAAAAAGTGTAACGGCAAGAGTTTTCTCAGGTTAAGGATATTTTCATGCCCTTAATTTTGCGTATGCTACTATTAGTTAAACGTCTGAACCATTTTATAGCTTTTTTGTCAAGTCAGCCTTCTGACGTTACTCTTATCTGTGTAGAGGTTGCATACTTGTTTGCCAGTGGATCATGTAGAACTGTCTCCCGACATCAGAGGAGCCTTCAATAAGCTTGCTAAGAAAGGCGTGGCAGTCACTGCATCGCAGAGAGCTTTTCGACACTACCCGGCAAACATCTCATAGATGGCTCAAGTTAAGAACCACGTTCAAATGGGAAACCGCACGCATACAACAAGACCTCTGTAATCTGTTCGGGTTCATTTTGGATTCTGTGCACCGACACATCCAGCCCTTTTTAGCGATCTCGAAAACCCAGCCTTAAGTTACCGATAGTTTACTGCAGAAAATTGTTCAAAGGCAACTTGTTTCCATCGATATACACTTCTGTTTCAAAACTATGATTCGTTAAAAACCATGAAGTTTGAACACTTTGGTTCCCAATATTTAAATCTAAGTATATTCCTTTTATTGGGAACTAGCTCGGGGTAGTATGGGAGAACAAAGGGCTGTGCTAGAGAGTATATTCGATAATCAGGCTGATTGCACTTATTTTTGGATGGCCAATGATCTGTCAATAAACTATGTTGGTTGTTTGCACAGTTTTAATACAAATAAGCTTATATATGTTCATAAGCCGCATTTGGCTGTAACAAGTCAAATTTATCTTTACCCTTGAGGTCGCTTTAATGTTTAAAGACAAAATCATTAACGGAGAGGCACCGCATGATTGTTGAAGCCCTCATCGCCCTTATATTAATATTCATATCAACACTTGCAATTTACGCTTTAGGCAAAAGGTCAGCGCCTAAAACCACCATGAGCGAAAACGAGCAAGCAGCATACGCTTGTGGAGAAAAAGCGTCATTCCCAGGGCTAAAAATCAACGTTTCCTTATACAAGTACCTAATTTACTTCATAATTTTCGACTCATCTGTACTTGTACTTGCTTTTGCCTCTATCGCATTAGCAGACATAAACCCGCTTCTCTTAATCCTATATCTTGTCATTATCCTTTCCGCAGGCTTGATTCTTTTAGAAGGAGGCAAAGACTAATGCCGAACACAGTGACCTGGGCACGAGTAAAATCACCTTGGGTTCTACATTTCAACTCAGGAGCCTGCAACGGTTGCGACATCGAAATAGTCGCCTTGCTAACGCCAAAGTATGATGTTGAACGCTTCGGCATAAAACTTGAACCCTCACCACGACACGCCGACGTTCTACTAGTAACAGGCTGCGTCACACAACAATGCGCAGAACGACTAAAACGAGTCTACGACCAAATGCCACAACCCAAATTCGTCGTAGCCATCGGCGCCTGCGCATGCAGCGGCGGTGTTTTCGCAGGAAATTACAACGTGGTAGGCGGCGTAGACAAAATTCTTCCAGTTAACGCTTACATACCCGGATGTCCACCGCGTCCAGAAGCAATCATAGATGGCGTAGTAAAGCTTCTAAACGCCATAAATCAGCCTAAACCAAAGAAGCAACCGAAACAAGAAAAACAGCCCCAGGTTCCTAAAGAAGAAGCAAAACCCGTTGTTGCTCAACCCGAAGTGGTTGTGGCTTCGCCAGAAGCTAAACCAGCAGTAGAGGAGGCAAAAGCAGATGTCAAACAGTAAAATAGATATAGTAAGCGTGATTGAATCCAAACTTAAAGATAAAGTCCAAATTCAACTAGGCCAACTTGGCACTGCCGCCGTAAACACCAGCAATGGCTTACACAGAGATGTTCTTCAAGCCATGGTGGAGGCAGACGAAAAAACTGCTATTAGCGCTATAACTGGTTTAGACCTTGGCGCAAACCTAGGCGTGTTATATCACATACGTACATCAAACGCTTTCATAACCATACGCACGGAAGTGCCAAAAGACAACCCAAAAATCCAAACAATAACCGACATTATTCCAGGCGCCGTCTTTCATGAATTGGAGGTATCGGACCTTTTTGGTGTGGTTTTCGAAGGCAATTTACTTTCCGGGCACTTCGTTTTATCTGAATATTGGCCTGAAGGGGTTTACCCGTTAAGAAAAGATGTTAAAGCAAACGAAGTGAAACTTAACCCGCCGCCAGCAGAAGTCAAGCAACCGAAAGATAAGAACATCGTAAAAATCATTGTTGGTCCACAGCATCCTGCGTTGCTTGAGCCAGAAAAATTCGCCGTGACAGTTGAGGGAGAAACCGTAACAAAGGTTGAACCCAGAATCGGCTATGTTCACCGTGGCATAGAGAAAGCATCTGAGTCTCGAACTTACGTGCAGGATGTTTACTTGGTTGAGCGAATCTGCGGTATCTGCAACGCTTGCCATGCTTACGGATTTGTTGCTGCAGTAGAAAAGATATTAAAAACTGAGGTTCCGCCACGAGCCAAATACCTGCGAGTAATAACTTTAGAGCTTAACAGGCTACACAGCCACTTACTTACGCTGGGGCATGCAGGATTAGAAATCGGCTATGAAACCTTATTCCAGTATTTCTGGAGAGATCGCGAGCCAATCATGGATTTAATCGAGCTGACCAGCGGCAACCGCGTTTACGCGTCACTCATGACTGTAGGCGGCGTAAGACGAGACCTAAAAGACACGGACATCCCAAAAATCAAGACGACCTTGGAGGATCTGAGGAAGAAGCTGCCATTTTACAGGCAACTATACGAGAACGAAGCCTCAATAAAGGCTCGTATGCAAAACGTAGGCGTACTCAAAAGAGAAGATGCAATAAAACTAAGCGTTGTTGGTCCCGTAGCCCGAGGATCAGGCTATAACATCGACATTCGCAAGGATGAGCCTTATGAGGCGTATGGCGAAATTCCGTTCAAAGAAATAGTTTACACTTCTGGCGATACCTTGGCAAGAATGAATGTTCGTATGGATGAAGTTGAAGAAAGCATTAACATAATCGAGTATGCAGTCGACCATCTGCCAACAGGACCCTTCCGAGTTGATGTGCCCCGAAATGTGACCGCAGGTGAAGCCGTTTCTCGCAATGAAGCTCCAAGAGGCGAGCTATTCTACTACGTTAAAAGCAATGGCACGGCTTACCCAGAACGCGTTAAAGTGCGTACTCCAACATTTGCTAACATTCCATCATTCCTGAAAACAGCAATAGGTGGAAACATCGCTGATGTTCCTCCGAACTTTGTTAGCTTAGACCCATGCTTCTCATGCACAGACAGATGATGGCGAATGATTGATTTCGACTTGATTCTCAGAATACTAATTTTCCCTGGCTTCACATTCATATTACTGTTAACTTTATTCTGCGATTGGATGGAGCGAAAGATTGAAGCACGCTTACAAAACCGCGTTGGCCCCATGGTCGCAGGACCAGGTGGAATTCTTCAGCCATTAGCAGACTTCATCAAGCTATTAACAAAAGAAGACATTGAACCCAGAGGTGTTAAAAAAATCGTTTTCCAGTTTGCGCCCCTTGTAGCCTTCACAGTTATGGTTTTCGCGATGTGTTTCTTGCCTATTGATGGTGCAAGCGTGCTTTCCACAACTGGTTTTAATGGTGACTTAATTGTTATTTTGTCATTCTCTACAATTGCTAGTTTTCTTTTGTTCCTTTCAGGTTGGGCATCGTGTAATCCTTATGGCACTATTAGTTCAGCAAGAGTGTTAACTCAGTTCCTAGGTTATGATATACCGCTTTTCATTCTTGCGTTAACACCGGCATTTATCGCTGGAAGCTTAAGCATATTCGTCATAGCCTCAAGCCAGACAATTCCATACATACTTTTAGCGCCGTGGGCTTTCGTGCTGTTCATAATAGCCATGCAGGCAGAGCTTGAAAAAGACCCCTTTGATGTTCCTGATGCAGATAGCGAATTGGTCGGTGGATTAGAAACCGAATACACAGGCGCCAAATTAGCCTTCCTTCACTTGACACTTGATGTGCAGATTGTTTTCGGGGCAGCCTTGGTGGTTGAATTGTTCCTTGCTGGACCACATGGACCAGTTTTCTTTGGGTTAACGACGTTCTGGTATTCCGTGTGGTTTGTTCTCAAGCTGTTGGCGGTCGTATTACTCACTGAATACATAACAACCATTTTTGCAAGATTGCGCATAGACCAAGTATTATCAGCTAACTGGAGGATAATCTTACCTGCAGCAATATTATCGCTAATGCTAACTGTAGCAATGGTAACATGGGTTTATCCGTTGGTGTAAAAATGTCGAAGACAAAGAAATCACGTTTATCTCCAATGTGGAGAAGAACTGTTTCGCATATCTTCACTAAACCCGCCACAACAAAGTATCCCTTCGTGAAACCTAAGCTTCCCGAGGATTTCCGAGGTAAGCCGGTTTATACTATTAAATCATGTAACATGATAGATCTCAGCGGTACAAAAGGCGAGTTAGATTTTGATATACAGTCTCTCATCAATACACATTGCACTGTATGCGCCCGAGATTGCCCGGCTTTCGCAATTGAAATAGTGGATGTGGATGGTAAGAAACGCCCTCAATTTGATTTTAATAAATGCATTTTTTGTAATCAATGTGTTGAAAGCTGCCCCAGAAATGCAATAAAAGGCTCAGGTGAATACGAGTTAGCCACAACCGATAAATCGTCATTAGTTATAAAGCCTCAACTAAACGCTGAGGAGTGTGCAAAACAATGATCCTTGAAATCCTCTCAATAGGCTTAATAGTCTCCGCCTGCCTGGCACTGTTTCTTGATGAAGTTGTATATTCTGTTGCTGCTCTATCGGGAACATTTCTTTTCACAGCATTACTTTACTATGTAAACGGCGCGATTTATGCAGCTATTTTCCAGTTCGTCGTCGGTGTAGGCACCTTAGCCATCCTGTTCTTATCGGGAGAGATGTTGAGTGATAAATCTAGAAAGAAAACATCACCTAAAAAGCTCTCAGCCTTGATTGGTGTAGGCTTAGTTTTATCATTGCCTGCAATCTTTCTTTCAATTTCCAGTTCAAAAGGAGTGTATTCCAATGCTTCTTTTGGTGGTGCCTTATGGCACTTAAGCGGCGTAGACGTTATTTTACAGGCTCTAGTTATTTTGACAGTGGCATTAGGAATCGCTATCATTTTGTATGAGCAGAAGAAAGGTGGGAAATAATGGACTTTGTTATACTGTCGCTGGTAATGATGGGAATCGGCATCTACGGTTTGCTGACTAATCGGCAACTCTTGAAAGTCTTCATTTCAATAGAGTTAATCGCCATTGCTGCAACGTTGAATTTTGTGATGCTTGTTTCTTCCGCGGGTCAAGGTTTAGGACAAGCCTTTCTGATATTGGCGTTTTCTACAGATACTGCCGTTAGCGGGGTAGTTCTGGCGTTGCTAGTTATTGTAACGAAAAAGTATGGAACAAGTAACATCAATGACATACTAACAATGCATGAAAAAAGGGAGAGCGAGGCTGAAGAATATGGTGACGCTTGATATTATTTCCGCATGGCTTGTTTGGGTATTTCCGCTTGTTGCATGCGTGTTCGTTCCCCTAATCGCAAAAAAAGGCGACAAAGTTCGAAACTACTTTGTCATAGCAGTTGCAGCAGTTACCGCAGCCTTTGCGTTTTCACTTGTACCGGGCATCTTTTTCGGCAATGGGCAACCAACAGAATCGACAATTGCTTGGATTGCAGGCATCAACGCTGGCGTATACATTGACCCGCTGTCGATACTGTTCACGTGCCTTGTTGCCTTCTTCGGGTTAATCATCGCCGTCTACTCTTGGGGTTACATGAAAGGGGAAGAAGGATTATCACGATACTACTTCCTAATTCTGCTTTTCATAGGCTCAATGATAGGCCTTGTAATCTCAGATAACATGCTTCAAATGTTTATTTTCTGGGAAATGGTAGGCCTCTGTTCTTACGCGTTAGTTGCTTTCTGGTTTAAACGGCCAGCATCAGTTAATGCAGGCAATAAAGTTTTCATTATGACCCGCATCGGCGACGTATCCCTGCTTGCAGCAATCGGTATTCTTTACATGTCTTTCGGAACTTTCAGTTTTCATGGAATAATTAGTGACATGCAATCAGCTGCAACTGCAGGAACTTTGAATACTGGACTTATGGTTACGGTTTTCTTCTTGGCTTTAGGCGGCGCAATCGCAAAGTCCGCTCAGCTCCCATTGTTCACTTGGCTCTACAGCGCAATGGAGGCGCCAACTTCAGTCAGCGCCCTCTTGCACGCTGCCACAATGGTTAAAGCAGGCATCTACCTTCTTGCAAGATTCATCCTCATAGCTGCAGCAGTTGCTCCCTTAATGATCGCGCTTCGCCCGTACTGGTTGCCAACAGTCGCTTGGATAGGCGCCTTAACGGCGATTGTCGGCGCTACGCTGGCCTTAACCACAACTGACATCAAAGGGGTTCTTGCCTACTCAACTGTTAGTCAACTCGGTTTCATGATGGCTGCTCTAGGTTCAGCTCTAAACGGGGCTGCATCTGTCGGCTGGTTCGCAAGTTTATTCCAAATGGTAAGCCATGCTTTCTTCGAAGGCCTCGGATTCCTCCTTGCAGGAGGCATCATTCACGCGCTTGGTACTAGAGACATGCGGTTAATGGGTGGCTTAAGGAAAGCCATGCCAGTCACCTTCGCTTTGATGGTGATAATGGTTATAACTACCAGCGGTCTGCCTCCTTTTGCCGCGTTCTTCAGTAAAGGCTTAATCATTACCAGCGTAACTGGTGCAGGGTACATAGCAGAGGCAGTCCTGCTTTATGCCACAACGGCAATTACGTTTGCTTACGTGATACGGATGTTAAGTTTAGTTTTCATGGGTAAAGAATCAGAGCACACAGTCAAACAGCATCCGCATGAAGCCCCAAAAGTTATGCTAATCCCAGCTGGGATACTTGCAGGCTTATGCATTGTTTGGGGTTTTGCTGAGCCTTTGGTGACGACTTTTATGCATGTAAACCTTGGTCTCACCCTCCTCGGCTCATTCACAAACATTGAAACACCCATTTTCTTGGCGTTGCTTGTGCCGACTGGATTAGTCTTGTACTGGAGTTACTACAAGGACTACATGGGCTTGAGAAACATTGGTGGCGGTTCAAATCCGATTGCAACAATGCTAAATCACGCTTACTTCTTTGACGATGTCTACTCTGCAATAGCCAAAGGAATCGGAAAGTTTTCTGACGGTCTTATGCATGCTGATGATTTGGCGAACCTGGGATTAAACTCCTTTGCAGGTTGGTTTGTACGGGCATCTTCAAGGTTAAAAAAGGTACCATCCACAACGATTCAAAATTACATTGCTGCTGGAATAGTTGGTTTCATACTGATCGTGGTGCTGATAATATTAACGGTGGGGGTGTAATGAAGTGACGTTTGCCCTTCTAGCAGTATTTGCAATTCCAACCTTAAGCATTCCATTTGTTTACCTTACTGGAAAGAAATCGCCCAAAGCTGCAGCCATTTTCGTTGCTCTAATTGCCTTAGTTAACATAGCGTTGCTCTTAACGACTGTTCCAACCGTTCTCAACAGCTCAGCCCATCGGTATGTTGAATCTTACACGTGGATCACGGTAATACATACTTCATTCACGCTTTTCACTGATGGTATCAGCGTTTCCATTGCCCTAATTAGTCTTGTTCTTATGCTCGTAGCAGCTCTTTTCTCAATAACTTACATGGCTGGAAAAAAGAACTTACCCGTTTACTATGCATTGTTATGTATGCTTTCCGTCGGTTTAACGGGAGTTTTCATAACATCTAATCTCGTGCTGTTCTACTTCTGTTGGGAACTGATGCTTGTCCCAGCATTCTTCATCATCGGCGAATGGGGCTACAAAGATTCATACAAGCAAGCATTCAAATTCTTCATATTCACACACGCAGGCGCCGTCTTCGTGCTCTTAGGCATCGGCGCAACCTACATAGCAACAGGAACCACCGACATGTTTCAAGCCCAAGCTGCCCTACTGACGGCTAGCCCGACTCTTGTCAAGTGGATTATCATAGCTTTAACCGCTGGGTTCGCCGTTAAAATGGCTGTTGTGCCAGTCCACATGTGGCTGCCCGATGCTCACTCTGAAGCGCCAGCACCAATGTCAGCATTATTAAGCGGTGTCATAATTAGCGCAGGGGCTTACGCAATTCTTCGTCTGTCACTGGGAATGGTTTTTCCAGCAGTTGGAATAACGTTTGGAACCGACTTCTTGCATGCGTTAGCCATTGTCGGTGTACTTTCGGCCTTCTTTGGGTCACTAATCGCATTGGTTGCAACTGACATAAAACGGCTTATCGCCTACTCAAGCATCGCCCATATGGGTTACATAATGTTCGGGCTTTCACTCTTTCCTGTAAACGCCACTGCTGGAGTCGTTGTACTTTTGGCCTCATCGCTTGCAATAACCGGAACTGTGCTTCATATTATCAGCCACGCCTTAAGCAAAGGTCTTCTCTTCCTCGGTGCGGGAGGGGTAATGCACCAAACAGAAAAAAGAGATATCCGTAAAATGGGTGGATTAGCGTCCAAGATGCCGTTCACAGCGGTTTCATCAACTATTGCAGCCTTAAGCATTGGTGGAGCGCCACCGTTCGCATGTTTCATTAGTGAATTTTTAATATTCGTCGGGGCGTTCCAAATAATACATGTTGATTCATTTTACATTGTACCCACTGCTCTTATGCTCATAGCAACGGTGCTTTCGCTTGCCTACATGCTGAGATTCACTTCAGATGTTTTCCTCGGTCAACCAAAATACGAAGAGGGCGAAGTAAACGAAGAGGGCAAAGAAGAAAAGCAGACTCTTGAAGTTTCAAACTACATGAAGCTGTCTTTCGCTATCTTAGTGGTATTAATCATCCTTGTAGGGATCTACCCGACATTCTTCCTAAATCTAATTCGAACGGTGAGGATTGGTTAATTGAAGGTGAACTCTGATGGTTGAAATAATAGATGTCTTATTGCCGATATTTACTCTAGCTATCGCGGCATTGCTAACTATCCCAGTGTTCAGGCTAATAAGAAAAAGCAATTACAAGACCGCCTTGACCCTGGGCTGGTTCATAGCTGTGTTTGCAATTGCAGGCGCAACAGTAGCTAACTTGGCTCTTAACTATTACAGTGTACCCTCACCGGGCATTATTCGCTTAGGCTTAAGCGGGAGTACTTCCTCGATATTCTCAAGCGCCTTTCTTATAGACGCCATCTCCATTTACATGGCAATAATCTTAGTGGCACTCAGCGCCGTAGTCGTAATCTACACAGTGTTCTCCGTCGGCTCAAACGACAGACCATCAGAACGATACTTCGCCATCATGTTAATGACCACTGCGGGTGTACTTGGCGCTGTCCTCGCAGGCGACTTATTAACGCTCTTTATATTCTGGGAAGTCGCAACAGCGGGCGCGGCTTTCTTGATGCTGTTTAAGAAAAACGCGTTCTCCATCAATGCCACACTAAAATATCTCATCATGGTAATCATCGCTTCAGCATTCGTAGTCTTCGGGATGTCCATCGTCTACGGTTTAACAGGAACCCTAAACTACCTGGCTGTTGGTCAGGCCTTAACGACTTTAAGTAATAATCACCTGCTTATCATAGCATTCGTGTTCATAGCAGCCGGCTACGCTATTGAAGCGGCAATTGTGCCTTTCCATTTCTGGTTACCTGACGCTTACACTGCAGCTCCAGCGTCGTCAACGGCTTTTCTCTCAGCTCTCATTGACCAAGGCAGTTACTACATCCTCATAAGAGTACTCTTGTACATCTTACTTCCCTCAACGATAAACTGGACTATCATGTTAGCCGTCATGGCCGCATTAACCATGATTGTCGGCAACCTGTTTGCCTTAATACAGAATGACGTAAAACGTTTAATGACGTACATCTGCGTCGCAGACATCGGCTATAACCTTGTAGCAATATCAAGCGTAACCGCTCTTGGCTTACTTGGCAACCTTTACTTCTTCTTTATCGGCGGCATAACCACTGCCCTCGCTTTCATGACGATTGGCATCATAAACAGTCACGGATTCAAAAGCTTAGACGACTTCTCAGGGCTAGGAAAGAAAATGCCGCTTGCATGCTTAGCCTTAGTAATGGCTGGGCTTTCATTTGCGGGTGTTCCACCCTTCGGAGGGTTCATGGGTAAATACTTAGTCTTCACTTCCGCAATAGAAGCGAACCTAAGCTGGCTGGCGGTTATCGGCGTTTTGACAAGTGTCCTTCAAGCCGCGTACTTGTTCAGGCTAATATTTGCCATGTATGGAAAGAAACCTAAAACCGATACAGCGATAAAAGAGTCAAAACGGATACTTGTCCCAATCTTCATCCTAGCAGGGTCATTAATAATCTTAGGCCTGTTTCCCAGCATCCTGCTCAACTTAATCCACCCCGTCGTACACCAACTCCAAACAATTATACCAAATCTACCAACAGTATAAAAAAATCGGCTTAACCACAAGCAAGCGAAGACCCAGACAAGATAGACCTCACTACTTTCTTTCTTTACTCCAATCCAAACATGTGACAAAATAGTTAATCTTAGGTTTTATGCTTATCTTGACTGGCACGTTGATATTCCAAGGATGAGGCAGGGCAACCGCCAAAACATTAAATCCTAACGCTAAATATTAAGGCGAAACGGTATGAAAAACATTTTCAACATACATGTCGGCGATAAAAGTTATAAGTTTAATCTTCTCAAAGGCAGGGCTATTCTATCTGTCGCACTTTGTACTTTGCTAGTGCACTGAAGCCCTTATAGAACTCTTTCGTTATGTGCTGGTACCATTTGTCCGAGAAAGATAAATCAATCAGGTTATCAACCCAGCGAAAGTCACGTTCAGCACATTGAATCAAAAGTTTCCTGTGCAATTTATTCAGCTTGGTGTCTGTAAACCAGTCTTCACTTTTCAGTCTGCCCAGCGGAACAAAAAACAATGGCACAATGAGGCACCGCATGTCCTTAAGGTCGTCGATTAAATCCATTGTTTTAAGGATATCCGATTCCTGTTCATCAGGCAACCCCACAATCAACGTGCAAGCAGGAGCAAGCATGTTGTCATGCATTACACCCAAGCCCTCGCAGACAACGTCATGCCAATTGTCAGCGCTAAACGGATGAGCCTTGGCGGGCATGATCTTCTTCGCTACCTCTGAAGAACCAGTTTCAATGCCCACTTCTGCGCCCCACCAAGTTTGATTCTGCAGGATAAGCTCCGACAATTTCGAGAGAAGCTTGGGTTTTGATGCTACTGCAGCCAAGGAGCAGTGACTCCAACTTACTCCGGTCGCTCTTTTCGTCACTAATTCATGCAGTTGCACCAGTTTCTCTTCGTTGGGCGTCGTATTCGTTGAGCCGTAAAGCATCACGTCTTCGGCGTGGAGACATAAACCAGTGTTTCCTGAATCAATGTTAACACTTAATTCACGATTAATCTTTTCAATCGGATACCACCGCAAAGGCCTCAGAGTAACATTGCAGAACTGGCAACCTCTACAGCAACCTCTGCCAATCTCCACCAAACCGTTAACTGAAGGCTGAACGATATCAGGAATCTCCTCCAAACTAGGAGCCTCATCAACTCCGACTTCATAATGACCTGGAATCTCTTGACCTTCAATTGTTGCCCTAAAAAGTTTCCCAATAACATTTTCCGCTTCACCTTCAACAACGCAATCAATACCTAAAGCCTTGACGGCTTTTTCTCGGTAACGGAACTGCCATGCGCCAGGTCCACCAACAATAACCTTTAACCCATTTTGTTTCGCTTTTTTAACCGCTGGACTTTTTAGCAGGGCATGAAAGTACTTTGCAAGGTAGGGTTCCTTCTTAAAAAGAGAAGCTAAAGTTGTGGAAGCAGGACCTAACCCAAACGGGTCCATAGTGTGTATGCCGAGAACTTTCGCGTCATTAAGGTAGCGGCTTAGATGATTTGGGCTAACTGTTTCAACATGGAAACCTTCTTTTAAAAGCTGGGCTTCAATTTTTCTCAATCCGTAAGGCGCTTGTTGCGGATGGCCATTTTTTGTTTTTAATAGTGGAAAGAAAAGATAACTGTAAAGCCATTCAGGAATAAAGTTTGGAGGGGCACACGTACCGAACCCTAGGAACTCGTTATTATGATAGTTGCTCATTAAAGTTCTGTCAGCAGTCAACACGACTTCTGCCATAGCCCCTTCGCCCGTTTCGTCATTTAAAACCTTTGAATGCTCTTCATACAAAGTGCGAGGCATTTATAACTTTATTGCTCGCTTGGTTAACCTCCAAAAAATCCCAAAATTTTAATTAACTGTACTATTAATCATATCTGTAATGATAACTTTGTCAACTTTAAAAAGCGCAATTTTTACATTAAACGGGAAATTTGATAGTTTATTAGAAAAATATATCAAGGTATTTGACTATCTAATGAGAAAACTCGTTCGGAGAGAAGGATTATTTGAAAAACATGATTGAGTTTAGGTGGCATGGTAGAGGCGGTCAAGGTGCATGGACAGCCAGCGAGTTACTGGCAAGAACAGCTCTTGATGAAGGTAAATACATTCAATCGTTCCCTGAGTTTGGGCCTGAACGGATGGGTGCGCCAGTGACCGCCTTTACAAGAATAAGCACTGAACCTATAAGATTACATTGCGCGATTTACGACCCTGATGTTGTTGTTGTTTTAGATAACACTCTGCTGAAAACAGTTCCAGTTACAGCGGGATTAAACGACGACGACATACTAATTATCAATTCCTCCGAGGAACCGGCTGCCCTAAAAGAAAGCCTTAAGGTGACAAAAGGCAAAGTGTGGACAGTTCCAGCAACCGAAATTGCCCTAAAAATTTTGGGAGCACCAATAACCAACACAGCAATGCTGGGCTGTGTCGCTAAGGCAACTAATATAGTCACTTTAGAAGGCATAGAGAAAACGTTGAAGGGACGTTTCAGACTAGACTTAGCGGAGAAAAACTTCGCGATTATCAAGGAAGCGTATCAGGAGGCAAAATCCGAATGAGCCAAGAAAAAAGCTGGAAAGAAATCTCCATAGCTGGCGTATGCTCAAAATCCAGCCTTGGATTCATGACTGGTGATTGGAAAACTTACATGCCAGTACGAGACCTAGAAAAATGCACACTTTGCTTAACATGCGTAATGTTTTGCCCTGAAGGAGCAATAAAATGGCAACCAGACAAGAGTCAAATCTGGTTTGACATGAACTTCTGCAAAGGCTGCGGAATATGCGCTAACGAATGCCCAACAAAAGCAATAACAATGAAAATGGAAAAGGAGTAAAACGACATGGAAAAACAGGTTAAACAGGAAACTATGGCTTATAACGGAGATGAAGCAGTGGCCTTCGCCGCTAAACAATGCGATGTTGACGTAGTCGCAGCTTACCCAATTACACCCCAAACAATAATAGTTGAAAAATTCAGCGAGTACGTCGCAAACGGAGAGGTCCAAACAGAATTCGTCTGCACAGAATCAGAACACAGTGCGATGACCGCTTGCCTCGCTGCTTCAGTTACAGGTGCAAGAACTTTCACTGCCAGCGCTTCTGCAGGTTTAGCGTTGATGCATGAGATGCTTTTTGTTACGTCGGGTTCTCGAGCGCCAGTTGTGATGGCTATTGCTAACCGCGCTTTGTCTTCGCCGCTTAACATTCATGGTGACCAATCAGATAGCATGGCGGAGAGAGACAGCGGATGGATACACATTTACGTAGAAAACGCTCAAGAAGCATACGACTCCATTATTCAAGCATTCAAGATAGCGGAAGATGTTGGCGTTTTGTTGCCGATCATTGTGGGTTTAGATGGCTTCACAATTAGTCATACGCTAGAAAAGGTAGATGTGCTTCCCGAAGATGCAGTGAAGCAGTACATTGGAGAACGGCAGCTACCAAACGTATTTACACAAGAGGGAAAAACGGTTCCTTTCAAACTTGACCCCGATAACCCAATGACAATGGGACCAAACGCGCTGCCAAACTACTATTTCGAGTTTAAACGTCAACAGGAAGAAGGCATGAGGAACGCGTTAAAGAAAATACAAGACGTAAACAGTGAATACGCTAAAATCAGCGGCAGAAGTTACGGTAACGGATTAGTAGATGCATACAAGCTTGAGGACGCCGAAGTCGCAGTTGTTTGTATCGGCTCAACCGCTGGAACCTTAAAGGTGATAATTGACCAGCTGAGACAAGAAGGCTTTAAAGCTGGGCTTCTACGACTCCGAACGTTTAGACCGCTACCAGTCGAAGAGCTTCGAAATGGGCTAAAAAACGTTAAAGCCATTGCAGTTATGGATAAAAGCATGAGTTTCGGCGGCTTCGGCGGTCCAGTTTTCAATGAAATCCGACACGTAATGTACGATGCAAAGGAGCATCCGCTAATCGTCAATTACATTTACGGTTTAGGCGGAAGAGACACGAGCCCGCGTGACCTGCGAAGAATCTTCGAAGACCTAATGCAAATCGCCAAAACTGGAAATGTGGAAACGCAAGTGCAATATTACGGATTAAGGGAGTAAGGAGGAAAAAAGTTGACAACTCAAGAATGGAAATTCACAGCCAAAGACATTGCATCTGAACCAGACCTATTTCTTTCAGGTCACAGAGCATGCGCAGGCTGCGGACCAGCAACAACGCTACGTTTAATATTGAAAGCTACTCGTGGCCCCACAATTGTGACTCAAGCAACAGGCTGCATGGAAATAGTCGGGTCAGTGTACCCGTACACGTCTTGGGCGTTGCCTTGGCTGCACACGGCTTTTGAGAATGCCGCTGCGAACGCTTCTGGCATCGATGCTGCGTTGAAAGCTATGGGCAGGAAGGACAAAGTGAAAGAGCACATTGATGTTATTGCGATAGCTGGTGACGGCGGAACCTACGATATTGGTTTGCAAGCGTTGTCTGGCGCTGTTGAACGTGGACACGACTTCCTGTTTGTGCTGTACGATAATGAAGGCTACATGAACACTGGAATACAAAGAAGCAGTTCAACACCGATGGGAGCGGCAACAACAACAACTCCTGCTGGCTCAGTGATTCCAGGCAAACTTCAAAAGAAAAAACCGATTGATGAGATTATGTTTGCTCATGAGATGCCATATGTGGCAACTGCGACACCGTACTACTGGAAGGACATGCTGACAAAAGTCCGCAAAGGCTTAGAAGTCAATGGACCAGCGTTTCTGCACATATTTGCACCTTGCCCACGAGGTTGGCGCAGTGAAACAAGCAAAACCATGGAGTACTCCAAGTTGGCGGTGGAATCATGCGTGTTCCCAGTTTGGGAAGCAGTAAACAGCAAACGGCAACTTTCAACACCGAGCAAACTGATTGCCTTGGCACCGCAAAAGAAGAGACCAGTTACAGATTACCTTGCTGGTCAAGGCAGGTTCAGGCACCTGTTTACCCCGCAAAACCAGCATTTGCTCGTTGAAATGCAGCGTTTCACTGATGAACACTGGGAACGGCTTCTCCAAGAATGCGAGCCAACTTAAACTCTTTTTCTCTTTCTCTATTTATTTTAGAATACTTAGATTGGCGATAATTAAAAAGTCAAAAACTATTTGGTAAAATTAAGAGTTTTTAGTTTAGAAAGCCCTATAATTATAGGCTGATTTTTTTAATCCAAATCCAAAATAAGTTCCAATTTGACTTGTGTGTAATTGATTGATGAGTCGTGATGGTTAGCGTCTTATTATGATCTAGTTTCGTAGATTACTACTGAATCAGTTTTTATTTGCATCACTAAGTCATGCCCTTCGACTATTTTCCTTAAGCCACTTATAGTTTCCTTAGTAAGATTCGTCTTAATATTAATGTGGTACCCTTCAAATAATGGATACATAGCTTTCTGCGGTATCAACGTGAAGGTACTTCCCTCTAAATCGGGGCAACTGTCGACAATTTCCCTCAGTAAAATAGCAATTTCAGCTAATTTCATGAATTTCATCTCACCATACATTATTGTATATTATAGTTTTTATAAAGAACTTTTAGGTATAATTCTTTTTTCTATGATAGTGGTTTTTTCTGGTTTGGAATTCGGATAATGTGCTACATCGGAGGAGGGTACTGTTAAGTCTGTTGTGGTGCCAAAAAAAGTTGCAAAGACAACCATTGTGTTGCTTAAGATGACGAGCGCAGAGATGTCAAGAAATTGAACGGTCCTTCTTGCTTGTGTATTTACAGTTAGGTTTTTTCCCTTATGCGCAAGACGCTGATGTGATATTTAGTGGTTGTTTTCTGGGAGGATTTTTAGTATGCGGAGGATTTTTTTGAATTCTTCCTCTTTCAATGAGGCTTTTCTGCCGTTGGCGTAGATGTCTTTTACTTTTTCGAGTACTATGGCTACTGTTTGGTCGTCTGGAGTGTTTCCTGCAAGCTCGGTTATTTTGTGTTTGATTATGCCTTTTCCTGACTGCTTCCCAATCGTTAAACGGCGCTCGTTACCGACCAGTTCAGGCGGGTATGGCTCATAGGTCCATGGGTCGACCAAGACGCCGTGCGTGTGGATTCCCGACTCATGTGCGAATCCGTAGTCGCCGACAATTGCCTTGTTTGGCGGAACCACGTAGCCTGTTGCTTTGCCGATGTAGTCGGCGGTTTGCTTTAGCTTCTGGGTTTTGCCCTCGTACTTTTTGATGCCGTAATGCAGGTACAGGTTGAGCAGTACTTTTTCGGTTTCAGCGTTGCCGGCGCGTTCGCCGATGCCAAGATACGTGGTGCTAGCGTATATTTTGGTCCATACGCCTGAAGCTGCTTTAATTGCCGCCATGGTGTTTTCAACGGCGTTCCCGAAGTCGTCGTGCGCATGAATTTCTATGGCGTCGATTCTGGTTTTTTTCTTTATGGCTACTACTTTGGCGGGTATACCGTTGGGTAATGGCGCCGTTGGGTCGGATAAGCCGATGCCGACTGTGTCGCAGATACGGTAACATTCCGCGCCTGCGTCTGCAACCGCGTTGATTAATTTTTTCTCAAAGTTCCAGTCTGCACGTGTGCTGTCTTCACCGTGAACGAAAGTTCTCAACCCGCAAGTTTTAGCTGCGTATTCAGTAACGTTAACGATGTTGGCTAAGATTTGCTCTTGGGTTTTTTCAGGCCACTTAGCCTTAAAATGTAGGTCGGAGACAGGGTGAGAAATGCCGACTTCTTTAAATCCGCATGCCACGGCGCTGTCAATGTCCTCTTTTAATGCTCTGCACCAGCCCGCGACGCGCAAGTCAAGGTTCAAATCTGCGATGAGTTTTGCGGCTTTCCTGTCTGGTTCCTGATAGTGGAACAGTTCGATGCGTTCGACGCCGATGTCTGCTAGGAACTGGGCTATTTTTGCGGAGTCTTTTGGGCTAGCGGCTAAGCCGGGCATTTGAATGCCATCACGTAGTGTGGTATCGTCTATGATGGGCTCGGTTTTTAGTGGCAGTTTAAAATAGAAGTCGGTTAAGTCCATTTTTCATTACTCTGTCTTTTTTATGCGTCTCTCAAAGCTTTTTTGTAACCTTGATTAACACTTCTATGCAGTTGATAAACATTTCTGAAGTACTTTTGTAAGTTTGTTCAGGCAAATATAAGACTTAGCTATGAAGTGTCTTGTCAAAAAATAAGCAAAAACTTTACACATTAACCTAGCAAAAGCTATTTTGCGCGTCCATACAGTGCTTTAAGCGTGCCTGAAACACCCAAAACATGCACCGCTGCCTCCTTGTCGCCAATGCTGGTAATTGTAGCCAAAGAAGCCCTCAACATATTTAGCTCAGCCAACGAGACCCTGAGCACGGCAACCTTCCGTTCCACGTCAAAATCAATCAAGGCTAAACCAGTTAAGCTTGCGCCAACCTCTCCATAAAGCTTGGTCACGGCAGTCCAAACTGCATCAATAAACTCGCGCTCAGCAGGCATGCCTTCGCAGTCCAGTTGCAGAGCTAAGTAACGCCGTTTAACCCGCTTCAAGATGACTTGCCCTCCTTAATTACTGTGATGCCCGGGGCAACAAATCTGTTGCTGAGTTTTTCACGATTGCGCCGAACGATTGCCGCTGGACTGGTTGAGGTTGCGTCTAAAGCTTGGGCCTCATCCAGCCCGAACAGGAAAGCTAAACTCGCCAAGTCCCTCGGCAGCCGCATAAGCCGCTCTTCAGCAACACCGCTAGAAACCACTACGGGCACATGGAATTCTCGTGCTGTGGCGACTTCACGGCGCAAACTCATGAGCAATCTAACTCGGGGTGGGCCCTCCAAAATCAGGAGCGGTTTAACATCCACTTCCAACGCGGCTAAGTTGCAGCTGGCTAATTCGGCTTCTGCGCGGTCAAAAAACCGTTTATGATAGTCAAGGCTGGGGAAGTTTAGGAGGTCTACGCGTCTGTCTTTTGCTGCTTGCCTTGCCACTTCCTTGCTGTCGCATGTGATGCATATCACTTCGAATCTTCGCCTGAACTTGCGCACAAAATGAGTCAGGTCATTTTCCGATCTTGGATAGAAATCTGCTCGGGAAACGAAATCTACTCCTGCTTCGCTGCATGTTGCCTTGAGTTTGGTTAATTCTTCTTCGTTTAGTTTTGAGGTGAACGGGATAGATATTTGACTGTAGCCGAAGCGTGCGGCTTTGGTGATTAGTTTTTGTGTTGCCTGTTGGTCCTTGGGGTTAACGCGTAAATGCAAATCCGCGAAGGCTCGTGTCATGGCAGCAACCCAGCACTCCTGCATAGATTCGTTATTTCCGAGACGGATTTGTTTTTAAAATGAATTTTGAAATGTACGGAGTCGTTTTGCGTAAACTTCATGTTTCCTGAAAAGGCTGATTGCTTGTCGAATCTGAGGTACAGGTTTCCTTTTTCTAAATGGAGTTTTAGGCCGCGGCTTAATTCTTCTTTGTCTAGTGAGTTTAAGCCTGAGCCGATTTTTTCTAGCATTGCTGGAAGCAGTTTTTTGTCGGTTAGTTTAGTGGTTAAAAGGGTAATGGGGTTTCCATAGTGCCCCGTTAAGCTTGTTGTTTGGAAAACAAGGGTTTCCGCCAGCTCCTCTGGCAGCAGGTTGCGCACGGCTGTTTGGACTTTGTCTGTGTCCTCGGTTGTGTGTGCAAAAACTCGAATATCCACGTAGGCCATTGGCGGTTTAGAAGACATTGGACACCGATTTTGTTTCTGAGCTTCTAGCTTTTAGCTTTTTTCTTTTGTTTAGGTTTGGGTTCGGGTTTTTGCGGTTTTGGTTTTGCTGCTGCTTGCGCTTTTGCTTTTGCTTTTTCCGCGCACTCTTTTATAGTTGTGATGTTTTGTTCGTGTGCTGTTTTTCTTTTGACGTCGACGGGTAAGCCGATTTGTTTGGCTTGCTGCTTGTTTACGCCTGCTTTCTGCAGTTCGGTTGGGCTGAATCCTTTGCCGATGTTTTGTTTTTTGTTGTGATTAGTTACTACCACTTTGATTTGACGCATAAAATTTATCTCCCCGGGTTTGGCTTTCTGCCAGTAGGTTGTGCTCGTTTTCTTGCTCCTCTGCGGTGGCTTGGTCTAGCTTTTTCTGATCCGGCTCCGCGGTGGTGCAAGCCTCTGACGTTTTTGCCTGCGCTTGTTAAGCTTCGAAAGACTCTGCTGGCGTGCTGTTTCTCTGTTATCCAGTTGACGTCTTTGTCTGTTTTTATAACTGGGCTCTTGGGGTCAAGCAGTATGACTTCGAACCATTTGTGCCGTCCGTCTTCGCCTACCCAGTAACTGTTCAGAACTTCCATGTTTGGGAAATGCTTCGCTGTACGCTCTTCAGCGATGAGCCTTATGCTTTTGGCTGGTTTAAATTTGGCGACTCCCATGCGTTTGGGGCGTCTGCCTGAGCGCGGGCGCTTTTTCCGTAGTCCGCCTCTGCGCACTTTTGTGCGTGCCACTATGAAGCCTTGTTTGGCTTTGTAGCCTAGTTTTCTTGCACGGTCAAGCCTTGTCGGATGCTCAATGCGAAGTGTAGAGGGCTGCTTTCGCCACTGCACCAATCTTTCCCGCATGAGTTCCTCAACGAAGGATTTCTCAGGTTGAGACCACTCTTCCGCCATGTACTTGTATGCCATCTCTAAATTTTCCTCCTCAAAGTTTATTTTTGCTTACGGTTCAGCCTTACGGCCACATCCCAACGGACAATGATTATCCGCCTGCAATTTCACATCATAGTGCCATGCAGTAAAATAAACCTTTCCAGCAAAATTAAATTTCGATTCTCGACATACGCTTAAAATACTGAGGTACATTTATAGAAGAACTATCAAGTGTACGATCTTGACTCTGGGGAAATGAGGTAGAGCAAATTTCTTATTAGAAAAGAGGATATAGCGTTTTTGGGGTATAGCTTTGCGTGAAGAAGACAAACGTAGTCTAGCACTCGTTGTGGCTGGTTCTCTTTCAGGATTCATTATAGCAGCTTCGAGCTTGCCTCTATTTGTTAAAACTCTCTCGATAACCCTATTGTTGATAGCAATAGTACTACTTTTACTCTATGGAGTGGGCATTCCCCAAACAAAGTATCATGCGTTTCGGCTAAGGCACCGCTGGAAGGAACCTTTGAAGATAGGAATTCTAAATGATATGAAATGGGACAAAAACAACCAAGAGATTTTCGCCTGGAGCGATGTCCCGCCTAGTGAATGGAAGACTGCCATTCAGGCTTTTGCTAAGGAACGAAAAGTATCTGTAGAAGTAAACCTTATTGATGTTGGTAAAAGTTTTGACAGTTACGTTGCAATACTTAACCCCTATGGTGGAGTATATCCAGAACTAGACCTCAAAAATCTTTCAACCTTAGAGAAAATTGCTAATTATGTAAAAGAGGGCGCTCTATTCATCAATGTAGCCGATATACCGGCTTATTGGGCTTATAGTCCAGATCTTCACAGAAAGGTTGACACAACCACAACAATTTACGGATTATTTGCAACTTCATCGGGAGTTCAGATTCTTGGAACCAAACCGTTTGAAACTTCAGCTTTGATAAAAAAGTTGAACTTACGAGTCGTAGGATTTGCTCAAAGAATCCCACAAACACTTACAACAAAACCCTCATGGGTCTTTAACACAGAAAGAGCGGCAATAGTGGAATCAAATGTAACTAGTTGCGTTCCGACAACAAGGCAACTTTATACAGACGGAAATATGTATGACTTTTCTGGGCTATTTTTTTGTGAAGTTCGGCGAAGGAGATTTCTTATTTTCGTTAATATGGATAAATGCGGTTTATCATAACCAGCAATCGAAAGAAGCCATCAGGGATGAAATTTGCAGACTTACCATAGAAAAGCTCATCTTAAAGACAAAGAACTAAGTCAATGATTAGGTTCTATCATGGCTTTCTCCTTAATCATTATTTGTTCTCGAGTCTTCCTCGACTGTTTAAGGATATCAGGACAAATGAGCCAACGACTAAGGGCTTATGCATCAATCTGCGCCATTTCGTCGAGAAGTGAGACAAACTCGTAATAGGTTATTCCCAGAGTCGCGGCTGCTTGTCTGAAGGTCATCCTTCCAGCCCTCGCCTTAGCTGCAACTTCGTCAAACTTAGCCATGCCCTCCTCCCCAAATCTGTCTATGTAGAGATCTGTCATCGTCTTCACGGTACTACTTAGGCCTTCTTAAACGCGCGGCTTACATCTTCGAGTTTTGAGCCGACGATTTCTATGTTGTCGATGTTTCCTAATCCTTTCTGGGCGGCTGTTCGAATGTGGGAAATTTCGTGGGGGTTGAATCCCATGACCCTGGCTGCGGTTGCGTCTGTGGCAACGACATCTTTTCCTGCGATTATCAGGTCCATTTTGACTGGTGTGCCGTTGCTTGGGCCTCTGCCTTCCATGGCGACGAAGCCGTCGATTACTGTTAGTGCTGGTTTGATTACTGTGTTGATGTCCACTACGACTTTGCTTATGCCGTTCATGTGATATTTGCCTTTGAATTTGTCAGGCAAGAGACCGAACATGTTCTTCATACCCAAAGTGACTTTGGTGGCCATGTGAGTTTTAAGTTTTGCAGCACTTATAACGGCGGATTCTGTAACGATGCGCGGCACGGTTATGCTGCCTAAGGTTTCGCAATCGGGGATGAGGATTTTGACTTTGTCTTTTTGGTACCGCAAATTAAGGAACTCCACGCCGTTTCGCTGGCACATCTCTTTCATGCCCGTGGCTTCATAGGCTTTGTCGGCGTTAGTCATGGTTGCATCTGATTCCACGACGAAGATTTCAAGGGGCAAATCCTTCAGCTTCATTATTATGGCTTCAACCACTATCGGGTCGGTTGTTGCTCCTTCATCCCATGTTTGAGTGGTTATGAAATTGACTTTTATGAGGGCTCTCTTGTAACCCGATAGGCATGATTTGTAATCTATCAAGTCGAGCGCTTTGAAAACGGGCTCGTGCCCTCTTTCGCCTTTGACAATTGCGACCGTTGATTTCTCCATTTACGACACCAATTCATATTGGCTCAAATTAAGCTTTAAACGTTTACCATTGGCTCAACAGCCTTCTTGGGAATCATTCAACATACAAAAGCAACCATTTCTAGAAGCCACATCAATTCTAACGAAGACACTTGGCACACCGCCATACGAGTTAACGGGACTTAAAAGTTTCCTCAAATTCTTTCCAGCTAATCTAAAGACCGATTTGAAATTGCGAATTGCTGTTCCCAACAACTAAAGAAGCGGAAGGATTACTAGACCAGTGATTAATCCGCCTGCTAACCCCAGCATGATTGGGAAAGGCAAGCCTGGAAAGATTCCTTTCTTCTCAAGCATGAATAGGGTTATGATTGAACCTGCCATAATGCCCACTATTGAAACTAAACATGGAAGAATCCCCACAGGAAAAGCGTAAGAATTGATAAAAGTGAAGAACATGGATCCAGTCAGCATTGAGTAGAAAACTAAGTCGCCCAGCCCCATCTCAATATCCTTAAACGAGAAGCTTAAACCCTGAAGCTGATCCATTCCCCCTGCGGACTGAGCAATCTTTCCCACTGGACCACGATAAACCGCAAACACATCATACGCTGCCAAAAACGCCAAAATCAACACCGCACTCCATAATGGAATGGCGAAGCCGAAGAAGACACCCAGTGCTCCGCCAATGCAGACTACAGCAACGTTTCGGGGTATGCTGCCTAAACGGAAAATCGCAAGGTCAAACAGCACCGTAATGACCAACGATAGGAGTATGAGTACGGGCAGGGTGTCCAAGCTTGGAAAATAGGCTGAAATTGAGTTCAAAATTGCGTTCAAGTAAACCAGCGACAACAGCAAGGCCGCAGCAGTCATAGCAACAACGATTAATCCTCTGATGATTCTTTTGCTTCGCCGCTTAATCAACAAATAAAACACAGCCGCACTAACCGCGACAATAACGACAAAGTAAAGAGCATTGCCGACTGGTGCTGCGGGAGCGCTGCTAGGAATAGGCGTAACCGGAGGAGCCGTTGACTGCGGCTGTGGCATCAGCAAGTAAGCGCAGCCTAAACCGAAAACAAGGCTTGCCAGTATCGGAACCAAGTAAACGATTTGAAACTTGAATTTGTCCAGCTTTTCCTGCTCAGTCACGGTTGCTTACCTAAATTGTTAATAGCTAATGCCGCTTCCAAATAACATTGGTCACACAATAAGCTTTGCTTTTTATCCGTATCAAAAATAGAGTTAGAAAAATGCATAACACATAAGCTTCTCGGGCAATGCTGCATCCCCAGCGTGTGCCCCAACTCGTGAATAGCCTCCTTCAAAGCCCGCAACTCAAAAACAGCCGAGCCGACACTTTCACCGTAAAACTGGGGCTTAAGCCTCCACAGCGAAATCAAAGCAGCCCTTCCAGGAGTGTACGCTTCACCAAACACATAGTTTAATTCGGGCACAAAAATGTCAACATCAACCACGCCTAAAACCACCTGGAACATTTCGCTTTGAGACGCGTAAACCCTGACTTCATTAAGAATCACGCTGGAACTGTACTGGTTACGTTTCTTATCAAAAGCCTGCTTAGGAACAGGCAAAACCTTCTTAATAATCGTGCAGGCAGTATCAGGAAAAGTTTTAACTAAACCCTGCTGAACCCCAACTAGCACCTCAGGAGCTATTTCCCCAACAGCCAAAATACCGATCTTCATAGTAAACAGCCTATATCTCGTAGGTTTCTCCAGTTCTGGGTGCCACAGCATCCAACCCCAACTCAGTTTTCGCCCAATTCGCCAAAAGCTCACAGTTACCCTCGGCGCCGTGAACAACGAAAACTTTAGGTTTCCCGCCAAGCCGCCGTAGCCCTTCTTTAAGCTGACTTGCGCCGCAATGAGAAGAGAAATCAAAATGCCGATACTGCGCCTTAACCTTAGTCACTTTCCCATCAATCGTGGTGATACCCTTATCCAACAATTGCTTGCCAGGTGTTCCTGGAATCTGATAACTAACCAAGAAGATAGCGTTACCAGCCTTTTTACCTATTTTGGAAACATAAAACTGTGATGGACCACCCTTCAACATGCCCGCAGGAGAGATAATCACGCCCGGATCCTTCGCCGCTCTCCGTCGATCTCGCCAGCCATCAACCCAATCCAGCGAGTGTATAGCATTCATAAAAAGCCTCGGATCCCTAAGGAACTCTTTATAGTTCATTATTATTCTGCTAGCTTCCCGAGCCATCCCATCCAAAACAACAGGGTACTCAAAATGATTCGCCGCCAACACGCAAGCAATCTCCTGAGCACGCCCCACACCGAACGCTGGCACCAAAACCGTTCCCCCTCGTTCAACCACCTCAGTCGCCGCCTCAACAAAACTCCTCTCAAGCTCTGGACGCGGAGTATGATCCTCACTTGCATAGGTGCTCTCAGTGACAACTGCATCTAAATCTCCGTAATCCATCGATGCGCCCTTTAACAATTTGCTGTCTTCCATGTTGTAGTCGCCAGTGTAAAGAATCTTCTTGCCATCCGCCTCAATAAGCACCTGCGCGCTCCCAGGCGTATGACCAGCATCGAACAGTTTAACCTTCATGTCACCGATGGCTTCTTCAACGCCAAAATCTAAATGCCTGTTGTTATGCATCATAGCATCAAGTTCAAGATACTCAAAAGGCAAATAATAACCAGACAAATGAATAAAATCCTGAATAAGAATCTGCGTCAACTCCAAGTTAAGCCTGTTCGTGTACAGTGGCTTCTTATCATTAATGTAAAAGATGGGTATAGCGCCTGAATGGTCAAGGTGACTGTGAGTTAAAATTACAGCGTCAATCTCTTTCGGCGGAACATGCATTGGAAAACCCGGTTCATGGTCAAGCATGACCCCGTAATCTAACACAACCTTACTTTTCTCAGACTTAACCGTTATACCAATTCTGCCAACTTCTCTGGCGCCGCCCAAAAATCCAACCTGCAATCAGACCAATCCTTGTGTTAACAGTTAACGGTTAAAAATGAAATGCTGTTTTAAATATGTATTGACCCTCTCGCCGCCTGCGCTGATACAGAACCATTCTTAATCGCCTTCAAAACAGCGTCAACATCTAAAGAAGCATCAATCTTTGAGTAGACACTGAACAACTCTGACAATTGATGAGCATCGCTGCCACCTGTCCCAGGCAAACCCAGACTTTTAGCAAGCTTCCTCGCCTCATTATTCGCCGCTGCCGTGGATCCGCCGTTTAGGATTTCTATGGCGTCAACTTTGTAGTTTCTCGCTAAATCGCCCATGCCATACTCACGATAAGGATGCGCCACAATGGAAACTCCACCTATGCTTCTTGCGTAATCAACCACCGCTTCAGGCGTCCAAGGTCTCGGCGGCAAATCTTCGGTGCCCAAAATCAACATGTCGCCCTGCGGCGTAGTGATTTCAACGCCTGGAATAATCAAAATGTCAGGATAAGCCGAAGCCAACTCAACCGTAGCCCTGCAGCCTCTCACGCTGTCATGGTCTGTCACGGCTGCAACCTTAATGAAACTGTGCGCTACAAGCTGGTCAACCAAAGTTTTCGGCTGAATAAGGGAATCACTCGAATAAACAGTGTGAATATGTAAATCAGCTTGAATCAAGGTTATTCGCTCAACTGTCTACGCAAAATGTTCTCTAAACGAATTAAAATCTCTTTGCTTCCTTCCACATCGGCATCAACAGAATCAAACGCTAACCCCTTCGCTCTGCAAGCTGAGCTGCAGGCTTTTTTAACGATGCTTCTCCAAAGTTTAGAATCATTAAGCAAAACAACACCGGTGTATGCCGTGCGCTTGATGTATTCGCGGGTTTGGCTCGCAACGTAGTCTACGGTTTCCAAGTCAAGCGGCAAAGCAGCCTCATGCTGGCTGAGCGGATAAACTTCATCGAGTTCCAGCGGAACCACCCCGAATGGAGCAGAGTAAACGCAAGTATGAATTTTCGAAGCCAACTCTTCACCTAAACTGCGTAAGAGATGCCTGATCTTCTTAAACTCAGGCGCCCTATGAAACGGTTTATTCCTCGTTTGCGGCACAAGCAAAAGAACCCTGGCATCCTTCGGCGGGTCATATCGCTCGTTTAACCGTTTCCGATAATGGGTTATTTCTGGACGCACAAGCCCTACCGAGTCGAAATAGAAAAATCCATCGCCCTTCACAGTTGGACTATACTTTTCAAGAAAATCACTGTGACTTCGCAATCGTTTTAATGCTGAAAGCAACGCTGGATGACCATGAACCCGCATTTCCGTGTGCTCCCAAAGCCTGCCGTTTCTTATGGCTTGTTTAATGCGTTTGAGCTCTGCTTGGCAAACGTAGAGGTTATGTTCAGCCAAGAAAACTTCCCGTTCCTTCTTGGGCTTCTTTTCCAGTCCCCTCGGCGTTTCAGCGGAGCATCTGGGGCAACAACATGGGAAATAATCCATTTCTTCAAGCCGCCATGTGCCGTTCTCAGTCATGTAACGGTTTTCCCTTGCGTATAACGCGTAGGCTGCTGAATCAAAAAGGTCGCATCCCAGCGTCACTGCTAACGAGAACATTGCTGGGTGTCCAGCGCCAAACAGGTGCAGCGGGCGCTCTATGGGCAAGCTTTTTTTTGCGGTTAGAATCATGTCGGTTAATACGTCGTAGCGGTAGCTTTCCATGACCTCTGTTGGGCTTCCGAGGGCGTGAATTTGGAAGGGCAGTTTTCCCATTTTAAGCGCCGAGTTTGCAACAAGATCCAGGTGTCTTCCGCCCTGTACTGGCCCAACCCATAAAATGTCATCCCGCGTTTTAGTTTTAAAGAAAGCCTTTGCTCTATGCAAGGTTTCAGCCACGGTTTCTTCTGCTTGTTCTTTGGTTACTTTCCAGCCTGTGGGTATGTCAAGCATGGTGGCGATGTCGCTGCCGATGCCTTCTTGGTAGGCGACGATTTCTTTTTGGGTAACATCTACTTCTCCGTAAACGAGGATTTGGTAGGCTCCTGAATCAGTCATTACTGCGCCGTCGAAGTCTAGGAATTTATGTAAGCCCTCGTTGACTGGTTTATCCTGATAACGTTTTTTGAGTATGTAAGCGTTAGTTATTATTGCTTCAAAACCGAACGTTTCCTTAAGCTTTCTAGGCGAAACAAGCTGGATGCTGGGGTTAATTACTGGGAATAAGAGGGGAGTCTCCACTGTTCCACTTTTAGTTTTTAGTTTACCTATCCTGCCGAGCAAGTCTTTTTCTTTTATTTCGAAACTCAACGCTGAAGCCTAAACAAGAATCGCTTCTCGCTTATAAAAAACATTAGTTTAAAATCCTTGGAAGACAAGGCGGTGGTTAGTTTTTTGAGTTAAAGCAAGCTGCTTTGGATGCATGGCTTTTTTAGTTGCAGGGAAAATGGAACGTCTTTGGATATAAAACATGTTGGCAAGCGTGCTGCCTTGTCCCGAAACTATGTGTTGAAACAGTCGGTGAGATAGTTTTGAATGTATTAGCTCAAAATTATCTTTCTTTAAGGGATTAAGGAGAGCTTTAGCAAGGTTTTAAAAAGAAAGTGAATCTTAGGGTATTTATTCGTAAAAGGTCTGCAGAAAAGAGGGGAAGTTCTTGGGTGGAAAGAGGGCCGTAAGTAGAAAGGTTGCTTTTGGAATCGGATTGTTATGCATCGCGCTATTAATTATCATGGGCGGAGTGGTGGCTAATTACACAGCAGCGCTAAATAATAAAGATGCCCAAATAAAAAATGAACAAAGCCAAATTGACTTGTTGCAAAATCAAAATGCAAACCTTGAGAGTCAAGTGTTGTCTGAAAACTCGACAATTAGTTCAATGAAAACCGATATTTTAAGCCTGCAAACTCAAGTTACATCCGAAAACTCGACAATCACACGGCTTCAAAATCAACTTTCATCATGCCAGAGCGAATTAGCATCAGATAACTCAGAAATTTCAAGCCTGCAAAGCCAACTTTCTTCGCTAGAGGCTTCCCCGCCAAGCATTGATGGATTTAGCGTAGTTCAGATTACGGATACTCAATATTTGAGTGATTCTGCCCCAGTTTTATTTAATGAGTTAACCAGTTGGATAGTGGATAATAGTGGCGCTTTGAATCTTATGATGGTTATTCACACTGGTGACATAGTACAGGACGCCAATGCCACTCATGATTGGGGTAACGCCAACAACGCCATGATGCAGCTTTACAATAACGGCATTCCCTACTGTTGGAACGCTGGAAACCACGATACATTTTATAAGAAAACTCTCGGCGCTGGGAGCCCGAACGCAGGGTGGTCAGGGGAAAACTATCCTGCTTTTAACGTCACAGCTATGAGGCAGCAGCCTTACTGGGTAGCGGACATTAACGACGGCAAGGACACAGCTGTACAGTTTACTTATGGCAGTTACCATTTTATGGTTATTAACATCGAGTATGACGCTAACCAAACCGTTTTAAATTGGATGCAGACGCTTCTTAAGTGTAATCCAAACGTAAACGTGATTGTGGCGACACATAATTTTCTTAATGGAGAAGGCGGATATGGCTACACCACGTATCCTGTTGACGTTACCTGGGCTACCAACTTTGAAAGTCTACTAAATAACTATCCTAACGTGTTTATGACGCTAAATGGGCACGATATTAATACTGGAGGGACAGCATACAACAAAAGAGTAGGGAGCAGAGAAGAAATCTTCTTCAACAGGCAAGAAGTGGACAATCAAACGGGTGCGGCGACCGCGCGAATTTACGTTTTCAACATGAGTGACCTTGCAAACCCAGTTGTAAATGTTTACACCTTTCAGACCTATGGAGCACCCCAATATCTAACTGACTCATTGAATCAATTCAGTTTTTCAACGAGCCTGACTGCTTATTCACCTTCAACCGTCAGCATTGCGGCTAATACTACTTTTTTGGGGGCAAACCGCAACGGTGTAAGCTTCAACAATTCAATAACCTTGAACGGTTTCAGCCAGTACGGTGACACGATTACTTTTAACAATCTGACTTTGAACGGAGTCGCTTCGCATTTTACAGTAACTGCACTCGGAGCTGACATTGTCATTAGCAATTTTGATTTGAACAATAACATAAGCTACACAGTTGACGCAGTTGGGAACCAAACCTTTTTTGTGAATGAGCAGCCTGCATCAGTGTTCATTGATGGCGCATTATCTTCCAATGGCTGGAGCTACTCGAATGGAGAAATCATGGTCACAGGCGCTACCTCTGCAGTAGCCATAAACTTCTCGTAGAATTAACGCGCGCTTTTAGGGACAAATCAGCGCGCTAAAACTTCTATGACGCTTTAAGCTGGACAACGACACAAAAGCGTCATTGCAGCCTGTTGAATGTAGGATGCGAGTTCAGAGTAGACTGTCTCGGGATCACCGTATTTGTTCAAGTACCTGAACGCGCCGAGATTCAGTGCTTTGGCTGCTATCTCCTCTCGTTCTTTTCCTGTGAAAAGTATTAACGGGGGGCTTTTTGCAGTCTTTTTTAATTCTTTGAGAAATTGGAGTCCGTTTTTTCCTGGCATTTCATAATCTGAAACAACGACGTCATAATGAACCTGCTTCAGTTTTTCGAAGGCTTCATAAACGGTGGAGGCTGTTTCAACTTTAATTTTATTCTCCATTTCCAAAATTCTCTTGGAAACCTTCAGGAAACAGTCGTCGTCATCAACGTGCAAAACTCTCAAGAAACATTCAGTATCAGTTAACTGCAACTCCACCATTGACCGAAAAACGGTCTCAGCCATTACGCATGTCGGTTCAGGTTTGATTGTTACTGCCACGTCTTGAGTTTTCTGTAGTTGTGTTGTACTGTTCATTTGTTGCACTCTGCTACATAAACCAGTTATCGCAAGTCTCAATATATACGTTATTTTAAGATCCGATATATTCCTAAAACCGATATATGTCCAGAACATAACCCAGCAAGCAGACGAATGGGTCCAGCTAAGAAAGACTATTGATTTTGGATTAGGCAACCTTATATCGCAATAATTTGTCTAATACCGACAAGAGAGATGCTAAAGCATGGTTTGCTCAATAGACATAATTGAAAAACCGAAACTGAACGATCCAATTCTAATTGAAGGGTTACCCGGCATAGGGTTTGTGGCTAATATTGCAGCGCTACATCTGATACGGGAGTTAAAAGCTAAACGGTTTGTTCAAATTTTTTCTTCGTCGTTTCAGGATTTTGCGGTAACAACGGAGAATGGGGGTACGCTTTCGCCTATAAACGAACTCTACTATGCTAAGCGGGAGGATGGCGGCCGCGACTTGATTATTTGGTATGGTAACACGCAGGCGCTGACAACTGTTGGGCAATACGAGCTAGTAGGCAGAGTGCTTGATTTAGCGCAGGAGTTTGGCTGCCGCTTTGTTATATCCATCGGCGGTTTCAAGAAAGATGAGGCGCAGCCTGTACCAGCGATTTATAGTACTGCCACTGATTTAGATACGATGCAGGTGGCGCTTGATTTGGGGACTAAAGTGATGGTTGGGCACGTTTTCGGTATCGCTGGCTTATCCGTTGGTTTAGCAGGGGTTAGGGACCTGAAGGGTTTCTCTTTGCTGGTTGATACACCTGGAATGGACCCTGACGTGAACGCTGCACGGTTTGCGTTGACTATGCTTGATAAATACTTGAAGCTTAACATTGACTTATCAAAGCTTGAAGAAAGCGGTGTTGAGATAAAGAAAGTTTTAGAGTCATTTGGCATTATCAGAACAATAACAGAAGAAAAGAAGAAAGAGGAAGAACAACTGCGCTGGTTTATTTAGGTTTTAACTTCGCTCATGAATTGCTCGTACACTTTTTGCACTCGGTCGGCGGCTGGACCTGAACCTTCAACAACGCCTTTTTCTGTTAGTTTCACTTTGTCCATGACCCAGATGAAGCCCTTGTCTTCGTACAGTTTAACCATGGTTGGGAAGACTTTTTCAAGTCTTGTAGCTAAGGCTTTGAGGTCGAAGGGTTTTTCTGCACTTGATATTTGAGCAACCACGTCCCCATTAAGGAAAACTCGGTGAAGCAAGGTTCCAAGCTCGTCTTTTGCATCAGCTAGGCATAGACTCATGTTGTCCTGGTTGATGCCGATGAGGGTGCCATTAAATATTTTTCCAGTAGTTGTCACTACAGATACGGTTTTATCTGCTAACGCTGCGATTTCAGTGAAGTACTTTCTTTGCGCTACAGACAAGTTTATCTCTCCTGTAAGGTAACGAGATTGCACTACCACTATTTATCCTTGATTTAAATAGAATACTAGAAAACACCTGGCTTTTGGATCTTTCGCGAGTTAAAATCCACCTGCCCATCCTCAAGGTTTTCCATCAAGTTTAGTTTCTGGTTGTCCGTGAATGTACCTCTTTCCCCTGAGAAGAGACGCCACGGCTGCAGCGCCTGATAGCCCGGCACTCACGTAGAACGCGCCGTGCAAAGAAGACATGAAGGACTTGGCAATCGCACTTGGAAACCAGTGCAACCCAGTGAGGATGCTAACTACTTGGGGGCTCAGTGTTGCTGCAACGCTGTGCGGCAGCTGGGCTATGATTGACGCAACAGGATTGTAGCCCAAGAAAGCGGAGAAGAGCGATTCAGTTGGTGAGAGTGATGTGAAGTAATGAATCAGCTGAGGCACGCCTGCCTCTGTCAGAGAGGAAGCGAATGCTGCTGGAAGACCGTTCGAAAGCGAAAGCACGATGACTGCGAAGAATGCAGCTATGCTAGCCACCATCCCCGTATTCTGCATCGTGGTTCTCATTCCAGAAGCCACTCCCCGGTTTTCTGGCGGAACAGAGTTCATTATCGACGCTGTGTTGGGCGAGGCGAACATCCCCATTCCGAAACCCTGCACATATATCAGCACCCCAAACTCGAGGTAATTAAAGTTGTAGGGCAGAGTTGCCAGGCCGAGGAATGTTCCGCAGGTAATCAACATGCCAAGTGTCGCCAGACCCCTCGCGCCGTACCTGTCCGATAAGGCTCCACTAATTGGCCCCATGGTTACAAACCCAGCGGAGAGGGGAAGCAGGTAAATTCCAGCCCAAAACGGCGTATCGGTGTAACTAATCCCATGCAGCGGGAGCCAGATTCCCTGCAGCAGAATGCTGAGCATGATCATCACCCCGCCCCTCGCTACTGAAGAAAGAAAACCAGCGAATATCCCGGCGGAGAAGGTTCGAATCCTAAACAAGCTGAGCTTAAACATGGGGTACTTCACCCATCTTTCCACGAAGGGAAACGCCACGAGCAGTAAAATTCCCGATATCAAACCAACGATTACGTAGGGGTCGGACCAACCCATCGTTGCCGAGCCGTAAGGAAGCAACCCATAAGTGAGAGACACCAGAAGCACCGTTAGACCAACGGCGAAGGTAATGTTGCCCCAGACATCTATCTTCTCTCCTCTGCACACTGTGCCCAGTTCCTTCAGCTTCCAGTAGGACCATGCTGCGCCAAACGTACTTACCGGAACGCTCACTAAGAAGACGAGCCTCCAGTCAATCGTTGCGAGGGTTCCGCCTATGACGAGACCTATGAACGAGCCTGCCAGAAATGCAATCTGATTTATGCCGAGGGCTTTGCCTCGCTCATTCGATGGAAAGGCATCTGTTATTATCGCGGCACTGTTAGAGAACAGGAAGGCGGCTCCGACCGCCTGTATTATTCGAAAGAAAATCAGCTCCAACGCGCCAAGGCTCCCAGTATTCGGGGTGAGGAAGAGGAGGATAGAACCGAAAGCGAAAATTGCGAACCCCATGTTGTAAAGCCTGACCCTTCCGTACATGTCCGAAAGTCGACCGAAAGATACCAAAAGGGTCGCGGTGACGATCATGTAACCGAAGAGAATCCAGAGGAGGTATTGGAAGGAGGTCAGCGGATTCAACTGTATGCCGCGGAATATGGCTGGGAGAGCAATCAGTACTATCGTGCCGTCTATCGAGGCCATCAAAGTGCCGAGGGTGGTGTTGGAGAGAGCAACCCACTTGTATTCGACCGTTGAATTTGCACCTCTGGTTCAATCAGCGCGCTTATCAAATTGTTGTAGGATTATCAGTTTTTCTCTACTACTTCATTTAATAATTTATGGGTGTGCACAATCCGGTTTCATAGGCTTTATGACGCGTAACTCTGATAATGATTAACTCGACTGACAGAAAAAAACGAGGTTAGAGTTGTGCTGCTCAGCAGACTATTGAATGATTGTATTGTGGATACATGCGCTTGTTATCGTAGTCACCCGCAGGAAACCCCGTGCGTGAACGCACCGCGCGTGAATTTATTCTAAGAGAGATGCAAAAAGGTTCAGAGGCCATGATGGGAAGCTAGGATTTATAGATACGTCTATTTCTTCTATACCTGAAATTCGGAGTATGCTCTCTTTAAAGCTAAACAGGCTTTCAAAATCTTCTAAAGCAACTATAACAAACAGGTCATAGGGTCCGATGAGTCTTATGGCAACTATTAGGTTCGGAATTTGAAGCATTTGTGCGTATATCTCTTTTGTTTTGCTTCGGTTTGCAATTTTTACCAACACGTGTGCCGTAGCGCGGTATCCGAGTTTATTCAGGTCAACCTGTATGGTGGAGAGGGTAAGAACTGTTTCTCTTAATCTTTTGTATCTTAGAATCACGTTTTGGGTAGAGATACCTATCTCTTCAGCTATTTTTCTGAATGGTCTTCGGGAATTTTGCGAGAGTATTTTTGCGATTTTTTGATCAGTTTCGTCAATTTGGGTTTCTTCATGGTTAATTGTATTGCGGTTATTCTGAGAGGTTTTTTTGTTGGTTAAAGGTTTGATTATTAGGTTTTCTGTGTAATCCATGTTTATTGCTTCTGCCCAAATCACAGCGTCTGCACGTTCGATGAAGAGGTGGTTGGATCCTAGATCTTCTAATATTGCACCTAATTCTTGCATGTCGGATAATGTGACTATGATTGCAAGATTGTACTTTCCAAAGTTCCTGATAATCTGAAGTATGTAGCTTTTATTTTTTAAAAATTCTAAAACTTTTTCCTCGTTATATACAGCTGTCACAATACCTATGGCAGCAATACATTTGTATCCTAAACTGTGCGGGTTTACCTGCATTATTTCTCCCGTAATTATACCTGTTTTCCACAAGTGTTTGTACCGCATTCTCACTGCCACTATGCTAATTTCGCAGTCTTTAGCAATTTCAGTGAAGCTTGTACGTGACTCGCTTAGAAGAGCCTTTAAAATTTTCGCATCAATTTCGTCGATATCTGTTTTGCGCGGCATGTTTTTCCCCTAATGTTTTTAAACGTACTGTGGGTTAAGCTTTCCTGTGTCGTCCTACGCAAAATATAAACTTTTTAATCAAAATAAGTTAAATTATTTATTAATCTGCGCTTACTAATGATAAATCTTAAATACGTAAAGCCCTAAAATCTGGCTCAGACAAAAATAGAAAAGAACTAAGACAAATATGGAAGAAGAGAAAAATGAACAAAATTAAAACTTCGAAAATAGCGACAATATTCGTTATGACATTATTACTGTCTTCTATTATGGCTTTGACACCAATGGCAAAACCTGCAGCAGCTCAACTAGTCAGCTCAGGAGGTTCACCCACTCAAGGGTACCTTAATACCAAAGGGCAATTCGTCGCTGCAATCGGTGGACCATTACCATCCGGAGTTACGCCTGATATAACTATACCCACAAAAGCATACCTTGCAGTTACACCTGACCCCGTAGGCGTCGGCCAAACCATACTAGTTAACATATGGACTGTACCAGGGATAGACGTAGCACGATACCGCACAGGATACACAGTGACAATCACCAAGCCAGACGGAACCACAGACACAGTTGGTCCGCTAAACTCTTTTAAAGGAGATGGAACAGCATACTTTACCTACACCGTTGGCCAAGTTGGCACATGGAAATTCCAATTTAGCTATCCAGGCGATTATTATCCAGCAGGAAACTACACTGAAAACGCTGGAGCATTCTTCCTTGCGATATTCGGAATAACAACCAACACATGGACCAGCTTTCCACAGTCAATGTACTATACGCCATCATCAACTCCAGTAACCTCAATCACAGTGCAACAAGCACAAGTCATGAGTTATCCAACATCAGCGCTTCCGGGACCCGGAGACTACTGGACACGACCAATCCAACCCGATAACAGAGCATGGTGGGTAATCGCAGGCAACTATCCAGCTGTTGGTCAATTAGGTGGAGGTGCAGATTGGCCAGCTAATACAAACCCATATCAAACAAGCGCCTACTCTTTCGTTCCCTATGTCACAGGACCTACCTCTGCTCACATCGTTTGGAGAATGCAAACAGCCGACTCAGGTCTCATAGGCGGCACTCAAGGCCAAACATCACTGACTGGTGAGTTCGGCGGCGCCACCCCAACAGTAATCTATAATGGAAGATGTTACATGCCGGTAACAATAGGATCCAACAGCTTCTTAGACTGCTTTAATCTACAAACTGGACAGCTTTACTGGCAGATTCCAAACCCAATTCCGACGTCATCCATGTTCGGCATGGTCTTTTCAAGTGCAGTGTACCTTAGTTACTCTTCAGGCTATGCAGAAACACCTGGTGGCAGTGCATCTTCAATGGGCGCTGGTGTATCTCTTGTTTGCCTAACCCCCAATCTGGTAGATATTGATCCATTTAGCGGAGCAATAACAGCAAATATAACCCTTCCAGCTTATTTGTCAGGCACCATTCTCGTTGATGCTCCATACGCCTTCAGCATACAAACCCTTGGAAACCCATACTACCCATTCGGAGGTGGATCACCCCCCTCTTACCAGTTGCTTAACTGGAGCATAGCTGGAACTGACCCCAACTTCGCTGACAGAATAGTAAGCAACATAACATGGCCACTAAGCAGCATACCAACAACAACAGACTTCCAAGCAGGAGTAGCAGTTAACATAGCTGGCATAAGCCCAAGCTCCGAAACTTTCAATACCGTCGGGACAATGTTGACTGCATATAGTATCAGAACAGGAGCAATGCTATGGAACACGACGACCACCAACGTAATGTACAGCTTCGTTGCATGTGCTGATCAGGGAAAAGTTGCTGTATTGATGCAGAACGGGGGTTTCTGGGAAGCATGGAATCTTGACTCAGGCTCAATCGCTTGGACTAGCCCAGAAATGAATTATCCATGGGGAGAGTCTGCCTTTGGAGACTATGGCTGCCAATCAGCTTATGGTCTGCTCTACAGAGAATCTTATGATGGTGTCTACGCGTTCAACTGGACAAATGGCGCTATAGCATGGCATTTCATGGCTCCATCAGTACCGTTTGAAACACCATACAGCGGCAACATGTCTTTCAACATGGGAGCAACCATTGCTGACGGAATGATTTATACCTTCAACACTGAGCATACACCAACGGAGCCCATCACAAGAGGCTGGAGCTTATGGTGCATAAACGCTCTTACAGGCGCTGAAATATGGAACGTAACAGGTTCAATGTCAGCAGGCGGAGTTGCAGACGGTTATCTCACAGCTGGCAACGCCTATGATGGATACACGTACGTCTTCGGCATGGGTCCGAGCGCAACCACCGTTTCTGCTCCACAGACCGCTATAACTGCAGGACAAAGCGTAACCATAACTGGCACAGTCTTAGACCAATCTCCAGGCGACCTTGGCAGCATTACGAACCCAGCAGTAAGAACTGACTTCCCAAAAACGGTGCCATGCGTATCTGACGCTTCAATGGCCACGTACATGGACTATTTGTACATGCAAGCGCCAATCAACGGAATTTGGGGTAATGCAACTATAACTGGTGTTCCAGTAGTAATCTCCGCGGTCGCTCCAAATAGTGCCACTACACCCATTGCAACCGTGACAACTGATGGAACGAGCGGCACCTTCGGCTACACTTGGACTGCTCCTACGACTCCAGGTCTGTACAAGATAACCGCTACTTTTGCAGGCGATGATTCATATAGCTATTCATCCGCAACAACATACGCCACCGTCGTTGCACCAACCGCAACAGCAACACCGACACCAACACCAACCGTTACACCTCCTTCAAACCTGGCAAATACAACAGACCTGATAACGTACATAGCCATCGCAGTAATCGCTATAATCGTAGCAATCGCCATAGTCGGCGCATTGATCCTCAGAAAACACGCGTAAAAGGCGAGAACAAATCAACAACTTTCCCTTTTTTTTGTTTTTTCAGATGCATTAGAAGGGGCTGAGAAGGCTCAAATACGATTAAAGAATTTTGCAGATTTCAGAACAA